>TBL_comb47_HYPODRAFT_10002204_pt1 | contig 24246 bp, 17 predicted proteins | sample TroBogypolimnion_40_FD_10682 | JGI IMG/M metagenome (IMG submission 10682)
TGACCGGCAGCCGCCACAGCTGTGCTGCCGCAGTCCACGGCAATGACCAAATCCGGCTGAAAAGCCGGTTTTCCGGATTCGTTCAGATGCCGGGTCAACACCCGCCAATCCAGATTGTAACCATCCCTGATCCGGTGCGGTATCACATGGCAAATCAGCTCCGGATCGACATTCAACGCCCGCAACGCGTCGGTCATCAAGGTGGTGGACGTAACCCCGTCACAATCATAATCCCCATATATGAGTATCTTCTGTCCATCGTTGGCGGCCGATTTCAACCGCTCGCAGGCGTGAAGCACCTCGGCAAAGTCCGCCATCGGATTGGGCAGGTCGTCTTCCTTGAACTCCTTCAAATAGGCATCCGCGTTGGCCGCGTCCCACTTGTGGGCAACCGCCTGCAAATAATTGGACATTGAAATCGTGGGCCGGAGCGGTTGCTCCACACGCACAAACTCACGCTTGCGAAGAATTTCGCGCGACATCTGCCTGACCTTTGCGGAGGTGAAGAGATTTAGCCCGCGCGGCGGCACGGCGGGGTTTGGCAATGGCGTGACCGGCTTGCCAAAGGCATCATAAGTCACTTCAAGCTTTCCAAACCAATCAAGATATGACCGGTCGAAGCAAATTTTGTCCGCCGGATAAAAATAGTTTTTTGGGCGGGGGACAATCGGGCTGTCAGGTTGATTTTCCGCCTCCTGAACTGGAACCGTGCTGGCAGGTGAAATGCTGGACTCTGAACTCATGCTGGTCTATCGCAAGCATAATCCGCACCGTTACCGGGGATATGAGACGCCATTTGCGGATGAAATTTATTCGGAACGGAAATTTCTCGAACAGTTGCAAAACGGAGATGATCCTGCGGCCCCGTTCAAATTGTTTGCGTTGGGCCGCCAATTTGAATTGGAAAACAAGTTAAAGCCCGACCTGCTGGCGCTGGATGAAAATGGCATGCCTTGGGTTTTTGAGTTCAAACGGGATATTGCGGAGCCGGCAGTCCTGTCGCAGTTGCTGGTTTACGGCAGCTATATCGCCGGTCAGGATTTGAACTTCTTCGCGGAGGTTTACCGCAAAACCGACAAACACCGGAGCTTGGCGGCCGCATTTCGCGGTTTCTTCAAAAAACCTCTGCCGGCACGGGGCGCCCGGCAGGTCAATCTGGTCGTGGCCGCCTATGACTTTTATCCTGACTGCTGCAGCGCGCTCGAATTCCTCTCGGAATCAACCGGCATCACCATCGGGCGGCTGAACGTAAAATGCGTGCATGGATTGGCCGGGGACGCGGACACCACTGGAATTAAATATGAATGGATGGCTTACCCAACGCCGTTCAAATTGCCGGAACTTCCCAACTTGGAAGCCTACCAATGTGCTGCCTGCGATGCCAGCCAGATGCACATGACATGGCGCGAATGCCTCGCGAGCCGCCTGCTTCCCATCAATCAGCTGCCGGGTGAAGCCCCACGCCCAGGGCACGGCCTGTTCGTTTACCTGCGAAATTCCGAGACGCAATCGTCGGAACCCGGAGAGGGGCTGGCGGCACTCGGCGTGGTGACAGGCCCCGCCTTTGACCTGTTTGACCATGAAGACCAATGCCAGCTTTCCGAGGCGACATTTGCGAAGTTGAACCGTCTGCCATCACCGTTCAAGGTGATTCCCATGCGATGGCTCCACCGCCGCGAAGAAGTCCGGTTGCGCGCGTGTCCCGAACTCAAAGGCGCACTCACCAGCAACCGCCCAATCGAATTGTTCACTTTGCAAGACGCAGTGCAAGTTTCGCGGTTGAAAGAATTAATCGCCAGCTAACCCTGGCAGGGAAAGCGCATACCAAAGCACACCATACCTTAAGGAGTCCCTTTTCATTTTTTCCCAAAGTTCAGACAGGCCTGAACCTTTGCTCAAAAATATTGAGAAAGGTAGATATCTAAAACAATTTGATACGTCAATACAACTTTTCATATTTATCATAATACGTTGATTATAAACATAATATATTTTTGTTTATCTTTGGGAAGTGTTTCAAAAAAAACAGCAAAACAGCAAAAGCGACCAGCTCAAATAATTTTGGTTGATATTCGATATATTGTTAAGTAGTTGTTCTGTTCTTTATATCCCGCAGGCAGCTTCGTTTTCGGCAGGCAGTTGTTCTCAATTACATCTGCATTTTACAGAAATAGAAATCAATCTTCTATTTCAACCTTGGAATTCCCTTCACTCATTCCTCTCCCAACCGGCTCCGCCGAATTAACAGCAATGTCGAAATGAAAACTACTACCACTACTACCATCACCAACAACTCTGTGCCAAGTCCCGCCCATCTCAACCACCTGTTGGCTTCGGGAGGAAAAACCCAGCGGCTCGAACTGTTCGAGCAGGTCGCCAACAACCGGTGCATCGTCACTGAGACTGACTATGCCCGTCAGTCCAAGCCCTTCGAACGAAACACCACCGCAAAAGGCATCACTTTCAAAACGAAAAACGGTTCCTTCAAGCTGACCAGCCACAGGCAACCCAACGGCACCATCTTTGCCCTCGTCAACCTGAAGGACAAATCCAAGCTCACCGCCCGACTGGTCATCGACCCCGATCGCCTCTGCGAATTCCGCACGTATCAAAACTTCATGACCGCGACGCAGGGTTACTTTGGAGGAAAATTCAACCGGACTTCTCCCAGTGTGCCCTGCCTAATCATCGAATGGAAGGAAGCGACCTGTGTCCGCTCCGACTTGAACCGCGAAATTCTTCCACTGATTCTCACCGCGGCCGCCTTTGGCTATCTCAAATACTGGCGGCGAATTGCCCGGCGGGTGCGAAATCTAATTTCGTATTCCCCGCCCGCCGGCCCGCGTCCCTTTCTGGATTTTTCCTCCGGGGAAACTGCGCCAGTAGCCGCTGGCTCCGCCCAATAAACCACCAAACAAAAATCAAAACCAAAACACCCCATGAAAAACGAATCCCGAAAATTATTCAAACAAGTCGCCGCCGCACTGCATTCCAACACTCCTGATAGTCTGGAAGAACTCGCGCTGACCGCCGACGAACTCGCCGGCGCAAAACATCATCTCGGTGACTCGGCGCTTCATCTCTGCGCCGAACTCGGACGCCTTGATGAAATCAAGTACGGCGTCACCGCCAGACAACTTGCTCAAGCGGTCAATCCGGAGGGAATATCCGCCCTCTTTCGCGCGGCTCATTTCGGCTGTCTGCACCAGGTCAAGGGCGGGGTCACCGTCGAACAACTGAAGGGGCAAAAAAATCCGATGGGCGGCACGGCCCTGATGCAGGCCGCCCAGGACGGCTACTTGCACCAGATCGCCGGCGACATCACGGTTGCCGACCTGGACAATGAACGTCTGGACGACAACACATCGGCACTGCATCACGCGGCCTTTCAGGGTCAGCTCTATCTCCTGAAAGACGGCGTCACGGCCGATGAACTGGCGGCCGCCCGGGCAGACGACGGAAAAACCGCGTTGCACGCCGCCGCCAGTAGCCGGTGTCTCGACCAAATCAAGGGCGGTGTCACGCTCGCGCAAATGACCGCCGTCAAGGATGCCAAGGGACTGACTCCGCTGTATTGGGCGGCTCGCGAGGGTTCGCTCAACCAGATTAGCGGCGGAGTCACGACGGAACAGATGCAGTCCGCCCTCTGTGACGGCAAGCATTCGGCGTGGGACATCGCCGCTGAGAATCTGAACACCGACCAGATTGCCGACGCGGAAGCCGCCGAACCGCTGGCCAACCTGCGAAAGGACAAGGCGAAGTTTCTTGGACTGATTCAAATGGCCTGCGAAGGCGCCGTCCATGAAATAAATAACGGGGACAAGCAGGTCGGGGAACGGATGCTCATCAAGGCGGGCATTGACGGCTCTTGGAACGGCGACGCCTGCGGCAGAATCTCTGAAGCCTACCTGATGCTCGGTAATTTGCAGGAGGCGTTCAAATTCGGCGTCAAATCGGTTGAGCACCCGCCCGCATCTTTGGCCGCCTGGCAAAATTTTGCCGGCGTCTGCCTGGTATTGAAAAAATATCACCAGGCTGTCCTCGCCTTGGAGCAAGCTTTGCACCTCAATCCCCAATCCACGGAACTGATGATCCTGCTGGCTCTAGCCAAAAGTGAATTGGGCCACCCGCCCGCCGAAGTCGAAGCCTTGTCCCGCAAGGCCGTCAAAGCTGACCCAAAAAATCTTAAGGGCTGGCAATGGCTTGCCGCCTATCTCGAAGATATCGGCAAGCATGAGGAATCCGACCAGGCGCATTACGAATTTTGCAAGCGCAAGCTGGGAGGCGAAGCGGTCGAGTTCGGACTCGCCGAAGGCCTTCCCGCTGGGTTTCTGGTCACCAAAGAGGGTGTGGAGCTCCTGCGAAAAGACGGCCTTATTTCCGACGGTGATCCGGCGCTCAATTGACAACGCAACGCGGCTGGCGGCGTCATCGCTGCCGGCCGTTCCTCAAAACTCCGTCTAACAAAATTCAAATCAAAATGACCCATGAAAAATAAAAACGAAATCCGCCTCTACGGAAAAAACCGCAAGCGCGTTCCCGCCGGCAAACGCCGCTACTGGACGGACATCGCCGCCTGGAATTCACACCGGCAAAATCTCACCGGCCGCGCACCGGTCCGCGTCAATGTCACGAGCAAAAGCAAGCTGCCCGAGTTCGCCGGGCTGTCGCCGATGCGCATCGGCCCGGTCGCCTGTTATCAGGAAAACGGGAAACCGGTCATCGCGGTCAATCTCGAGGTCGCGTGGCAATATTCCAAAATCTATTCGCACGTCATCGGCGACGACGGAAAACTGGTCGATATCCGGGACCGGTTCCTGACCACGGATGCTCAAGGTAATGCGGTTCCTACCGCCGAATGGTTCCGTTGGCGTGACGCGGCTTTCACCAATCCTAAGTTCGACCACCGTCATCCCGAATTCGCCGCAAATAAAAAGCTGGTGCGTCGCGCTTTTCTCAAGGGCTCGCAAGTGGCCTGGTGGTATTGGGACGGCCAATTGCTGGACGCGGTGCAGGCGCGCAAACAAATCTACGCGCGGCTCTATGAACGGCACGTCAAATCTCTGCCGGGATTTCAGGCGTTGCGGAAAATTGTCGCGCGCGGAGACGACCTGCAAATCTTCGACCTCGATGGTTATGACTGGCTGGCGCTGAACCTCTCGCCCGCCGATTGCGTGCGTGACCTCAACCATTCCTTCGGCCACGGCATGGTGCTCGCGTTCCTGCTCCACGGCATCAAACCCTCAACCCTGAACCTCCAACTCAACTGACCTTATGCTCAACTGGAAACCCTACAACCAACACGACTGGAAAAAATCCAAACAGCGTCCGTTTAATTGTGCGGAGAAACTTCAGTTCGAAAAACTTGCCGCGAAAGTATTGTGGGTGCCGGGCGTGGAGATGAACGGGTGCTGGGGCACCGTGCATCCGCCCGGCCGCAATGCCACGGTCATCCAGATGCATCCGTTCATCCGCCACCGGTTCGAGTGGCAAGGCGTCCGCCCCATCGGCCTCAAAATCTTCAATCTCGTTGACGGAAAGGTGATGTGGCCTTCGGTCTTCAGATTCCACGAGTCGCAGCGGGACCAGCTCCCGGGCCTGCCCAACCCTCATGTGCAGGAAGTGCTCGATTGCGACGTCATCCAGGATGACCACGGTGTCGCGCGCGGCTATCTCGTTCAGCAATGGGTCGAAGGGGTGGTGCTGGAGGAAAAAATCCGGGCTGGGCTTTCCGCCGCCGAGGTGCTCCAGATTGCCGACGACCTCTTTCAGAAAATCATTATTCCGCTCTGGTCCAAGGGCTCCAGTTGGTGGGATGTCCGTGACAGCAACTATGTCGTCACGCCGGACGGACGGCTCATGATGATTGATTCGGATTCGGTGGGCGCCTATGCCGACGAAATTCTCCGGACACCCAAGGTCTTTGCGAAACGAAATCGCGGTTCCATCACCGCGATGAAACGCTACGCCACCATGTTAGTCACCATGGCCGGACGCCTGGCTGTGCGTGGAACCAAGGCAACCGTTCAACGGGAGGTTCGCGCATTGTTCGACCGCCATCTCCAGCCGGTTTTCGTTGCGCCTTATCCGCTGCCGCTCGGCTGGAAAAAATCCGCCGTCCGCGCCTGGCAGAATTTTCGTGCCGGTTACGAAGCACTGTTATGCCAGCCCGATGTTCCACCGGCTCCGCCGAAATGATTTCCGTTCCAAACCAAACAACAAAATAAAAACAAATGACAAAGATAACGAATCCCGAAGACGTGTTTAAACTGCCGCGAGAACAACAAACGGTCATCGCGGCCGCCTGTCAAAAGCGGTTGCACAAGCTGCCGCCGGAATTATTGACCGAAGCGAACCTGACCCAGCCCCTGCTGCTAAATGCCACCTGCCTCCATTGGGCCGCCGAAAACCGGCAGTTAAAACATGTTCCCACCGCCATCCTCTGTGCCAAAAATCTGAACCTGCACGGAGAACACGCCTGGACTGTCCTTCACCTTGCCGCCACCACCGGTTGCCTGGACCAGGTGCCGCGCGCGGAACTGAACGAATACAACCTCACCCGTCTGGACGACATCGGCGGCACCCCGCTGCATCGCGCCGCCCACTTTGGTTCTCTCCGCCAGGTGCCGTTGGAGGTGTTGACTGAAAAAAATCTAAACATCCAGCGTGATTCCGGCCGCTCGGTCATCCACGTCGCCGCCTTTCACAAACATCTTGATCAGGTTCCGATTGCCTGCCTGACGGAAAGCAGCCTCTCGCTCCAGGATAACGAAGGCAATACTCCGGTTCACATCGCGGCCAACCAAGGTTGCCTGCACCAGTTGCCGGCGGCGGTCATCAAACCGCATCTGTTCGCGGTGCCCAACGCGGAAGGCTTGACGGCTGCCGCGGTCGCCATCATCAGCGGCCACTTTCACCAACTGCCAGCGGAACTCCAACCGGACATCCTGAACGCACCGGAAGCGCCGTTGGATAATACCGCGCTGCATGTGGCGGCGGCGGTCGGCCTATTGAATCGGGTGCCGGCAAAATTGATGACCGAAGATAACCTCCGCCGGGAGAACAAATCCGGTCAGTCGGTGTTCCACGCCGCCGCCGCCGCCGGACATCTGCGCCAGATTCCCGCCCGCCTACTCACCGCGGAAAACCTGCTGGTGTCCGATGTCCATCACCTGACCCCGATCGACTTTGCCTTCGAGACCAATCACGACGACCAAATACCCCGGGCGGTGCTGAAATCGTATCCCCCCACGGCCGACACCATCGCGTAGCCGGCCGGATTTTCACCAAACCAAATATTTCCAACGACGAAATAAAAAGAACCCAAACAATAGAAAGAAAAAATACCATGCGAAACACCCCCATCCAATGGACCCATTCAACCATCAACCCGGTGATGGGTTGCGACGGCTGTGAATTGTGGCCATCAAAATCCAACCTGCTCCGAACCTTGAAAGCAACCATTGAGGCCTCCGCCTATCCACCGCCGGAGCCGAAGATTTCCGAGGCGATTGCCGCTGTCACCGGCACACTTTCCACCACTTCGGAAATTCATGCCGCCAGAAAGCGGGTGGCGGCCGAATTGGTGGCCAGGCTCCAGTTGCCCGCCGCCCTGGCGGAAGTGTTGGAGCATGAAGTTCGGAAAGGTTGCAAGTGCTACGCCGGTCTTCTGGGCACTATGCGCCCTGGTCATGCCGGCTACGCCGACCGGTTCGAACAGCCAAAAACCTTCCCCGGCCGGGTGGCCAAGGCCGCCCGCTGGGCTCCGCCTTCGGCCGCTGAAATTTCGGACAAGCCCTGGTTAACCGGTGCGCCCCGGATGATTTTTATTTCCGACATGGGGGACGCGCTCAGCCAGAATGTCGACTTCGAGTTCCTGAAAAAGGAAATCATCGAGCCGGTCAATTCTATCGAGGGTTCGCGCCACCTCTGGCTCTGGCTGACCAAACGTCCGAAGCGGATGGCAGAGTTCGGGCGATGGCTCGCCGATCAGGGCGTGGCCTGGCCGGACAACTTGGTCGCCATGACGACGGTCACTTCCCACGCTACCTGCGGACGTGTGGATGAGTTGCGGAAGGTGCCGGCGAAATTTAGAGGTTTGTCCTGCGAACCAATATATTCGGAGCTGGACCTAAATCTGACCGGCATCGACTGGCTCATCGCCGGCGGTGGCAGTGATATTTTCGCCGAACCCTTCCACGTCGAATGGGCGCTGCAATTGCGCGAGCGTTGCCACCAATCCGGCACGGCTTTTTTCCTGAAACAACTCGGACGGAATCCGTTCTTCAATGGCCAGAGTTTGAGCCTGACCGACGGCCACGGCGGGGATTGGGACAAATGGCCGGAGCCGGCCTGGCGGGTGCGGGAAATTCCGGCGGGATTCCGGCGATGATTTTTATGCGCGAGCGGACGGCGCCATCCGGTCCGCGCCCAAACCCGGCCGGGCCTATCGCCGGGACAACCTGATAAACAAATGAAAATGATAATAAATCGGAAACGCTACGACACGGCCACGGCTGAAGAAATCGCCGACTGGTCGAATGGATGCTTCACCAATGACTTCAACTATTGTACCGAAACATTATACCGGACTAAAAATGGCACCTGGTTCCTGCACGGCTGCGGGGGAGCACTCTCGCAGTATGCGGAATCCACGGGCAATGGAAACTCCACCTCCAGCGGCGAGACCATCATCCCGCTGGACGAGGAGGCGGCAGCTGACTGGCTGGCCCGGCACGAGCCGGATTTGTTTGAAAAATATTTTTTCCACCTCGCCACGGACGCCTGAACCGTCACCACCCGGAAAATAAAAAAAAGAAGGACACCCCCCCAACCCTTAAAATGAGATGTATGAGAATAACACCTACAAACAATCAAAGGTTGCGCGCCAACATCAATGTTGCCATCGCGCAAGAAACCAACGCTACCCAAGCCGTCCAGTATTTCCGAAAACAACTCGAAGTTGAATTCGGAATGCCGGTCGTTTTTGAGCCACTCCAATCCAATTCAGACGGCGGCGGAATCGTCCGGCCCTACTGGGACCAAAGGACGGATGTCCGCCAGCATTCCATCTGCCTGAAACCCTGCGAAAAATGGGCCAAACCCCACAAGCTCGCCCATGAGCTGATGCATGTCGCCTTGGAATGTGAGGCTCATGCCGCCGGCAAACGCCAGACTTGCGGCATGTCGCCGCAGACCCAACCACGGCTGTTAGCCCTGTGCGACCGGCCCCCAAAGCGCGATGATGCCCACCTTATCAGGCAGATTGCGTGCTTCGCCAAAAACACGACGGTTGACATAGTAGTGGAGGCCAGGTTGCAGCGCGAATTGCCCGCGATTGCCGCCGCGCAGTTTGTTGACGTGCACTTGTTTGACAGCGTGAACCGAAGCTCTCTGCAAGGCTGGCAGGTCTCGCCCATCCTGCGCCAGGCTCTGGAAGCGCTGGTGGCGGTTCGCTCCCTGTTTGTGGACACCTGCTTTCCCGACCCGTCTCATGTCAATTTTGAGCGGTTTCGCGGCACGCCGGCGGGAGACCTGGCCGGACAAATGTTTGCCGAGTTCAAAACCCGTTTTGACCGCGGACTGCAGCCCGGCGAACACTACGAGTTGATGAACCGTCACGCGGAAATCATCGGGTTGCCGGACCTGCACAGCTGGTCGCCCGAGCCGGCGTTCCGGCTGCCCCAACCGGTTCCCAGCCTGTCATTGGTTTTGAACGATTTGGGCATCGCGTGAAAGTCGGACACCTTTTCAGGAAGACCGCTTTTGTGCCGACCGAAGCAGTTGCACAAAGCGGCTTCCTTGTGTCCCGTGCCCGTTCTGCCGCCAGGAAAATTCGGCCAAATAGCCGGGCAGGTTCCGGCGGTCAATGACCTCCCACCCAATTTTTTCCAGCCAGGTGCGCAGCCGGCTGGCAATCTTTTCGGTCGCCGGTTGTTGACTGGATTTTTTTCGCACGGTCGCACCCGCAGCTGTCACGGATGCCAGCCATTTTTTGATGGTGGCTGCTTGCTCGTCCGGCAAGACCCCCGCCCGCGTCCGTTTCTTGTTCCCGGACTCCGCCAAAATAATCACAACTTTTTGGCTGTCTGCCCGTGCGTGGGGATGCGCCAGCTTCAGCAGTTTGAATTCCAGTTTACCTTCCAGCTTTGGCAATGACGCCGCCATGATTTCGCGCACCAGTTGCACGCTCCGGTAATAGGTTCGGTTGCTCCCTAAATCCAACACCAACCTGCGGGCCGCCGAGCCGCGCAACAAGCGCACATCAAAACCTTCCCAGCTGCCCGCCGCCAGCCAGCAGATTTTGCAGAAATCCTGCAACCGGATGCGCAGCCCGTGCAACCACGTGCCCGCCAACGGACGTTCCTGCCAGCCGCATTTCCGGCAGACGCGGTGCCAGGTCGCCGGCCGGCCGTTGGCAGCTTGGCGTTTCATTTCACGCCACGATTTCGTCCGGCAATGCGGACATTCAAACGGTGTTGCCCGGCGCAATTCATAAACTCGCCGCTGGCAGGCCTCCTCGCTGCCATACTGCCGCAGGTATTCCGTTTCGTTTCTGGGAACGTATATCCGCATAAGCCAATGCCTCATTATAGTGCGCCAAGTGATATTTACAAACATAAGGCTCGATATGGCGACATAGACAAACCCCTTTGGTGACAGGGCAAATCAACGCTGGTTGTATTTGAGCAGGCCGAACCTATCTCGTCATTGTAATGAATATCATCGGCCCGCATCCCGTTGCCGGGACCACCGTCCAGCTGGTCTTCGTCCTCCCGCGTTCCCCGGCGGAAGGTGATGGCGCGTCCGCTTCGGCCTGCACCCCCAAGCTGTTTGTGCGGGCCGAGGAATTGCCCGCCATTTTCAGCTCGGAGAAGGTCGCCAAGATTCTGGCGAAACATTGCCTGACGCCCGTGGTCCAGAGCGCCAGCCGGCTGAAACTCTACTGGCTCGGCGATGTCGTGGCGGTGGCCGACCAGCTCCGCCGGGGTGAAATCGGCGTCAATGTCGCCGAGGAATCGGTTTTCCGGAAAACCGCGCCAAACACTTCGTCATGATTTCACCTCGAAAATATGAATGCGTGGTTCGTGGCAAGCGCATGTTCCGGGTCTGGATGGGCAAGTCCCTGACCGGTGGCAAAGTGCGCCAGAAATATTTCTACAAGGAGCCGGAAGCCGACCAGTTCATCCAGCAAATTGTCGACGCCCACCAGCGGGAGGGTCAGCAGGCTTTCCTGCTAAACTTCGAGCAGCGGTTTGAGGCGGTCAAGTGCCTGCAAAAGCTCGAACCGTTCGGCATTTCGCTGATGGATGCCGTCGAGCATTACGTCACGCAGCATGGGGCCAAGATTTCCGGCAAGACCGTCGCCCATGTCACCGAGGAATTCTTGAAGTCCTGCCGCCGCGGCAATCTCAAACCGCGAACCATCGTCCAATACGAGAGCGACCTCTCGGTCTTTGGCGAGGCCTTCGGCGACAGCCAGTTGGTGGCAATCACGCGCGAGGACCTTGAGGAATGGCTAGATGAATCCGACTGGGCGGCCCGCACCAAGTGCAACAAGCTGACCACGCTCACGACCTATTACACTTTTGCCATCGAGAAGGGGTTCTGCAATGTCAACCCGGTTACCAACATCAAACGCCCCAAGGTGGACGACGAACCGATCGGCGTGCTGACCCCGGAACAGACCCAGGCGCTGTTGAATCAGGCCGCCATCGACCACAAAAAGATGGTGGCCGGTCTGGCCATCGCCATTTTCTCCGGTCTGCGCCGTTCCGAGCTGTGCGGTTTGGACTGGGATGAGGTTCATCTTCAGGAAAGAGAAATCGAGGTCAAGGCTTCCAAGGCCAAAACCCGCCAGCGCCGCGTGGTTCAAATCAACGAAACGCTGGCCAAGTGGCTGGCCGTTTACGCCCGGAAAAAAGGCCGCGTCGTGGTCACCGACAACCTGGACGTTTGGGGCAAGTGGGTGAAGGAAGTGTCTCTGGCCGCCGGCATCAAGGTCTGGCCGAAGAATGCCCTGCGGCACGGCTTCGGCTCCTATTATTTTGCCCTGATCAAGGATGAGAACCGCGTTGCCGCCGAGATGGGCAACAGCCCGGCGATGGTTCACCGGCATTATCGGGCAATGATTGGCAATGCCGACTGCGTGAAATTCTGGGCCATCAGCCCACCCGAAAAGGCCTCCGCACCAACCACCATTCCCGCCAAAACTCCGCATGAAAATTTTGCCGCCAACTGATATTGATTACTCTGTTCTGAACTCACCGGCTACTGGTCGGCAGCCGGCTTGGATTGAGTCCGGGCTGTCGCTTCACCGGCTTATAATCAAATTCGCCCACAACCGGGTCGCCGATTTGACCAAAGATTTGTCCAAAATGGTTCATCTGCCTTCACCGGCTTTCCTTTACCTACATCCAGCTGCATCCTCAAAAACTCAATTATCTCCTTATTTGACGGGCATTTTAAGCACATCTCGTTGGAATATAACATTATATATCGGCGGAAGGATGTCGAGTCAGTCCTGTAATGATGATACCGGTCACCATCTTCGTCTTGCCTTGATTTCATTGGGTTTTATCACTTCCGCGAAAGATTTGACCACGATTTGTCCAGTTTGCCGCCTAACTCAATTTCACATTTCAGAATTATGAAAAAATCATGCTCCGCTCCAAAAGTTCCGCCGGCTGAATCGAACGCCATCACTTTCATCGAGGTTGAGGGTGTCAAGTTCATCACCGATGGCCGGTTCCGTTGTCCGGCCAAGAAGGAATCTTATTCGCTCCGGCCATTCAAAAATCCCTCCGGCCAGACCGTGGTGCAACTGGACGGCTACCGCCCGGCAATTCCGCAAACTGGCACGTTCAGTATGGCCGACACCATGCTGGAGGTCGCTTCAGGAAAAACTGGGCTTCGGGTGCGAATGAATTTTGATTCTTTGAAGGCCGCCGACGCGGAGCGTTCCCGACTTATTCTGGAGGATGGCAACTCGTCAACCACTTTGTCGCTGGTGTCCACCAGTCTGTCTGAGAGCGAGGTGCGCGCGGCCGAGGCGGCCAAGCTGGTTTTGTCCGGACTACCGGCCAAGGGCTGGAGCGGTCAGGCATGGTCGCATCTGGATGCGGCCAATTTCGCGGCGAAAAATTTCCAGCCATGCCGCCGGCCCAAACGGTTGGCCGAAGCGGTCGAGGAATTCAACCGCGCGGAACAGGCGTCTAATCTAAAATTTGCCACCCTTGAGGGTAAGGCCACCACGCTCAAGCGTCTGGTGAAATGCTGCCCTCCAGACATGCAGGTGCATGAAGTGCCGGTGGAAACGCTCAAACAGTTGATCCACACCGGCACCAAGCGCAAAACTTGGAAGAAGACCAAGAGCAACCTGAACACATTTTTTGAGTGGGCCGCCCATGAGGATCAAGCCTATGCCCCAGCCAATCCTATCAAAAACATCCAGTTGCGGAAAAAGTATGATGACTATCGTGTGCCGAAAATTTTGACCAACGAGGAAGTTTTTGATCTGTTGTCCAAGGCCCAAGATTTCAAGGGTGGACGGCTGTTCCTGTTTTGCGTGGTCGGCATTGTGGTGGCGTTGCGACCAGCCGAAATGGCGCGCGTCCAAGCCATGCGCAAGATGCTCGGCCAAGAGTCCTTTCATTTTGGCAACTCACCGGATGAACAGCGCATCTCAGTCATCGGAAAGACCCGCCGTTTGCGGCAGGCCGTCATTCCGCCAGAATTTGTTCCGCTGATAAAATCCTATGTTGACGCCGGCTATCCCATCATCCCGCGAAATTTCGCCCATGACTGGACGCTGCTGCGGGCCCAGGCGGGTTTTCTGGGACGCCGCGACCTGCTGCCGGTGCATCTGTTTTCCGACAAACTCCAACCGTGGACGAGCGACGTTCTTCGCCATGTCGGCATCACCCACCAACTCAACCGCACCCAGGATGAAACGGCCACGGCGCTTTGGGCCGGCGATTCGCCTGCAATGATTTTCCGGCATTACAAAGGCAAGGCCACTCGTGAAGATACCCGCCAATTTTATGCCATCGCCGAAAGGTTGAAGTTGCCATCGCTCGAAGAATTAAAGCAGGCCGGTGTGCCAGACCAAGCAACCGACAGCGAACTAATACGGTTCAAATGTCCGGTGGACAATCCCAATACTTTCTTTCTTGATGAGAAGGCGTTTCATCAGGCGCGCAAGGTTTTCCTTGAGCGCAACCCTGAGGCGGCGATGCCGGAATTCAAAGGGCCGCGCCGTGGCAAAGGCATGTGGTCCAAGCGGCGGATGTTGAAGCTGCCGAAGCAACAGGATGAACTCATCCGCTTGGTCTGGGAAAATCCGCTGGGCGTCCTGGCTAAACAGTTCAAAGTGGCAGAGTCTACCTTGGCACTCGCCTTGCACGAAGCCGGGTTGCCGCCGCATTTGTCTCCTCCCAAGGGACACTGGCAGCAACGGTCAGCCGGCGGCCTCATTGCATTACCAGATGAAGTGCAAAAGGTGTTTCCCAACGGCCTGCCGCCCTCCGTCAAACCCGTGGGGCGGCAAATTCGGCTCAAGCGCCCTGGCTTGGCCGTTTTCCTGCGGATGGTCTGGGAGATGAAAGCGGATGACATCGCCGGCCAGTTAAAATGGTCCAAAAGCACGGTAGAGCGGGAGATCCGACGGTGGCATCTGCCCCGGCCGGAGCCGTCCTATTGGCTGAAACCGATTGAACAACGCCAACCGCCGGCAACCGTCAAACAGTTGCTGGGTCTCGATTCGGTCGCGCTCAAGGCGACGCTAGGAAAATCTGGCCAAACATCAAGGCATGAGCAATGCATTGAACGAACCTAGACAGGCCATTCTAAAATCGCATGAGGAACAACTGGTGGATGCCAAAGGTCTACTGTCCATGTTGTGGGACGAATCTTCCCGCCCCTCGTTGCGCTGGTTGCGGGAACAACAATCAAGACGCACAATTCCGTTCATAAAAATTGGGGCCCGCGTTTGGTTTCAACCAAGCGTGGTCATCGTGTCTCTCCGAGATAACTGGGGTGTAAAACGCCGCCCGATTTCCAAGTCCTAATTTTAACGGGATTGGGTGTCGACGTAACTAACGCGGGCGATTTTTATTAGAAAATAATTTCTAACCCCGCGCGAACGGGCAGGAAAAAGCACGGCTGGAAAAGGTCGACGGCCCTGAAGGAAATCAGCCGGCGAAAAAGTGCCGGGCTGTGGCATAACTGTTTCAAAAGCCGTCTTGTATTACAAACACCCTGTAAACATTGATGCGGGTGAAGGGAATCGAATCATGGTTAAAAACCATCATAACTTCTCAAATTACTTGATAATAACGCGTTGTAAATTGTGAGTTTCTCTGCTCTCCGCGTCGAAAAGTATTAAAGCGCACGAAAGCTGTTGCAAAATGTTGCAAAAGTTTGGAGTGTTTCATTTTGATGCTTCCTCCGGCGGAACCACCTTGAACGTCAATTAATGAACCCATGGACATAATGACGGGAATTGATGTTACGTCGTTCAAAAAATCTGATCATCATGAATTCAGAAGTGGCTCGAAGCTCAAAAATTCAGGCCAATGAGGCAAAACGATTATCGTCAGACGGTTCGTAATGTTGAACCTCGCTGGACGCGCGCACCACCTCGCGGAATGAGCGCTCGTCCAAGGGGAATTTCCTCCCAAATCTGTGCCCGAGGGATAATTAAATCCATCTTGATAATACATCGTGGCCGACCCGCAACAGCGCAAACAAGAAAACCAGTAAAGCCCCAAACCCTTCATGATTCTGCACCAGAGATTGCTTTCGGCTCATTTGAATTGATTGAAAAGTGACCGACTCGACGACGCGAACAGCAAAGCCGCGCATGATTAGACATGGCACATTCATTTTGGATAACTGTCAGAATTTGCCACGAATTTATGCCGACGGCTACCTATCTATCCGTATACTATGAATCACACCGGCATCGGGCTAAAATCGCCTTAAAATTTTTTATGGTGGCAGTGAGAATCGCAAAACCAAAGATATGATGGTCAGGCGTAGTCGTCGTTGACTTCATCTACCACCCCCCTTCAAACAGTGGTTTCCAGTGCCGTCCATCCGGTGAATTCAGCAGGCCGAAGGTGGTGTGATCCTGATCGTCTGTACCCATCAGAATCATCAGCCATTGCGAGCTATCCCGCCAGACGAAGGGCGCGCCGAACTTGCGCGCCATCCATTTCTGACGAGGGATTTCAATCGGACCTTCCAGTTTCCAAGTCACCAAATCGGGCGACGTGGCCAGGGCCAGATGCTGATCCTCCAGTCCCTCGCTGTAGATCATGATCCAATGTTCACCGGTCCGGAAGATCATGGTGTTCTCCACACCGTCTGGCGCCTCATCCGAGAAACCGATGAGTGGCGCGTCGGGGGTTAAAATCTGCCACTTTTCCAGTTTCGGGTCACGAGTGATGGCGTGGCCCAGGAGATTGCCGCGAATGGTTTTCCCGCTTTCGTTGGTGCGGAAGCCAGAGCCAACAAAGAAGCAATGCAGCGTCTCGCCATCCACCACAAAGGTTGGATCAATCACGCGCCGCGCCGTGTTCCAGGGCAAAGCCGCCGCTTCCTCCAGAAAAAACTTTGGTGCGGACCAGTTGGTCAAATCACGCGACCCGCTGAAACACAGGCGCACCGGGGAGGCGGGGTAACTTTGGTAAGGCAGCAGCCAGCGCCCGTGCCAGAACACCACGTCGCCGGGTGAGGCGAAGCCTTTTGGCGATACCTCGCAATCGCTTTCAAAGCGGACAAAATCTTTCGTGAAGACACTGGCGATGGCCCAATTGGTCGGGTTGTTCCAAGGGCCATTGGAGAAACGGGAGTAGAAGATCTGATAGCCGTCCGCCGTCTTCAGGACGGATGGATCACGCAGGTTGTCTTTCGAGGCCCATACCGGGTTTCGGAGTGATTGCAGGTTTAAGTTGCCGGATTGCAGGCAGCGCGGGAATTCCACCGCGACATCCTCGCCCTTGGGCAGTTTGACCACTTTGCTGGCATTACCGGCACAACGCACTTCGATGGTCTGAGAAATTTCCGAACGCAGCACAGCTTTGATCTTGGCCGCATCCCACGCGCGCTGCCGGTCATCGTGTGTCAATTCATAGCCCAGTGCCAGATAGGGAATATAAAAAATATTCTGACTCAAGCGCACTACAATGTGCAACCCGACCAGATAGCCAAACAACACTTTAGGGTGATTCCGGAATAGCGACGGGACTGCCCAGGCAAAATAAAAACTTACGGCCATTAGCAATCCACCCACAATGATGTAAGGATAACGCCTTCCCCACCGGCTGCGTGTATGGTCACTGACATGACCAACCAGTGGTTGGGTGAGCGCTTCCACGAAAACGGAAACCGCCAGAGCGGCACCCGCCATCGCCGGCGACAAGCCCAGCGCGTTAGTATAGCACAACAGGCTAAATGAGATCAGTCCATTTGTCACCAGAGAATTAGCTGATTCCCCCAGTGCGTAGCCTAGCAAGATCGGTAGTCGGTAGAATGTTACTGGTTTCCTCAAGGTGGTTAAATTCGTTGTTTTGCTACGTCCTTCGCTATGGGGCTGGATGCATTGCGGCAATTGAAAATCTATTCCGTCAACCTATTTCGTTCGGCCCCGGCCCAATTCTGCTTCGATTTCTGCCACCGCTACCACCGCGCAAAAGCCGACCCGCCCGCCGTCACAGACAACGATGTCATAGTTTTCTTTAACCAGTTTCATTGCGTTCAATTTGCAGTCGTAGGTGTGAATATGTTCCAGATGGGGAGCAACCCCAACAGATGCAACGCCGCCATCAAATCAATTTTTGCTATAGCTGAGTTATAGAAAGCTGGCAGATTGTCTTCCCCCCCACACTCGTGCCTATTTTCGCAGAATTTGCGCAATACGGTCAACTCTCAATGTCTCTCAAAGCTAAAGTCAGTGAGAAAATAAGTGAGACTCTGGTGCGTCTGTGCCGGGATAAGCGAGAAAGCGGCGAAGAAAGAGACTGTGGAACGAGTGGCGGAACTGGCCATGAAACTTGGCGGCAAGCATCCAAACTGAATGCTTCTGGTAGCCGCGCGCGGCCTCGTCCTGGCTCAATACCCGGCGGAGGTTGTCCACCAGCTTGCGGCCTGCGCGTCCGAAATTTCCAGTTTCAATGTATTCGGTTGCCGTCGGGTTGCGGCGTGGCTCATCTTGAGGCGAAGCAGGTATTGATAAGGCGTTGCTCTGGACTCACATAATAATCACAGGCATCCGAACTGAATGTCTCTGGTAATGAATCCCCCTCCATTCGGGTAGTTACACCTTGAGTTTCACAAACTAAACTTCACATCGTCGCATGAAACTCACAACAAGATCACTATTTTCCACCATCGCGGAAGTGCGGTCAACTTGCATACAAAAAACCATTCGATTCCTGTTGGCGGCAATGCTCATCGCCATGTCCGCGGGGAGCGCACAGGCGCGGGAATGTCAGTCGTTGCTGGATGGTTGGCATTTCCAAAAGGGCGACGAGGCCAATGCCGTCGCGGCTGCATTCGCTGACACGGCCTGGCAAACAATTTCCCTCCCCCATTGCTGGGGCTGGGACGAGGCGCAGGTGGCGAAGAATTATTACCGCGGGCCGGGATGGTATCGTCGCGTGTTAGACGTGAAGCAGGAAGAAGGCAAACGCTATTTCCTGCGATTCGAGGCGGCGGCCACGGTCGCCGACGTGTATCTCAACGGGCAGAAACTCGGGCAACATCGCGGCGGCTTCGGGGCGTTCGGTTACGAAATCACCGAGGCGCTGAACGCCACCGGTCAGAATGTTCTCGCCGTGCGGGTGAGCAATGCGCCGGAACCGGACATCGCACCGCTGTCGGGAGATTTTTGCGTGTTTGGCGGACTGTATCGCCCAGTTCAATTGCTGGTGACTGACGCGGTTTGCTTCACTCCGTTGGATCACGCTTCGCCGGGGGTGGCCTGGCTTCAGACCAAGGTGTCGGCGAAGGAGGCCATCATTGATGTGACCGCTCACGTTTCCAACGGCGGCAAATCCGCCGCTGACCGCACGCTGACGGTGAAGCTGTTGGACTATGCGGGCAAAGTTGTCGCCAGCGAATCACGGCAGGTTCACATCGAGCCGGGCATCACCCCGCCGTTCCGGTTGCAGCTCAAAGTTCCGCGACCGCATCTTTGGAATGGTCTGACTGATCCCTATCTTTACCGCGCAGTCGCGGAACTCTCCGACAACGGCACAGTGCGCGACACGGTCGAGCAGCGGCTTGGGCTGCGCTCGTATTATATTGATCCGGACAAGGGCTTTTTCCTGAACGGCAAACCGTATCGCATTCGCGGCGTGTGCCGGCATCAGGATGTATGGAATCAGGGCTGGGCGTTGAGCAACGCCGACCACGAGCGCGACTTGAAGCTGATTCGGGAGATGGGCGCGAACGCGGTTCGCTGCGCGCATTACCAGCAGAGCGATTACTTCTACTCGCTCTGCGACCAGGCTGGGCTGCTGGTCTGGGCCGAGATTCCTTGGGTGAACGACATCACATCCGGCGCGGCATTTGCCGAGACGACGCGCGGCCAACTCCTTGACCTCGTCCGCCAGAATGTGAACCACGCTTCCATTTTCGTGTGGGGACTTTATAACGAGCTCCGGGCAACGACGGGCGACACGCATCGGCTTTTACAGGACTTGCAAGTCGTGGCCAAAGGCGAAGACCCGACGCGACTGACCGTGTGCGCGCAGGACTTGAACGTCTGGGAAGGCGGCAGACTCGTCCCCCGCCCCACCGATCCCAAGATTTATCTGAGACGACCGGAGCTGCCCAAGATTCCCGACTTGATGGGCTGGAACATTTATCCCGGCTGGTATTTTGGCTCGCCCGACGACGCCGGTCCGATACTCGACCAACTGCGCTACACCAGTCGCAGCGGCGGCATCTGTATGAGCGAATATGGCGCAGGCGCGAATCCGCTGCACCACGAGGAAAATTGCCAGCAGCAAACGAATACGGTCAGCCAGTGGCATCCGGAGGAATGGCAGAGCATCGTTCACGAACACGACTGGGCGGCCATCAATGCGCGGCCGTTCGTCTGGGGCAGCTTCGTCTGGAACATGTTTGATTTCGTGGTCGCCGGGCGCAACGAAGGCGGCGTGCCTTGCCGTAACGACAAGGGCCTGGTCACCAACGATCGCCAGTTGAAGAAAGATGCGTTCTATTTTTACAAAGCCAATTGGTCCGACAATCCGGTGCTCCACATCACGAGCCGCCGTTACACCGAACGCACTAATCACGTGACGACCGTAAAAATTTATTCCAACGCGAGACAGGTCGAGTTGTTCGCGAACGGAAAATCCCTCGGCAAATCCGGCACGGCAAACGATTGCGTATTCATCTGGAATAATGTGTCACTCGAACCTGGCGAGAATCGCATCACGGCTAAAGCCCGGAGGGGCAAACAAGAGTTGCTCGACGAATGTGTCTGGAGATCATCACAATAATTACCATCGAACGTTTATTAGGTTGTTGCTATGTCAGTCCCTTTGACCCCCACATTTGTTGTCTATACAACCGTGCTCCTATTGGCCATGTCTGCGAAGGCCGACATGTTTCATGTCGCCACCACGGGAAGCGACGCCAACCACGGCACACGCACCTTACCATTCCGCACCATCCAACACGCGGCGGATCTGGCCCAGCCCGGGGACACCATCATCGTGCATACAGGCGTCTATCGCGAGCGGGTCAATCCGCCACGCGGCGGGGAATCCGACCGCAAACGCATCACCTACCAAGCCGCACCCGGCGAGACGGTGGAGATTAAAGGCTCTGAAATCGTCAAAAGCTGGACGAAGGCGAAAGGTGATGTGTGGCAGGTAACGCTGCCCAATTCCTTCTTTGGCCGCTTTAATCCCTATGCCGACGTGATTCACGGCGACTGGTTCGATCCCAAAGGCCGCAAACACCATACTGGGGCGGTTTACCTCGATGGCGACTGGCTGGTGGAAGCTGCCTCGCTGGAAGAAGTGTTGCTGCCCGCCGACGCGAAACCGGAGGGCAAAAAAAATTCCAATCTAAAATCAAATCTTTGGTTCGCGCAGGTCGAGGCCACAAACACCATGCTCTGGGCGCAATTCCCGGGCGTGAATCCGAACGAACACCTGGTCGAGATCAACGCGCGCCAGACCGTGTTTTATCCTGCTCAACCGGGCCGGAACTTCATCACCGTGCGCGGCTTCACGATGAGCCACGCGGCCACACCGTGGGCGCCTCCGACGGCCGAGCAGGTCGGACTCCTTGGCACGCACTGGAGCAAGGGCTGGATCATCGAGAGCAACAATATCAGCTATTCGATCTGTTCCGGCATCTCGCTCGGAAAATATGGTGACCAGTTTGACAACACTTCCGCCGACAGCGCCGAAGGCTACGTCAAAACCATTGAACGCGCGCACGCCCACAACATCGCGTGGGCGAAGGAAAACATCGGGCACCACATTGTCCGCAACAACACGGTTTCCCACTGCGAACAGGCCGGCATCGTCGGCAGCCTGGGCTGCTCGTTCAGCACGGTGACCGGCAACACAATTCACGATATTCACGTCCGGCGTTTGTTCACCGGCGTGGAGATGGCCGGCATCAAATTTCACGGGGCCATTGACACGGAAATCAGCCGCAATCATGTGTATCAAACCTGCCGCGGGCTCTGGCTGGACTGGATGACTCAGGGCACGCGCGTCTCGCAAAACCTGTTTCACGACAATTCACAGGATGTGTATGTCGAGGTGAATCACGGGCCGTTCGTGGTGGACAACAATTTATTCCTGTCCAGCGTCAGCCTGATGGACTTTTCCGAAGGCGGTGCCTACGCGCACAACCTGATGGCCGGCAAAATCATCAGCCGGCCCGAACCGCGGCGCGAGACGCCATTCCATCCCGCGCACTCGACGAAGATCGCCGGTCTGCTGAGCATCAAGGGCGGAGACAATCGTTTCTACAACAATATTTTCATCGGCGATGGCAAGTTATCGGCAGTTGTCACCAATGCGCCCAAGCCAGCAGCCGGCAAGCCGCAGTCCGACATCGGCTACGGCTTGTGGGTCTATGACAACCGTGAACTGCCGCTGCAAACCGGAGGTAATGTTTATTTCAACGGTGCCAGGCCCTACACCAACGAATTGTCATCTGTCATGCAGCCGGCGATTGATCCCAAAGTGGGAATCGTGAAGGAAGGCGGCCAGTATTACCTTCATTTCGATTTCGGTTCCGCCTTGGAACAGGCCAGCCCCATTCCCGTCAACAGCACGTTGCTGGGCAAGGCGAAGATCGCCGGGTTGCCCTACGAAAAAATAGACGGCTCGCCTCTGGCGATTGATCGGGACTATTTCGGCAAGGTTCGGAGCAAGGCAACGCCAACTCCAGGACCATTTGAGAGACTAGACCATGGCTCACAGAAAATCCTAGTATGGTAGCCAAACAACAAACATCAGGATCACCAACGGCTCGCTCTGCGTTTACCGAACAATTCTTTGCAACCGGCCCGAATTGGGTCTTTGGCAGACCGATCCGGCCCCCGCACCAACTATGAAATCAGACCAGAACGTGCATTCTTGGACCGAAGTCCTGACGCTGCCTACCTATCTCCCAGCCGCGCCGGACAAGAACCCGATGTTCCTGGAGAAACGGGTTTATCAAGGCAGCAGCGGCAAGGTCTATCCGCTGCCCTTCACCGATCGCATCGCGGAAAAAGCTGTGGACCGCAAATGGAAAGCGATCTGGATTGAGAATGAATTTCTCCGCGTGCTGGTGCTGCCGGAGATTGGCGGGCGCATCCACCGAATTGTGGACAAGTCGACCGGCTACGACCTCATCTACAACCAACATGTCATCAAGCCCGCGCTGGTGGGCCTCGCCGGGCCGTGGATTTCCGGCGGCATTGAATTCAACTGGCCGCAGCATCATCGGCCCGCAACGTTCCTGCCGGTTGACCACGGAATTGAGAAACACGCCGACGGCTCGATGACCGTCTGGTGCAGCGACCACGACCCGATGTGCCGCATGAAGGGAATGCACGGCGTCTGCCTGCATCCGGACAAGGCTTACGTGGAAGTCAAAGTCCGCGCCTACAACCGCACGCCGCTGACGCAGACGTTTCTTTGGTGGGCGAACGTCGCCACGGAAGTGCATGAGGCGTATCAAAGTTTTTTCCCGCCGGACGTTTACTACGTGGCCGACCACGCGCGCCGTTCGATGAGCGAATACCCGTTGGCGCAAGGTCATTACTACGGCGTGAACTACGGCGAACGCGGGCGCATAGGCGTTCCGAAGAACGAAGTCCCGCGCCAATACGTCCCGCCCAATTCTGGCGGCAAAGCGCCGGTCGGCTACGCGGCCAACGACCTCTCGTTCTACGCTAACATTCCCGTGCCGACCTCCTACATGTGTATGGGCAGCCAGGAAGATTTCTTCGGCGGCTACGATTACAAGGCGCAAGCCGGCATCGTGCATGTGGCCAACCACCACATCTCACCCGGTAAAAAGCAATGGACGTGGGGCAATCACGAATTTGGCTATGCGTGGGATCGCAACCTGACCGACGCCAATGCGCGCGGCGAATTTCCGCCCTACATCGAAATCATGGCCGGCGTCTATACCGACAACCAGCCTGACTTCAGCTTCCTGCAACCCGGCGAAACGAAAACGTGGAGTCAGTATTGGTATCCGATTCAGAAGATCGGCCCGACGCAGCACGCGAACCTTGATGCCGCGATTGTTTTGCGAGTCAACAGCGGGAAAGGCGTCTCGCCTGTCCAGTTTGGCATTTCCGTGACGCGCAGGTTCTCCGGCGCAACCATCCTGCTCATTGCGAAAGGGAAAAACATTTTCTCCGCCACCCGCGACCTCGCGCCCGACGCTCCGTTCCTGACTGAAATTAAACTCCCGCGCGGCGCGGCCGAAACCGATTTGCAGTTGCGCGTCGTTGATCGAGACGGGACTGAAATCATCAGCTATCAACCTAAGCCGCGCACGAAGGGCAAGGTCCCACCGCCCGCCACCGAACCGCCAGCGCCTGATGGCATTTCGAGCAACGATGAGCTTTTCATCACCGGCCTGCATCTGGATCAGTATCGCCATGCCACCCGTTGCGCCACGCTCTACTGGCGGGAAGCGTTACGGCGCGACCCGTTGGATGCCCGCTGCAACAACGCGATTGGACTATGGCATTTCAAACGC
>TBL_comb47_HYPODRAFT_10002205_pt1 | contig 24244 bp, 25 predicted proteins | sample TroBogypolimnion_40_FD_10682 | JGI IMG/M metagenome (IMG submission 10682)
TACCGGAACATAAGCAATTGCACCAACCACATATTCTCCCGAGATGTCCCGGGATGTAATGTCAGTCTCAGGACTTTCCAGGATTGCGCTCAGACCTCTTCCTAAAGCCTTCTTTTTACCTTGCATTTCAGATGTCAATTTGTTTTTCAGCTGTTGATAAACGTGTCATGTTATTTTTTTGGAGGATTTCCCTGGCCAGGTTCAGATAATTGATCGCGCCGGTGCTGCCGATATCATGGATCATGATTGTCTGACCAAAGCTTGGCGCTTCTCCTAATTTTGTATTACGTGTGATCAGGGTATTAAAAACCATTTGCTGGAAATGGGTTTTGACTTCTTCGGCAACCTGTTTGGAAAGGTTCAGCCGGTTATCGTACATCGTGAGAAGGATTCCTTCGATATCAAGCTGGGGATTTAACCGTGTCTGAACAATTTTAATTGTGTTAAGTAGTTTCCCGAGCCCTTCCAGTGCGAAATATTCGCATTGTACAGGAATGATCACGGAGTCGGAAGCAGTGAGTGCATTGATGGTGATCAGGCCCAGGGAAGGTGAACAATCAATGATGATGAAGTCATACAGGGCTTTCACTTTTTCAATGACCTTCTTCATCATCTTCTCGCGGTTCGGCAGGTTGATCATCTCAACTTCAGCGCCAACAAGGTCAATGTGTGCCGGGATCAGGTCGAGAAAAGGAGTGGAGGTATTCAGGATGATATTCTGAGGTTCTACATCATCAATGATGCATTCGTAGATGCTGGTCTTGATTGCACGGGGATCAAATCCAACACCCGATGTTGCATTGGCTTGCGGGTCGGCGTCAATAATCAGGGTTTTGAACTCAAGCACGGCAAGGCCGGCGGCAAGGTTGATCGCCGTCGTCGTTTTACCGACTCCTCCTTTTTGATTCGCAATGGAAATGGTTTTCCCCATTTTATCGAGTAATTTATTTACGGGTAATCAGTGTGGTTGTTTATGTGGCAAAGGTCGCAAAAATATTGCGTGATTAAGCAATTTATTGATGAATGTTGAAAAGTATTAACAACAACCATGCTGGCCTCAATGAAAAAAAATGCCATCCACAGATGGCGTTACGACAACAACCCCGAAATTGAATTGATTTATTTTGAATCAGCGTCCGAAGAAAGGTCCTCAAATGTGATATCCAGGTGCTTGTCTCCTGTCCGCTCAAAAGATGCTGGGGTTATTTCTTCCTCGGCAGTTTCAGGTCGCTCGGGCGCTTTGCCTGTGCGAATGAACTCCATCGCATCACTGAGACCAAGTGTGAATTTTTCGAAATCTTCACGGTAAAGAAAAAGTTTATGCTTTTCGTAGAAAAATTTCCCCTGCTCATTATTAAACCGCCTCTTACTCTCGGTGATGGTCAGGTAAAACTCTTCGCCTACCGTTGATTTCACATCAAAAAAGTAAGTTCTCTTTCCAGCCCTGACTACGCGTGAGAAAATCTCTTCTCTGTCTTTATTTTCACTTTCTTCCATTTTTCCGCATTTTGGATATTGTCTTCAAGAAATTCACTGAAAAACGCAAAAATAGAAATATTATTTGATTACCAAACTCTAAATTCAAATTGATAGTAAAAATCAACATATAATCTTTAATTTTGCAGCGCGGGATTTTTACCGGAAACAGATAAATCTTCAATTTCTATAGATGCTGGGCAGACGACACTATCGTATAAAAGTATTTCAGGCCCTGTATGCCTGGTTCCAGGGCGGGGAGATCCGCCAGGATGTTGCGGAACGAAACCTGCTTTCAAGCATCGATAAGATTTATGAGCTCTATTATATCCAGCTCTCCTTCTTTCTTGAAGTGATGGATTTCTATCGCCGGAAGATGGAAGATGCCAGGCATAAATTCCTTCCTACCGAAGAAGATATCAATCCCAATACAAAGCTCCTGACCAATTCAATAATCACGATCCTGCTGGGAAATAAGGATCTGCAGCGTCAGATCGCAAAGTATTCCATCTCCTGGTCGGATGAACAGGAAATGCTTCGTAAGATCCACCTGAAGATCAGGAACAGCAAGGATCTTAAGGAGTACTTCAAATCGGATCAGCCCTCTTTTGAAGAAGACCGGGAAATCGTTTACAAGTTGTTCAAGAAATTCATCGCCCGGTCGAATGAGCTCCAGTTTTTTTGTGAAGAGCGGAATATCTTCTGGATCGATGATTACCAGTCGGCAGCGTTGCTGGTCATGAAGACCATCCGCCAGATTCCTGAAACATTTGCGGAAAATATGAGCCTTCCGTCTTTATTTGTAAAGGATGAGGATGACAACCCCGAAGATGACCAGAAGTTCATCGTTGATCTGTTCCGGGTGACGATCGGTCAAAGTGAACCGCTGGGTATACTGATCGATGGAAAAACAAAGAACTGGGAACTGGAGCGGATCGCCCTTACCGATATCATCCTGATCAAAATGGCTTTGGTCGAGCTAGTTTATTTTTCATCCATCCCGATCAAGGTGACTTTGAATGAATACATTGAGATGTCGAAGCTTTTCAGCACGCCAAAAAGCCAGATGTTCATCAATGGATTGCTGGATAAGATGGTTGAAGATCTCAAATCAGAAAAAAAGATAAAAAAAGTCGGCCGGGGACTGATATAATATTTTCATCACCCTGTCGTTATTCTATAAAAACATCCCCATATTGTGATCCATACACGCAGATTAGCCTTTCTTACCTGGTCTTTCATTTTACTTTTTTCATTCTCAGCCTTTGCACAAATTGGTGGTCGGTCAACCTTTGATTTTCTGGCACGCACCAACTCCGCTCGCGTTGCAGCTCTGGGGGGACAATTTTTAGCCATCAAGGATAACGACATCAGCCTGGTACTCACAAATCCTTCGCTGATCACTTCTGAAATGAACAATTTCCTCGTGCTGGATTATGACAACCTGCGTACTGGTTTCGACTACGGAGATATTATGTATTCGAGGACTTTCAATAAAATAGGAAGTTTTGCCGGTGCATTCCAGTTTATCAACTATGGAAATTTTACCGGCGCTGATGTAGCCGGAACTCTCACGGGAACTTTTTCGGCCGCTGAGTATGCGCTTAACGTAGGATGGGGGCGGCAGCTAAGTCCTTCCTTCTCGATCGGGGCCAATGGAAAACTTGTCTATTCCCAGCTCGAGACTTACCATTCATTCGGACTTGCAGTTGATGTGGCCGGTACATATACAACGAAACAAGACCTTTTTACGGCATCACTGGTGGCCCGGAACATTGGGATCCAGATTGTACCCTATGTTCCCGGAACGCGCGATGCATTGCCATTTGAAATGGATCTAGGCATGTCGACGCGACTGAAGCATATCCCCGTAAGGATTTCGCTCCTCTATAACAATATTGAAAAGTGGGATCTTTCTTACACCGACCCGAACAATCCGGATAATAAACCCGATCCGATCACGGGGGAAGTAAAGACTAAGAGCGGCATCAGCAAATTCGCGGATAACTTCATGCGCCACATCGTGCTGGGTACAGAGATTACCATTGCCAGGGTGCTCGCTTTGCGATTTGGGTATAACTACAAACAGCGACAGGAGATGAAGCTGGCTGACCGCAGGGCATTGAGCGGCTTCTCCTATGGTTTCGGTCTCCGTGTCAAGATGTTTGGATTTAGCTATACACGGCTTACTTATCAGCCTGGCAGCCTGAATCCAAACTACATCTCCTTTACCATGAACCTGGGTGCGCTTACGAAAAAAGCAAAGTAACAGTCATTCCTTTGAACATTACCATTGATCCGCATTCCGGTTTTTGTTTTGGAGTTGTCTACGCCATCGAGATTGCCGAAAGGGAATTGAAACTGGAACGCCCTCTTTATTGTCTTGGTGATATCGTTCACAACAACATGGAAGTTAACCGGCTCAGGGAGGAAGGGCTGGTCATCATTGAACACAAGGATCTCCAGATCCTGAAGGACTCAAAGGTGCTGATCAGGGCTCATGGCGAACCACCCGAAACTTACCAGATCGCTCTGAAGAACAACCTCAAGCTGATCGATGCTTCCTGCCCGATCGTGCTTAAGCTTCAGAATGATATCCAGTTTGGATTTCACAGGATGAAGGAAAAGAATGGACAGATCGTGATCTTCGGAAAGGAAGGACATGCTGAAGTGAATGGTCTTAAAGGGCAAACGCTGGATACAGCCATTGTAATTACGCAGCCATCGGATATTGACAAAATTGATCTTTTCCGGCCAATTCGTCTCTATTCGCAAACTACTATGAGCATCGAGGGTTTCCTCTCCATTGTCAGCTTGCTGAAGGAGCGGCTGAACCAGGTCAACCCGGCCAGTGCTGAAGATTTTGAATGGGATGATTCGATCTGCCGCCAGGTCTCTAACAGGTCAGGCCAATTGAAAGATTTTTCAGCAAAATACCAGGTCATCATTTTCGTCAGCGGCGAGAAAAGCTCGAATGGCATGTTCCTGTCGCAGATTTGCAGAACTGTTAATAAAAACACATTCCTGGTTTCCAGAAGTGAAGAGCTCAGACGTGAATGGTTCAGGGGCGTTGAAGAAGTGGGAGTATGCGGCGCAACTTCCACTCCCATGTGGTTAATGGAAGAAGTAGCCCGGGAAATCCGCAAATTCAGCAACTGATCATGCACCTGAAAAAAATATCACTCACAAACTTTAAAAATTATCCGGAGGCTGAATACCTGTTCTCCGACAAGATCAATTGCTTTGTAGGTAACAATGGCGTCGGGAAGACCAACCTCCTGGATGCGATCCATTACCTGGCTTTCTGCAAGAGCTACTTCAACCCGATCGACAGCCAGAACATCCGTCATGCCGAGGATTTTTTTGTGATCCATGGAACGTGTATCAGGAATGACGGGAAAACTGACCAGATCCAGTGCATCCAGAAAAGAAATCACCGGAAGAAATTTCTTCTGAACAAAAAAGAATATGATCGCCTGGCTGATCATATCGGCGAATTTCCGCTGGTGATGATCAGTCCGTATGACCGTGACCTGATCAATGATGGGAGTGAACTCCGCAGGAAATATATTGACAGCGTGATATCCCAGTTCGACAAGTTGTACCTGGATGATCTGATTTCATACCAGAAGGCATTGTTCCAGCGAAATACACTGTTAAAATTATTTCATGAAAAGCATACGTTTGATGCTTCTTCACTCGAAAGCTGGGATGAACAGCTGATTCGTCACGGGTCGGTCCTCTATTCTAAGAGAAAAACATTTCTGGAAAAGTTCATCCCGATCTTTTGTCACTATTACAGTTACATGAATTTTTCGGAAGAAACGGTGGACATTGTTTACCAGTCGCAGCTTTCGGAAGGCGGGTACCCGGAGCTTCTCACTCAGTCCGTCGATCGTGACCGGGCAGCGCAGTACACCACGGTTGGCATTCATAAGGATGATCTTGATTTTCGCATCGCCGGTTATCCGTTGAAACGGTTTGGATCGCAGGGACAGCAGAAATCCTTTGTCATCGCGATCAAACTGGCCCAGTTTGATTACACCCGGAGCGTGAAAGGGTATAAGCCCCTATTACTACTGGACGATGTATTTGATAAGCTGGATGACATGCGTGTTCAGCAGCTGATCAGCCTCGTCAGTGAACATAACTTCGGCCAGGTTTTTATCACCGACACTTCAGAAGAGAGGATCAGGAGGATTTTTGACTCCATGGATATTGATCATAAAATTATCACCATCACGCGCGGATGAATTCCGTTTTCGTATCTTTACCCAATAAAATTATTTCATTGATAAGAACAAACGATCAATCCCTCGGGGATGTAATCAGGGAATTCCTCCATTCGTACAGGCTGGAAGATAAACTGCATGAGACGCGGCTGATTCAGTCGTGGGAAAAAGTCGTCGGAGCCATGGTTGCAAAGCATACACAGGGTCTTTATATAAAGAATAAGATCCTTTTTGTAAGGATTGACTCCAGTGCACTCAGGAACGAACTCAGTTACTCGAGGGAAAAGATCATCCGGGATTTGAACCGGGAAGCATCAGCCAATGTCATCGAAGACATAGTTTTTAAGTAATGAGACAGAAGAAAGTCGTTTTCAGTGAGCAGGAAATCGTAGAATTTTGCAAAGCAACAAAAGACACAAATCAGATTCATGACCCTGTAGTAATGGGTGGTTTAGGGAAGCATGTAATTGTTCCCGGCATGTTTGCTCTCTCCTTTACCATGAATTTATCCGCAGATTTTCTCCGGACCAATGCCAACACCATCAGCGTTTTTTTCAATTCCCTGATCAGCTCCGGTGATCTTGTAACTCTCTCAGCACTTCCTGATCCGCAATGTTCGGATGAAGTCAGGTTATCAGCCGTTCATGAAAAGGATACGTTAACATCCAAAGATGATTATTCCCGGATTTATCATAAGCATCAGTGTCAGGGATCTGATTACCCCTGGATCCTGCGGAGATCAGAAGTTTCAGAAGGTCAGATAAAGAAGTTCGCTTCACTGATTAAAGCCACTGATACGGATGTAGCGCAGTTTCTTTTTGCCATTGCCTATGCTTCCAATGCGTTGTTGTTCAGTATCCGGAACCCTAAGACTGAAGTCGAAGCCGAGATAGACCAGCTGATCAATACCGACCAGGGCATTTCCCCATTTTATCATAAACTGGAAATCCATTTTCCCGAAGAATTTCCTGTCTTTACGATTAAAGATTCCATGGATTATTATATCCATTATGAAAGGGAGAAGAAAAACCGCCTATACGTTGCCCATGTACGGTGTGAAATTTCAGGAAAGATCATCTTTCATGCAAAGATCAGCCTCATGGGGATCGCGGATCATCTGATCATCCGGATGGCAAAAGAAATCCGTCAACAAGCAAATCCTGTTCAGTGATTTGTGAACAATGAATCAGGAACCGTGTTTATATGCAGCGGCAAAAACTTGTACAAATTCATCGATGGATGCAGGTGTCGTGTTCTCTGGTGCCCGTTTATAGTCGTTCTGCTCCTTTGCGAAGGTGAGCTCCGATACTACTTAGCAGGACAGCATACCGGATGTTGTTTTTTTTTGCACTGCGTCCCGGTAATACCTGGCAACGATATTACCGGTTTTCCCTGTAGCTCCGGTTATTGTATACATAAAATTAAGTCTTTTTTATTGGTTAATGTTGATGAACTCTTTTTCAGTGTGACGTATCCGGCTACCTCCTGTTGGTTTTAGCTCATAAATAGTTTATATTTGCAGCAAAGATAGCATGTTAATATACAAAATGCAGGTACTGTCAAAAAGTATAGTATAAAAATATTCATCAAATTCCTGATCGTTAAGACAAAAAAAATCAGTAAGTAATGAATAAAAATGAAAAAGGCCGCATTGTCATGAACAAAAAAGAATACCATTGTGTATTGGATCTTACCATGGCATACATCGGCGGGAAATGGAAAAGCATTATTCTCTGGTACCTCCGGGAGGATAAGAAACGATTCGGGGAGATCCGGAAGCAAATCCCTGATATCACTGAACGGATGCTGACCCTGCAGCTTCGCGAACTTGAAAATGACGGCCTGGTTAAACGGAAAGTATTTGCAGAGGTTCCTCCCAAAGTAGAATACAAGTTAACAGGATTGGGAAATTCAATTATTCCCGTAGTCGAAGAGATGGCGAACTGGGGGACGATGGTTGCCGGGTTACAGGGAAAAGGAAAATCACCTTGCAGTGGAACAATTAAAAAGAAGAATACATTCTGATCCCGGTCATTTAACAGAGCATCCCAGCAGTTTCTGGCCTTCAATGAAAGCTTCCAGCCTGTCGCCGATGGCGACCGGGCCTACACCACTCGGTGTGCCGGTGTAGATGAGATCGCCCATCTTGAGCGTAATAAAACGGGAAATGTATGAGATGATCTCTTCAAAGCTGAAGATCATCTCCCGTGAACTGGCCTGCTGTACAACCTGCCCGTTTTTTTCAAGGTGAAAAGAGACGTTATGGACATCCGCGAAAGTGGCTTTATTCAGGAATTTCCCGATGGGTGATGCATTGTCAAACCCCTTGGAAATAAGCCATGGCAGGCCTTTGTCCTTGCATTTGTTTTGCAGGTCGCGGGCCGTGAAATCAATACCTATCCCGATCTCATCATAATAGGTTGCTGCAAATTTTTGCTGAATATTCTTCCCGACTTTGCAGACTTTCAGCACCAGTTCTGCTTCATAGTGTATCTCGTTTGAAAAATCGGGAAGGTAGAATGGTCGGTTTCGTGTAAGAAGCGATGTGTCAGGCTTCATGAAAAAGACAGGTTCCGAAGGACGTGCACTTTTGAGCTCTTTGATGTGCTCCTGGTAATTGCGGCCGATGCAGAGGATCTTCATGGGGTGTTTTATTGAAGGTCAAGTTTCACGGAACGGTTATTGAATCCCCTGAGTTTGATAGATGTGATCACTTTCTTGGTCGACAGCGGGAATTCGCTCTTCAGCATCCAGTCATAATAGGAGGGTTCGGTTGCGAAAACCTGCTCCACCGGTTTGCCTTTGTGTTTCCCGAAATTAAACACTTCAACATCTTTGTCATTGTAAACGATGTGCCCGATCAGGTCAACATTCCGGGTAACATAGGAGAAATCGCTCAGAGCTTTAATATCATTCACCACGGGTTGCGACAGGTTCCCTTTCTTGTCCTTGATCGAAACATCCTTGTACCGGTCAAGCTGGGCCTTCAGTATTTCGTATGTTGCAATCGTGTCCGCTTCAGCGCTGTGTGCATTGACCAGGTCCTTGTTGCAGTAAAATTTTAATGCTGCACCCAGGTTCCGTGGTTCCATCCTGTGGAAGATGTTCTGGACATCCACGAATTTCCTGCCTTTCAGGTCGAAATCCACATCTGCCCGGAGAAATTCTTCCACGATCAACGGAATATCAAAATGGTTGGAGTTGTACCCGGCAAGGTCACAATTTTCCAGGAACTGGTTCAGCTCATGCGCAATCTCCCGGAATTTTGGTGCCTCCTTCACATCTTCGTCACTGATCCCATGAATTGCTGTTACTTCCGGCGGAATCGGCATTTCAGGGTTGACCCTCAGGGTTTTAATCTTCGTAGTTCCGTCAGGATTGATTTTCAGGATGCATATCTCGACGATGCGGTCGGTTGCTACCTTGATGCCGGTTGTCTCGAGGTCAAAAAAAGCAATGGGATGAGTAAGGTTTAATTCCACTTTACATGTTTTGGTTAGTGTCAAAATTTTCAAGATAAAATGTCAGCCGGTTCAGGAACAAGCCTGCAAGAGCGCCATCAATCACACGGTGATCAAAGGTAAGCGAAGCATACATCATCTGACGGATGGCAATCGAATCTCCCTGCGGGGTTTCAATCACAACCGGGCGTTTCTTTATCGATCCCACAGCAACGATAGCTGTCTGGGGCTGGTTGATGATGGGAGTTCCCATGATGGTACCGAACGAACCAAGGTTCGTCAGCGAAATGGTTCCTCCTGAAATCTCATCCGGGATGAGTTTGTTGTTCCTTGCACGGGTGGCAAGATCGGTAACATTTTTTACAAGCCCGACAATGCTTTTCTGATCCGCGTTCTTGATCACCGGGACAATGAGGTTATAACCCGGAAGCGAGACAGCCATTCCGACGTTGATATTTTTATGAAGAATGATCTTTGTTCCGTCAACCGAGACGTTCACCTGCGGATAATCCCTGGCAGCCCTTGCAATGGCATCAATGATGATCGGGGTAAAGGTGAGTTTGATGTTTTCCCTTTGCAGGAAAGACTTTTTATGCATCCCGATCCAACCCGAAATCTTTGTCATATCGACCTCAACAAATGAAGTAACATGCGGCGAAGTCTGCACCGAACGNACCATATGCTGGGCGATCAGCTGGCGGATCCTCTCCATCTCAATGATCTCATCATCACCGGTAATAACAACAGGTGGTGCGGCGGCAGATGCAGGTTTTCCGGCAGGCTTCCTGTTCCGGAGCCAGTTGAGCAGATCCTCTTTCGTCAGCCGTTCATCCTGGCCGGTTCCCGGTATCTGGTCAAGATCCTTCATTGTCAGGTTCTCCTGCTTTGCAATGTTTTTTATCAGCGGAGAATAAAATCTCGATGATGCACTGACTTCTGAAACCACCTGTAGCTCATGTTTTGCAGAAGCTACGGCAGGTGCAGGAGGCGCTTCTTTGGAAGTCGCTTTCTTCTTCTCGGCTGGTTCACCGCCCATATCGATGACCGCAATCACTTTCCCGATCTCAACTACATCCCCTTCATGGAAAAATTGTTTGATGAGTATACCCTTAACCGGTGAAGGAATTTCTGAATCCACTTTATCCGTGGCAATCTCCAGGATGGATTCGTCTTCAGCTACACTGTCTCCCTCTTTCTTCAGCCATTTTGAGATGGTCGCTTCAATGATGCTCTCACCAAGTTTTGGCATTATGATTTCAAAAGTCGCCATATTGTTTTGATTTTCTCATGTGAATACAAAGATAGTGATTTTATTATTTAAAACGTTTCAAAATAAAATCAGCTTATCTTCTCCCCAGCATCCTGAATCCCTTGAGAATAATGGTAAGATCGTTGGTCAGCTTGTAATCCCTCGCATACATGATGTTGATCCTGGAACTGGCATCGTGTGAAATATCCTTCGATTTAAATGCATCGGAAGGGTTCAGGATGCCTTTCCTGATGGCTGGCAGATGCTGGGAATCCGAGTCATTCAGGTTACAATACCCGACCAATGAACGGGAAGCTATAAAAACCAGGAAAATGTTCCGGAGAAGTCCGAAGGGATTTTTGACCATGAACAAGGTTAAGGGATAAAAAACCAGGAGTGAAATGCTGACGAGGATATCGAGCAGCCTCTTATTCCTGCGGTTGGAAATTTTGGTGATGGCATTGATGTCGATGATGTAAAGGTCGCCGGATGTATTGATCGAGTTGCTTCCGATGATGGAAAGGCTTTCGGGAGGAGCGATCTTGTAGTCAACCTGGCGGTCTTTGGGTTCCGACATTTTATCGATGATTACCTGCGCCGGAACATCTTTGGCACAAAAGATCACTTCATCGATCTTATGGATTGTAATGATTTCCATGATCTGCTCCAGGTTCCCGATGAAACCGTTCGTATTATGTTTATGGGGAAGGAAGCTTACCAGGCCGATATAAGAAGGACTGATCACGGTTTTCTGAAGCAATCCGGAGACTCTTTCCGCTTCTTCTTTTTCACCAACAATGATAAACCGCTTGTTCTTTTCGCTTCCAATCCGGGCTCCTTTGACGTTAAACAGATGAAGCAAAGCCCTGATCCCCGGCATCAGGATGATGCCCCAGACGGCACCAAAGATGATAAGTGCCCGTGAAAAACGGTAATGCTCACTCAGCAGGCTGTACATGACCAGGATGATGATGGTCCCGGCCACGAGTCCCTGGATGATCTTGTGTATCCGGACTGGTTTTTCATATCCACCGCTGAGGTAAACACATGTGAGCCAGATCAGGATATAAACCGGAACCGCCACCCACAGGAATGCAGGCGGGTAATGCCCTCCGTCGGGGAAGATGATGGTTTTTTCCCAGTAACTTTTCATGAAATAAATTCCCCCGTAGAGAAGGACAGCATCCAGCAGCGGGAAACTGATCCTGATAAAAAAGCGGTTCAAGATTGAAAGGAATGCACGAAGGTATATCGCCAGGTTGATCAAAAATGAGAAGCTTTGTGCATTTTTCTGGGAAAAATGTTTCTTTGCAAAAATGATCATTGCATTGTAAAACATGAACACATAATTCAGGCTGCTCTTCTTGGTGCTTTCACCCTTGTAATGGATGATCCGCGTTTCGGGGAAATAATAATTTTTATAATTGGCCTGCGTGATGCGGTAACTCAGGTCAATATCTTCGCCGTACATGAAAAATGTCTCATCCAGCAAGCCGATCTTGTCGAGCACGGTTTTCCGGAGAAGGATAAATGCGCCTGCCAGGATGTCCACTTCGTGGGTCTTGTCTTTATCCAGGTGCCCCATGTAATATCGTGCAAAAATCCTTGACCGTGGAAATAAGGCAGACAGGCCGCAAACCTTGTAAAATGCAACAACAGGCAACGGCAAACCGCGTTTGGATTCAGGCAGGTATTTTCCTTTTCCGTCCAGCATCTTAACACCAAGGCCTCCGCCAGCCGGGTGTTCATCCAGGAACTGGACGGATTTTCTCAGCGTGTCATCTTCAACAATGGTATCGGGATTGAGCAGCAGGATGTATTCACCTTTCGCTTTCCGGATTGCCTGGTTGTTTGCCTTGGAAAAACCCTTGTTATCCTTGTTTTCGATGAGAATGACCTCAGGGAATTTTTCCCTGATCATCTTGTTTGAACCGTCTACCGAATTATTGTCCACCACGAATATCTCCGATTCAAGCCCATGGCAGGCCTTTTGAACCGAATGCAGGCATTGCTCAAGAAAATATTTTACGTTGTAGTTAACAATAACAATGGACAACTTCATTCTGCCAATCTCAATAAGTCTGTAAAGTTACAGTTTCTGTATAAAATCAGAAACTAAATTAAACCGGAATCAATCATTTGTATGATCCGTTCGATGGCCTGATCATCTCCTTTCGGATCATAGGGTGTATGAAGGTCATAGCCGAAGATCTTTGCCATCGTTTGCCAGATAAAGGCATTGAAACTTCCCCTCAGTTCTTTGACGATATCAAATGTTGAGTTTCCGGTTTCCCGGTAGATCAGTTTGATCAGGATCTTTCCCTGTGTAAAAGTCATGGCCTTGAGCTTATCGCCGAACTGATCCTCCAGTTCTTTCTGCGCATGGCGGATAAAAATCCTCCGGCCTTTTGCTGTGGGGATGCTGTCAAGTTTATCCCGGTATTCTTTCAATTTTGCTGCAGCAAGTTTTGCATACGGATACACAATCCTTACATTATAAACCAGGCGGTCATAACGAAGCAGTTCTTTGGAATTTCGAATGTCAATCTTTGGGAAAATATCTGTTGAGCTCAGGTCAATGAAGGGAATGGTATCGCCGTTGATGATTTTCCCGGGTACCACGAGATGTTGAATTGTATCCTGGGAATGGGCATGAACAGCAAGAAGGATAAACAGAAATGAAAATACAATCGATTTTCTCATCAGCAAAAATAGGGTGCTGAAATTTAACTCCTCAGGTACAACGGCCAGGAAAGCAGCATTATTGTCAGGCAACCCTGAGCCGCGAAAGGTTCGTTTTTTGAAAACGTTCTTCCAGAAATGACAGGTCAACTTTCAGTTGTTTGGCATTGGCTTTTGAAGGAAGATCAAACATCGCTTCGGTCATCATGGCCTCCAGGATGGATCGGAGCCCCCTGGCACCAAGCTTAAAACTTACAGATTTGTCAACGATGAAATCAAGTGCCTCATCCTCAAACGTGAGCTTGATATTATCCATCTCAAACAACTTCACATATTGTTTGATCAGTGAATTCTTCGGGTCTGTCAGGATGCGGCGAAGCGTAGCACGATCGAGCGAATGCAGGAATGTCACAACAGGCAACCTTCCCACAAGTTCCGGGATCAGCCCGTAGGCTTTCAGGTCGACCGGCGAAACGTACTGCAACAGGTTTTCTTTATCTATGGTGTCGCGTTCTTTTGTATTGGTATACCCGATCATATTGGTCTGCAATCGCGCCCCGATCTTTTTCTCGATCCCGTCAAATGCACCACCCGTTATGAAGAGAATGTTTTGTGTATTGATCTGGATCATTTTCTGCTCCGGATGCTTTCGTCCTCCCTGAGGGGGAACATTTACCACCGCGCCTTCCAGCAGTTTCAGCAAGGCCTGCTGAACACCTTCCCCGGAAACATCACGCGTGATGGAAGGATTGTCACTTTTACGGGAAATCTTATCAATCTCATCGATGAAGATAATTCCCCGCTCGGCCGCCTCAACATTGAAATCCGCAACCTGCAGCAACCTTGAAAGGATGCTTTCAACATCTTCACCAACATACCCTGCTTCTGTAAGCACGGTCGCATCTGCTATACAGAAAGGAACGTGCAGCATCTTGGCAATCGTCCGGGCCAGCAAAGTTTTTCCCGTGCCGGTCTCGCCCACGAGGATGATGTTCGACTTTTCAATCTCCACATCTTCTTCCTTGGCTTTCTTTACATGTGCAAGCCGTTTGTAATGATTGTAGACAGCAACAGCCAGGATCTTCTTGGCTTCATCCTGCCCGATGACATATTGATCCAGGTACTTCTTGATCTCCACCGGTTTCAGCAACGAATAATCCGGGATGTATTTCTGACCTTTGGCAGTTGTCTCTTCTTCCAGTATGACTTGTGCCTGGGCCACGCAATAATCACAGATATGCGCATTCAGCCCGGCAATCAGCATGTTGGTGTCACGTTTTTCGCGCCCGCAGAAAGAGCAACGTTCCCCGGCTTTTGTCATAAAAAATGAATTAAGAAACTTTACTTCTCACCAGCACTTCGTCAATCATCCCGTATTCTTTTGCTTCGGTTGAATTCATCCAGTAATCCCTGTCGGCATCCTTAAGAATCCTCTTATAAGACTGACCGGAATGCAGGGCAATGATTTCGTAAAGCTCCTTTTTGAGTTTCTGGATCTCAATGGCGGTAATTTCAATGTCTGATGCCTGTCCTTCCGCACTGCCCATCGGCTGATGGATCAGGACCCGGGAATGCGGTAAAGCGGTACGTTTTCCTTTGGTTCCGGCACATAGGAGGATAGCTCCCATCGAAGCGGCCATCCCTGTACAGATTGTTGCGACATCAGGGTTGATGTACTGCATGGTATCATAGATCCCGAGACCGGCATACACTGATCCGCCTGGGGTATTCAGGTAGATCTGGATGTCCTTGCGCGAATCCACCGATTCCAGGAACAACAGCTGGGCCTGGATGATATTGGCTACATAATCGTCAATCGGAACGCCAAGAAATATGATCCTGTCCATCATCAGACGCGAGAAGACGTCCATCGTGGCAATGTTGAGCTGCCGCTCTTCAATGATGGTAGGAGAGATATAGTTTGCATTGATTGATTTGAACTTCTCCAGCGTAATGCTGTTGATGCCCCTGTGTTTTGTGGCGTATTTTGAAAACTCGTCCATGGGTTTAAGTATTAATGATTATGATGATGGTCATGATCACCTTCGTGAACATGATCGTGTCCTTCATGATCGTGAACGTGGTCATGCGATTCAAATGCAGAGGCCAGCTTTGCAAATTCATCAAACGTGATCTCTTTTTCATCCACGCTGATCTTTGCTTTAAACAGATCCAGCAATCTACTGGTGTACAGTTCATCGTTGATCTTCCTGACCTGCTCTGTATTCTTCATCACGGTATCCACCAGTGAATCCAGCCGTGAATCTCCTTCCGGATCTTCCATATTCAATGGGATCTGCCGCAGGAAATAGCTTTTAATATAATTCCTGATGTCTTCTTCTGCCACGGTAATCTCATTATCCCTGAACAGCTTGTTCTCGATCAGCTGCCAGCGCATGGAATCTGCAAAAGAACCATACTCTTTTTCAATCTGCTCCATTGTCAGCTTGTTTTCCTGGTGATCGAGGAGCCAGCGTTTAAGGAACTCGTCGGGCAACGGAACAGGAGTATCACTGATCAGCTTATCACTCACCTGGCGGAAAAACAGCTTGTCTGCTTCCGGTGAAAAACTTGCCGAAGCTTCTTCTATCACCTGTGCACGAAATTCTTCCACGGTCTCGTATTCTTTAGCAGGATAAACCTTGTTGAAAAATTCTTTGTCAAGTTCAGCAGGTTCAGTCCGGGTAATTTCATGCACGGTGAAGTCAAATATCATGCCATCAGCATTGATCTTGTCTTCAGCCAGGGACAGGATTTTGGAAGCTTCCACTCTGTCATGAAAGAACTCAGGGGTTTTGATGACAATCTTTGCATCCTTCTTTACGCCTGTCAATAATTCTTTTGAAGACTCCTTCTGCAGGACTGGAATATTGATCATGACCTTTTTTGTGATTCCTTCGGCAACCGGAATTCCATCAGCACCGGTTTCAACAATTTCTCCTTCGAGCATGTCTTCATTCCCGGCCTCTTCAGGATGGACCGGGGTTCCATACCGCTTGCGTGTATCCGCGATATACCGGTCAATCATAGTGTCATCTACCTTGATGATATACTTCTCAATTTTCGGCAAGCCGGCAAGATCAAGTTCGAAGGCAGGAGCAAGGCCAAGATCAAAATAAAATTCAAAATCTTTCTGGGTCTCGAAATCAAATCCCTGGTTTTTTTCCATGTTGGCTAAAGGATTGCCTAGAATATCCAGTTTCTCATCCTGGATATACTGGGTAATGGAATCGCTTATCAGCTTGTTGACTTCTTCGGCAACAACCGCTTTTCCATACATTTTCTGAACCATACCGAAGGGTACTTTTCCCGGGCGGAATCCCGGGATGTTTGCTTTGTGCTGATAATCCTTCAGCACCTTGGCTACTTTTTCATCATAATCCTGCTGGGTTATTACAATTTTGACAGTTGCTGTCAGGTCTCCCGTGTTTTCTCTCGTAATAGTCATGAAGATTGTTTCTTGTTAGTGCAAAATGTTTGTGCGGATGAAGGGACTCGAACCCCCACGCCGTAAGGCACAAGATCCTAAGTCTTGCGCGGCTACCAATTACGCCACATCCGCGTGATGCTTGTTTTTTTACAAGAGTGCAAAGATACAATTTTTTTTATCTCAGCTTCTGTGAAAATTCGGAAGCCGGAAGAAGGAAACAACTTTAGTCGTGAAATATATAAATTGAAATTCAGTTTGTTAATGGTAAGATTAACAAATGTTTCCGAGCATGGTTCATAACAAAAAACAGTTCTCAGACAACTAATTGCTTGATATGTTTGTCTTTATTACAACATGATAACTTCCAGGAAAATATTGCTCATTGGTTTGATCATTGTGGCAGGCTGTACATCTGTTTCGGGACAGGAGATGCTGGGAACCGTTCTTGGAAATTATTCCGGGGTCAATGGAATTCAGCTGAATCCAAGTTCAATGCAGAGTTCCAAAACCTACCTCGACATCAACATTCTAAGCATGGATTTTTTTGTCGAAAACAACTACCTCTACCTTGATAAAAAGGATTACAGGTTCAGTCGTTTTTTTAAATCCACAAGTGAGTTTCCGGTTCATGAAGGGCTATACGGAACCGGCGACAGGCTGTTCTATACCAACGATAATTCCAGGAATAAAAATGCATATCAGCAATTTCGTGTAAACGGTCCCGGGGCCATGCTGATCGTCGGGCGGCATGCCTTTGGTATTACCACCGGCTTCAGGTCTGTTTTATCGGTGGATAACCTTCCCTACGATATTGCCAATTTTGCATACATGGGATTGAACTACAAACCTCAGCAAAACATCAATTTCAAGGATAATACAAATTCAAGGGCTGCAGAAATGACATGGGCAGAGATCGGGCTGAGTTACTCTTATGCACTGTACCAGCGGAATTATGACCAGGTTACGATCGGCTTCTCTGCACGACGGCTGTTCGGATATGCCGGAATGTATGCCAAGATTAACAGTGTTGACTACCTCGTCCCGAACGATACCACCATGAATGTTCATAACATGAATGCAGAGTATGGATATGCCTTACCCATTGCCTATGATAAAAATGAAATCTGGAATGAGAAGTTATTTAAAGGCGGAGGTTTCGGTTTTGATCTGGGGGCTACGTATACGCGTTTTGCAAGACTCCACACGCAGGATTACTTCAATCATCTCTGCGGACAGAAATATGAGGATTACATGTATCGCATCGGGGTTGCCCTGATTGATTTTGGTGCCATCCGTTTTACAGATCATGCTGAAAAAATGGCCATAGAGGATAAAAGTGCTGACTGGGAGAATCTTGGGAATTTCAAATTCAGAAATATTCAGCAGCTAACTGATACCATCAGTTATAAATTCTATGGAAACAATACCGGGGCGTACAAAGGATCCTCGTTTTACATTTGGCTACCTTCAGCACTTTCCGTTCAGTTCGATTATCATTACAAAAAAAACTGGTATGTGAATGGTTCCCTGATCTATGGTTTTAACATGGCACCGGGATCTTTAAGCAGGCCTTCGCAGGTGGCAATTACACCAAGGTACGAAACGAGCTGGTTTGAAGCCAACCTCCCGATCTCGTTTTATGACTGGTATTTAATCAGGATGGGATTATCGCTGCGTTTTTATTTCCTGACCGTCGGCACCGAGAAGCTCGGTCAGTTCTTTAACCTGCGTAATTTTTCCGGAATGGATTTTTACGTCTCTATTCATTATTTTTTTGAAAAGGGAATATGTAAGAAGCAGAAGGAAAAAGGTTGCCTGGATTCGGAACGAAAGATATTCTCAAGAAACTGATGTTTTCACATCCAGTGCATCCCTGAGGGCGTTCCCGATCAGCATAAAAGCCAGTACCAGCAGCATGATTGCAATTCCCGGGAGGATGGCAAGATAAGCTGAATCCAGCACGATGTACCCGTAGTTTTCCTTGATCATAGAACCCCACGATGGCATGGGCGGCTGAACACCGATCCCCAGAAAACTCAGCCCGGCTTCAAGAAGGATTGCAGAAGCGAAATTCGCGGCTGAGATGACAATCACCACCCCCATGATATTGGGCAGGATGTGATGGAAGATGATCCGGAAGTTTGAAAAGCCCAGCGCCCGGCCTGCTTCAACATACTCTTTCTCGCGGATGCTCAGGATCTGGCCGCGCACAACGCGTGCAACTTCAACCCACATCGTGAGCCCTACGGCAATAAATACCTGCCAGAAGCCTTTCCCCAAAGCAAAGGTGATTGAGATGACCAGCAGCAAGGTAGGGATCGACCAGATCACATTGATGAACCAGACCACGATGGCATCAATCCAGCCACGGAAGAAGCCGCCCAGCGCACCGATGAAGATCCCAATGACAAGGGAGATAAAAACCGAGATGAACCCGACAGAAAGGCTGACTCTCGTTCCGATCAGAAGCATGCTGAGATAATCCCTGCCAAAGCGATCGGTTCCCAGCCAGAATGTGCGCTTAACCGGCACTTCAGTCTGTGATCGTAATATTTTTTGTTCCGCAGGAACTGATAAAGGAGGATCCGAATATTCTTCCAGGATCAGCGAATCGCCCTGGATCCTGTACCTGTTAACCGGCAGGTATGTGACCCTGTTCATCTGTCCCCACAGCATTTTTGTAAAGATGGATGACAAAGCAGGTTCATTCTCTTTTTTTACAGGGATCATCGTGACTGAAAATCCCGGCTTCTTCAACGCCAGTTCAAGATGCTGGTCATTTGCTGACGGAGTGGAATCAGGAGTGATAAGGTATCCCAGAATGGCTATAAATAAGGTAAGGACAACAAATGCCAGGGACCAGACACCTTGTTTGTTCTTTTTAAATTTTCTCCATGCCAAGACCGAAAGACTGGCTGATGAAACATATTTGGTTTTTCCGAAAAGCAAAGGGATACGACTTTATTGGTAGGAACAAACCTACATGAATTTTCTCAATCTCACAAATGTCTGAACCGACGTTGTAAATATGAAAAAAAAGTATAATTTTGCCGCTTCATAAATGGTGGATGTAGCTCAGCAGGTTAGAGCGACGGATTGTGGTTCCGTAGGTCGTGGGTTCGAGCCCCATCTTCCACCCAAAAGAACCGGATACCGGTTCAAATGCAAAGTGCAAGGTGCAAAATATAATAATTTGCTCTTTGCACTTTTCGTTTTACATCTTCCATCTGAAATTTATCCTTCCCGAATCAGGTTTTATAAGGAAGAATGCAGGTTGTATCAGTGCAATTACCTAATTTTGCATCCCATGGCAAAAATCTTTAAAGACAACCTGACTCCAAAGCAACTTAGTCACTTATTCGAAGATGACGCTAAGTGTCTTGAATTCCTTGCTGAATTAAAGTGGGAACAGGGCTATACCTGCCGGAATTGCGGAAACACAAACTACTGCCAGGGCAAGACTCCATTTTCGAGAAGGTGCACCAAGTGCAAGAAGGAAGAATCTGCCACAACCGGGACTATCTTTCACAACTGCAAATTCCCGCTAAGCAAGGCGTTCTACATAGCATTCAATGTTTGTAAAGGGAATGAGGAGATCTCGACCTATGAGTTTGCAAGAAGATTATCCTTGCGGCAGATGACCTGCTGGAAGTTCAAAACCAAGATTCAGCAGGCAATAGATGCGATGGAGAACCTTACAGACAGGGAGAAGGTTGTCATGCAGAAGATCCTGACCAGTTAGTTACTGCAAGTTACTTCAGATTTTTTTCAATCTCATCCTTTAATCCTTTCCTGAATTTCATCGGGTTGCTCAGGCCAAAATCAAATGCAAATCTGGTGAAGTCCGTCTTGAAATCTTTTCCATTCATAACCTTTACGATGTATAATGCCTGTGCATTAATGTCAAAACCTGAAACCAGCTTTGCATTGTTTTTATCATCCGTATTAATGATCCTGAAGTCAATCGCTCCGTCTTTGACCTGCTGCTTGAAATTTGTTTCCATCACTGTTTTGGTATTCACCTCGACCGATTGATCAATCGGGCAGCGCTCCTCAGGATGAAAGTAATAAACTTTGATTTTCGTCGTAGCTGCAGATTTGGGACTGTTCTGCGCTTCATTGGACATTGCAAAAAGATGGATCAGCGCCCATATCACTANCAGGATCTTCTTCATGTGATGCTCGATTGAACTGTTTTGTTTGTAAAAGTAGAAGTATATCTGAAATTAATTTCTCTTTAGTATGAATAAACTTTTTTCCCTGCTGCCTTAACTTGCTGCAATGACAACTGCCAATCTGGTTTACCACAACGGTTTCACAATCACAAAGGTTATATAAATACCCATGCCGTGAAGTCAGCATATCACTGAGGTAATTCCAGCGAAGCTCGGTTCCCGTTATTTCTCCGGATTCAAATGTTACCACCAGGAATGCCCGCGAGGAGCCAAACTCCTTTTCGATAATCAATCCGTCATCAGTGGGTAAAGCTATCTTCATTTTGGTTTTGGTAAAGGATTGACCCCGGAAATTTCATTTGAGACGTTATCAATGGGCTAATTCTTGGCCTGGCTTTCCCTGAAGTAGAAAAACAATGCCAGTGGCCTGTATACAGCATGTGCAAATTTTGAAAAGGAGAAAAGCAGAACCAGTTCCATCGAGATGATTGTATGGACCAGGAAGATCACGTGATTGATCAGATAATTTGCACCGAATGCAACTGAAACCTCAAGCCAGAACCCGGTAATCCCTGCAATCCACAGGAACCAGAGGAAGACCCAGTCGGCGAGCCGGGTCTCAGCATAGGCCATGGTTACTTTATTCATCCTGTACCTGATGGCAAAAGAAGTACCGTATATAAGGAACAGCCCGGAAATTGTACCCAAAACCCGGGCTGGCCACCAGATGGAAGTGGATGGATCTTTCAGCATGAAGTCTAGCACAGTAGCCAGCAGTAACCCGAGAAATCCCCACATGATCGACCAATGAATGAACCATGGCTGAACGGCAGCAGATTTTTCTTTCCAGTAGGAGTCGTCCTCCTTTTCGCAAGTCTTGTATCGGTTCATGGTTGAAAACTCCAGGATGACTTTTTGGATTGCATTCCATATCCCGTTTTTTTTCCCGGTAGCTACTGTTGATTTTTTTGAAAGCCTGATTGACATCTTACCAACTCCCCAAACAATGGAAACTCCCGTGAGACTGAAAATAACCAGGCCCATAGCATGGATCACCGCATAGGGAAAGAGATCAAACAACCATCTTGAAACTACATGATCCGTCTTGAGAGTGAAGAGAAACAATCCCAGGATGATCGAAAGCAAAGTAGTAACAACGATGAATACAGGGTTACTCTTAAAAATCAGTTTTGTAATGCCGGTGGGTTCATAGCCGGCAATGGCATACCGCCTGAGTGCTGCCATATAATCTCCGGGTCCGGCTTGTCTTGGACAGGTTTCAGAACAGTCACCGCAGGCATAACACAACCAGAGTTCCTTGCTTTTCAGAATTTCTTCTTTCTGGCCAAGAATGCCCTGCCGGATGAATATCCTGGGGAAGTTCACCTGTTTTTCGGTCAGACTGCAAATAGCTGTACAATTCCCGCAATTAAAACAGGCGGTAAAATCTTTTGCTCCGTATTTTTTAATTTCGGATTTGAACTCCGGATCAATCCTGGCCATCCTACTGTTTTTTCAATTTGTAAAAATAATATTCATCCTTATCGTCCAGCCCGTCAGCTTCAACGATGCTATATTTGTTCATCGTCATGAGATGGTAAGTGACAAGTTGCGGATTCAGTTCAAGTTCCCGTGCGAGTGCAGGAATCGTCTTTGTGCCATTATCAAGCGATGCACTTATCCTTCGCCAGATCTGCGGCATATCTTTCATTCCGGCAACAGCTGTCACTTCTTCAGAAGCAGCACGTTCACCCTCTTTCTTAAGTTCAACAATCTGAACGAAACCGTCGATCATGCCTTCAATCTCTGCATTGGTATATTGTGCAATATCAATGGCATCTGCCGGACAAACTGGAGCACAGATCCCGCAGCCTTTACAGGTAGCTTCATTTACGGATGCCACAGTCTTTCCATGCATCTCCAGGGGATGAATGGCGTCATATTCGCAGACTTCAGCACACTTACCGCACCAGATGCATGCTTCAAAATTGATTCGCGCAATGATCGGCTCCAACTGGATCTTCGGGTTCTTTGTCAGCGCATTGATCTTAACAGCTGCTGAAAGTGAAGACTGCACTGATTCTGAAATGTTTTTTGGTCCCTGGCACGCTCCCCCAAGGAATACGCCATTGATGACTGTCTCAACCGGCCTGAGTTTCGGATGTATCTCATTGTAGAATTTGTCATTCCCGACCGGGATCTTTAATTTTCCGGCCAGATATGGGCTGTCTTTTCGCGGGACCATCCCTGTAACCAGGACTACCAGGTCAGTTTCAAACTCAAACTCCTGCTTTCGTGTAAGTTCATCGTTTACTTTAACAATTAGTTTTCCGCCGATTTGTTCAACAACCGGTGGCATCTTTTCATCATATCTCAGGAAGATATCGCCATTCTTTGAAGCCTGTTCATACAGGATTTCCTGCTTTCCATAGGTACGCATGTCGCGGTAAACATGGTAAACATTGATGCTGCTGAATTTTTCGTGAACCCGGATGGAATTGTGAATCGCGGAGGTGCAGCAAACCCTGGAGCAATATTTATTATCACCTTTGGTTTCGCGCATTCCGACACAATAGATATACGTGATGCTTGTTACCCTGCGATTCCTGATCATCAGGCACTCCTCGGGGTTCTGATCAATCATGGATTTGAATTCCGGCAGCGTGATTACGGCAGGATATTGTTTGTAACCAAACATCCCGTCTGCTGGTTGGTAAGGATCAAACCCGGTTGCAACGAGAATGGCTCCTGATTTCAGGTTGAGAATTTCATCTCCGATCCTGACTTCAGTATTGAAGTTGCCGAGACTTCCGGAGACCTTTTCAATCAAGGCATTCGTAAACAATGTAATACCCGTATGTGCTTTTACCCGGCGAAGCAGTTCTTCAACAATATCTTTTCCTTTCTGTCCGCTGACAAAAAGCTCACCCCATTGTGAAATGTTCCCCCCTGCTTGATTCTCTTTTTCCACAATGTAAACCTGGTTTCCCATCTTTGCAAGGTCGATGGCTGCACGCATCCCGGAGACGCCGGCGCCAATCACAACGACCGCCCGCGTTGATGAAACATCAATGGTTTCAAGTGCCTCGGAATTCGCCACCCGGGTAATCCCGGCCCTGATCAGCCCGATTGCTTTAAGCGTAGCTTCAGTTGGTGTATCAGAATGTGCCCATGAGCATTGTTCACGGATGTTGACCTGTGTATAATTATAAGCGTTGATACCACCACGCATTGCTACATTCCGGAAAGTGTGAAGGTGGAGTTTAGGAGAGCAGGAGGCTACTACGATAGCATCCAGATTTTCATCCTGGATATCCCGGATCATCTCTTTCTGGTTGGAATCGGCACATGCAAACATGACATTCTTCGAAACAATGACACCGTCTTCACTTTTAACAAGATCTTTGACCTTAGCGACATCTACGTAGTCGGAGATATTTCCGCCGCAATGACAGATATAAACCCCGATCCGTTGTTTTTTTTGTTTTTCTTCCATGGGTTAACTATTGCTTAGATAAGCGGCTACTTCTGATGCTGCT
>TBL_comb47_HYPODRAFT_10002206_pt1 | contig 24241 bp, 24 predicted proteins | sample TroBogypolimnion_40_FD_10682 | JGI IMG/M metagenome (IMG submission 10682)
TAATAAAGGAATAGACATTAAAGGTAAGTTTGACGATCCAATATTCGCAAGTAATTCCGGTAAGGTTGTATACAGTGGTATGGGAATACGTAGTTATGGCAAATTGATTATTATAAAACACAATGACGATTATTTAAGCGCTTATGCCTATAACAAAACTATGTTGGTGCATGAAGGTCAAACAATAAGTACCGGGCAAAAAATTGCGACCATGGGGACTGATGATGCGGGAAATGTACGGCTCCATTTTGAAATACGTCAAATTGGCAAGCCAGTTAATCCACTTTTATATCTGTCGAAAATGCCATGACCGCTACTGCGCGTGTGGTGCTGCAACCAGCTTTTGTTCTGCATTCCAGACCCTATCGTGATACTAGTCTTTTGGTTGAATTGTTAACCGTAGAGCATGGACGTTTAACTGTTATTGCTCGTGGTGTGCGAAGTCAACGTTCGCGGTCTCATGGTTTGCTTGCGCCATTCTCGCCCTTATTAGTTTCTTTTAGCGGTAAAACCGATTTGCAAGCTCTGCAGCAAGTGGAGGCAAATGGCTTAAGTTATAACCTCGGCGGGAATGTACTGCTGAGTGGTTTTTATTTGAATGAGCTATTGATGCGCTTATTACAGCGTCATGAGCCGCATCCGAATATTTATCAAGCTTATCAGCATACACTTACTGTTTTGGCGGGTACCACACAACTTGAACCTGCACTTAGATTATTTGAGAAGTATTTGTTGGTGGATCTTGGTTATGGTTTGCAACTGGATCGAACAATTGATAATGAGCCGGTGCTGCCAAGCGAAAAATATGTTTTTGAGTTTGGTGTGGGTTTGAAAAAAGCCAAATCTAATGATATATATAATTTTCCCGGGCAAAGTTTGTTGGCGTTACATGTTGGAACATTAATTACGCCAGATGAAATTCGTGATGCTAAGCGTTTGTTACGCTCGGTGTTAGCTGTTTTGCTGGGTAATAAGCCGCTGAAGAGTAGGGAACTATTTTTATAATAGAATGTAAATGGGTTTTAAAATAAATTTTACTATTATGTGACAGTTGTTCTTGAGGTACGAATACTAAGCAAGTATAATGCCCCTGCTTTCAGAAAGAAACTGATTGTTTTGTGAAAAATATGAGGAATTATTATATGGATCATACTGGTTTTATGAATGTTGACTATATTGGCAATGATAAAATACAACAGCACATGCTTCAGGTGAACAACGATATAACGCATTTATTGGAGCTAGCTAAAGATCCTAAAAAATATGGAGAGTTAATAGAGAAATTAGATCCTACCATGGATAAAGTAGATCAACATGTTATGGCGTTGCAAACTAGACTTACAGAAGAGCTAGATAGGCGAACCAAAGAATTTGAAATTGCTATCAAGGTGTTGGATAATCCAGCGACAATGCTTGATAGTAATCCTCCTGGTTTCTTGTCTGGTGCGGATATAGCAAAGTGGCGCAAACTTGCAGCTTCTAGGGAAACTGCGCTACATTTGACGGGCTTTAAAAAATCATTAATAGATGGTTTTAAGAATGAAATGTCCAAACAGTTGCATATAGAAAAATTAACAGAACAAAACATCACCATTAGAAGAATTTTAGATAAAATACGTCAAACATTGATAATTTAAAAGCTTAGGAAGTTTTGATAAGGAGGATATATGGACCCAAAAAAGGCGATTGATCTAATAAATTTGTTGAAAATACAATTGAACAAGTACTACAGTAATTATGTTCAACTAATCGACAATTTTTTAGGAGATAAGCAGCGTAAAAAACCAATAGGAGAATTTTTACAAGATTTAAGAGCGGGAAAAGTGGTAGCCAAAAGTGAAGAGTTGAAAAATGAAGAGCCGGATATTCGGCATCCTGCACCATGAAGCGTAATATCAATCAAATTACTAAGGATAACACGTGCTAAATAAAATTTTTAAATTAGATAGAAATGCAACAACCGTAACAACTGAACTATTAGCCGGTTTAACAACTTTTATAACCATGGCTTATATTTTAGCAGTGATGCCAACGATTCTAGCTGATGCTGGAATGAACAAGGAAGCTGTATTTTTTGCTACTTGTTTGGGTGCTGGTTTTGTTAGTATTGCTATGGGGCTTTTTGCTAACTTGCCAGTTGCACTTGGTCCGAGCTTGGGATTAGGCGCCTATTTTGTTTCTGTTGTTACGCAAGCTAATGGCATTCCATGGCAGACAGCACTAGGCGCTGTTTTTGTTTCAGGTATTATTCTTTTTGTTCTTACGGCAGTTCGCATTCGCCAGATACTGGTTGATGCAATTCCTAGTTCTTTGAAGCATGCACTAACTGTTGGTATTGGTTTTTTCATTACATTTATTGGTTTAAGGATGTCACATTTAATAGAAGTGGTTACCCATGTTGGACCATCGCTTGACGCAATTAATGCATCTAGTGGGGTGGCACATTTAGCGTTTTTTGAATGGAATTTGAATTTAAGTAGTTTTTCTAATCCGGATACCTTGTTAGTGTTCATTGGGTTGGCAATAACTTCAGTTTTTGTAGCCGCAAATGTTAGAGGAGCTGTTTTATTGGGTATTGTTATAACTACTTTGATTGGGATTCCTTTAGGTTTGACTAATATTCATAATGTTCATTTTGGATTGCCATCTTGGCAGAATTTAAATATTGGCGCTTTGGATATAAGGGGCGCATTGAACTTTAGTATGTCTTCAATAGTTTTTACTTTTGTTTTTGTCGGTTTAATGGACACTTTTGGTACGTTAATTTCGACGACGCATAAAGCTGGAATCTTAGATAAACCAGGCAGTAAACGCATAATTGGTAGAGCAATGTTAGTTGATTCTATTGGATCTTGTTTTGGCGCATTTTTGGGATCACCAACATTGACTGAATATCTTGAGTCGATAGTGGGAATAAGCGCTGGTGGCAGGACAGGGTTGACCTCGGTAACTACCGGTATGCTTTTTTTATTGTCTTTGTTTTTAAGTTCATTATTTATAATTATTCCAAACGCTGCTACAGCTCCGGCCTTAATATTGCTTGGTGCTTTTATGCTTTCGAGTGTGCACAATATAGATTTTAAAGATTTTAGCGAAGGCATGCCGGCATTTTTGACTATAATTCTTATGCCGCTCACTTATAGCATTGCTAATGGAATTTCTGCCGGTATTACCTTTTATGTTTTATTAAAAGTTGTTACGGGAAAGTGGCGCGTAGTACACTGGCTGATGTATGTTTTAACAGCCTTGATCGTGCTTAGGTTTGTTTATTTCAGCTAAGCGAATCTGTTTAAGTGTGCTTAATAATATTTTTTGTACTCTAGCTCGTATTTTTGCTATTCTTGCACCATGCACCCTCTAATGAACATTGCTATCAAAGCCGCGCGTAATGCTAGCAAAATTATTCTACGCGCTACTGATCGTTTGGATACTGTTAAGGTTTCAGAAAAAGACCATAACGATTTTGTCACTGAAGTTGATCAACAGTCAGAGCGGGATATTATCAATACTATTCATGATGCTTATCCTGACCATGCCATTTTTGGTGAAGAAAGCGGCAAAAGTGGTAAGAGCGATTACACTTGGATTATTGATCCCCTCGATGGTACTACCAATTTTATTCATGGACATCCACACTTTTGTATATCAATTGGCGTGCAATTTAAAAATATAATTGAGCACGGGTTGATTTACGATCCACTACGTCAAGAATTATTTACTGCAACGCGTGGTACTGGTGCATTTCTCAACGATCGAAGAATGCGTGTAGCGCAGCGCAAACAATTTGCTGGCGCGATAATTTCTTCTGGTTTTGGTCACAAATCAATCAATTATATTGATTCTTATCTAAAAATATTATCTGCCATCTTGCCACAAGCTGCAGGGACACGCCGCAGTGGATCAGCGGCATTGGATTTTGCTTATGTTGCTTGTGGTCGTGTTGATGGTTTTTGGACGATGAATTCTGCGCCTTGGGATATAGCTGCTGGGTCTTTGTTAGTCAAAGAAGCTGGGGGCATAGTTGACGATTTTAGTGGCAATGGTAATTATATGCATAGTGGTAATGTAATTGCTGGCAACTCGAATATTTATAATCTGATATCACAGATTATAAAAGAATCTAAGCTAGAAAAATGAAGTTTAAGAAAATATCATTCATTATACTTGCAGTAGTCTTGCTGCTTTTGGCCGGGGTTTTTACTTCTTTCTATTGTGGTTGGTTTGGGCAACATCTTCTTTTGATTAAAACAAATTTCTCGTATTTGCTCGACTGGGAAAAAGACGATCATAGTATAGCATTGGAAACCTTACAAAAATCGTGTTTAACCATTGCAAAACAAGACCCTCAGAAACTATTTAGCCGCTCGATTCCACAAAGTGGCACATTTGAGACTTGGCAAAAAATTTGTGCGGCGATTAGTCAGGTTGATAAGAATGATGCGATTAGTGCTCGTAAATTTTTCGAATATTGGTTCAAACCTTATCGTATTTATAATAATCTCAAAACTAAAGGGTTGTTCACTGGCTATTATTTACCAACCTTGAAATGCAGTTTAACCCAAGACGAACACTATATAGAGCCAATTTATGCGATTCCGGATGATTGGGTAAAAGTGGACCTGGGCGCGTTTGATGAAAAACTAAAAGGTAGAACTATCATAGGTCGAGTAAAAAACCACTTGCTTGGTCGCTATCCAGACAGAGCCGCTATTATCAAAGGAGCTATTGATAAAAAAGCTAAAGTATTGGCTTGGTGTGATGATAAAATTGATGTTGCTTTTGCCCATGTTCAAGGTTCTGCGATCGTACAATTAGGCTCAAATAAAGAAGATCTTCAAATTTCAGTACCGATAAATCCAATAGGCGGTAGGGAGAAAACAACAGAAGCATATTTCCCCATCGCGAATTACGCAGAAAACCCAAATATAATCTGTGTACCGCCAGAACCAAAACAATTTTTAATTGGCTATGAAGGATCTAATGGACGCTCTTATGTTTCGATTGGAAAAGTTTTAATCAAGAGTCACGAACTAACGCCGCAAAATAGCTCGATGCAAGATATCCGCACTTGGCTTATGCAGCATCCTGAAAAAATAGATACAATCTTAAACCAAAATGCTTCTTATGTGTTTTTTAGAATTCTAAAAAATGAGGCTCCATTGGGAAGCCAGCAAGTTCCATTAACTCCGGAGCGTTCACTCGCTGTTGATAAAAAGTATCTCCCTTTAGGTGCTCCGCTTTGGCTTGATACCGTAACTCCAGAGAATGCATCCCAAACATTTGTTCCATTTCGTCATTTGTTGATTGCTCAGGATACTGGTGGTGCCATAAAAGGCGTTATACGTGGTGATGTTTATTGGGGCGGCAGTGATAAAGCCGCCTTCGTCGCCGGCCATATGAAAAGCCAAGGCAGCTACTGGATCTTGCTACCACGAGTTAAATAGTTGTTAGTATGTCCCATGTTATGTACGAATTTTTAGGAGGGTATATGCAAAATGAAAATATTATTTTTAAGTTACAGGCAGGAGCAATAAAATTGCACCAAGAAACTCGAAGAAAACTCTCTGCCCTTAGCGTTGAGGATAAGCTGCTTTATGCGGAATTTACAGAGTTACAAAAGGGAAGAAATATAGAGGATTTTTTTAAAATAACAAGTGATTTTTTTGTTATGCAGGAGAAAATTTCTGCTTTAAAGGAGGATATAAAAAATTTAGGACTACCAGGTACAAATGAAATACTTAAAAATTTAGAAAAAGCCTCTCTTAGTGAAAGAATGTTAACTCTAGATGTACTAGAACATATCACCAATTACGTTGGTTCTGCGGGTGAAGATGAAAAGGTCATGAATGATCGTAAACAGATTATTACTACAAAAATAGCTGATTTCTTAAAAGGCGGACAAATTGTTTTTGACGATAATGCAGAATTGTATGGGAAATGGTCTAATTTTACAAAAAACCGGGTTAGTAGAAAGGGGACTTCTTCTCATCAGTCCGAAGATGAGCAGTTTGCGGTTAGGGGGCCTTTTGTAAAAGAAGCTTTGTTTGGTACAAGGAATGATGTAACTGGGAAAAAACATACATGGCTTCAACTTGAAAGCCATCCAACGGGACTGCGCTATATATTAGGACATTTACTTTCTTATGTGATATACAAAATAACCGGCAAAAACGTTGGTCCATATGGAAGATCGGAATATACAGAAAAAAATTCTTTGAAACTTAATAAAAAGCCAGCATATGAGTCTCAATCTACAACAGAACAACCACCGCCAGAAGCGCCAAAGTTAGGCTAACTCATCGAGCAAAGTGTTTAGAAAAGCTATTTTGGTGGTATCTGCTTTGAGCATAAATTCTATTTGGCAGGGGCCTTTGAATTTATAGATATTTGGATGTTTTTGGATTAATTGAATGATAGCATTAGGATCAATATTGGGATGAGCGGAAAATTCAATATTGCCTCTGCCGCTTGCACCGCTGGTGATTTTTATTATGCCAAGTTTTTGGGCTTTTAATTTTAACGCGGCGATTTTAAATAGATTTTTGGTAAATTCAGGTAGTAAACCGAAGCGATCAATCATTTCGCTGCATAGATCATCGAGTTTGTCTTGGTTTTTAGCGCTAGCGATGCGTTTGTATAAAACCAATCTTAAGTTCATATCTTCGATGTATTTGTCTGGAATTAAAGCTGGTATTTGTAAATCAATTTCCACGCCCGATTTTGCTGCTGCTTCTATGTCAATTTCTTTACCAGTTTTAAGCGTTTCGACCGCTTGTTCTAGCATTTCCATGTAGAGGCTAAAACCAATATTTTGGATAGCGCCGCTTTGTTCGAAACCTAGTAATTCACCCGCGCCGCGAATTTCAAGATCATGCGTCGCCAGGATAAAACCCGCACCTAGATCCTCCATCGAAATAATTGCATCAAGACGCTTTTTTGCATCTGAAGTTAAAATAGAGGATGGTGGCGTAATCAAATAAGCGTAGGCTTGATGATGTGATCTGCCAACGCGGCCACGCAATTGATGTAATTGTGCGAGTCCAAAACGGTCAGCGCGATCGATAATAATAGTATTAGCTGTTGGAATATCTAGTCCTGATTCAATAATTGTGGTGCAAACTAATACATTGTTGCGCAGATGATAAAAATCGCTCATTACCTGTTCAAGAGTTTGTTTGCGCATTTGACCGTGAGCAATGGCAATGCGTGCTGTTGGTATTAATTGTTGTAATTCGCGAGCAGTTTTTTCGATCGTAATGATGTCATTGTGTAAAAAATATACTTGGCCACCACGTAATATTTCACGCGAAACTGCTTCTTTAATTAAATAATTATCGCGTTCTCGCACAAAAGTTTTTATCGCTAAACGTTTTGCTGGTGGGGTTGCAATAATAGAAAAATCGCGAATAGTAGCAAAAGCCATGTTAAGTGTGCGTGGAATTGGGGTAGCAGTTAAAGTTAGAATATCAATATGTGGCGCCAGCTTCTTAATATGCTCTTTTTGTTTCACGCCAAACCGATGTTCTTCGTCAACAATCAATAAACCTAAATTTTTGAATTTAACATTTTTTTGCAATAATTTATGCGTGCCAATGATAATGTCTATTTTTCCTTGACTTAAATTTTCGATAATACTTTTTTGTTCTTGCATCGAGCGAAAGCGAGAGAATAATGCAATATTAATTGGCCAGTCGACAAAGCGATCTTGAAAGTTAGTAAAATGTTGTTGTGCGAGGAGGGTGGTTGGCGTAAGAATAGCTATCTGTTTGCCGCTACTCGTTGCTAGAAAAGCCGCACGCATAGCTACTTCGGTTTTACCAAAACCAACATCACCGCAAATCAAGCGATCCATCGGACGACCAGCTGTCATATCAGAAATTACTTCATCGATAGCACGTTTTTGATCCGGAGTTTCGGTGAAAGAAAAAGTAGCAGCAAAGCGTGCATAATCAGCGCTGGGTTTATTAAAAGCAAAACCTCGTGCCTGGAGGCGATGGGCGTGAATCTCTAGTATTTCTACAGCAACATCGTGGATTTTTACCCGAGCTTCGCGCTTGGTTTTTTCCCATTGTTTGGAACCAAGATGATTGAGTGGTGCATTTTCTGCGTTAACTCCAGTATAACGACTGATCAAATTAAGCGAAGCAACTGGTACGTAAAGCTTAGCTTGATCGGCATATTCTAAAATTAAAAATTCAGTTTCATAGCCATTAATCGATAGTTTTTGTAAACCTAAATATCGTCCAATGCCATGATCAATATGGACTACTGGAGCACCAATCTGTAATTCTGTAAGATCGCGAACAATTGTTTCTGGGTTTTGCACTCGTGTTTTACTTGATCGATATTGAACTACTTGTTCGCCAAAAATTTGTGCTTCCGTAATGATTAAAGTTTCTGTTTGGTCATCTGCTGCTAATAAATGTAGCGCTTGTTCAATTGCCGCAACTGCAATTGCTGGTTTCTTGGAATCAATGTTAATAAACTTCTGCCAAGATTCGACGGTGATTGGAGTTAAATTTATGGTTCGCAGTAAATCCAGCAGAATTTCACGGCGTCCAGCTGATTCAGCAATAAAAAGAACACGTGCATTGGCGTGGTTTTCAAGTAGATTTTGCAGTTTTATTAAGGGATTTTTTGCTTTATTGTCAATAAATACATCGGGAATTGTTTGGGTTTTAAAATAAATCGAATTTTTATTGGGTTTGATTTTATTCTTATAATGTTCTGGGTTGATTAAAACCTGTGGAAACTCATTCTGGAGGCCAAAAATTTGATCTAGCGGGATATAGAGCTCTGAAGGTGCGAGAAGGGGATGTGTTTTATTATGACGCAATTGTTCATAACGTTCGTTTATTTCTTGCCAAAAATGCATCATGATTTTTTCGGTATCATCGATTTTGATGATAATAGGGTTTATGGGTAAATAATCAAAAAATGATGCAGTTGTTTCAAAAAACAACGGCAAATAATATTCGATTCCAGGGTGGTTTTCGTGATTGATAGTATTTTGATAAATAGGACACTTTAATGGATCACCGCTAAACTTAGAGCGCCAAGATTGACGAAATCTGCTAATGGCTTCGTCGTATAGGGGATGTTCTTTTGCTGGTAGTACACGAATTTTATTTATTTTGTCCGATGAACGTTGCGTATCTGCATTAAAAATGCGAATACTGTCAACTTTTGTATCTAGCAGGTCGATACGAAAAGGAGTTTTGCTGCCAATAGGAAAAAGATCAATGATTGAACCGCGAACAGCAAATTCTCCATGGGTCATTACTTTTGAGACACAAATGTAACCTTGATTTTCCAAGCGTCTACGAAACTGGTTGAGATCAAAAGCCTCATTTATTTCCAAAATAAAGCTATTAGTTTCAACGTAGTTTTTTGGCGGCAGACGATGCATTAAGGTGGTCGCTGCAGTGAGAATAATTCCCGACTTTAAAGATGGCATTTGAGCAAGAGTAAGCAATCTTTGGGAAATAATATCTTCATGGGGTGAAAAGTGGTCATAGGGTAGTGTTTCCCAGTCCGGAAACACCAAAATTGGTACCTGGTGCTCTTTACCAAGGTAAAATTGTAATTCTTGTTCTAATTGGGTAGTTGTTAGAATGTTTGGCGTAATAATTACTAGTGGATTTTTAGTGACAGCACAAGCAATAGCAAGCCCGGTGGCAGAGCCGTGCAAATTTTGCCAATATGTTTTTTCTGTTGGCAAGTTATGGTAAAATTGTTTCAATTCAGGTAGCATTGCTGTGAATCGTAATCTATAAATTTGTAGTAAGCAATTTTATTGGAGGAGTTATGATGCCAGTTTTTTCCTATCAACGATTAAACATAACGGAAGTGTGGCTTACATCTTGGCGACTATATAGTAAAACTTTTTCCCAAATTTGGTTTTTAACGATGACTGTCGGGGTATTGGTTAATGCTTCGGTATTTTTTAATGTATTTTGCTCATTAAATTTTCAAATTACTACAGTGGGGAATGCAATTATTTATGCGGTTGCGATCATATTGGCACAAGTGCTTAGTATTTATTTGTTTGCTGTAGCTTTGCATAGAATGCAGGCTATTGGTGATTGGCAAAACTTAACACTGGGGGATTCTCTTTGTTATGTTAACAAGAAGTACTCTAAAATTATCATCGCTGATTTTTTTGCACATTTTTTTATTTTATTGGGATTGTTTTTGCTGATTGTTCCTGGAATATATGCGGTTGTAGCCGTTCTCATGGTGCAACCATTGATTTTGTTTGATAATAAAGGAAGTTTTGCTTCTTTAAAAGATAGTTTTTTATTAATCAAAGGTAATTGGTGGCGTACTTTTGTAATATTTTTCTTGCCAAAAATTATTATTCTTCATTCTTTTTATTTTAGCTTTTTTGGAGCACATTATTTTTCTCATAATATTTGGTATGTACTTATGGGGTATAACATACTAATTACCACATTTTTATTTCCTTTAATAATTGCATGTATTTTGGTGCAATTTAAGGATCTGAAGTTACGTAGACAGCTGTTGCTTTAACTATAACTATGTTTGATTAATGGAGGATTTGTGAAGATTTTTCCTGATAAGCAGTTAACTATAAAAGAGACTTGGCTTGCATCTTTTTGGCTGTATTCTAAAGCACTTCCACGCGTTTGGTCTCAAGCGATCGTGATAGGTATTATTATGATTATAGTGAATTGGGTGGATGTGCATATTATGGCGCCTTTGGTAAATATGCAGACGCCTGTTCAATTTAAACTTTCAGATATAACGCCTGGCAGAGGAGTTTATATTTTTGCTGGGTTAATTTCACTGCTTTTTGTGATTTACTTAAGTGGGGTGCTTTTGCATAGAATATATATGATTGGCAAAGAGCAAACAACAACCCTATATGATTCACTTGTTTTTGTTAAGAGAAAATATTTTCAAGTTGTTTCCGGTACCCTACTGGTTCTATGTATTTGCCTATTTGGAACTCTTGCGCTGGTTTTGCCAGGAATTTTTATGTTTGTATTATTGATTATGGTGCAACCCTTGATTTTGTTTGATGATAAAGGGTGTTTTGCTGCCATAAAAAGTAGTTGCAAATTAGTATGGGGTAATTGGTGGCATACTTTTGCAATACTTTTTCCTCTAATGATTTTGAATTACGCAGCTGGTTTTGGTGCGCAGTTTATTTCATCTCATGGCTGCTGGTGGTGTGGAACTTTGATGTCGGCATTAGTTATAACATTTTTTTACCCTTTATTTTACTCGTGTATTTTAATACAGTTTGGTGACTTAAAGCTGCGGCGTCACTCTAGACATGGGCTATAAGCATTTGAAAAATAAAAATGATTATTGTAAAAACATTTTCAAATCGCATTAATGCTGGCTTGGCTGCTGATTATTTACGTCAACATAATGTGGACTGCTTTATTGCTGATGAATATAGTTCAGCTGTTAGTATAATTCCAAACTCTGAAATAAGGGTTATGGTTGATGAAAGAGATTTAAACCGCGCTAAAGCTATTTTAGCTGAGTTTGCGCCAGAGTTATAAAATAATACCGCCGCCCAGACATTCTTCTTGTTGATAAAACACGACTGATTGTCCTGGGCTGATTGCCCACTGTGGTGTGGGAAAATCTACGAATAATTTATCTTCGCTGTATTTTTGGATAACACATTTTTGCTGCGGTTGACGATACCTGATTTTAGCGCTGCACTCAAAAGGCAATGTTGGTTCATCGCCCGAAATCCAATGTAGCTGATTACAAACCAATTGCTTGGCTGCGAGCGTTGGATAGGTGCGATCTTGCGTTACAATGAGCAAATTCTTTTTATTTTCTTTTGCAGCAACATACCACGGAGCTTCGGCCGCATTTTTTTGACCGCCGATATTTAACCCTTGACGCTGGCCAATGGTATAAAGCATTAATCCGTTATGCCGTCCGATGGTTTTGTTATCTGTAGTAACAATGTTACCGGGTTTGGTCAATAAATACTCGCTTAAAAAATTTTTGAATTTACGTTCTCCAATAAAGCAAATGCCGGTGCTATCCTTTTTCGCATGATTGGGGAGGTGTGCACCTTTCGCAATTTCCCGTACTTTTTGTTTGGTGAGCTCTCCAAGAGGAAATATACTTGCGGCAAGTTGTTCTTGATTAAGTAAGTATAAAAAATAACTTTGATCTTTAGTTGGATCCAGTCCCTTTAACAAATGCTCCTTTCCGCCGTCCGTTATACGCCTCGCATAATGACCAGTTGCGATAAAATCAGCTCCAAGTGATTTAGCATAATCTAAAAAAGCGCGGAATTTAATTTCTTTGTTGCACAAAACATCAGGATTTGGTGTACGAAAAGCAGCATATTCATCCAGAAAGTGTTGAAAAACTTTTTGCCAATATTCTGCTGCAAAATTTACCGTATGTAGTTTTATTTTTAGAGCGTCACATACAGTTTGGGCGTCGATTAGGTCTTGCGATGCCAAGCAGTGCTTGCTGTCATCATCATCTTCTTGCCAGTTTTGCATAAAGACTGCTTCGACGTGATGCTTTTGTTTTTTTAATAACAACGCAGCTACAGCAGAATCTACGCCACCGGACAGACCAACGATAATAAATTGTGGATGTGAAATCATTTGCAGAAAAAACTAGAGTTATGCTGGAGGATAATTTCTTCCTGGTTTTTTATCAATTCTACGGTAAATTATGCGGCCTTTGCTGAGGTCATAGGGTGTTAACTCTACAGTTACAGCGTCACCAGTAAGTAGGCGAATATAATTTTTACGCATTTTGCCGCAAATATGCGCAGTTACAAGATGACCATTTTCAAGTTTTACGCGAAACACCGTATTGGGTAGAGAGTCAACGATAATACCTTCTATTTCTATGCTATCTTCTTTGGGCATAATTCCTCAGTTGTGATTATTCTAAGTTGCAAATATTGCGCTAAGTTTGGGTAATAATCAATAAGAAATTAGCAGTAAATTATTATATGATCGGTAGGCGCAGGCTTTAGCCTGCGTTTCTAGCAAACGATCTCACTTAAATTTAGATCCAAAGAGCCTTTATAGTGATAATCTTTCCAGTTCTTTACAAGATTTCCTCTGACTGGATTATCTAATAAAAAAAAGGAAAAGGTGTCAAAGAAAAAGTGTCAAAAAAAAAAGGTGTCAAGTCCTTACAATTGACAATAGAAAGAGAAAAGGTGTCAAGTCCTTACAATTGACAATAGAACCAGGTGATATACAAGAACAATAAATATAACTAACACGGAAATTCACGGTCATAAATTAATATAGATTTTAGGTGTTGCTGGCGGCAGTAATTGTAAGAGCACGGCTATCAAGCCAAGGTGCTTTTATTTTTTCAAATCTTTTAATTGCTGTTAATAGCTCGGGTAAGTTTCTTAAAATCTTACCTACTATCTTCATTATCTTTATAAAAAGCATAATGTTTATCCGTTGTATTTTTATACCCATAATAAAATCTGTTTGCTACATTATTTATAAGTATATCACTCATGCCATTTAAAAATGCATAATTAACATTATCTTCAATATGATGTTTTGCATGATGTTTTTTATTTAATAAAATATATATTTTCATAAAAAAATCAACTACTTTTGAATTTGATACATGACAAAGATAATGTGAGACTTCTGCAACTGATGATAATACACAGAAATAAAATAGACCATAAGAGACAATAGGATTAACATTAAAAATATTAATTAAAATTAAAAAAATAAGCATAAATCCACAAAGCCAAATTTTCGAACCTGATTCATTAAAGTAAACTATTATTACATTATTTTTTTTATACAAAGGGGTTCTATGGTGTAAGTGAAAATTGGCAATTAATGGCCCTGCAATTGAATCATAGTTATCATTGCTATCCATATACATGTGTACCAATCCATTAATAAAATCAGCAAAAAAATACGCTATAATAAATAAAAAAAAATGCTGAAACCAATTTATACGAAATCGAAAAATTAAACATGCTAAAATAATTTGTAAAGAAACGTTCAGAATTGCAATACATTTATCAAATATTTTATAAATACTCTTATTTTTATAGCGCTCTATAGCAACTATAAATTGGCTTTGCTTTAGTTTTATATTATCCATTATCATGGTGCAACTAGACCTCATTTCTTATTTACAGTTCTGAATAAAAACAATAACTGATTTTTTCTCATGCTATAGCTATTGGCATGAGGTTATTTATCAAACAAAATTTAATTTTACCAGAATCGAAATGTTTTGCTAAAGAAATTTTGAATTCTGCGCTGAAACTCACGGTTATAAGTTGGTATAGATTTTATGTGTTGCTGGCGGCGGTAATTGTGAGGGTGCGTCCACCAAGCCAAGATACTTTTATTTTTTCAAATCTTTTCATTGCTGATAATAATTCAGGTAAGTTTCTTTTCTTTTTCATAAAAACTAACGCATTACCATTCTTAATTTCTATACTGCCGTTGTTATTAATAAACTTCTCATACAGTGTCTGAGAAGTGTTATGCTCATATCTAGTTAAGTCATTGGCCAAAACGCGATATAGATTATAAGCGAAAATTGACATCGTTAAATCAAAATCAACTTTAATTACCATCGAAGATGATACTTTATTCAAATGGAAAAAATGTGTTTGTTCAGAAATGCTTTTTTCTACCAACCATCTCCTTGCGTATTTTCTCAATACTTGTTCTACTCCTAATTTAAAATCATTGGTAATAATTAATGCTGGTTTTATCTTTCCATGTCCGGTTATTGCAATTTGCCTGATATTTTTGTTGTATCCTTTTAATAAAATGGTTTGGTCTGCAACATTTAATTCTCTGGTTTTGTTACCAGAGGATTGAACTCGTACTTTTTTCCATAAATCTGCTGGAAGCTGATTTAACTCATCGATAATATTTTTTCCTCTTCTTCTAATGGTGATAAATTTAGTTTTATTGTCGTCTAGTTTGCTCAGATTTTCATAGGTAGTGAATTTACTATCGAATACAAGATAATTGATGTTCTGTTTTCCTGACTCTTTATAAAAATCTAAAAATTCTACAACTACATCAGATTCATTATCGTGTCTAACCGTTGTATCTCCATATGTGATGATGCCAGTATCAGGGTCTTGTGCTATAGCAGCTAAAATGCTGGATAATGCTTTATGTCTCGTGCCAGACCAGTTATTTTCCAAGTGAGAATCGTCTCCCCAATAGGGAACCGCTACAAAATCTAAATTCGCCATATCCGCCAAAAGCCCTGTCTTTTGCCATAATTGATACAACTCTTTTAAAAAAGACATATTCATCCTTCGCGTTATGCGATGAGAATAGGAGGAAAACCATGCAGTCTTTGGTAAAACATTTAATCCAGCAAAAAAACCACTACCTCTATCCATGCACCATAAATCATCAACAGTATATCTCCTCACATTAGATAATTTCAGAGCAATGAAACTCAATATTGCGCTAATTTTGGGAATTGTTTTTGTTTCTGGAAATAATGAATTGGTAATAATTTTATCAAGCCCTAAATCAACAATATATGGAATGAAGCATAATATGCCAACATTCATTGTATTAAATATTTCATCACTATCTCCGAGTAAAGCTGCCGTTGGAGCCGGTAATTTAACTTGAGATAAACTCTCAACTTTGGCGCTTTTACTCCTTCGTGGCAATCTGGCAAATCCTTCCTTGTTTATTAATTTGTAAATATAGGTCTCAGAAATGTTTTGTTTTTGCGTGTCCAAAATGGTCTTTATATCTGGCACTGAAAGATATTTTTTCCTCAGCGCAATGATAAGTTGATCTATATTATTTCCGTATTCTTTTAGCGGTCGACCAATGGTTGATGGTGCAAAAAATCGCTCTTCAAGCTGTTTTGTGTCGAGTTGTTTGATGGCGCTGGCAAAACAGTATATGGAATTTTCCGTATAACCAAATCGTTTTGCTATTTCGCGCGCTGATAGCTTTTCATAAAAATAGGCGCGCAGCGCTTCATACTGTTTGTGCAAAGGATAATTGGGATTATCAAAAAAATTATAAGTGGTATCCATAGTTATAAACCTATATTAATTTCGACCGTGAAACTATAGTGTTATATTGGTTAAAATATGAACATGTCAAGCGCGTTATGTGTAAAGTCCATTTATTTAAGCCATCGTTTACGGTTATGACAAGTATAGTTAATGATTTTGAAAATGGCACTATGATAATAAATAGGATATATTAATATGGGTTTTTTGTTGGTAGAAAAATCCTGGCGACGATAATATATTGATTTATATAAACTTTATTACGTTGCGTTTAGGCAGAAGCGGTATTGTTCTATACTAATTTACAGCGTGAAGATCCGTGACTAAGTAAAAAATAGGGCAGGGAAAAACCCTGTATTTTTTAATTAAGTGGGTTTTGATACTGTTTGTTCATGTCTAGATCTTTACGATTATTATATAAAAATGCTTGGTACCACGTGATGAACCGTGGCGCAGCTCATGCTACAATTTGTCACGACAACGATGACTATCAGACATTCATAAACCTTTTTAGGCAATTGCACCGTCGCTATCGTTTCGAGATCCATACATATTGTATAATGCCTAATCATTATCACCTCTTAGTACGCACTCCTTTACCAAATTTAAGTATTGGAATGCGGCATTTAAATAGTTTATACACCAAACATTATAATAAAAAATATAAAAAAGATGGGGCGCTCTTTCGTGGTCGATATAAAGCAGTGTTAGTGGATGCGGAAAATTATTTACTACGTGGTAGTCGTTATATTCATTTGAATCCAGTGAAAGCTTGCTTAGCAAAACATCCTGACAAATATTGTTGGTCAAGTTATCAATTCTATACTCATAACTCTACACTTCCAGATTGGCTTTATACTAATGAGATACTTTCGCGTTTCGGAACAAAACAACAAAAAAATAAATATTCATTATTTGTTATCGAACAAACCGACCAAGAATTGGAAACTTTCTATCGTAAGGTGAAATTGTTACCGGTATTGGGTTCTGACTTATTTTGTAAACAAATTAGCCAAACCGTTCTTGCAAAAATGATACCATTGAAAGACACCCCAGATCAGAAGAAAGTTTGCACCATACCGGATTTGCAAGAAATTTGTAAATTCGTTGCTAAATATTACTGTGTTTCAACTGAGTCGCTTCACATAGTAAATTACAAAAAAGGAAACCTACCAAGAACAGTTGCTATCTATCTGGCAGCCGAATTGTCTACTCTGAAATTCAAACTTGTTGCAGATTTTTTTAAAAATATCAGCGCAGCGGGTGTCTCACAAATTGTATTTCGTACTAACCAGTTAAAAATCAACATTCCTTCAATTAACAAAGATATTATAAGCTTAGGTAACTTAATTCAAAATCAGTAGTGTTGTTGACTATAAGTGCTTGACACCATGATCACCAGGATCCATGATATCAGTAGTGTTGTCAATTGTAAGGACTTGACACCATGACCCAGAAGATATTCACCGACAGGTGGTTGTTCTCACAGTACTCTCCGCGATTCTCACCGCATTTTAAGGACCGTGCTGCGAAAAAGCTGGTTCTTGTGTTTAATCAGGGTAATCCTGATTCCGGTCTGTTTCAGCCGTATTATGATTACACGAAAAATATGTTTCAGTTGCTGGGATTTGATGTTAAAGGCGTGCATGTCATTGCCGGTATGCGAAATGGGTCGGCACATGAAAGAAAAGATCTGCACACTGTCATGAAGGATATTGGTTCGTCATTGGTTTCGGAACAATAAGTAAGATGTTGCAAACTGAATCCACGGTCTGCATTTTATAGTTATGGTGGTTATATGCACAATACAATATTAAAAAAATCATTAGATTGGTTAAACCATTTGGTTGCATATAACACTACTTCAAGCAATTCAAATTTAGAATTAATTGACGCTATCCGATTAGAGATGCATAAGTATCAGATTGATTCAAGGGTAATTTTTAATCAGGATAAAACAAAAGCAAATCTTTTTGCAACTATGAATAGTGCAGGTGGTGATATTCAAGGTGGAGTTGTTTTTTCTGGACATACCGATGTAGTTCCTGTAGCTGGACAAAATTGGGATACAGATCCATTTGCTCTTACCATAAAGGGAGATAAAATTTTTGGACGTGGTGTTGCCGATATGAAAGGGTTTATTGCTGTGGTTATGGCTTTATTGCCGGAATTTAAAAAAATGAAACTACCTTTTCCTATTCATTATGCATTTTCATATGATGAAGAGGTTGGATGCAGAGGAATAGCGTCTTTGATTAATGTAATCAAACAGCTTAATATCCAGCCAAGGTTGTGTATTGTTGGTGAACCTACCAGCATGAATTTGGTAGTTGCTCATAAAGGTATACAAACATATCGTTGTATAGTTAAGGGGTTGGCAAAACATTCATCATTAACTTCATGCGGTTGTAATGCTATTGACTACGCTGCTAAAATCGTATGTTTTATTCGTGATTGTGCTCGAAGATTAAGCGATTTTGGTTTATGTGACGCTAATTACGATATTCCTTTTTCTACAATTTCAACCGATATAATTAATGGTGGAATAGCACATAATGTAATTCCGGATAATTGTGAATTTATTTTTGAGACTAGAAATTTGCCTGATATTAACCCGGTAGCAATTATTGAAGAAATTGAAAATTATATAAATAAACTACAAGCTGAAATGCGTTTAGAATATATTAACGCCACTATTAGACTGGAAAAAGTTTCTTCAAGTCCAAGCTTTAATTCTACATTAAACTTAACAAATAATTTTTTTGCTAAAGCAAAAAGTGCTGGAAAAAAAATTATAAAAGTTGCTTATGCAACTGAAGCGGGTTACTTCGAGGATATTGGTATAAAAACTATTATTTGTGGCCCTGGAGACATTGCACAGGCTCATCAAGCTAATGAGTTCATTGCAATTAAACAATTAGCTGAGTGTGTGGATTTTTTATCTGATGTTGATATGTATTTCTAATAAAAGTTACGGGGTCGGAATAAAGGTGAGATAAAGGTGATAATCATCTAGCTACTCGGCTGCTGCTGGACCTGCTAGATGATTATCACCTTTTGGTATAAGACTAGTCCAAACAGCATGATGCCACCACCGATTAACATGTTTGTTGATATCTGTTCATTAATAAGCACCAATCCGGACAAGCACGCAAAAATCGGTTCCAACGAATAGATTAAGGCTGCCTTAGTCGCGCCAACATGATGCTGGTACTTTGCTTGGAGCACGAGAGCAACTACACTAGCTATAACGGCGCAAAATAGAAGACTAATTATAATATTAATTTTTAATAATTGCGCATAACCATCTAAATGAAAAGCAAACAATAGCGGTATGGGAATAGAAAATAATACTTGATAGAATGTTAATAAATAGCAGTCTAATTCAACTTTTTGGGTAACGACCTGCAACACAATAACGCTAATGGCTATAGATAGCGCCGATAACATACACCAAAAACTTCCGACTCCAATTTTTATAGCAAAATCAGTGAATATAAACAGACCAATTGAACAGATTATAGCGCTGAAAATTCCTACTTTATCAAATTTATTAATTCTAAAAAGTCTAGCTAAAAATGGAATAAAAATAACATTTGTTCCAATTATAAAAGCTGACTGAGACGAGCTAATAGTTTGTAGTCCAATTGCTTGCATAATGTAAATAAAGCCATTTAAGACTCCCAAGGCTAAGCCCGAGAGTAGCATCGTGCGTGACGTTTTGTTAAATTTAGTCACCACAAATGGTAACAGTATTAAAGTTGCAAGAATGAATCTGGTGGCAACAAATACAGTTGGTTGTATTGTTGCCATAGAGGCTTTTATCAGTGGAAAAGTACAGCCCCAAGCAGCTGTGACAAGTAATAAATACAAACTTGCTTTGTTAGTTATTTTCATCTGTGTATTGTATTGTACCATGAAGAGGTGTCAAATCTGGACAAAAGGCATTTCCATTTTGTCGATTCAGAAATAGTTTTAGTGAAAACTTCGCATCCTAATATTGGCATTAATTTAAGTTTTTTGTAAAACAAATTTATTTCATTATGACTATCGGATCCGTAGACAGATTTGTTAGCGTGTGCTAGGCTTCTGCCGAAAAAGAGATCACTTTTTTAGATGGAAAGCTATTTTGCATGAAAAAACAAACGCTAATTTTTTTGATTACATTAATCATTTCGTCAGTTGCTTTTTCTCAAGGTGTTGATGATAGCAAAATTCCACTTTCACTCGCCTATACACCTAAAGGATTAACTTTCAGTGCTCTTGATACCGATTTTAGTGCTTCGCTATATGGTTTTATGCAAACAGATGCAATGAAATTTGCGCAAAACAATCAAGATTTGTCGAGCGGAGTAAATATTCGTAGAGCTCGGCTGTGTTTGGATGGACAGCTAACTGCGGCTTGGGGCTATAATTTATGGTATGATTTAAGAGCGAACGATTTATTGCTTGCACAGGTTCGATATTTAGGCTGGAAAAATATGCAATTTAGAGCGGGACAAATTTCCCCCAGCTTTTCTATAAGCAATGCTTCAGATGATACATCTTTAGATACATTAGAACGTTCTTTGCCGGTAAACGCTTTTTCCCCTCCATTAGGTTATTACGTGGGAGCTGGATACAATATTTGGAACGATTTTTTAACGCTGCAATTGGCAGCTTTTGGTCCTCATTCTTCGCAAAACACAATAGGTAGAACTCCTCTGGGAGGGACAGCTCGTTTAGTGTATTCACCAATCCACACTGAAACCAAAATGTTTGATCTTGGTTTGTCTAGTTGGTTCCAGCGACCTGATGGTAGCAATAGCCTTAGAGTTAATCCTGTTCCTGAAATTCAATCACATATGTCTAATAAAATAGTTAATTCTAGAGCTATTAATTATGTTAATAATTATGGTTCAGTTGGTGCAGAAATGGCGGCAATATATGGTCCGTGGTCAACTCAAATAGAATATTTACAAATGCGTGTGAATCGTAGCGATAATAATCCAAATTTAAAGTTTTCAGGTTATTCTTTAACCGGAAGTTATTTTTTAACCGGTGAATCATTAGCATATTCTTTTCCTAATGCTGATTTTGAAGGAAGTATAAATATTCACAATAAAAAAATAGGGGCGTGGGAAGCTTTAGTTCGTTATAGCACAGTTAATTTGAATGATGCTGATATAGCTGGTGGTAAAGAAAGCAATGTGACATTAGGCCTCAATTGGTATTTGAATCGACATGTCAAATTTATGGTAAATTACATCTATGCAATGGCAAAACCAGGATCGAATGGGAAAAATGACAATATAAACAGCATTGCTGCTAGAATGCAGCTGGTTTTTTGATTAGACTTCTTTCAAAACAAACCATCGTCTTTTGACATACTGCTGCGTTGCGCGCTTACTCGCAATGCTCATTTACGCATAGGTTTTGAAAGAAGTTTATTTGACCTCTAATCCCCAATCTTTAATTTTTCCCAATATTTTTCATAAATGTGGCGTTCTTTTTCGGGAATATCTAGTTGGATCTTGCCCCGCTGCATGGTTTTTGCATTGGGATTCAAAACTGGGCTATGTTGTATTTTTAAAGGCATAAGTTTTATGGCTGCTTGATTGGCGGTTACAAAACCGATAGCTAGACTTGCTTGCATGGCGATTTCCGGACGCATCATAAAATCAATGAATTTATACGCGTTTTCAAGATTGGTCGCATTTTTTAAAATAGCAAAACTGTCAATCGAAAGGAGAAACCCTTCTTTGGGATATATGTATTGCAATTGTTGGTTTTCGTCTTGTGCCATTTTGCAATCACCGCTCCATGCCATGCCAATAATTGCATCTTCATCAATATAAATATTTGGTACGGTATCAATGTTGAAAATTTTAACATTCGGTAAAAGTTGCTTTAATTTAAGATAGGCTGCTTTAATGTGCTCTGGGTTAGTATCGTTGATTGAATAGCCAAGAGTCATAAGTGCAATGCCAAAAACATCGCGTATATCGTTGAGCATCATCAGTTGGTCTTTATATTGTGGATCCCAAAAATTTTGCCAACTAGTGATTTTATTTTTATTTATATATTTAGTATTAATGATGATACCGGTGGTTCCCCATAAATATGGAATACTATAATTATTTTTTGGATCAAATTCTTTGTTGAGAAATAAAGGATTTATATTGCGTAAGTTAATTAATTTAGCTTTATCGAGTGGTTGCAGCATTTCTTGTTTAGACATGCGCTCAACATAATAGCTTGAGGGTATCACAATATCATAACCTGTATGTTCAGAAGCTTTTAATTTAGCATACATAGTTTCGTTGTTATCATATTCTGCCAAATTAACTTTGATGCCAGTTTCTTTGGTAAACTGCATGATTATTTCATTAGGTAAATAATTACCCCAAGAATAGATGTTTAATATGTTTTTATCTGCCTGAACGCAAGTTGAAAATAGTGCCAGCAATAGCGTGATGGTGGTTTGATAATAAGTTTTCATTTTAATTTTTTTTCTTGTAGATACTTTGGTAGCTGATCATCACAACAAGCAAAGTAAAAGCTAAAAGCAAAGTACAGAGTGCATTGACCTCTGGTTTAATTCCTAGTCGTACCATGGAGTAAATCTTAAGTGGCAAAATATCAAATGTTGGTCCTGTAACAAAATAACTGATCATGACATCATCGAGAGAAAGGGTGAAGCTAAGGAGCCAGCCTGAAATAATAGCGGGAGCGAGCAATGGGACAATAATTTTACGAAAAATTGTAAAATCGGTCGCTCCCAAATCCATTGCGGCTTCGAAGATATCAGTATCAAGTGTAGTCGCACGTGCATAAACGGTTACTGCGACAAATGGAATACATAAGGTTATATGGGCAAACAATAAAGTCCAGAATCCCAGGGGGATTTTTAGAAAGCTATACAATAACAATAATGAAATTGCCATAACAATTTCAGGTGATAAAATTAAAATAAATATTAGGGCGTGGAGGATTTTTTTGCCAAAAAAACGATAACGAAACAAGCTGACAGCAGCTAAAGTGCCAATTGCAGTTGCGGTGGTAGCTGCTAAGATGCCGAGCAAGAGTGAGTGGCCAGTAACACGCAATAACACACTATTGTGGAATAGAACGGTATACCATTTAAAAGTAAAGCCCTGCCATACCAAAGAATGGCTGGCGTTATTGAAAGAAAAAACAATGACTACCGCAATTGGTAAATATAAAAAGAGATAAACGCAGCTAGTGTAAAAATATTTACCGAATTTATTCATGCTAGGCTTTCTCGGTCTTTTTCTTTAGAATTCCGCCAATAGATTAAAATAAACATACCCATAAGCAAGGTTATAACTACGCTGATGGCAGTTCCGAGTGGCCAGTTGTTAGCGGTTAAAAATTGGTGTTCAATCAAATTACCTATCAGCAAATTTTTTGCTCCACCAAGTAATACTGGAATATAGAACATTGTCATTGCAGGTAAGAACACTAATACCGAACCTGCAATAATGCCAGGTATTGTTAGTGGTATTACTATTTTGAAGAAGGTAGTGAACCAGTTAGCGCCTAAATCACGAGCGGCCTCCAAGTATTCTTGGTTTAGTTTTTCGATGTTGGCATAAAGTGGCAAGATCATAAATGGTAACAAATCATAAACACAGCCAATGAGAATTGCAGTGTTGCTATAAAGAATTTGTAAGGGATCGTGAATAATACCTGCTGCGAGTAAAATAGCGTTTAATATTCCTTTGGCTTTCAAAATTGCCATGATGGCATAAGTACGTATTAGTGAACTGGTCCAAAAAGGAATGATAACGAGCAAGAGTAACAAAGATTTGTGTTGATGCTGACTACGAGCAATGATAAATGCAAATGGATAACCAATAATTAGACAAATAAGCGTACAGCTAGTAGCGAGATAGAGCGACTGCAACAAAATGCGCAAATAGCCAGGATTAAATAACTCCAAGTAGTTAGAAATGGTAGGAATGAATTTTACAATGCTATTTGAGTCTGACGTAAGAAAACTAGTGGTCAGCGTTAAAACGATCGGTGTTAAGGCGAATATGCAAAGCCATAGCCAGACAGTACTTAGAGAGAATATTTTAAAAAAGCTAGATTGTTTCTTCATAGGGTAATATTACTTCCCAGCCAGGAACCCAATCGATCCAGACCTTTTCAGTAATGTGGTAATCTAGTTTTTCATCATCTTCATTAAAAAATTCAGCTGCTGCGATTTTT
>TBL_comb47_HYPODRAFT_10002207_pt1 | contig 24237 bp, 31 predicted proteins | sample TroBogypolimnion_40_FD_10682 | JGI IMG/M metagenome (IMG submission 10682)
GGCTACTTTCTCGCTTACTTCCTCGCCACCAGGCTTTGGCCCATTTAGCCAATGTGCAGGCCGGTCGTTCCCTCGGCTCCGCTTGGCACGTCGGTGCATGGCAGTCCGGTTATTCCCACCCCTAAGCCCACTCACAACAGCTCCGGAGGCCTATATGACCTTTCAACAAACTTTTTCGGTAGCGTCCTTGTCCACCTTGGTAGGTTGTGGCCTGATTGGTAACTATCAAAACATTTACTTCTATCCTGTGAATCAAGAGAACCTGTCCCAGGCACTCAAGGGCACGATATATAACCTCAGTGGAAAAATCAAACTGACGTCGCCCAAGGGCGAGGAATACACCGGAGACCTGTTTCGACCTGGCAGACCACAAGATCCTAGTGACTCTCTGTACTCCATGGAATTGGAATTCCCGAGAAATTGGGACCAGGTGTACGGCGATTCCTATTTCTCAAAGCACATACTAGGTTCAAGTGGATGCAGCCGTGGCAAGTTGGTGAGTTCATCTGGGGCATTCATCTATGTCGAAATCATCAGGCCTAATCCGAAATCGAACGAGCGATTGGGTGTTGCGATCGACAATAACCGGTTGATTTATAAAATCACTTTCTAAGCATTCCGATCTCGGCTTCGCCCCTAGCCTCAGTGCAGTCCGGGGTCGCTTCGCTTCATTCAGATGGTCACCCTTCCCGCATCAGGTAATCGAGTGAACGTAAAGCAACCACCTACTCCCGGCGTCCGATTCCCACCTCCAGTGATCTTCGGAGTCAGCCTTGCAATCGGGTTCCTACTCCAGCGCTTCTTCCCGGTGGCGCTTCTCGAGACTTNTGGAAATTCCCCGCTCAGACTCATTGGCGGGATCTTCCTCATCCTCGCNGCATCGCTAGCCCTCTGCGCCTTTCTCGCGCTCCAGGGTGTACACACTCCCATCAGGCCCGACCGCCCTGTCTCCTCGCTCGTAACACATGGGGTTTTTCGACTCAGCCGAAATCCCCTGTACCTCAGTCTTTCATTAGCGCACGCAGGGATTTCCCTTTCAGCCAACGCACTGTGGCCCCTGCTATCTCTTCTGCCAGTTCTCCTTGTCATCCGCTATTCCGTCATTGCACGTGAAGAAAGCTACCTCCTCGAGCGTTTCGGCGCGGAATACGAGGCCTACCTCCATTCGGTTCGCCGCTGGATTTAGAATCATCCAGCCGGTCCGCACAGCGCCTGAGGCCTCGCTCCAGGGATTTCTAATAGGGGAATCGACATGATCACACGCAAGACGAAGGGCTGCCTCCTCGCCGTTCTACTGGCGATTGGCTTGGTGTCAGTCTTTGGATGGCAGGTCCAGGAACCCAGCCGGCGTGCCGATTTTGTCCATGACAAAATTCGGATTGGCATGAGTGTGCTCGAGATAGAACAGTTCATGTCAGGTCGGCACTACACCCTCTACAGGGTTCGACGGTCCGGTGAATGGAAACTTGTCTCGCGAGAAGAATTCTCAGCCGCTATAAAGACACCACAATCCGAGGGAGCACAGGAGACTGAGTTGGTGTTGCAGTTTTTTGGCATAGCCAATCGCACTGCGATTATCGTTCATTCGGACAGTGTCGGAAGGGTCTTGAACGTCAGTGGGCCCAAAGGATGGGGCTGAGCATGTTTCCAGACTCTGAATCAGGTAGCGGCCTGCCCTTGCGCTCAACACGGAAGTTGCCTGCCGGGCCTTTCGTGCTTGCCCTTCTTCCAGCTACCCCGGCTGCGATCGGCGCATCGTTGCAGGCGGGGCTGTTGGCCACCTTGGTTAGGCCGCTCAAGGAACCTTGATGCGACTCTGGTCCATCCATCCTCGCTACCTGGATTCCAAGGGCCTCGTCGCCCTCTGGCGGGAGGGCTTGCTTGCCCAAGCCGTTCTTGCGGACGCAACCAAGGGTTACAAGAATCACCCGCAGTTGGAACGGTTCAAAGCCTCTCCAAATCCGGCTTCGTTCATCGCCTCCTACCTGAAGGAGGTTCATCTCGAGTCACTCCGGCGGGGCTATCTGTTTGACGAAAGGAAGATCCAAAGTGTTGTGCCGCTGGGCCTGCTCACAGTCACAGAAGGCCAAATCGAATATGAGTGGGGGCACCTTCTGGCCAAACTGAAATCGCGCGATCCTGCTCGGTACCTGCAATGTGCAGACATTAAACGGCCGCTCCCACACCCACTTTTCCGTGTCACAAAGGGCGGCATAGCCTCATGGGAAGTCATCACGGCCTAGCCCTCTGCCCACAGTGACTCCGCTCTTTCTCTTCGTTCCGCTTCCACGGTTCGGGGATCCGCCTCCTGGGAGTCGATCCAAAGCACCGGGGGCTTGGCGTAAGCAGGGCGTTGATCCAGGCTTGCATCGAGCTGTCAGAGGAGCAGCATCACTCCGAAGCCATCCTCCATACGACCCAGGCGATGCAGGTGGCCCTGGGTCTATACCTGCGCTTGGGTTTCAGACGGTCCGAGGACCTGGATATTTCTCAGCAGGAATCATCAGTGTACGGCTTCAGGCTCATACTGCCACGGTGACACCCCGGAGGGGCCTCCGTGGACCGCGATCCGCCTGCGTGGAGGATGCCCACTCATGGCACCGCCAAGTCAACAGGGACGGATGACCGCCCAGGTTCCTAGCCATCCCCACGGCCTGGCAGCCGCTCTCCTTTCGGTTCCCAAAACGGGGTGGCAGGGTCAATAATCAAGGCCGCCCAGCTACCTTTCGCTTCAATCACACCTTGCCGTGGAGCTGTCCCCCGTGAGCCACGACTTCCAGCCCAGTCCCTTGGGCCCTTCCAGAGCGCCCCACCTCGGCGGCCCGCTGTCCATGCGGCCGTATTCTCCCTTCTGCTAGGCGGCCTTATGTCGATGGTCCAGAAACTTGGACACGCAGAATTCGGTTCCCGGGACCTGTACGTGCTGAATCTCCGGCACCACAAAATTCCCCATGGCGCCTTCAAGGAGATCAACGGGGGCTTCATCGCATGCCTGGCCATCGATGGGACCGAAGCCACTGACGTGGAGATCAAGACCATTGCATTGGACCTCATGCGGGCAGGCTGCACCTACATCTGCTGCTGGGGCCCCGACTCCGAGCGCGTCCACGAGCTCATCGACCAGGAGGACGCTGAGCTTCACCCGGCAGGCCCCTGGAACAGGACTACCTGGCAGAACGATGTGCCCCTTGCCGAGGCTCTCTGGTTTTCCATCAACTCCGCCTGGCCTGATCCCAAATTCGAGGAAGCCACCCATGCCGTCGTGGGCATCTCCTTCAATCACCCGGAATGGTTCGAGGAAATCACAGAGGCCTATTCAGATCCCACAGGGTTCTTCCAGAGGGTCCGGAGCCCCTAGACAAGGCCGCTTCCTGGCCTCACAGGGGCCTCCTTTCGCCGGAGGTGGCCTTCGCTGTTATGCTCCACGCGATCGCGGGAGCCTCAAGGCCACGCTTCCTCGGGGCCTCAAGGATTCAGCCATGTCCCCCATTGAGCTTGAGTACTACCTTCACGAGCACATCCCAATATCCAGGGCCATGCAGCTCTCGGTCCATTCGGTCGAAGATGAATGCGTTGTGTTGAGCGCGCCGCTCGGACCAAACATCAACCACCGGGAGACCGTATTTGGCGGAAGTGCATCGGCCTTGGCCATCCTGGCGGCCTGGTCCTTGCTGCACACGCGCCTCCGGGGATCTGGCTATGCCTGCCGGCTTGTGATCCAGCGGAACACCATGGAGTACGAGCACCCCATCCGGGGTCTCTTCTATGCCCGGTCCTCCCTTGGCCCCCCGGAGGCCTGGCTGAAGTTCCTCCACATCCTCCAGCGCAAGGGAAAGGCCCGGATCACGGTCACCTCGATCCTGGAACACGAGGGCCAGGTGGTGGGCCGCTTTTCGGGCGTCTTCGTCGCCCTGGACGCTCACCAGCCGGCCTGACCCCCACGTTTCACCGAGTCCCGCGCACGGGCCAGGTTATCCACCAGCTTCCCCGGGGCGGCTGACACCAACCCCCATGACGAGAAGTGCCCCGCCCACCCACCGTGCTTCAGGAGGGACCCATGACCAGGAAATGCATCAGCTCAGGCTCTGTCTTCGAAGAGAAAATCGGCTATTCACGCGCAGTGGTGGCGGGGGACTGGATCTTCGTCTCGGGCACCACGGGCTTCGACTACGGCACCATGTCCATTTCCGGAAGCGTCATTGAACAGGCCGAACAGTGCCTGAAGAACATCGACGCCGCCCTCCGCCAGGCCGGCTCCACCTCAAGGACGTGGTCAGGGTCACCTACGTGCTTCCAGACGGTGATGACTTCGAGCCATGTTGGCCGGTCCTGCGACGCTACTTCGAGGAAGTGCGCCCGGCTGCAATGATGATCTGTGCTGGCCTGGCGGACCCCCGCATGAAGATCGAAATCGAAGCAACGGCCCTCAGGTCATGCCACCCAGGTCGGCAGAGAGGATTCTCCTGCACTCCGGACAGACAATGACATGTCCCCGCCGTGGAAGGGTGGAGACAAAATTGACCTTGGTCCTGAGGAGGCGGACCACATGAAGGCACGTGATCACCTTCTGGCAGTGATGACAGTTCAAGGGTGTTTCCAGGGCATACTCGGCCAGCTCAGGCAGGGGTTTCGATGACAAATCTTCGCTCATTGGGCTCACTCCAGACGTGGAATATCCTGACTCGAGTATCGGCAATCCGGCAGACATCCTTGTGTTTGATTTTCTGGCGGCCCGACCCTGCCTTCGAATCCCTGCCCAATCCGCCGCTGGACCCGAGCCTTGGGGCCTTGGGGCAGGATTGGGGATCGGCCTCGTTCGCACCCCTCCCCAGGGTCGGGTAGGTCCACCTCGAAAACGGGGCATCCTAGAAGGGAGCGAAACATGGTCATGCGCGTCCTCAGGCTCGGCGGTCCAAGGGTGGAGGGGGAGGGCACCCGGATCGGAACGGTGCGACGCCCGCCCCGGGGCGTGCCGAAGTCCGACTACGCCTCCCAGAACTGGTTCGACGTGTGGTACCCCAATCTGGCCCCCAGCCCCTCGACGGTAAGGCTCGGTCAGGAGGCCCAAACAGCCTCGCAGTGGGCCGACTTCGCCAGGAAGTACCGGGCCGAGATGGCGACCCCAGAGAACAGCCACACCCTCGAACTGCTTGCCACCCTGTCCCGACAATGCAATTTCTCGGTGGGCTGCTACTGCGAGGACGAAGCGCATTGCCACCGCTCTGTGCTTCGCGAACTGCTGATCCAGAAGGGTGCGGCCTGGGAACCCACCTGAACCCGCTTCAGAGGTAGGGTCGGGAACCCCTTCCAAGCCCATCTCGAAGTCCCACGCAGAACCATCGGAACCACAGCGGCAGGAACCCGCTTCCTGCCCCGTCAAGGGAGGACATTATGACGCTTCCACTGGCCCTCCGGGCCGACATCCTCAAGACCCTCATGGTTGAGGATCGAACCGAGATCCGCACCATCCGCCTCGCCCTCTACCACTCCATCTCCTTCGTGACCGTATCCTCCTTCGTCCTGGCTGCCTTCCTGGCCAACTCCCTGCTGCGCGATTACCTTTTCTACGCGCTCATCGATGCCCTGCTCCTCGGGATCATATGGGTCGTCGTCTTCGCGAGATTGATGAGGGATCTCTACCACGCCAGACAGTGTCAGAAACTCCGGGAGCGCCTCCTGGTCGCCCTGGACACCGCCGAAGGGGAGACCGGTCCCTTCCTTCCCTTCCAACCCGCAGGGGATGAAGTCCCATCCATCACCGACGCCGAATTGAAGTGGCTGCCCATCCTCGCCACCGCGGCCATTTCGGCCAAAGTCATCATCCTGGGCCTCGTCCTTGCCCACCTCGTGAAGGCCTGACCGGGTCAGGGGCACGGCACACGTGGTCAGAACCCGTCCAGGCCTTGGGCTCCTCGGTGCAGGCCCCGCGAAGGGTTCGTCACCTCGGGAGGGGGCGGTTCATGGTGGCGGGCGAGATGATCCGGCTAAAGTCGAAGATGAAGTGAACCTTCATCCCGAGGCGCCATGACCAGGAAGGTCTTCTGGGAGGATCCCTACCAGACCACCCACCGCACCCTCGTCGCCTCCGTGGACGGGGTTGACATCACCGTGCAATCGACCATCTACTACGCCTTCTCCGGAGGCCAGGAGAGCGACCAGGGAACCATCGGCGGCTACCCGGTGCTCTCGGCCCGGAAGGAGGGTCTGGAACTGGTCTACACCCTTCCCGAGTCCCACGGGCTGAGTACCGGCGAACCGGTGCAGATGGACATCGACTGGAACAGGCGCTACCGGCTGATGCGCCTCCACTTTGCCGCCGAACTGGTCCTGGAGCTTGTCTACCGGTCCCTCGGGGGGGCGGCAAGGTCGGGGCCCACATTGCCCAGGAGAAGGCCCGAATCGACTTCGCATGGCCCGAGAGCCTCACACCCTGGCTTCCCGCCCTCAGTGCCGAAACCCATCGCATCATCGAGGCCAACCTGGAGATCAGGTCCGCCTTCGAGGATGCTCCCACGGAGCGACGCTACTGGGAGATCGATGGGTTCGCTCGGGTGCCCTGCGGGGGGACGCCCCCTCGGCGCACGGGCGAAGTCGGCCCGATCCGATTGAGGCGCAACAACATCGGCCGGGCCAAGGAACGGGTGGAGATCTACCTGGAGACCTGAAGGTCCCCGCGGCCTCGGCTTAGCAGGCCCGTCTGATTTACGGCTTTCCCTGCCGGCTATCATCCTGGGGACCAGGCTCCATCCTCCCGATCCCGCGCCGCCGAGCCAAAGGAGACGACCCATGCGCATCCCCGCCAGATCCGCCCTGCTGTCCTTGGCCTGGCTCGCGCTGCTGAGCCTGCCCCGGCCCGCGGCCGGGGCGCCGGACGCGCCCCACCAGAGCCCCCCGGTCCAGGCTTTCTCCTTCGACCGGGAACACGCGGCGCTGCTCGTCATGGACTTCGAGAACGACATTCTGGCCATGCTGCCCGAGAAGGCACAGGGGCCCCTCCTGGACCGGGCCAGCGCCATCCTGAAGGAGGCCCGCGCGGCCCGTCTGCCGATCATCTACGTGGTCGTCCGGTTCCGGGACGGCTACCCGGAGCTGAGCCCCCAGAACAAGCGCTTTAGCGCCCTCAAGGCCTCCGGGCGCCTGCGGGAAGGCAGCCCCGGGGCGGAGATCCACGGGCGGGTCGCCCCCCAGGCCGGCGACATCGTGGTCACCAAGCGCCGGGTGGGCGCCTTCTCCACCACGGATCTGGAATCCATCCTCCGGGCCAACCACATCACGACCCTCGCCATGATCGGCATTTCCACCAGCGGGGTCGTCCTCTCCACGGTGCGCTGGGCCTCGGACCTGGACTACCAGCTCCTCGTGGTGGGGGACGCCTGCGCCGACTTTGACGACGAGGTGCACCGGGTGCTCATGGAAAAGGTGTTCCCGGGGCAGGCCACGGTCCTGACCACGGAGGCCTTCCTTCAGGCTCTCGAAGCCAAGGCAAAATGACGAGCCTCCCGCCTGGGATCCCGCTCGAGACCCATCTCCAGATCGGGTCGCTCCTCTTCGAGGGCCTGGACCAGATCGACCTCACGGGCCCTTTCGAGGTGCTGTCGAGGATCCCGAACGCCACCTACCGCATCTACGCCAAGACCGCCGCGCCGGTCCGGGATGTGTGCGGTTTGAGGCTGAGCCCGGACGCCCTCCTGGCGGAGGCCCCACAGCTGGACGTGCTGCACGTACCCGGCGGCTGGGGGCAGGAGGCCCTCATGGACGACGAGGAGGTGCTGGGCTGGGTGCGGCGCCAGGCGGCCGGAGCCCGCTGCGTCTTTTCCGTGTGCACCGGCGCCCTCATCTGCGGCGCTGCCGGGCTGCTCCGGGGTCGGCGGGCCACCACCCACTGGGCCTCGCTCCACCTGCTGCCCTTGTTCGGCGCGGTCCCCGTGAACGAGCGGGTGGTCCTGGACGGCCCCATGGTGTTCGCCGCCGGAGTCACGGCGGGCCTCGACGGCGCTCTGCGGGTGGCCGCCCAGCTGCGGGGGGACGAGGCCGCCCAGACGATCCAGCTCTACATGGCCTATGCGCCCGAGCCGCCCTTCAGCAGTGGCACTCCGGAGACGGCCCCGGCCCCGGTGCTGGCCGGCGCCAGGCGGGATCTTAGGGACCTCACGATCCAGCGGGAGGCAACGGCCCGGCGGGTCGCCCGGCGCCTCGGCATCCCCGAGCCCCCAGGGGACTAAGCCGCCCCCTGGTCGACCCCACCCGGGCATGAACCGCCATCTCCAAGGAGCCCCCATGAAGACCATCGGCCTCATCGGAGGCATGAGCTGGGAATCGACGGTGTCCTATTACCGCCTGATCAACGAGGCGGTCAAATCGCGGCTGGGGGGGCTGCACTCGGCCCGGCTCATCCTCTACAGCGTGGACTTCCACGACGTGGAGCGGCTGCAGCAGGCCGGCGACTGGGAGGCGGCCGGGGCCCTGCTGGCCGGAGCCGCCCGGACCCTCGAGGAAGCAGGCGCGGAGCTCCTGGTGCTGTGCACCAACACCATGCACAAGGTGGCCGCGCCCATCGAGGCGGCCACCACCATCCCGCTGCTGCACATCGCCGATCCGACCGCCGAGGCGATCCGGCGGGCCGGACACGCCACCGTGGGCCTGCTGGGCACCAGGTTCACCATGGAACAGCCCTTCTACCGGGATCGGCTGCGCGAAGGATACGGGCTCCGGGTGCTCATCCCGGAGGCGGAAGATCGCGAGGCCGTCCACCGCATCATCTTCGATGAACTCTGCCTCGGGAAGGTCCTTCCCGAGTCGCGCAGTGTCTTCCGGGGCATCCTGGGACCCGTCTGGCCGCCCAGGGCGCCGGGGCCATCATCCTCGGCTGCACGGAGATCTCCCTGCTGGTGGCCGCGGAAGACTCCAGGGTTCCCCTCTTCGACACCACGGCGCTCCACGCGGAGGCGGCCGTGGCCGCAGCCCTGGCCTGATCCTGGACACCAGGAGTCTGGTCCCGGCACCGTACCATCCGCACCCCACCAGGAGGCACCTCATGTCCGCCAACCCCGTCGCCCGCTGGCACCAGGTCCTGGAGAGCCGGGATCCGCGGGGTCTCAGCGCGCTGCTCGCGGAAGCGGTGGTCTTCCACTCGCCGGTCATGCACACGCCGCAGGTGGGGCGGGCCCTCACCTCGCGGTATCTCACCGCGGCCTTCAGGGTCTTCGTCAACGATTCCTTCCGCTACATCCGTGAAGTGGTGGGCCCCTGCGATGCGGTGCTGGAGTTCCAGGTCGAGATCGACGGCATCGAGGTGAACGGCGTGGACATGCTCCGGTGGGATGAGGCCGGGAGGATCGTGGAGGTCAAGGTCATGCTCCGGCCCTTGAAGGCCATCGACCTGATCCATGGCAAGATGGCGGCCCTGCTCCAGGCGGGCCGGACGACCTGAGGCCACTTGCCCTCTGGGCCCCACTGCGCCATGGTTCCCCCAGACATCCGGCCCGAGGAGAACCTGCCATGGCCAGAACACCCGTTGCCCAGATCCGGTGGCTTCCCCAGGTGGAGGACCAGGACTATCCCGCCGCCGGGTCCTACCTCAGCCTCCTGCACGACGGGGACGAGGTGGCCGATCTCCTCGAACGCCTGAGGTCCGCGCCCCTCGTCCATTTCAAGGCCAAGGACATCTTCCGGGCCTCGCAGCTGTCCCTGCTCGGCGTGAGCAACTCCCACGTGGCCAGGGATCAGAAGAAGATCCGGAAGGGCCAGGCGCTCTCGCCCCTCCTGCTGGTTCGGGACGCCGCCGGGAAGGTCGTGATCGCGGACGGATACCATCGGCTCTGCGCGGTCTACCGGTTCGACGAGGACGCCCTCATTCCCTGCAAGATCGCCTGAGCCCAGGTCCTGAACCCACCCAGTTTCTGGAGAACAGTCCCTTCCCGGCCGGAGCTCGGGGGATCCGGGGCCCGATCGGTTAACCTTTCCCTCGAAGCCTCAACCGTTCCCGGGAGCCTCCATGGTCGGATCTACAGCGCAGGACCTGGACCCCCAGGCGGACCGCGACGTCCTCACCACGCGGATCCTGGATGCCTCCAGGGAGCGCGTGTTCAGGGCCTGGACCGATCCGGACCTGCTGGCCCGCTGGTGGGGCCCGGAGGGCTTCACCAATTCGTTTCAGGCCTTCGAGCCGAAGCCCGGAGGCCGGTGGGACTTCGTCATGCACGGACCGGGCGGGGTCCACTTCAAGAACGAGAGCCTGTTCATCGAGGTCCTCCCACCCGAGCGGCTGGTCTTCGACCATGTGTCCACGCCGGCCTTCAGGGTCATCGTCACCTTTGAGGAGGAGGGCCCGCGGACCCGCCTCGGTTTCCGCATGCGATTCGGCAGCGCCGCCGAGTGTGAAGCGGTCAAGAGCTTCGCCCTCGAAGGCAACGAGCTGACCTTCGATCGCCTCGCGGCACTGCTGGCCGAGGGTTGAAGCGACTCATGGCCCAGACCTTCCTGGAACGGATCCAGGCCCTCTCCGATGCCGAACTGCTCCAGTACCTGAGGCAGTTCCAGGACTACCGAACCGAGGCCGTGGAGGCGGCCCTGGAGGAAGTGGACCGACGGGGCCTGGCCCTGCCGCCCGAAACAAGGGAGGGGATCCAGGCGGGCCTCGCCGCCCGCTCCGTCGCCGCGCAGGCCCAGCTGAACCGCGGGTTCGTCGCTGGCCTCGGCAGGACCCTGGAAGCCCGCCTGCGGCGCATCCACCAGCTCGCCGCCGCCATGCTGGCCCTCGGACTGGGCTGGGCTGCGGTGATCTACCTGCTCGCCGTGCCAGTCAGCCCCAACCCCCTGGGCTTCGAACCGGAGGACAGCAAGAAATACCTGCGCGACATGGAGGCCTTCGGCGGGAAGGTGAACGTCCTGGCTGCCCAGATCTCCGCCGCCTGGAATGGCCTGTGGCATGGGCGCAACCTGGCCTTCACCGTGGCTGGCCTCACCCTTCTCCTGACCCTCACCTTCTGGTTCATCGGCTCCCACCGCGCCCGGGACCTGGAGGCATTCCGGGACGGGACGGAGCGCTAAGCTGGTTCCAAGGAGGGGCACCCCATGACCCAGGCCCTGCTGCTCGTCGACCTCCAGAACGACTATTTCCCGGGTGGGGCCATGGAGTTGGTGGGCAGCCTCGAAGCCGGAATCCGGGCAGGGGCCCTGCTCCAGGCCTTCCGGCGAGCCCGCCGGCCCGTCGTCCACATCCAGCACCTCGCGGCCCGGCCCGGTGCCACCTTCTTCCTGCCGGGCACCCTCGGGGCCGAGATCCACGCGAGCGCGGCGCCGCTGCCGGGCGAGGCCCTGTTCCAGAAACACTTCCCCAACAGCTTTCGGGAGACACCACTGCAGTCGCACCTGCAGGGGCTCGGCGTCACGCAGGTGGTCATCGCGGGGATGATGACCCACATGTGCATCGACACTACGGTGCGGGCCGCCTTCGACCTCGGCTTCCAGTGCCAGTTGGCGGGAGATGCCTGCGCCACGCGGGACCTCACCTGGCAGGGTCAGGTGGTGCCCGCAGCCCAGGTGCAGATGGCCTTCCTCGCCGCCCTCGACGGCACCTTCGCCACCGTGCTGTCTGGGATGGAACTCTGCGCAGGACTTTGAGGCCTCATTCATCGGACACTGGGGTCATGCCCGACCCCACCGGACGATCCCCCGTGAGCCCACCCGCCAAGCCCGGCCTGCATCCGCGCAACCGCCACGCCGGCGGCTACGACTTCCAGAACCTGCTGAAGGCCAGCCCCGAGCTGGCCCCCTTCGTGTCACGGGCGAAGCATGGGGGACCCTCCATCGACTTTGCCGATCCTGAGGCTGTGAAGGCCTTGAACCGGGCTCTGCTCGCGGAAGCCTACGGCATCAGGGGCTGGGACTTGCCGCCGGGCTACCTCTGCCCGCCCATCCCTGGCCGGGCGGACTACGTACACCACCTCGCCGACCTGCTGGCCTCCGATGCGGACGGCGCGATCCCCCGGGGTCCTGCCATCCGCGTGCTGGATGTGGGGGTGGGCGCCAGCGCCATCTATCCGCTCATCGGACAGCGGGAGTACGGCTGGTCTTTCGTGGGCTCCGAAGTCGATGGGAACGGCCCTGGCCTCGGCAGAGCGCATTCTCGCCGCGAATCCGGGCCTGACCGGGGCCATCACGCTGCGGCGGCAGCAGGACCGGAATGCGATCTTCACGGGCATCGTGGAGGCCGGTGAACGATTCGAGCTGACCCTCTGCAACCCGCCCTTCCACGGGTCCATGCACGCCGTGCGCGAGGCCTCCGGGCAGAAATGGCGGAAGCTGGGCCGCGAAACCCCGCGTCCCCTGCGGAACTTCGGCGGGCAGGGCACGGAACTCTGGTGCGAGGGCGGCGAGGTGGGCTTCCTCCGCCGAATGATCACGGAGAGTGCTGGACTGCGCGACCAGGTGCGCTGGTTCACCGCACTGGTCTCCAGCTCGGCCTCCCTGCCCGCCGTGCACCGCTCCCTGCGCCAGGCAGAGGCCCGGGACATCCGCACGGTGCCCATGGCCCAGGGCCAGAAGCAGAGCCGTTTCGTGGCCTGGAGTTTCCTGGAGGCTGGAGGGCGCCGTACCTTCCGGTCCCTTCCAACCCTGCTGGACCCGACGAAGGCTCCTGGATTGCCCTGAAGCCCGACGAGGTTGGCCATGTTCCTGCTCCGACGCATCCCCGCCCTGATCGCCGTGCTCATGCTGGGGGCGCCGTCGCTCCGCCTGGGTATGGCCCACTGGGCGGCCTTGTTCCTGACATCGGTCCTGCTGGCGCTCCTCTTCGTGCCCCGGACCATCCCGCAGGTGGCCGCCCTTGCCGCACTGTGGGCCGGGTGCCTTGCCTGGGTGGGCATGGCCTGGCTGCGGGTGAGCGAGCGTCTCGCCCTGGGCCTGCCCTGGCTCCGCCTGGTGTTCATCTTCGGCGCGGTGACAGCCTTCACGGCCTGGGCGGCCTGGCTGCTCCGCAAGACGAAGTCATGATCCATCCACAGGTCCACACGGCCTGAGGTGGGCTCATCCACCTGTTGAAACTGCGGACTTGCTGGGCGATCGGGTCCTCAAAAGATGGACCAGCCGGTGCGGGTGGTGAAGCGGTCCAGGGCCTCGACGGCCGCCACTCCGTTGCCGTGGGGATCGAGGGCGGGACTCCACACGCAGAGCACGCCCCGTTCCGGCAGCACGGCAAGGATCCCACCGCCCACACCGCTCTTGCCGGGCAGGCCCACCCGATAGGCGAAGTCGCCGGCGGCGTCGTAGGTACCGCAGGTGAGCATGACCGAGTTGATGCGCTTGGATTCGCTGCGGCTCAGCAGCCTGGAGCCGTCCGCCCGCAGGCCGTGGTTGGCCAGGAAGAGGCCCGCCTTCGCCAGGTCAGCACAGCTCATGGCGAGGCTGCACTGGCGGAAGTAGTGGTCGAGCACCTGCTCCACCGGGTTCTCGAGGTTCCCGCAACTGGCCATAAAGTGCGCCAGGGCCGCATTGCGATGCCCGTGCTCAGCCTCGGAGGCGGCCACCTCGGGATCGATGTCCAAGGCGGGGTTGCCACTTTCGGTCCGCAGGAAGTCCCGCAGCGTGCCCAGGGAATCCCCGGTCAGCGAGAGCAGCCGGTCGACGAGGATGAGGGCTCCGGCATTGATGAAGGGGTTGCGGGGAATGCCCTTTTCATACTCGAGCTGCACCAGCGAGTTGAAGGGGCTGCCCGAGGGTTCCCGGCCCACCCGCTTCCACAACGCCTCGCCGTCCCGGGCCAGCACCAGGGCCAAGGAAAAGGCCTTGGACACACTCTGGACGGAGAAGGGCATGCGCCAGTCGCCACTTCCGCGAAGCCCCCCGTCCATCGTGGCGAGGGCGATGCCGAAGCGGGCCGGATCCACCGCGGCCAGGGCCGGGATGTAGTCCGCCACCCTTCCCTGCGCCGCGAAGGGCGCCGATTCACGGGCCAGGTCATCTAGAAGGCGTTGAAGATCCATAAAACCAAGCATAGCCACGGATGAATGCGTATGATCCCCGATGAACCTAATCCATGCCCATCCGTGACCATCTGTGCTTATCTGTGGCAGCAACCTTTTCACAAGGGGGGTGGACATGAGCACGAAGCAGGAGCGAAGTGCCACTTTGGCGAAGCCGAAGCCCGAAGGGTGCGGCACAGGAGGTGCCGCATGACGCCCCTTGCCGCCGACCTCCTGGTGCTGTTCCGCCGCGACCTCCGCTGCTTCATCCGCGAGGTCGAGGCCTTTCCGGACGATGCCACGCTCTGGCACACGGTGCCGGGCATCAGCAACAGTGCGGGTAACCTGGCGCTGCATGTGGCCGGGAACCTGAGTTCCTTTGTGGGCGTCGCGCTGGGCGGCACTGGCTACCAGCGGCACCGTGAACAGGAGTTCAGCCAGCGGGAGGGCTCCCGCGCCGACGTGGTCGCCGCCCTGGAGGGCGCCGCGCGCGAGGTGGAGATCGGCCTGAAGGCCCTGACCCCGGAATCCCTGGCGGCCCCCTTTCCCATGGAGGTGGGCGGCCTCCACTTGGTCACCGGGCGCTTCCTGCTGCACCTCGCGTCCCACCTCGCCTTCCACCTGGGGCAGGCGGGCTACCTGCGCCGGGCCCTCACGGGCAATGCGGCTTCGACGGGGGTCCTGTCCATCAAGGAGCTTGTGCCTTGAGTCGCCCGGCCGAACGAGGCACTATCGCAGTCACCTGCTGACGGAGATCCCATGACGCTCACCGGAAATGTAGCCCTCGTCACCGGCGCCAGCCGCGGCATCGGTGCGGCCGTGGCCAAGGCCCTGGCGGCCCAGGGCGCCGCCGTGGCGGTCAATTACTTTGGCTCCGAGGCGGCCGCCCGCGGCGTCGTGGCGGAGATCCAGGCCGCGGGCGGCCGGGCCCTGGCCGTGAAGGCCGATGCCCGGGACCAGGTCCAGGTGGAGGCCCTGGCGGCGACCGTGAAGGCCGAACTCGGCCCCATCGGCATCCTGGTGCTGAACGCCTCCATCGGCTTTCCCATGGCCGGAATCCTCGAGTATCCCTGGGAGGCCTTCCAGGCCAAACTGCTCGGGGAGCTGGGGGCCGCCTTCCACGGCTGCCGGGCCGTGGCGCCCCAGATGCTCGAGCGCAAGGGCGGCTCCATCGTGGCCATCACCAGCGGGCTGGCCCGGAATCCGGGCTGGGGGTTTTGCGCCCACAGCGCCGCCAAGGCCGGGCTGGAGGGCTTCGTGCGGGCCCTGGCCTTCGAACTGGGCCCCATGGGCATCCGGGTGAATGCCGTCGCGCCCGGCCTCACCCTGACGGATGCCACGGCCAACATTCCCGAGAAGCACAAGCAGGCGGCGGCGGCTCAAGCCCCCCTGCGGCGCAACGGCCAGGCCGAGGATGTGGCCGAGGCCGTGGTGGGCATCCTGCAGGCTGGCTTCGTCACAGGCGCCACCCTCCCCGTCAATGGGGGAAGCCACGTCTTCTGAGCCCCTGCCCACGACCCTTCGCGCGGGCCTGATCCTCGGCCTCGCCGTGGCCGCCTGGTCCTTCGTCATGGGCCTCACGGGCTGGTTCAGGCATCCGAGCCTCTGGATCCTGGCCTGGCTGGTGGTTCCCGCGCAGATCGCCATCCTGCTCTGGACCCTGCGGGACCTGGCTCCCACGGCCGGCTACGGCCGCCAGGTGTGGAACGGCGTGAGTGTTTCCCTGCTGGGGTCCATGCTCGTCTATGGGGCCAGCCTCCTCTTCACCAGCGTCGTGTTCCCCCACTACTTCCGGGATCTGGAAGGCCTGGGCCGCCAGATCATGGCCAAGCAGGGTCTGAATCCTGCGCAGATCGAGGCCGCCGTGCGGGCCCAGGCGCCCATGCAGACCCCCCGGGGTGCCGCCATGGCCAGTGCCATCGGCACCGTGGTGACAGGCGTCCTGACCTCGACAATCGCCGCCCTGTGGCTGCGCAGGAAGTAGCCGCTCCCGGCGGGAGACGAGGGAGCGCCTTCAGGAGCACAGGGGGCGAGCCCACACAGATTGCAACTTCAATTTACATTGATGTTTAGACTTGCACTTTCGAACCCCGGCCCCACAATGGGCGAATCGTCGGGCCGCCATGACCTTCTCTGAAATGCACGAACAGGACGGAACCATCCGCAGCTGCTACGCGGAGGTGAAGCGCTGGATCGACGAGACGGGCATCGACGGCCTCCACGGCCGGATGGACGAGGCGGAGGCGATCTTCCGGCGCATCGGCATCACCTTCGCCGTCTACGGAGAAGGGGGCGACCCCGAGCGGCTGATCCCTTTCGACCTGCTGCCCCGCGTGTTCAGCCGCCTGGAGTGGGAGCGCCTCGACAAGGGCATCCGGCAGCGGGCCCAGGCCCTCAACGCCTTCCTCTACGATGCCTACCACCGGGCCGAGATCCTGCGGGCGGGCCTCATCCCCCAGGACCTGGTTTACCAGAACGAGGCCTTCCGGCCGGAGATGATCGGCTTCGATCCCCCGGGGAGGGTCTACAGCCACATCGTGGGGATCGACATCGTCCGCACGGGCCCGGACCAGTTCGAGGTCCTGGAGGACAACTGCCGGACCCCCTCCGGGGTCTCCTACATGCTCGAGAACCGGGAGATCATGACGCGCATGTTCCCCGGCCTCTTCAGCAAGGGGCTGGTCACGCCGGTGGACGACTATCCGGCCCTCCTGCTGAGGACCCTCAAGGAGGTGGCGCCCCCAGCCTGCAAGCGCGATCCCGTGGTGGTGCTGCTTACCCCTGGCTCCCTCAATTCGGCCTACTACGAACACAGCTTCCTGGCCGACCTGATGGGGATCGAGCTGGTGGAACCGGTGGACCTCTTCGTGGACAACGACCGCGTCTGGATGAAGACCACCACGGGCCCCCGGGCGGTGGATGTCATCTACCGCCGCATCGACGACGACTACCTCGATCCGCTGGCCTTCCGTCCCGACAGCCTGCTGGGTGTCCCTGGCCTCTTTCATGCCTACCGGGCCGGCGGCGTGACCCTCTGCTCGGCCCCCGGGGCCGGGCTCGCCGACGACAAGGCGATCTACGTCTACGTGCCGGAGATGATCCGGTTCTACCTCGGCGAGGAGCCCATCCTGTCCAACATCCCCACCTGGCAGTGCGGGACCGAGTCCGGCCTGGCCTACGTGCTGGAGCATCTGGGTGAGCTGGTGGCCAAGGAGGTCCACGGTTCGGGCGGCTACGGCATGCTCATCGGCCCCCAGGCCACCTCGGAGGCGGTCGCGGCCTATGCGGCCCGGATCCGGGCCAACCCGGGCGGCTTCATCGCCCAGCCCACCCTCGCCCTCTCCACCGTCCCGACCCTGGGCGAGTCGGCGGTGGTCCAGCGCCACGCGGATTTCCGTCCCTTCTGCCTGGTGGGCAGCCAGATGCGGCTCGTGGCCGGGGGTCTGACCCGGGTGGCGCTGACGGAGGGGTCGCTGGTGGTCAATTCCAGCCAGGGCGGGGGTGTCAAGGACACCTGGGTCCTGAGGAACTAGACCGATGCTGAGCCGAACCGCCGCGAACCTGTTCTGGATGGCCCGCCACCTCGAGCGGGCCGAGAGCACGGCCCGCCTCATCACCATGGGCCAGCGCATGGCGGTGCTCCCGGGCTCGGCCTACCGGGACGAATGGCGGTCGGTGCTCCGGGTGACGGGCTGCGAGCCCTTCCACACGAGGAGCGGTCCGGTCACGGAAGCAGACGTGGTCAGGATCCTCCTGCTGGACTCCGAGAACCCCGCGTCGATCCACTCCTGCCTGGTCCGCGCCCGCGCCAACGGTCGCTCCGTGCGCACCAAGCTCACCCAGGAGATGTGGGAGGCCCTCAACCTGAGCTGGCGCCGCTTCGAGGGCTACGGCCTCGACGAGGCCTGCCAGGAACTGCCGGCCCTGATCGACTGGGTCAAGACCCGGGCCTCCGTCTTTCGCGGGGCGGCCGAGACCGGCATGCTGCGCCACGAGGGCCACGATTTCATGCGGATCGGCGGCGCCATCGAACGCGCCCAGATGACCCTGCGCCTGCTGGACGTGAAGTACTACGTCCTGCTGCCCGAGACGGACGTGGTGGGTGGCGGCCGGGACCACTACCAGTGGTCTTCGGTGCTGCACGCCCTTTCGGGGATTCGCGCCTATCACCATGTCTACGGTGGCACCTACTCGCCGGCCCACATCTCCGATTTCCTGATGGTCAACCGGGCCTTCCCCCGCTCCGTGGCCTACTGCGTGGACCAGATGCGCTGGCACCTCGAACGCCTGGCGCAGGAGCATGGGGTCCTGGCCACCTGCCACAAGACCGTCGACGAGATCTTCGAGTTCTTGCTGGATGGCCAGGATGGGGCCATCTTCCAGCGCGGGCTGCACGAGTCCGTGCAGCAGTGCCTCAAGCTGACGAACCGGCTGGCCAACGAAATCGCAGAATCCTACTACTTCTAGGAACCCCCATGGAGCTGACGGTCCGGCACCAGACCACCTACTGCTACGAGACACCGGCCAGCCAGGTCGCCCTGCTGCTGAGGCTACAGCCGGCCGCGCTGGACGGCCAGGTCCCCCGCCAGTGGGCGGTCACCGTGAACGACACGCCCGTACAGACCTTCCGCCCCAACGCCTACGGGGACGGCGAGGCCTTCGTCCACCTGAGGGCCTCCGTCGAGGAAGTCCTCATCGTGGCGTCGGGCCGGGTGGAGACCCGGGACCAGCACGGGGTCGTCTCGGGCTTCCGGCAGGAGGGGCCCCTTCCGGTCTTCCTCCGCCAGACCCACCTCACCCGCCCGGACGCGGCCGTGACAGCCTTCGCCCACTCGGCGGGCGGGACGGACCGCCTCTCCCGCCTGCACGCGCTGTCGGCGCTGGTGAGGGACAGGGTCGGCTACTGCGCCGGGAGCACCTCGACCGCCTCGACCGCGGCCGAGGTCCTGGCCCAGGGCCGGGGGGTCTGCCAGGACCACGCCCATCTCTTCGTCAGTGCGGCCCGGGCCCTGGGCATCCCGGCCCGCTACGTGGTCGGCTACCTCATGGCCCAGGCGGGGGACCGGGCCCTGCGCGAGACCCACGCCTGGGCCGAAGCCTGGGTCGATGGCCTGGGGTGGATCGGCTTCGACGCGACCAACGGCATCTGCGTCACCGACCACTATGTGCGCCTGTGCGGTGGCCTGGACGCCCACGACGCCGCCCCGGTCCGAGGGTCCGTCCTCGGCGCCACGACCATTGCCATCCGCGCCGATGTCATGATCGGGGAAGCCGAGCCGGGCGCGGCCCAGCAGACGCAACAGCAACAGTGACGGAAAGGGGACGGCGACGATGACCTACTGTGTGGGCCTGCGGGTGTCCGAGGGATTGGTTCTGCTGTCGGACACCCAGACCAATGCCGGGTTGGACAATGTCTCCCGCTTCACCAAGATGTTCAGCTTCGAGAAACCGGGCGAGCGGGTGATGACCCTGCTCACCGCGGGCAACCTCTCCATCACGCAGGGGGTCATCGCCCGCCTTCGCTACGGAATCCAGCGGGGCACCGAGGACCGCAGCCACCCCACCATCCTGAGCGTGGAGAGCCTGTTCGAGGTGGCGCAGCTGGTGGGTGCGGAGATGCGGCGCATGCAGGCCGAGAATCGCGAGGCGATCCTCCAGCAGGGGACTTCGGCGGACGCCTCCATTCTCCTGGCGGGGCAGCGCAGGGGCGGGAAGCACCGGTTGTTCCTGATCTACTCGGCCGGGAACTTCATCCAGGCCACGGACGACACACCCTATTTCCAGCTGGGCGAGCACAAGTACGGCAAGCCCATCCTCGACCGGATCATCACTCCGAAGAGCTCCATCGAGGAGTCCCTCAAGGCCGTCTTCGTCTCGATGGACTCCACCCTCAGGAGCAACCTGTCCGTGGGGATGCCCCTGGACTTGGCGGTCATCGAGAAGGACGCCCTGGCCTTCCGGCTGCGGCGGCGCGTCGAGCGGGACGATCCCACCTTCGCCGCCATCTCCCAGAGCTGGTCGAAGGCGATCCGCAAGGGCTTCGAGGAACTGCCCACCTGCCTGGAGGGTTGAGTTTCAGCGTGGTACCGCTTCAGCGCTCCAGGCGGATGTCGGCCACAAGATCCAGCGGAAAACGCCGCCCGGCCAGGGCGTCATCGAGGCAGCGCAGCACCCAGCCCGAGCGCAGGGGGGCGGTGGCCAGCTGCTCCCGGGTGAGCCAGTGGCAGCGCAGGATGTCCGGATCCTCGGGGGCGGCCACGGTGGCCTCGGGCACGGTCCCCGTGAAGCAGACCCGGAAGTAGTCGCTGCCGTTGGCGGCCTTCAGGGGGTAGAGCCCCAGGATTGCCTCGGGGGTGAAGACCAGCCCGGTCTCCTCGCGCACCTCGCGCCTCACAGCCTCGAGCAGGGCCTCGCCGGGTTCCACGTGGCCCGCGGGCTGGTTGAGGACGGGCAGGCCCGTCACCTTGTCCGGCTCCTCGACAAAGAGGAAGCGGCCCTGGCGCTCGATGACCGCCGCGACGGTGAGGGCCCACATGGGAGCAGGCCCTAGACCTTGAAGAAGAGGAAGAACCCGTTGGCGAAGTAGACCAGGCCCACGACGCCGATCACGAGGCCCAGCCAGTAGACGGGCTGCTTCTTCATGAGGGCCGCGATGGAGGAGAGCAGGATGGCGATCTGCAGGTAGATCACCGCCAGGCCGAAGGGCGCCCCATGCCTCGTGGCATCGTCCCGCTCCCGCTCGATGGACTCGGCCTTCTCCTTGATCTCGGCCTTCTCCTTTTCGTACTTGGCTACCTTCGCCTTGGTGTCTTCCAGGGCCTTGCGGGCATCTCCAGGGCCGCGCTATTGCCCTTGCCGGCCTCCAGCAGCTTGACCTCGCGGACCAGATGCTCGCGGTCCATCTCGTAGAGGTTCCCCTTGATGCTCTTGGCCTCGTAGTAGGCCCACTGGTCCGAGGCCTGGTTCTGGCGCAGCACCGAGCGTGTGCTGAAGCCGCCGCCCTTGAAGGTGGCCAGGGTCGCGCACACCGCCAGGATGACCGTCGTGAGGGCCAGCAGGTTCAGCCAGGGTTCCTTCTTGTCGTCGGCCACGTTCATCCTCCTCCGGATCCATGATCATACAAAAAACCGGCCACCTTTCGGCACCCAGTTGACGTGAGAGCCATGTGTTCCAGCGGCGGGAAAGGGATCCAGGTCAGTCCCACTCCCGGGCGTCCAGGCGGTACCGCTGCCGGAGTTCCCGTCGCGTGCCCGGGAAGATGTCGGCCCGCCGTGCCTGCTCCTCCGCCTCCCGGAACTGGCCGCGGAGCTGGTCGGCAGCCCGGTGCAGCGCCTCAGCCCTGGCCTCGTAGCCCTGCACGGGCCTGCCCTGGAGGGCGCCCTTCTCCCACAGCGCATAGAAGTTCCGGTCGAAGCTGCCCACCACCTTCCCATCCCAGTAATAGGCGAGGAAGGTCCTGAAGGTCGATTCCATCTGGTCCGAAGCCTGGGCCAGGGCCGCCAGCTGGGCGGCGTACCGCCTGGTGCCCTCCTCCCGGATCCGGTCGGCCTCGCTGGCACCTGTCCTGGGCATGAGGGACTTCATTCCTTCGCCGGTCGCCGGTGGGTCGAAAGCCAGCTGCAGGGATCGGCCTTCCATCAGGGCCTTGGCATGATCGATGGCCACGGCGAAGTTCAGCCCCTGGCTGCCGCGGAAGCTGATGGTGTTGATGCCGATGACCCGCCCGGCGCGATCGATCAGCGGGCCCCCGCTGTTGCCGGGATTCAGGGCCGTGTCCGTCTGCAGCACCACCACCTTGTCGATCTGGCGGAGGCTGCTGACGATGCCGCGGGTCACGGTGTTCTGGAAGACGCCCAGCGGGGCCCCGATGGCGAACACCTCCTGGCCTTGGCGCACGTCCTGGAGGGTGCCCAGGGGCAGGAAGGCCCGGTCGGGACCCGGCTGCATGAGGCGTAGTACCGCCAGATCGAAGTCCGGGGCCGTCGCGAGGATCCTGGCATCCAGCGTGCTGTTGTCAGACAGGCGCAGCTTCACGTAGCTCTGCCCCACGACGACATGGTGCGCGGTGATGAGCCGATCGCGGTCCACGAAGAAGGCGCTGCCCCGGCCCGAGGAGGTCTCCACCAGCACCACGGCGGGCATGGCCCTGGCGACGACGTCCTCGGTGGAGGGGAGGCCGGCTGCTGGCTCCGGTGCCTCAGGTGGAGCCTGGGGCGCGAGGTCGGCTGGAGTCGCGGCCGGCGCCTGGACCGGGGTGGCCGCCCTGCGCCCCTGGACCCACAGCACCAGGCCCGCGCCCCCCGCACCCGCGAGGGTCACGGCCAGGAGGAGGAGAAGGCCCTGGCCCCACGACCGCATAGGAGCTCCCTGTGGTGAGTGCCTCCATCCTGACGGAAGCGGTCGCCAACAAACAAGCGCGGCGCCTCGCGGCGCCGTGCTCAGCGAATCGCGCGGGCGATTCGGCCGGGAATGGAAGGCTTAGTAGCGGTACTGTTCCGCCTTGTAGGGCCCCTTCACCGGCACGCCGATGTACTTGGCCTGATCAGGGCGGAGGGTCGTGAGCTTCGCGTTCAAGGTCTGCAGCTGGAGCCGCGCCACCTGCTCGTCCAGGTGCTTGGGCAGCGTGTAGACGCCCACCTCGTAGCTGCCCTTCTTGGTCCACAGCTCGATCTGGGCCAGGGTCTGGTTGGCGAAGGAGGAGGACATCACGTAGCTGGGGTGGCCCGTGCCACAGCCCAGGTTCACCAGGCGGCCCTTGGCCAGCAGGATGATGCGGTGGCCGTCGGGGAAGATCACGTGGTCCACTTGGGGCTTGATCTCTTCCCAGGGGTACTTCTCGAGGCTGGCGACGTCGATCTCGCTGTCGAAGTGGCCGATGTTGCAGACGATGGCGTTGTGCTTCATGCGGGCCATGTGGTCGTGGGTGATCACCCGCAGGTTGCCTGTGCAGGTGACGAAGATGTCGGCCTTGTCGCAGGCCTCGTCCATGGTGACGACCCGGTACCCCTCCATGGCTGCCTGCAGGGCGCAGATGGGATCGATCTCCGTGACCCACACCTGGGCGCTGAGGGCGCGCAGGGCCTGGGCGCTGCCCTTGCCCACGTCGCCGTAGCCGCAGACCACGGCGACCTTGCCGGCGACCATCACGTCGGTGGCCCGCTTGATGGCATCCACCAGGGATTCGCGGCAGCCGTAAAGGTTGTCGAACTTGCTCTTGGTGACACTGTCGTTGACGTTGATGGCGGGGAACTTCAGTTCCCCCTTCTTGGCCATCTCGTAGAGCCGGTGCACCCCCGTGGTGGTCTCCTCAGTCACGCCCTGGATCTTGGCCAGCTGTGCCGAATACCAGCCCGGCTTCTCGGCGATGCGCTGGCGGATGGCGGCGAAGAGCACCGTGGCCTCCTCGCTGTCAGGCTGGGCGAGGACCTGGAGGTCCAGCTCGGCCCGGGCCCCCAGGTGCAGCAGCAGGGTGGCATCACCACCGTCGTCGAGGATCATGTTGGCCCCGCCCTCGAAGTCGAAGATGCGGTGCGTGTAGGCCCAGTAGTCAGGCAGGGTCTCACCCTTCACGGCGAAGACCGGCGTGCCATCGGCCGCAATGGCCGCGGCGGCGTGGTCCTGGGTGCTGAAGATGTTGCAGCTGGCCCAGCGCACCTCGGCGCCCAGCGCCTTGAGGGTCTGGATGAGCACCGCGGTCTGGATGGTCATGTGCAGGGAGCCGGCAATGCGCGCCCCCTTCAGGGGCTGCTGAGCCGCGTATTCCGTACGGATGGCCATGAGGGCGGGCATCTCCCCCTCGGCGATGGCGATCTCCCTGCGACCCCACGCGGCGAGGGAGAGATCGGCGACGATGAAATCGGTGGCGGCAACGGTCATGGGACCTCCTCGAAGGGCCGGGCGTCGGGTGGTAGCCACCTCGACGACCCGATGCTGGGTTGAGGTGAGCGCCGTTCCGGATGAGATACGTCCGAGCCTGAGATCCCACGCAGCCGATCTGCCGGGTCCTGCAGCGCTCCTCGAACCCTCCCAGGATAGGCGGTTCAGACAATCGCCGGAGGGTGATTTTAGGGGTGGCTGGAGTTGTCATCCAGCCTTCATGTTTCAAGTTTTTGCGATTAACAACTTGTGTTGAAATAATTGATGTTGATAAATGATTCTAGAATTTTGTCATGTCTGTATTACTGAAATTTTTTCGACGGATTTTCTTAACAAAAGAAATAAAGGACTTGCCAAGTGGCACAACCCTCGATGGAACCGGCCTGCCTGAAAGGAGGCT
>TBL_comb47_HYPODRAFT_10002208_pt1 | contig 24233 bp, 27 predicted proteins | sample TroBogypolimnion_40_FD_10682 | JGI IMG/M metagenome (IMG submission 10682)
GTAATTTATACATCGCAATACCTGCAAAAAAAATCGTCAGAGATGCAAATGTTTTTATAGCCTTACAGATTGAAATGAAAAATAGTGTTCGGTACATCTACATCCATGCCAAATAACGTCATTCGCATACTGCATAAATTTTTTGGCAATCAAAAGCTTAGATATCTGTTTTGGGGTGGTTTCAATACCCTCTTTGGATACTTATCTTCTATTCTCATATATGAATTTTTAAAAAAAGATATCAATATTGTATTGATAGCAATTATTGGAAATTTCTTTGCAATTTCTATGTCTTTTCTGACATATAAGATATTCGTTTTTAGGACTAAGGGTAATTGGATTTCTGAGTACTTAAAGAGTTTTACGGTTTACGGCATTGGGAGTCTATTTGGCGTAATAATTATTTATGTAGGTGTTGATCTTATGGGAATTCAATTTTGGCAGGCCCAAGGTTTTGCTATTCTTCTTGTAACATTATTTAGTTATCTAAGTCACTCCAGGTTTACCTTCCGAAGTAAATGAAATCAGCTTTAGTTGATCTACTCTTAATATGTATATTTTTAGTAATAGATAATTTCATCCATTTTGTATACGATATAAAATTATATAGTTATGTTTTAAGAAAATATGAGCTAATGCCATGGGTGATTGAATATATTTACCCCACAACATTTATTAGCATCTTTTCAATTTACTTCATTTTAATTTTATTAAACATAAGATTAGTCTACTTAATAAAAAATAAAAAATGATTAAAAAATATATCATTAATAGCGTTGGGACATTATTAATTTTTATATTGATCTTAATATTTTATTTTGGCTTCATAGGAAGCTCTACATACATCAAGTCAGACTATTTTGATGGAGACACTTCAACATATATTTCTGGGGAAAATCATGACGCTATTCTAGTTAATGATAGAGTCTATATAGAAAAGTGTGGCATATATGGAGGGTCGTTTAATGATAAGGATGAAATATGTAGTGAAAAATTAAGATCGGACTTTGCGGCCAAGTATGAACATACTCTTTTGGCTAATATTAATAAATTAAGCTCAACATTCCATCATCATTTTCAATTGATTTTTCCTGCTAGCGAATACCTGAGAGGTATTGGCGTTATGCAGATAGAAAGTATGTACTGATTAATATATGTGCCTATTTCTTATGTTGCTAAATTTTTTGGTAAGCCTAGCTATGTTGAAATTTTAAAGGCAAGCAATTTTTTCTTTTTGATATATCTTGCGTTACTAATTTTTTTTACTTATCTAATATTTCGCGACTATTTATTGGCAATATGCGCAGGAGCTTCTTGGCTAATATTGCAAATGTTGACCGGATATGAATCTTTATACATAGGGATTGGCTATAACCCTATACGTCACATTTTTGATGTATTTATTTTTTACTTTCTCTATTAATTTTTTCTTGAGAAAAAATTAATTTATTTGCTTTTGTTCGCAATATCCATATGCGCACAAATGTGTTTAAATTTTCACTTTGGTTTTTTGCTCACAATTTCATGCTTATTTGTATTTTCTGTGTATTTTATCCTGAAGATATTTGATTTAAAAACTTATATAACTAGCCTACTTATATGTGCATTAATAATTCTCTTTCGAATTATTTGGGTATCGTTTTTTAAGAATGGTTATTTGCCCGGCATGTTGCTCGGTGTGGTTGCATTCCCTATTGAAAATTTTCAAGCTGTTATATTTCTTTCTGTAGTTTTTTGTTATGCACATGTAATTTTTGATTCATACAATCCTCATGAACCTAGAAATTTTCAGTTATTTTTTCTGTTATATACATACTTTTTAATATCAAGTATTTACTGGCTAAAGACAAATAATAATGACCATCTACTTAATTATTTGTCGTGCAATGTTTTTTCTATTGTCGTTATTTTTTATTGGCTGATCAATGAAAAAAGAATAAAAGTAGATACATCAACTAAAAAATACTTCATTCTTTTGGTATGTATTATTTCATCATGCTTGGCATCATATTCATTCTTAAACTCTACTAATGACTTGAATAATCTAAGGGCATTTTCAAAGGAATATCAGTGGGACATAGGAGGCGCAAACTTTGCAACTAACATGAATCCCGAGAGTTTTTCAGCCGACATGAATTTGATCACTAGGCACTCATTTGCGGATGAATGTTTAACAATATTGTCTGAATACGACAGCCTATTCCTTTTCTTGATGAATAAATCATCTTGTTTAGGCCAGCATGACCTTGGCTCTACTTTATTTAATAAACGTTCAATAGGGTTGCAAATAGAGCGATTGAATAAAAATAAGCCAAATATTATTTATATTGCCGCTGAGTCACCGACTTACATACCGGTTAAAAAAGATTATAAATTTGGCAGCTATGACAAAGTATATAAAGGGCGAATTTCAGGCTATCTTGATAAAAATAATAGCTTTAATATGATTTTTCATGGCCTATCTTCTAGATATGTCCTTATTGATCGCGGGCAAAAAATCAACGCTTATAGACGAATTGAGGACTGAGCAGAAAAGTGTTTATTATTTTAATCGCAATGATTTTATATCCATTCTACATATTGCGTTGTCTGGAATGATTTCTTAAGTGGTACCTTGTTTTTATTGAAGACAGATGTATGCTGTGGGTTCAGTTAGCTGCTGTGAAATAAATTAAAAATTAGCTCTTTCTTCTCCATCGGGACGAAAAAGAAATTGGTAATTACTCTATCGGCTAATGCTGGGTTATTGATTATGACTATTGCAGATTCAATGCTGCCGCACTCAATAATTCCAGAGCTATTGCAATAGAAAGCCGTGTACCCTAAATTGAAAATTGTTTTAAAGCATTCAATGGCATTTGGATTATGTTCTTTAAAAAGCTCGACCATTAAGGTAGGCCTAAATTCACTAAGAGTGCGATTTGCCCCATTCAAAACTGAGAGCTCATGACCCTCAACATCAATCTTAATAAAATCAACGCGTGATTCATCTTTTAGAATCTGGTCTAAAGTTTTAATCGGTACTTCTATAAAATCTAAATTTACCTGCTTAGTAATTGGATTGGATTCTTCTATCGTAGCTAATGCATCTTGTTGGGCGGAGGCTCCACCAAGCCCCTTGACTTTTGGAATTCGCATTTGTGCAATTCCATCGTGATCTGAGACTGCTAAATTTTCAATGACTACATTTTTAGGCAAAACAGCTTTTAAATAGCTGGCCAATTTAGGTTGAGGCTCAATAGCAATTACTCTAGAAGATTGGCAAGACATTAAATATGAAAATAGCCCCAAATTTGCTCCGATATCAACACATACAGGATTGCCGTATTTCTTCTTTGTCGCCTCAAGTATTTTTTGGATATACGGCATTTCGGCCTCAAGATACTTTGACTTAATGTTTTTCCAAACATTTATCGTGAAGGAGATTTTTGGTGGAAAGTAAGCTAGTACGATGTTTCTAATAATATCTCTAAGCATGAATTGTCACTAATAAAGGTAAACGAAGGGGCGCTCTCTCTTTTTGATTATACCTTTCTAGGGATGCATAATTTATAGCTCTCGACGGTGCTTGTGGGATTTTTAAGCGCCTAGAGAATGCTTATCAGCCTGCACCATAATTAATCACTACGTCTTTAATCGAGGCGCAGGGAACTTTAACGTTAACCCACAGAAGAACGCAGTCATGAAAAACAGCAGCTCAATAAAGTGCGCCTCATTTGCTTCCGTAGTCAAGTAGGCAAAACTCATGATTGGTATTGTCCAGGACGCATAAGAAAACCACAACCCTTCTTGGTATAAAGACCGATACCAAGAAACAAAGAGTGGAATTAGAACCAGAAGTAACCCAGGGATTCCAACGCCCAAGGAAAAATCCATCCAGCCGCTGTGAGTGGCACCTCGCATATTACCTATAGGTTTAGAAAAGTCTGGCCATTTGGATAGCGCGAGAGATCCAAAGGAATGGTGCACCAATCCATATCCCAATGGATTTTCTGACAAAAGTTGTACCCCAGCAATGAACCAGGCCGTTCTTTGGTAAGTGCTGCCATCTACTGGTTTGCCTAATGAGTTAATTGGTTGGCAGCAGACCTTGTCATTCTTCCACCATCGTTGATTTTTAATGTCTACCCCAATCCGAATATCGGCAATCATTTGAGCCCATGCTGGATTTTTCCCGATATGTTTTTGCAATCCTGCAAAAGAAAAGCTAGCTAAGATCGAGCAACTGAGTAGGGTCAAAATGATCTTTTTCCACCCCCATTTAATTCTGAATATAAGATTGATCGCAAAGACGGTTAAGCAAATGGCAAATATAGCCATGCCATTTTTGGTGTTAGAAAAGTAATCCCCAAAAATACATAGAGCCGCAATTAATAGGCCAACAGCAATCCACCATCGGCTCATTTGGTGATTAATCCCCCGAATAATCAGAATAAAACTCAAAGGGGCTGCTAAGGCGGTGCAAATGACAAAAGGGGGCTTAGCCTTATAGAAGTAATACAAGAACATTTGATCATTGATCCAATGGTGGGTTTGCCAAATTTCATAGCAAAAGCGCGCAAATCCGATCAAACAAGTTCCAGAAAAACCAATAAGAATCAATAGGATAGGGAAATTTTCCCAGAAAACCCCTCTCGATGGTCTGTCCATACTCCTAGTAGTTAATACCTTCGTTTTCACTAGCATTAAACCCATGGCTAGCCCGAGCGGGATAGCCAATAGGCAGCGCATCCACAGGTGTCCTAATTCATAAAGCTGTGCATCAAAATCAGTCGATAGAAAAAAGAGGTGCACTAAAAGCCAGAGATAAAAGCCCAAAAATACCCATAAAGGCCATGCATTCAGACTAAAAATGGCCTTTTTATAGTCCAAGAGCGCAATCAAGCTAGCAATAAATCCCAATGCCAAGAGACCATGCCTTAGGGCAATCGTGCCCGGAAGTGGCCAAATAGCCAATAAAAGGGCTGAACAGATCAATACAAGGACATTTGCCACAAGCATTAGCCTCATGGGCTGGGTGCTTGGCTCGCTTAATAGCGGATTGTCAGTGGCATGGATTTGGATCATGTGGGTGTGATGAGTAGGTATCGCACGATTATCCCGCAATGAGAGTTGAAGAATTTAAAACAGGAAAATTGGTCTACTGGCTCTATCAGCTAGGGATAAATTGCGCATTGCACAATAAAATGGCTTTAAATCACCCGTGAGAACTTATAATCTTTTCTATAAGTAATTAACTCAGTCTTTCGGATCTTTTTTATTAAAATGTTGTAATTGAATTAGTTAGTAGACTAGTTGGATTTCTTTGACCAAAAGAGTGGATATAAGCCTCAAAAATGAACGAGCCCCCAAACATGTCTAATACCCCAAATCAATATCCCACCCAAAACGACGATGAGGGCATTGATCTTGTTCAAATCATCAAAGACCTCGTTAAAGAAAAAAAACGTTTCCTCAAAAATGCTCTTTGGGCTTTAGTAATCTGGTTTGGGTTATTTGTGGTTTATGCCTTTGTAACCTATAACCCGTCCCACTACTACTCTTTAGTGCTGTCCCTTAATTTTCCACAAGCGGCTCAGTCAAAGTACCCTAACGGCAGTCAATTTTCGCCATCCGACATTGTCTCTAATACAGTTTTAGAAAAAGTCTGGTCTGAAAACAAGCTCTCTGATAAAGGCATTAAGCTGCAAGACTTTCAAAAGTCATTAACCGCAATTCCCTACACTGGCGAAATCAACTTCATCGACACCAAGTACAAAGGCTTATTAGCTACAAAAAACCTCTCCCGCACCGATATCGAAAAGATTGAGGCCGACTACCGTGCCGAAGTATCGCAAGCATCGAGCAAGAACATCAAGCTGGTGTTAGATTCCGGTAAAAATAGCTATGACCTCTCACTAGCCTCCAAAGTCCTCAATGACATCGCCACAACCTGGAGCCAGACCGCCATCGAAAAGCTTGGCGTCTCCCGCTCCCCGGTTCTAGATGGCTTGGCGCTCAATGATCAGATGAAGTCAGAGTCTCCATACATCGTAATTAATTATCTGAATGATGTTGTCTATCGTGCTCATGCAATCATCAGTACCATGCTAGGGGATGTCAACAGTAACTCCTATCGCGATGAAAAATCAGGTTTTAATTTGATGGGCTTAAATGCACGCTTAGATGAGATCGCCAATTATCAAATCGATCAGCTTGATGCCTTTGTGGCGATCAATACTAAGTTGACAGACTTAGAGCGCCTACAGAGTGAATACAAGGTAAAAGAGTTGCAGGAGCAGCGCAAACTTTTACTGCTTAAGGCCGACTCTAATCGCCTCGCCTTAATTGATTACACGCGTCTTCGTAATCAATCGAATACCTCCGCCGCCAATCCAACTTCAAATAAGGGTGGGTCTGATGTCACGGGCGTGCAAATTAATGGTGATGCAATTTCTAGGCTAGTTTCTTTGGCTGAAGAGTCAAAGGACGCCGTTTATCGTCAAAGACTTACCGATGAGAGGATCAGTTTGGAGAACCAAGCTAATGATCTGAATACTCGTATATCAAAATTAGAAAGGCGCATTAACTTTACCCCCAATAAAGCCATTGGCCTCACTCCTGAAGCCAAAAAGGAGTACGGTGTATTGTTAGACCGCACTTGGGGCGACCTGGCTGGGGTCATTAACGCCATTACCCGAATTCAGGTGATGGCGCAAAAGGACTTTGTCGGCGACTCTGGTCTTTTATATACCTTAGTGAGTCAGCCCGAGTCTTACTCCCCAGGTCGATCTGCCCTTAAGAAGGCGGGGCTCATCAGTATTTTTGCGGCCATCTTCCTAAGCGTGCTCTTCACGCTGGGCCAACTGTTTTACGGCAAGGTCTTTAGCAAGAGCGAGGCCTAGTCTGTGAAGTGCTCGGATCTTGTCATCCTGCAAAACCCGTTATCACCTCAGGCGGGTGAGCTCTTTGTGCAGGGTGAGAAGAGGGTACGGGATCGGGCATTAGCGGGCTTAAGTGCTTAATAAGCCTTTATGAGTACAAGCCAAGTTCTCCCCGTCATTCTGTGTGGTGGCTCTGGAACTCGCCTGTGGCCTTTGTCTCGCTCGGGTTTTCCGAAGCAGTTTTTGGTGTTGTCGGGGGATGATTCAGCAAAGAGTCTTTTTCAGCAGGCGGTAGAGCGATTAAATACCCTTGCTGATGGAAATATCGGACACACCGAAAATCCACAGTCTTCCATCGCCATTGGTAAAACGCTGATTGTGACGAATGAAGAGCATCGCTTTTTGGTCACTGATCAATTGCGTGAGTTGCCTCAAATAAAAGCAACATTATTACTTGAGCCTATTGGGCGTAATACTGCGCCAGCCTTGACCTTAGCTGCGCTATATGCAAGTGAGCAGGATGCTGAAAGCAACGCCCCATCGGAAGATCCTATTTTGGCAATTACACCAGCAGATCAAACTATTCAGAATGGCGCAGCGTTTACTAAAGCATTGCAAGATTGCGTTAATCTGGTTGCATCTGATGTGAGTAAAAACACAATTGCTATTTTGGGTATTACACCAACTGCGCCAGAGACAGGTTATGGCTACATTCAGAAGGGCGGTACTCAAGGTGCTCATGGTGAATTCACTGTCGAGCGCTTTGTAGAAAAGCCTGATGCAAAGACTGCCCAATCCTATTTAGACAACGGCCATTATTTCTGGAATAGCGGCATGTTTGTTTTGCGTGCAAGTACTTGGCTCGCCGCTTTAAAAGAATTTCGTTCTGATATTTTTGGCGCTACTGAGACCGCATGGGTTGCGAGGGCAATTGATCAATCTACTGATGCCCAGTTCATACGCCCAGATAAAGAAGTCTTTCAATCCATTCCGAGTGAATCGATTGACTACGCCGTGATTGAAAAATGTCCTGGCAGCAATTACCAAATCAAGATGGTTGAGCTCAATGCCGGTTGGAATGATTTAGGCGCTTGGGATGCCGTCTGGCAAGTGGGTAAAAAAGATGAGCGCGGCAATGTCACAAGCGGTGATACTTTGCTGAGTGATACCAATAATTCCTTAGTACATGCCAGCAGTCGCTTAGTGAGTACGGTAGGTGTTGATAATCTCGTGATTATTGAAACTGCTGATGCTGTCTTGGTCGCTGATCGCGCTAATAGTCAAGATGTGAAAAGTATCGTCAATCAATTAGAGCAACAACAGCGGGAAGAGAAAAACCTCCATCGTAAGGTAGCGAGGCCTTGGGGCTGGTATGACAGTGTAGATGAGGGTGAGCGCTTTAAGGTGAAGCGTATTCAAGTTAAACCTGGGGCAAGCCTCTCATTGCAAATGCACCATCATCGCGCTGAGCATTGGATTGTGGTCAAAGGCACTGCTGAGATTACCAATGGTGACAAGGTCATCATATTGACTGAGAACCAGAGCACCTATATTCCCCAGGGTCAAACACATCGCTTGGCTAATCCTGGCAAAACTGCTCTAGAGATTATTGAGGTGCAATCGGGTGGTTATCTTGGCGAAGACGATATTGTGCGATTTGAAGATAACTATGGACGCTCAAAATGATGGGCAATGACATGCAGTCAGCGGATCTCAATAGTTTAAAAAAGCGCACTGCCTTAATTTGTGGGGTGAGCGGTCAGGATGGTAGTTACCTCGCGCAATTACTTTTGCAAAAAGGCTATATCGTTTTTGGTACTTCACGTGATGCGCAAGGCTCTTCTTTTGTTAACCTGAAAAAGCTGGGTATTGAAGATCAAGTTAGTCGCATCTCCATGGTCCCTGAAGATTTTCGCAGTGTGTTGGTGGCACTACGCAAAAGTAATCCTGATGAGATTTATTACTTAGCAGGACAGTCGTCAGTAGGCCTATCTTTTGAGCAGCCTGCTGAAACGATTCAAAGTATTACTTTGGGCACCCTCAATATCTTAGAGGGTTGTCGCATGATGGAGCACCCCATCAAAATTTACCATGCTGGCTCTGGCGAATGTTTTGGTGATACCAAAGGAGAGCCTGCTAATGAGAACACCCCTTTTTATCCAATGAGTCCCTATGCGGTTGCAAAGACTTCTGCTTACTGGTTGGTAAATAACTATCGTGATGCCTATGGCTTATTTGCATGTACCGGAATTTTGTTTAATCATGAATCTCCACTGCGCCCTTAGCGTTTTGTAACGCAGAAAATCGTTCGAGCGGTAAAGCGTATTGCTCAGGGTAGCAAAGAGCAGCTCAAGCTAGGGCGCTTAGATATCGCTAGGGACTGGGGTTGGGCCCCTGAATATGTAGAGGCCATGTGGTTAATGTTGCAACAAGATAAGCCAGAAGATTTTGTGATTGCCACGGGAGTTACGATTACTTTGGAAGAGTTTGTAAAAACTGCCTTTGAGCAGGCAAATCTCAATTGGAAGGATTTTGTAGTTCAAGACCCGGCCCTTTTTCGACCGACAGATTTAGAAATTGGGCGGGCAGGCCCGAGTAAGGCAAATCAGGGCCTCAATTGGAGAGCTTCAATCAAGGGTGCCGAAGTCGTCAAAAGAATGTATCAATCTTTATAAATACAGTTTACAGTTATTAGCTGATTAAAACGCAGCAGTGAAAATAAATATGAAAAATAATCAAAAAGTCGCATTAATCACCGGCATCACCGGCCAGGATGGGTCTTACCTAGCCGAGTTCCTTTTAGAAAAAGGTTATATCGTTCACGGCATTAAACGCCGCGCTTCCTCTTTTAATACTGAGCGGATTGATCATATTTATCAAGATCCCCACGTGAATCATCCAGATTTGATTCTGCATTATGGTGACTTAACTGATACTAGTAACTTGGTTCGAATTATTAAAGAGTGCCAGCCTGATGAAATTTATAACTTAGGTGCTCAGTCTCATGTAGCTGTCTCTTTTGAATCTCCAGAGTACACGGCTGATGTAGATGCAATGGGCCCACTTCGCATGCTTGAAGCAATTCGTATTTTAGGCCTAGAAAAAAAGACTCGCTTTTACCAAGCATCAACTTCTGAGCTCTACGGATTAGTGCAAGAAATTCCACAGAAGGAAACGACACCGTTTTATCCTAGAAGCCCCTATGCTGTAGCCAAGATGTATGCCTACTGGATCACTGTGAACTATCGTGAGGCTTATGGTATGTATGCCTGTAATGGCATCCTCTTTAATCATGAATCCAAGCGTCGTGGTGAAACCTTTGTTACTCGCAAGGTGACTCGTGGTTTAGCGAATATTGCCCAAGGTCTCGAGAAGTGTTTGTTCATGGGTAACATTGATGCCTTGCGTGACTGGGGTCATGCTAAGGACTACGTGCGTATGCAGTGGTTGATGCTCCAGCAAGATAAGCCGGATGACTTTGTAATTGCTACTGGTATCCAATTCACTGTTCGTGAGTTTATTACCCGAAGCGCTAAACAACTGGGCATCACTCTCAAGTTTGAGGCTGCTGCTGAGAATGAAAAAGCTATTGTCACCTCTATTGAAGGCGACAAAGCTCCGGCACTAAAAGTGGGAGATGTGATTATGCAAATCGATCCCCGCTATTACCGACCTACTGAAGTCGAAACCCTTTTAGGTGATCCTACTAAAGCCAAAGAGAAGCTCGGATGGGTGCCAGAAATCACGCTCGATCAAATGATTGTCGAGATGGTGGCTAACGACTTGGACCAAGCTAAGCAACATGCTTTATTAAGTAAGCATGGTTTTAGTGTTGCAGTTGGCAAAGAGAATTAAATTCAATGCCCAATGATTTAGTTCAAAAAGAAATAACAAGCGAGCTCGCCCGACGGGTGCAACTCTGGCTGAGATTTTGTTCGCCCTATACAAGAAGGTGTTTATGATCGATTTTAGAAAGCTTTATCACTCCAATAATTGGTGTCGGGTGGCTCTTAAGCCCGCTGTAAGATTGCGGCAAAATTTTTTACGCTGGAGGACTGATTCGGCTGATGTTGTATGCGATCGGTTGGCGGCTATGGCGCGAGAGGACATCATTTTAGATGTTAAAGAATTTGACGGACGCTTTAAACTTGGGCCATCCTCGCATCTTTTGCATCGATTGCTTGTACAAGGTTTTTACGAGCCAGAATTGGCAGCTTGGGCTCGCGCTAATCTAGATAGGAATCGTGATGTTATAGATGTTGGGGCCAATGTGGGTTTTTTCACGGTGTTACTGGGCCAACAACTTGTTGACCGCCGTGTATTAGCTATAGAGCCTAGTACTTCTGCTCTAAGTAGACTGCAATGGAATATTACTGCGAACAAGTTAGATGATCGTGTCTTGGTATTCCACGGTCTAGCTGCAAGGGAGAGTGGTGTGGCGGAACTAAAGGTGTTTGAAGGCATGGAGGAATATTCCTGTGCTGGTGTTGCAGCACATACGACTATTGAAAGTCTCACGCCTAAGTTAGAGCAGGTTCAAAAGTCTACAGTGGATGCTCTAGTTACTGAGTATGGACTGATACCTGGATTTATAAAAATTGATGTGGAAGGTTTCGAAATGGAGGTGCTGAGTGGTGCGGAGGCAACATTAGAAATGCACCGCCCATTAATAATGTCTGAGCTTAGTGATTCCCTACTTAGAAAGAATGGTAGTTCTGCGCAGGAGGTTATAGCTCTTTTGCGTAAACACCGCTATTTTGTGCTCGATCCGCTTTATGAGTACTTACCCCCAGGACAGCGCGACTATGCCGATCTGGTGGCAATCCCTATGTCAGTCTAAATAGGGGGCCGTGATTTTTTTTGATGAGGGCGTACGTGCCACCCGAAAGCTAATAGGCTCTGCAAGTTGGTCTGTTGTGGATCAACTCTCTTCACCCTTTATTTCTTTTGCATTAGTGCCTTATTTGCTTTTAAAAATGGGCAAGGAGCAATATGGGGTTTGGATTCTTAGTATTTCGTTTTTAGGGTTAATGCAGTTCGTTTCGCTGGGAAGTTCAGCGGCTTTGATTACTGAGATCTCACATAGGCAGCACAGTAGCAGGCAAGGATCAGTGGAAGGGCTTATTAGATGTTCCCTAGCAATCGCGCTTTGTGGCTCTGCGGTCTTAATGATTCTAGTTTGGGCTGCTACACCTTTTTTACCCCCTGGTCTGCCTGGATGGGGTTCAGATAGTTTAGTGCAGCAGGTTGTACTAATTGCAGCAGTAATCTCTGTCAGCGAAATCGATAATATTTTTGCTAATAGTCTACGTGGTTTGGCGCGATTTGATGTAGCCGCGCGAATCGAACTTATCGTACGTGTAATTTGGGCTTTAGCTGTAGTGATCGTTACTGCAGTAGATGGGTCGGCAATTGGAGTGCTATTCGTTACGCTGTGCCTCACCTTATTTAAAGCGGGAGTGAAGGCTTGTGCCCTGCAGCAGATGTTAGGGTCGCACATGCCCATCTGGCGGCCAAAATTCTCTCGGTCTGACGCATATATTCTGGTGTCATTCGGAGGCTGGGCACTAATTCATGCGCTGGCTGGATTGTTTTTCTTTAGTGCAGATCGCTGGTTAATCGCCGGAACTCTAGGCGTTGCCTCACTTGCCACTTACAGTATTTGTTTGCAACTTGCGCAGATCCCCCATACACTTCTATCGGCTGGGTTGCAGGTCATAGCTCCATTTGTCGGTCGCATGGTAGGCAAAGGGAATTCAGTGAAGTTTTCATACCATGGTATGCGTATTGCGGGCTGGGCCGCGGCGCTTTGCCTATTAGTGCCAATCATGCTCACAGTCTTCACTCCAATTATCTTAAAAAACTGGATATCCCCTGAATTCTCAACCCAGAACCTTGATCTCTCAATACTATTGCTATTGGGATTTACTGTTCTGTGCATCAATATTCCCTCGCATTTTATGTTAGTCGGTCTTGGAGACATAAGATTTGTCAGTCTGTTGAACTTAATTGCGGGTGGCGTTTGTGTAGCTTTAATGCTGTCGCTTAACCTCAAAAATTTATCTGAATTTGCAGAGGTCCGTATTGTTTATGGCATCTTGCTTTTAATTACATGGTGGCGATTACATAAAAAATTGCGATCCCCACTACCGATTGCGTCTGTTAGTTGATCTTTTATTTCAGCGTGATTAATCTAATGACTCTGATTGATGCATTCATTCTCAAGTTTGCATTTGTTAGGTATTACACACTATACAAATTGACGATTTTGAATTTGCATGTTTGCTACCATAAGATGGAAGTCAAGTCGGTAACTTTGTTGTGGCTAATAACCACCGATTAATTCGCTTATACATTTAGTTTCCATATGGAGGAGAAATAAAAATATTGGCACCAATCGATAATCTACTTTTGATGACACTCACAAATGCCGCAAAATAATATTTAATCAGGGCAATTTATTTCACATTATGCATACCTCTGGATCCAATATAAGACTCACGGTAATCACTGTGGCCTTTAATGCTAAAAACAACATAGAGCAAACTATTCTTAGTGTTGCCGAGCAGGCGGCTGACGGTATCGAGTATCTAGTTATCGATGGCGCTAGTACTGATGGTACGGTGGATATATTGCGTCGTCTGGAGCATCATATTGATCGTTGGATTTCTGAGCCTGACAATGGTATCTACGACGCAATGAATAAAGGTATAGCCATGGCACATGGCGAGTGGATCTTGTTCTTAAATGCTGATGATTATTTTGAAAATTCAAGGTCAACTCAATACCTATTGTCAGAAACGGTTACTCCTGTCGACATTGTAGCTGGCCAGACAATCATGAAGTCTGCCCACAGCGAGCGCTTGTTTCTACCTAGCAAACATTTTGGTTTGATGTTGCAGTTACCCTTCATGCATCCATCGACTATCGTAAGGCGAAGTGTATTTGAGTCTTGCGGTTATTTCGATGCACGCTATAAACTAGCGGCTGACTGTGATTTTTTTCTTCGAGTGTTCAGTCGTGGATACCAATTTCACTCCATAACCGAAGTTGTCACAGTGATGAGGGACGGCGGTGCTAGCCAACGCGGCTACTTTCGGTCACGTGTTGAGTATATGAAAGCCTTTCGGCATAACATGCGCGACCCTATTGGAGCATGTATAGGTTTTATTATATCTATAGCATTACGTATGAGAGCTATATTCTTATGAGGAAGTGTATAGCGATAATACCAAAGGTTACAACAAGCATTTTGGTTGGCTTTTTGCTTTTTTGTTCTGAGTTTAATCAACAATCTATTACTGGCATTGGAAAGCATTAATAATGGCAAGTATAAGAATGCTACTTTGGCGATTATTTGGCAAATATTTCCCGAGTTACAACCTTCGAAATTTCTTTTTCCGCAAGCTTCTCCGAAATACCATTGGATGGAGATCATCCTTGCATAGGGGCCTTGAAATTTATTGCATTAGCGGAATCACGATTGGGCGAGAGTGCACGATCAACAAATACGTTGATTTAGATGGACGCGGGGGGCTGATAATCGGGGATCGCGTCAGTATTTCAGCTTACTCGAAAATTCTTACTGCAAGTCATGATCCCAACAGCGACGGTTTCGCATACCAAGTCAAGCCTGTGGTTGTTGATGATTACGTATGGATTGGTACTGGAGCACTTATTTTACCTGGAGTTACCCTGGGTAATGGTTGTGTAGTTGCCGCAGGAAGCGTTGTGACGCGCAGTATTGCGCCATTCGAAATAGTTGCAGGCAATCCGGCCCGTAAAATTGGTGACAGGGCGGTTAAATTAAATTACGCGCCGTACTGGCGCCCCCCATTTCAATGAATCAGGGCTACTTCGATCATAGTAAGTTGATTATAAGTCGCCATATGATCTTCATATTTGTCCTTTTGGCGTGTTTAGGTCAGCCAAACGCGGTGTATCTTGTAGTGCCATTTTTCTATCCTGTCCTAGCAATATATTATGTGGCGCTTTTCTTATTTCTACTGGCACGTGATAATTTTCGTATCAGTAATTATGTAGTTAGAATGCCTATCAACCTTCCGCTTGCAATTTTCCTTTTGCTCGCGTTGCTATCGGTGTTGCATGCTCCTGAACCCATTTTTGCATTGACGCTATTAATCTCAGCTGCTTTCAAGGTGATGATGTTTTACACTTTGATAATTGCAGGATGTCAGTCATGTATCAATGATGTCGTGGCACGTGCCATAGTATTAGCTGCCTTTGTCTTTTCTTTCACTGGTATAGTGCTGTCCCTGCTCATCATGCAATTTGACTTTGCTCCATATCTTGAGATCGGGTCGCTCGCTATCGGCGGGGGCCTTGAGTACGAGCATCAGTTGCGTTTCTACGGACTTGGATTCGTACGATCAGAAACAAGATTATTTGAGATTGTTTTTCCGCGACTCCAGAGTTTTTTTGCTGAGCCTGGTTATTTTGGGTTCTTTCTTGAGCTGTCTTTGTTCGTGACGCTTTACTATAAGAACCTCTCTGCAAAATCTACCAGACTTGTGCATAGAAGTATTAATATGGCGGCTACTCTCCAAGTGTTCGCTCTACTGCTAACCCTGTCGTTCGGTGCATTGACAGCAATAGGTATTGGGATGATGGTGTACTATTTGATATCGCGTTCATTGCGACTGACTGTTCTCATGATATTGAGGATAGGCATGGTTTTAGTTATCATCGTAATCTTTTCGATGCTTTGGGAAAATGAGTTGCTTCCCTTAGTTTACAAAATCCTGATTGGCGAGCGTTTTGAGACGGCATATGGGGCTAATTCTGCTGACACACGTATGGACGTATTTTGGCTTGGGATTAATTTAATAGAACAACGTCCTTGGATCGGCTGGGGTTTTGGTCAAGTCCGCATTCTGCTCGAGGGGGCTGGTGTTAACAACTCATTGTTAACAGTGTTCGTAGAGCTCGGAATGATTGGATTATTGGTTTATATTGCCATTTTTTGGATGATTATGCGCACCATTTTCAAGTGTTTGATGCTTAGTAAGTTGCTCAGCAGGAGTGAAGTTCGTGAAACTGCAGCGATTGCTGGAATGTTCACAGCTACTACCTTACACTCATTAATTTTGGATACTTCATGGTCATTCATCTATTGGCTTGCTATCGCCTTAGTATTTCTTCATTATCGTCATCTTCTGTCGATTGCGCGCGGAGTTAGGTGCGTATGAGTAAGCTTAAGGTTGTGCATCTAGCGCCCAGCAACAAATTCAAAACAGGTATTGCTTCGTACGCTGACCTCGTAGATAGGATTTTTGCCCGCTATATGGCAAATGAAATTGAGGTGCATAGAGTCACACCTAAGGAGTATCTTGAGGCACTCGATTGTTCGGACAATCTTGTTGTGCTCGCTCAAATTGGATCGAACGAGGGTGACGTTTTTAGAGTGCTTCGTAAGCAGCTCAGAATAATGCCTTCTGTGCGTCGGATTATTGAGATCCATGATCCTCCGCATCTGGTCCTTTCCTATATCACTATATTGGATCACTTGGCAGCTTCATTGCCTGGACGTGCGGTACGTAGGGTGTTTGATTGGTTATTTGGTGATCGGTATGTACGAACTTTCGTAGCTCCATTGGACGTTTTTGTCTGCAAAACAGAGGCTGGTTGCAGGGCCTTGAGAGAGAGATTCAGGAGGTTGAAAATTAAAGCACAAGTAATTTGTATTGAGCTCTCAAACTACCTTGATGCACCACTTGATAGGCTATCTTGTTCAGATGTAGTTCCAACCATTGGTTTCTTTGGTTATATCCATCCCGATAAAGGTATACATGTACTTATTAATGCGGCTATTCATCTTCATGCATCTCATGGTATTGCATCGGTGCCACGTATTCTGATTCGTGGGTCACTCGCATCCCCGCAATGTAAAAATTATCTCGAGGAAATGAAGAGGAAAGTTCGTGAAGCAGGGCTTGTGGAAAAAATAGATTTTGGCGGTTTTGTTCCGTTTGAGGAATTGCCAAGTTTTGTAACCAACTTGACTGCAGTTGCCTTGCCTTACATGATTAATACGAGGTCGTCAGCCAGCGGACCGCTGCTTTGGGCTCGAACCTGTTGCATCCCAGTTTTAGCTCACCGGACCACCGTGTTTGAATCATTCGTGCTTGACGGTATCGATGGCGAACTAATTGGGATTGGTAACTTAGATGATTGGGTAAAGGTTATGGAAAAAGTCGCAACTGATCCTGGTTGGGCAAAGAAACTAAGTCCTGGGACTAAGGCTTGCCTTGATCGTGGATCATGGAGAGTCGTCTCTACGCAATTTCGCGAGGTGCTAGGTTTACCACTGGGGGTCAATCAGTGAAGCTGGTTGTAAATGGAACTGCTGTATCCCGTACGTCGCTAGGTGGCAAGAGGTACTTTAATGGTATTTTCCAGCGTCTTGAATGGGATTGGGGTAAAGAGGTCAGGAACTTAAAAGGCTCAAACTCTATGGCAAGGATACGTGAACTCACTTACCTAGGTCGGAAGGGCGAGATATATTGGTCTCCAAATCAGAGGGGGCCGATAATGGCAAGTAATCATATTGTGACTGTGTTAGATTGCATAAATGTTGAATATGTTTATCGTAAGGACTGGCGTCTTTCATCCTATCGTCGTCTATTCAGCTTAATTCTTAATAATGCGACTGCGGTTGTCGCCATTTCTCATGCGACTCGAGATTCGATTTTGCGTAACTATAAAATTAATCCTAATAAGATCATAGTTATTCCAGGACCCAATGACTTTCGCACTGAATTCAGTCTACAGTCACTTAAATATTCTAAAGAATATTCATTTGCTGCTGAGCAGCCGTTCGTACTTCTTTTCAGTAACTTGCTCCCGCATAAAAATACCGGGAGTGCACTGACTGCATTTGCAGCTAGTACAGCCTCACGTCGAGACATCGCCCTAAGAGTGGTTGGCCCTGTTGATGCGACAGCGCTGGCTTTGTGTCGTGCAGCAGGGGTTACAGTTGAGCACCATATTGGCATTGATGACATGACTTTGCAAGCCTGGATGAGAAGTTGCTGCTTCTTGCTTTCGCCTAGTCTTGAGGAGGGGCTTAATCTTCCAATCGGTGAGGCAATATCAATGGGAGTAAATGTATTATGTTCGGATATTGCAGTTCATCGTGAGTTTTTTGATGGTCCAGTGCGCTTTTTTGATCCAAAAGATATTTCGTCAATTGTGCATGCTCTTGATCTTGCGTTTGATGATTCGGGATCGTGGGCCTGCAAAAATCCTTTTTCATATAGCCGTTCTTTTGATGATGTGACTAAAGAATATTTGAAATTATTTCAGCAGATTGCACTTAATGAGGCAGCTTGCTAGTGAATATTTTGTAGCAATGTTTGGCGTGAAAAGTTAGCGTTAGTTTTGGTGACGGGTGATTGGTTTTTTATTTTTTTCTGTGTGATTTGTGTATTTATTAGTCGGAGATATGGTAATTCTTTAGCCAGTTTTCTAGGATAATTTAAGTAACCCTGAATATTTCGTTATAGTTTTTAACTTTAAATTATCTAAGTGTAGTTAGTTAGAACTATATAATTTAGTATGTAGATTGCAAATTTTGCTTAATTAAAATTTTTGATTTTTTGGGAAGTTAATGATACCCTCTCTGACGGCCTCAATCGTTTTATACAAAACTCCTAAATGTGACTTACATCGATGCATTGATTCTTTGATGCTCTTTAATGGCTTGCTCCACTTATACATAGTTGATAATTCTCCAACCGATCTTCTGCGTGAAGAATGTCTCTGTGATATACCTTATGAGTATATTCATTTGCCATCGAATCCTGGTTTTGGATCTGCTCACAACATAGCTATACGTAAGGCACAAATTTTGGGTAGTAAATACCATCTCGTGCTAAATGCAGACATTAGTTTCGATGATGATGTTTTATCTCCAATGATCGTCTACATGGAGGAGCATTCTAAAGTTGGTCAAATGATGCCAAAAGTGCTTAGTCCTGATGGCGGTATACAGCATTTATGTAAGCTTGTACCAACACCATCTGACTTATTATTTCGCCGTATTTTCTTTCAAAAGACTGTAGAACTTAAAAACTTCCGCTTTGAGCTACGTGATAGCGGATACAACAAAATTATGTTTGTTCCCTACCTATCTGGATGCTTTATGCTCCTCCGAACATCCGTATTGAAGGAAGTTGGTCTTTTTGATGAAAGATATTTTATGTATCCTGAAGATATAGATTTAACACGTCGTATAGCTGAGCGATATGAAACACTTTTTTTCCCGGGGGTTAAAGTGGTGCATAAACATGGCGCGGCATCCCATAAGTCAATAAAGATGTTTTTTATACATGCTTATAACTTAACAAAGTACTTTAACAAATGGGGGTGGTTAAAGGACCCGGTCAGGGAGCGATTGAATCAAAAAACTTTAACCCAATTTGTTAAAAGTTAATCTTATTCCACAATATTTAGCTTGGGTAACTAGTGCAGCTACTTCGATTCACGCTTAATTTAGACTGAAGGTTCTATGTGATGACTATATTGATGTGTAGAAATCATAATATATTTTTTGGCCTCTACTGTTTTTTTGTAAATAAAGTTGCGATTATTAGAAAATTAACTAAGAGTGATTCAATAGCGACCAAAAACTAGAGTAAGAGTTAGCTTATTAGAAATTAAGCATGCTGCATGTAATTATGTGGCGCAATAACCGTGCAGTAAATGTTGCCCTAGCAAAATATCTGCAAACTGATAGCTTTGATAAATTGATGGATGAAGTGTATGAAAAATATAATTTTAATTGGTGGCAGTGGTTTTATTGGCAGTAGATTGATGTCGCGTTTGCGTACTAATGGTTTTTTAAATAGCAAGATTATTGATAAAGTACCAAGTAAAGTTTTCCCTAAATTTACTGAGTTATGTGATGTCAGATTATTAGATCGGCTTAAGAAAGCAATTCCAGATGGATCTGTTATTGTTAATTTGGCTGCAGAACATCGTGACGATGTTCTGCCCTTAAGTCTTTACGATGAGGTTAACGTGACTGGCGCTAAAAACATATGTACGGTGGCTCGTGAAAAAGGAGCACAAACAATCATTTTCACAAGTACGGTGGCTGTGTATGGGTTTGCATTCCTAGGGACTAATGAATCCGGTGCAATTGCCCCCTTTAATGACTATGGTCGCACTAAGTGGGAGGCAGAACAAGTTTATAAACAATGGCAATCTGAAGACTCAGAGAATCGTACTCTTGTTATTGTGCGTCCAACAGTAGTTTTTGGGGAGAGAAATAGAGGTAATGTTTTTAATTTACTGAGGCAAATTGCCTCTGGCAAATTTGTTATGGTTGGTAATGGCTTAAACCGAAAGTCTATGGCTTATGTTGAAAATGTCGCAGCATTCTTGGAGTATTCGCTGAGCTTTAAGCCGGGCGTACATATTTATAACTATATTGATAAGCCTGATTTCACAATGAATGCCTTAGTTGCGCATGTAAATAAGCTACTGGGTAAATCCGCCGAAATTAAATTTAGACTTCCTTTCACCCTTGGTTTATTTATTGGGTCTTGCTTTGATTTTGTAGCAAAGGTTGCTGGAAAAAAGTTTCCTATTAGCGCAATCAGGGTTAAAAAGTTTTGCGCTAATTCAGTTTATGAGTCGGCAATCGATTCAACTGGTTTTATCCCGCCCGTTCCATTAATGGAAGCAATAGAAAGGACAGTGCGTTTTGAGTTTATTGAAGATCATAAAGGCGAGCAGGTTTTTTATTCTGAATAGTGTTTCCTTTCATCCTCATGTGTAACCCTAAGATACAGTACTGCCATGTTCAACATACCTCATGACGGTATCGGTCTTTGACGATCTCCCTCTTTGCATAATAATTGGCATGCTTGCCCCGGAATTTAGTAAATCCTGAGCCGCTCCCACACTCATGGAGTGACCGCTAATCCCCTTAATTTCAGATTCATCTAAGCCTGCTTTTGTAGGTTTACTCATAACTTTCAAGCTCTTGTCCCGCGCCTATTTTTCGGCAACTTTTTCTTCTAGGTTTATATCTTTAAGAAGATTTTCTCTCACTTCTCACGCCTAAATTTCCCTCTGAGTTTAAATTTGTGCAGATAAATCAACTAATGGTTGATTTATCTGCTTAAAAATAAACCACTGGTTATCGGTAGAATTCAGTCTCCCTCTGATTTTTAAGTGCTTCGATTTAAATTCGCACTACTTGCACTTTACGGTGGACCGAATTAAAGTTTATGAGGGCCAACTTGCAATTTATGGGTAAACCCACCGTGGGGTTTAGGTTGCAACCGTAGATTGTTAAATCCTAGCTAGCGCAACCGCTGTGCTCTAGATATCTCATAACCGTATCAGTCTTTGACCATCTTCCGCGCTGCATGATGATTGGCATACTTGCCCCCGAATTGAGCAGATCCTGCGCGGCTCCCACTCGCATGGAATGACCGCTGATGCTTCGAATTTCAGATTCATCTAATCCAGCTTTCCTAGCAATTTTCTTGTAGATACGATTAATCTGGCTAACACCAATTTGTGGGCTTGTATCTAACGCTCGGTTTAGCCCGCAAAAAAGCAACTGTTGACCTTCTGGAAGTTTTTTCATCCACTCTACCAATGCTATGTGCGTTCTTTCGCTTAGGTGTAGCCAATTGCCTGTTGAGTCCTGGTCTGTCTTACTTTTTCGCAGAAGAATAGATGATGTTTCAATACCGTTTTTAGTATTGATTTTGACATCATTGACTTGTAGAGAGACTAGTTCACTTCGCCTACATAGCGTGTCATAGGCTACAAGTAATAAAGCCCGATCTCGTATTCCTCTAATGGAGCCCTCTGTAGCTAATAGCAATTTTTCTAAAGTGTCAGCGTTAATACCAGCAGCTTGTTTAGATGATCGTCCTAGCTTGCGATGCATTCTGCGCATCTCAAGAGTAACATCGGGGTCTTTGCCAGGATCCTCAAATCGGTTCATTCTATGGATGGCCGATATTCCACATAGGGCTCTTCGAATACTAGCCGAAGATCTTCCGCTTTCTGTAAGCCCTGCAATATATTGCACAACTAAATGAGGCTGCGCTGGCAATGCATTGGCATTTCTGTCATGGCAGAAGTGGATGAAGTCACTAAAGTCAGCGCGGTAGGCTCGTATCGTTGATGGTGCATAGGCACCATCGATTTTCACGATAGTTTCTTGAAGAAGTTTGAATGCTTTACCTAGGTTTGAAGGCTGATCATCCTGTCTTGATATTTGAATGTCGTTGGCAACGAGGGTCAATTTTCTTTTGGCTGGACTTTTGGGCTGGGATTGTGCAAAATCTTGATTATTAAGCATATTTTTACCTCATTTGGTTATTTAATTAATCAATATAAATATTTAATTAGTCATTTTGACTAATATTAGACTATTATTTAAATGATTACAAGTGCACAAATTCGAGCTGCAAGAGGGATGTTGGATTGGTCTAGAAAAGACTTGGCTAAATTTTCAGGGCTTAGCTTTGCCTCAATGATGCGCCTGGAGTCATTTGATGGAGTTCCGTCGAGTAATTTCAAAACCCTAGAAGCAATCAAAGCGGCTTTTGAGCAAGCCGGTATCGAATTCATAGGCACTCCAGATAATGGACCTGGGGTTAGGCTCAAAAAATCATCCCCATGAAATGTCCCACCCCACAAACGTATTTGCAATTAGGTAGCGTAGTTGCTGGAGCCCGCTTTCCTCAACATACTGCAAAAATCCAAGCTAATTTGGAAGCTGTGTTTAAGCAAATTGAAGACAATCTAACGAACCCCTACCATTTGCATAAAGGGTCAAGGCCTACGCGCGATGGTTTCGGTACAGATTTACCAAAGGGACAGCGTGACGAAACCATGCTACGCAATCTCTTAATTTCCGAACTCTTTCGCTCTTGGCAATTGGCTTTTAATCAGACTCCAGTCATTAATAACAAAGTATATCCGGCTACCAAGTTTGTAGTGTTTGCTGAGCAGATCTTTGCCTTGCTAGGTATTGGAAAAATTGAAGATCACCTCGAAGAGTTCCAGTCTTTTCGTGCTAAAAGCCTTACGCATTTTGATGTAAATGAGGGTCAGGTAAAAAAGTAGCGGACTATTTCAAAATAATTGCAAAACATGCTCCATGCCGGGGGGTATGGCCCTTGATATAGGCTCGATTATCTAATCTCCGATTAACTTCCTAAATAGGAGATTAGATATGAGCGATCATATAAAAGGTCAATCCACAGGACCTAAAACCGTGGACGGCAAATTAGTATCTTCTCAAAATGCGCGCAAAGATTCAATCTTTGTCCAAGGCTATTTGCCCTGGGAAAATATGGAAGACAAGCGCCAGCAATTTGGAGCTATGGCAAAGCAGTGGAATGCCAAAGATCCTAGTCGTCAGATGTTATTGCGCAGTATCGAGCAGTGTCATTTGGGCATCGAGCGTATGATGTATATCGAGCGCAAGAAAATCGAAGGCCTCATGCAATCAACCACCATCGCTTATGAGTTTTGTGAGCGAGCCGGCCTTTCTGAAAAAATTGCCCATGCTCTGCCAGATTGGTTTTTTCTAGAAGATGGCGATTTTGAAAAGCAGCGCGCTAACAAAGTAGCTCTCATTTACGATGAGGCGGCTGACTTTAAAGCGCGTTACTCCGATCAGTTGGCGGCCAGAGTAAAAGAGGCTTATCCAGCACTATTTGGATATGTTATGCAAGGTCAAAAGGAGGGCGCTTCATTTCTAATGACTTTGGGTCAGCGCTATAAAGCTTCGGCAGTAACGCTGAACCTCGCTGCGCTTCTCAATGAGCTCAAAGAAAACTGGGAGTTTCATTTTATTTGGGCCCAGGCACCAGCTCGCTATCAGACAATTATTGATGGGTTACGGGCCGAGCAAATGGAGCAATCGATTGATCTGGATAAGTCGCAGCGTTATGCGACCAACCTGCAAAATCGGATGCTCAAGGGTTTTTCCGCTTTGGCAGCACTCGATCAACATGAGCTACTGATAAAAAATCAGCAAAAGTTGATTGCTCAGGTGGAAAATACTCCGAATACTGTTCTAGAGATGAGCCCCAAGGAGTCAGCCTCTAAGAAGACGGATGCTGGTTATAGTGAGTAGAAGCTAGGTAATCAACATGGGTGTTTAGCGAAGTATGGCTAGACACCCATTTTGCAAAACGAACTATCTGGTTTTTTGCCCTTTCAGTAGGAGAATGGCTCGCTAATGCTATGTATCGAACCCTTTTTGGCTGTGGGGAATTGGTTTAAATAATAATTGTAATTATACCTATATGGGTATAATATAGGAATGACGAATTCTTTAAAACCACTGTATTGGGTTAGCTCTTCTAA
>TBL_comb47_HYPODRAFT_10002209_pt1 | contig 24231 bp, 15 predicted proteins | sample TroBogypolimnion_40_FD_10682 | JGI IMG/M metagenome (IMG submission 10682)
CTTGAAACGCGTATATATCAAGGAATACAGGAAATTAACGAAGAGCCAGTTGTTTTTCGCTGGAAATATAAAATGGATGAGGCTGGTGTTATTTAATAATACATTATTTTAAGAACGAAATACTAGGTAATGCCATTCTGCTGAGCAACAAATTTTTACGGGTTAAAATATCTCTTGCTCCTTTCTTCCGCATTGACGAACTCCGCAATAACAATGACGATTTCATTGCCGGGAACGAAAACCATTTGCTGCTGGCCGATCGCCAGAACTATGATTTGTACAAGTCCGGAAACTGCCGGTTTGACGGACTGGCCCAAAGCCAGCATATCCCCAACATGTTTAAAATTGACAATGCGGAATTGACCGCTATTTGCGACTTGAATAAAGATGTTTTGAACAAAGTCGGCGATTATTACGGGATTAAACGTCGTGAAACCGACTTTGGCAAGGTGCTGAGCGACCCGGAAATAGACGGAGCGCTGATTGTCACACGGGCAGATTCCCATGTTCCGCTGACAATGGAGGCGTTAGCGGCTGGTAAGCATGTTTATGTGGAAAAACCTCTGGCGGAAACCGAAGCGGAGTGCGCAAAAGTGATCGCCGCACAGAAGAAATACGGGAAAATAGTCGCCATTGGCATGAACCGCCGAATGTCCCCGGCATATCGTTATGCGAAAGAACTGCTATGGAAACAGGATGGTCCGAAAAACATGTTTTACCGGATAACCGATTCCTACTGTCTGGATTGGGGAATACCTTACGGAGCGGGCAACAGAATAATTCATGAGATATGTCATATTTTTGACATTATACGTTTTTTTGCTGACAGTGAAGTTGAGTCCGTATACTGTGTCTCCTCGCGTCCTGACGACGAACAGGTTGTTTTGAAATTTGAATCCGGCATTATGGGCAGCGGCTATGTCAACAGTTGTATGCCCAAAGAGCATTTCGAGGCCATCGCCCGGATCGGCGGACTTACCGTTGACGATTTTGCCGAGGTACATCAGTATTCTTTGGATCCGGATTCCCCATGTTCACGAAAATTTGCCGGTCACAGCCATCCGATGCATGACTTGATTCATGAATATTTACTCGAAGAACTGGGCGATGAAGGCATGCGGGCGGTAAGACGAGTCAGTTGGAAAGCGGTGGAACGCATACGCGAACTGGAGGCTGCCGGCAATACAACAGGGTGTGCTGAATATCGCACATTGAAACAATTTGCAGATAAAACACCATTACGCAATTATTTCATGGACAAAGGCTGGCGGTCGGCATTAGAGGATTTTGCTGAAGCGATTCTGACCGGCAGAGATTTTCAGGGGGCCAAAGCCTTTGACGGTTTCCAGGCAGCCCGCATTACTGAAGCCGCTATTCAAAGCCGCGAGACAGACATGCCAGTAAGGTTGTAACGAAAGATTTTCTGACGGGTTGCGACTTGAACTTGTGATGCCGTGCTTGACCGCAGGCGCGAACGCGAACCCCGCGCCGGACGGAATAACCGGCGCAATACGTTTTGCTATACAATTTAAATATTGCAAAATAATTTGAATTGATTTTTGAGTTTAAAAAGAAGAAAAAGTTGGTAGCGTGGGGGCGGACATAAAAAAGTTACTCTTCGGTTTACCCACATTATTGACAATAACGTCACCTCTGACAAAATTGTATTGCAAGAGATATATTTTGCTATCTCATTACTTGCAGAAGCATTATTACCGCCAGGCGGCGTAACTGATTTTCGACCATTACCTTTTTCTTCCGGTTCGCTCCCGGCTGGACTCTTCTTGTCCGGTCATGCAATTTGAAACAACAAATTTATGCCAAGTCACAAAACTTCTTTCAAAATTTGCCTGTTACGAGAAAAATTCCTTGGAATGTTTGACTTGCGAAATGACGGAAGGCTTTTAAAATGCCATCATTTCCCGCGTATGAGTTTTTGTATCCTACGGGTCTAGAGATGCAGAGCGAAAAAATGAGCGGTGCTTACATAGACCATTAAGTCAACTGATCTGTTAGATTCTTTTTAGTTCTTCGTACATTTCCCCAAGCGCTTCATCTTTAAGGTCTGGAAACAACTCATTACTATATGTAAAATTATGAGTCATCTCACAATCTAAACTACCAGGCGTATAACAGCTGTTATTAATTTTTATTGCAGAAAGAAAGTTCGCAAGTGCTTTATCAAAGGAAAATATTTTAAAAGGTATGTGTGTTTTACCTAATGTATTCCTAATGAGTTCCAGTCTAGCAACGAAAATTATCAATTGAATATCACACAAAGCATTGTAAGCTCCCTTCTGGGGATCTTTACTGTTTGGTTTAAGTATTGAGCGTGAGTTATCTGACCCATATAAAGTAGATATTGCGCAGATAACAACTGGATGCCCTTGGGGAATACATAATTCAGCAGCAATTTTCAATATTTCACTAAATTTTTCTTTTTGCTTTATTTTAGAAATCTTATTCTTGAGAATGGTGTTTACTTCAACGATGAACTTTAGCAGTTCTTTGGTAGCAAAAGTATCTTTTTCTCCAAACGTGCTAAAGAGTTGCCGTAGCATCATTATTGCCACCCCATCAGTTTGTGCTTTTTTGAAAAATGATGAGAGTAAAATTGCTTCCTCTACAAATGTTGGGTTCATCTGACGAGGAAGTTCAGAAATTCCTGATTTCCCCTCAATAGAGCTAAAGAAAGAGCTTATTATGTTGTTCTTCTTATCCAGTGCTTTTAGTTGTTGCGCCTGTTGGGCTGGAACTTGTTTTTTCTGGATAATCTTTTCGATTGAAATGATCGCATTTCGATCAAGGAATATTATTTTGCTCATATTATGAGGCTCTTTTGATTCTACTTATGAATCTAACAAATTATTATATAGTTTTCTAATATCATTCTTATGATTTCTGCCTTAAACAAAAATATCATAAAAAATAGATGTTTCCAATATTTTTATAAAACAATTTCGGTTCTTCTCAAAAATCTGTAATGTGCGATATTGCATCTTTATCGTTTTGAAAGAAACAAATCGCTATCACAGAACTAGAACCTTGAAAATCCGGCTTTTAACTATGAAAGTAATATAACAGTAAATACTTGACAATTTGGGTTCTTTCGGTGTTTTCGTGGATAAGCTAAAAAACACATGTCCACACACTGTGTTTTTAGCGTAAGTTACCCACAGTCGGCGACTCGACTCCGACGAGCTTGGTAGGGCCCATTCTCGTCTTCATCGCCGACTGTGGGTAACTTACAATCGCGATTCGTGCGCTTAATGCCTTGATAATCAAGGATATTAAGATCATAATCAGTGATCATGGCAAACTTTTTGAATTTGTTCATTGATTTCCAATATTTGAGCTTGCCCACGAAAACACCGAAAGAGCCACAATTTGCAGCATAGCGAATATGGTTACAATATTAACTCTGAAATCATGAGGGATTCAATATGCCGGACATCAAAAAAGTTTTAAACAGTGAAATTTGCCGCCTTGCCAGGAAAGAAGCCAACGCCGCATTAAAACCGCTTCAGACGCAGGTTTCCACTCTCAGGAAAACCATTGCGGAACAGAATACGAGAATCAAGGTTTTGGAAAAACGCGTTCCCGCAGCCGCGCCAAAACCCAAAACCCAAAACCCAAAACCCAAAACCCAAAACTGAATTGCAGCCAGCCACGGACCGCCAGGTTCGGATTACCGCTGAAAGCATTGCTAAATTGCGTCGGAAACTGGGGCTTACGCAAATGCAGCTTGCCGCCTTGCTGGAGGTCAGCAACTTCTCGGTCAGTCATTGGGAACTTGGCAAAACCGCACCGCGTGAAGCTTACAAATGCAAAATTGCTGCTTTACGTGATATGGGAAAACGCGAACTGAAGTGCCTGTTGAAGGAAAAGAACATTACTCCGACTGCTGAATCACCCACTACAGAAATATCTATTCAGGCGCCGAAAATCTAATGGCAGGATTTATCGATGTTAATATGATATTTAAAAATGATTTATCAGGAAGTTGAAAAACTTGTGTTTGACTTTACATTATTAATGAGAAAAAAGTCATTAATAAATAGCAAATAAAGACAAATGATAGATTTTAAAGAGCTGCCTCAAGATGGAACAAATTTTGAGCAATTAATAAGAGAGCTTACTTTGCGTGAAGGATATATCCCTCATTGGACAGGAGTTGGTTCTGATGGGGGGCGTGATTTAATAATTGAAGAAAGCGTCGAAGGGCTCATGCAACCTCCACTAAGCAGAAAATGGCTAGTTTCATGTAAACACAACGCACATGCAAATCAAGGCAACGGAAAATCAGTTGGACTGGCGGACATAAATGGATTAATTGATGCATTTAATTCCTGCGGTGCTGATGGTATAATATTAGCTTGTTCTACGCATCCTTCATCATCCGTCATAACTCGACTTCGTGAGATAGAAAGCACAAAAAATATCTCTTGCAAGTATTGGGATGGTGTTGATATTGAAAAACGATTGATGAAAGCGAATACATACTCTCTAATGCAAATTTTTTTCCAAATACTGCTGCAGAACTTAAAATCACGGTTCACAATGCTGGCTCACCAAACTTCTGGTGTGGCAGCTATAGAGGGCATTTCTTTTACATGTCCTCAAGAATATCAGTGTCATTACCAAATTTACATGATATTAGAATCATAGTTGAACGAATAGAAAATATAAATTCTGGTTTAAACTATCAAAATGACTTTGGTGGTAAAAATCATCTCAGAACTCGTTCAATACATTATGATGACAAACATTGCACTTATTTAATTTTTGTGGATTATTTAATATCAGAAGATTTTGAGCAAGAATTTGATGAAAAGTCTATTTTAGATGTTTTACGTCAAGAAATGAACCGAAAAGATGCGATAACTGGAGAGTACGTTATAAATTGTCCTGAATGTGATGTTTTGAGAAGAAAGTGTTCTATGTTTTCAGATAGTTTTGATGTTGATCACAAATCATATTATACAGCATTTTTAGAGAGTTTTGAATCGGGCCGACCTAGAAATGAGGCTACGAGCGCGTTTTTTGGTTCTTGCGCTACATCATGGAAGGATCCTGTAATTTTAGAGAGCGGGGTTAAAGTATATAAATATGGCAAAAATGATGACTAATACTGATTTGCATGCTTTTAAGTTAGTAATGTATATTATCCTCCAATAAGCAATATGGAGGTAGACATGCGGCTACGGCTAGAATTCTCAGAAGCCCCGCATACGGAAGTTGAAAAATCTCTGCACCAAACCACAACAAAAGAAGGCTATCAGCGAGTGCGGGCGGTTTGGCTTCGCATGAAACGTGGACTGCATGCGGCTGAAATAGCCCAAATTTTTGGTATTCACGAAGCAAGCGTCTGGTGGATTCATTCCCGCTACTTCAAGTATGGGGCCAAAATATTCGATGAGGGCTTATCCGGCGGCCGTAGGCATGAGAACTTGAGCCCCGATGAAGAGGCCGCATTTCTGAAACCATACATCAAGCGTAAGCGTCCAGCCAGCCCCATCTGTTGTTTTGTCTTCCGCCGGATAAATTATCCTTCAACACCAACCAGGAGGATATTTTATGGTCAAGCGCGGAATTGTCTGGCGCCGGTGGCAGCGCGCGCTGTCGGGTTACTGGAACAGCGGTCTTTTTTTTGCTGAGTACTGCCGGCTACATGATTTGAAATTGAAATCGGCTTCAAGATGGCGGATCCGCGTGTGGTAAAAAAACTCGATCATAGATAAATTTGAACTAAGATTCTAAAGTTCGTTGATTTCTGTTCTCCTGCGCCTATATTTCCGTTTTTTACTAAAACAGGGAAAGGGGAATGGTTTGAAGACAGATTTCTGGAGGGCTGCAAAGTTGCTTCTGGCGTAATTTTTGAATTTGGATATCAATGAGCAGTTTGTGCGTGAAGTTGATTATTTGAGGGCAGAGAATCAAGTGCTAAGAAGTAAGCTCAAAGAAACCGGCAAGCGGCTGAAATTTACCGATGAACAGCGCAGACAGTTAGTCATCAAGGCCAAGGCATTGGGGAAAAGATTGTTTGAGATCGTATCCATTGTCAGACCTGAAACTATCCTGCGCTGGCATAAAAAGCCGATCGCTCAAAAATTTGATTCATCAAAAGTCAAACACAAAGCCGGTCGTCCTGAAGTTGATGTTAACGTTGAGCGGTTCGTATTAAAATTAGCTGGAGAAAATCAACCGCGGAGTGAGTGATTTGGATTCAGTTCTCAATAATCTTGAAATGAAATTACGCCTCACCCAATAAAAATGTTCAATAATTGTTTATTATAAATTTGAAAATTTACTTATTTAAGTATATTATTGTCAACAATGAACAATTTTTAAACAATGTTTAAATGAGAAAATTATGGAACTTGGATTCAAGGCGGATATAATTTATCAGAAACTCTCCGAGCGAATAATCAACAAGCATTATCAGGTAGGAATGCGACTGCCTACGGAGGCGGAATTATGTGCCGAATTCAACGCCAGCCGGAATACCGTGCGAATAACTCTGGTTAAGCTTTCTGAGCAGGAACTAACTTATAAAATCCGTGGTTCCGGATGTTACGTCAAAGACGCAGTCGCAAGAAAGTCAGGGATTGTTTCCGTTATGTATCATGGCGATATGGATATGGTCATAAAAATTCAAGATATGATTCTTGGCAGCAACAGTCTTATGAGCTTGTTCTCACAACGGCAGGCGGGGTGGTCCACCGAAGTAGAAGCGGTGTTTCTTGAACGGGTTCTTCAGCAACGTCATCGCGGATTGTTAGCCAGTTGTACCCCGATTCAACCTTATAATGAAAAACTGGTGGCAAAACTGGACAAATCCGGCATCAGAGTTGTTCACACCGAACCATACCGGACAGATAAACTGCCTGTAGAAAATTATCTGCTGCCGGATTATTTTCAAGCGGGACACGCGGCGGCTTCTGCACTGCTGATCGCCGGCTGCCGCAAACTCGTAATGGCTACAACCAGGACCGAAGCGCCGTACAGGGTGTTGACACAGGCCGGGTTCGAAGCGGCGATAAAGCAGCATGGAGTTAAGAAGCATTGCCTGGTGGAAGTAGAAAATGACTACAACAAAGTTATTGATGCTGTCAGAGAAAGCAATGGTTCCGCCGGTATTTTCGTGACAGTGCATGAAATCGCGCAATCAATCAAACCCTTGCTAAAACAGGAACATCTTGAATATGGTTTGATCTCGGTTGAGTTGAGCGGAGATCACTTCACCGGCGATGACGCCTTTCTTGATTTCAATCGTGCCGGGATATTTGAACGTGCGCTGGAGTTTGTTTTTTCAGATCGCGCTGCGCTTAAAGAATTAGCCGCGCCGATAGTTATAAATGCAGATAAAATCAAAGTTTTAAACTGATAAATTAAAAGGTGGTAGAATGATAGTCAACGGCAGCGATATAATCGCCAAACAGCTTTCGATTGAAACTGAAACTAAAGTTAATTTTGACAAAAAACATCATACGGTCATTAATCCGGTGCGCTTCACTACGGAACCGGAAGACAGCCGTTTAAGCCTTGACGGAGAGTGGCTGGTCAAATATTATCCTTTTGAAGAAAAAGCCATAACAGAGTCAACAAAAAAATGGCGGACAGTGCGGCAGCCGGGCAAAGTATTTTATGCCGATCCTGAAGCGGAAAAACAGCCGATTGAAAACTGGAACAGGGTTTCATTGAGTCACATTGATGAAAATGACGGAGCTATTCTGCGCCGTACCACTTTGATTCCGAAAAACTGGCGTAGCAAACGCGTTTTTCTGCGTTTCGACGCAGTTTATCCGGCGGGGATATTTTATCTGAACGGGCAAAAGCTGGGAGCGCATTATTCCGGTTTGACTCCGATAGAATTTGAGGTTACCGGACTGATCGAAGCAGGCAAAACCGCAGAGGTTGCCGTGCGGCTGCTCAGGAAGCATAAGTTTGTCAAGATGGATATGCCGCGCCATGCGCTGGAATTTGCCGGGCTGGCCCAAGGCGCGTATTTTTTCGTGGTTGAAAAGACCTGCATCAAGGAATATCATCTGATAACCGAACTGGACAAGTTATGCAAGCAGGGCAAGGTTTCAGGCAAAATTACCCTGGACAATCCCCAAGACGGCGCACTGCTGGTCGAGCTTTCACGCAACGGGACATCCGTTGCGACTTTCAGCGCTGACACTGCTTCAACTCAGGATTGTTATGATATATCTATGGACGTAGAAAATCCCGATTTATGGAATGATGAATATCCGAACTTATACGAATTGAAAATTGTGCTTGCCGCCGGCAAGCAGCAACCGCAACTTTACCGCTACTGTACCGGCTTCCGCCGTCTTGACCTGTCACCGAAAGGTCCGAAACTGAACGGCAGTTTTATTAAGTTCCGCGGGGTAAATCATCTGACTTTTCATCCTGAACACGGCATGTACACGCCTAAAGATTGGCTGCGGAAGTGCCTGGATTTAATGAAGAAAGCGAATGTCAATGCCATACGGACACATTTTCTGTCGCCGCCGGCGCTGGCGGAACTGTGTGACGAAATGGGATTTTATCTGCTGCAGGAGTTGCCGATAGACTGGGGTACCAATTACATTCATGATCCGGAGTGGGTCGGTCCGGCGCTGATGCGCATAGAGAGCGGCATACGGCGCGATCGTCATCATCCGTCCATCATGGTGTGGAGTGTTGGCAACGAAAATATGCCGGAATCGCAGGCCGTGGCGGCGGACGGCTGGAACCACTTACGCATCTATGACCAGTTCTGTCATCTGCTTGACCCGAGCCGTCCGACCATGTTTCCGCCGCCGGGGCCGGCCAACAAAATCAGGGGAATCTTTGAATTGCGGGTCGGCGAGATTGCCGATATTCATTACAGTTTTGTCCTGCAAAAACAGTTCCGCGATGAAGGCAGGATCGTCAACCCCAACAGTTGGGAAAGCGACATGGTTGAAATCACCCGCGAAGAAGCGCTTAAACGCGGCTGGAGCGGCTGCTGGTTCAGTTCAGAATATGGCATTTTCTGCCTAGAGCCGGATATGATGAACAGCCCCTACCTGTCAGTGATCGCTGACGAAAAAATTGATCCACTTTCAGGCAAAAACACCCTGGAAATATTTTACGACCGGCTGAAAAACGAATGGGGCAACATGCGCCACGATCCCGCCTGTCTCGGCGGAGCATATTTCCCATGGCTTTGTTGCGGCGTTGGTAAAAGCGTCGAAGACAATCCATGGGGCTGGACCAGGTGGGGCGAGGATGCCAACTGGGGCGTTGTTACCGCCGATCTGCTGCCGAAGCCGCAATTCTGGGCAATGCGGGTACTGTTTGCCCCGGTCTGGTTCCCCCCCAGGGTTTCATGGAAAGCAGGCGACAAATACATAAAATTCAAAATCACTAATCAATACAATGCCATCGACCTTTCCGAGTGCGTTATCCGCACCCAGCAGAACGGCGGCGGAACCTGGATGTGCATGGTACGGCAGTTCCGCGATGTCAAAGTATTTTGTGCGCCGGGCAAAACTGTCGAAGTAAAAATACCAATCTGGTGCGATTCGCTGAAAAAAGCATTGGACAGTGGCAACTTCGGCTATTGCCGTATTTCATTACTCGACCCGAAAGGGTTCTGTCCAGTCAAAGCTGATATTCTGATAATTCCGGAATCTATGCAGCAGAAAGACGATACGGGCATGCCGGTCGGGCCTGATGCAATCCTCTAATTAAAAGGTAAAATAATGACAACTACTCAAAAAACAATTACAACAGCAGCTTTATGTGCTATCTCTGTAGCCGTATTTGCGGGTGATGTGCTTTACTCCTGTCCCGGCAAGATCAGCGATAAAACAGCCGGCTGGAAATTTATTCCGTCCGCCAAGCCCGGCGGCCAGGTTTATAATCAGGCGGAGGGCTATTATCCGGATAAAGGCGGCCAGTTACTCGGACCGTCGGTTCCAGTCTGCAAGAATGAGTTTGAATTTTATTCGCTCAGCTTCGACGCCAAAGCTCCGGAAAATTGTTACTGGGGAGTGTTTTTTAATGATAAAGACGGGAAAATGCTGGTTCCGGATATCTATTCAACGGTATATGACGGCAAAGAAAAACAGCATTATGAGCAGGTGATTTACGGACGTGAGAACGCAACCGGAATACACCCTTTTCTGCAGTCGGTGAAAGGCATTGAAGTTTGGAATCTGCAATTGAACCCGATTTCAGCGAAAGATGTCGCCGAATGGTGCGACCGACTCTATCAGACCTTGCCGCAATTGTCTTATGTTCCTCCCGCAAACCGGCTCAAACTGCTGCCGAAAACTGTTGCGGCGATGCAAACCGGCAAGCCGTGGCGGGTGGTAATGCTTGGAGACAGTATTATCAATGACACTTTCAATTCCAATTTCCAGTCATTGCTTATGCGGTTTTATCCGAAAGCCGATATAAGATTTATCTGTTCAGTGCGAGGTTCTACCGGCTGCTGGTACTATCAGGAACCGGAACATTTCAAAAGCTATGTAACCGATCTAAAACATGATCTGCTGATTATTGGCGGAATTTCCAATAAGGATGATATCGATGCGATCCGCAAAGTCATTGAGATGACCCGGAAAGAAATCGGCTGCGAAACTTTGTTAATGTCCGGCCCGCTTGGCAAAGACTGGCGTCAACACGATGAAAAAGAACTGGATGCCGTTCTTCGGGTACAAAACTGGACCCCGAACCCTTTTGTGGAGAAACAGCGGCAACTGGCCGAAGAACTGAATGTCGAATTTCTGGATACCGCCACGGCATGGCATAATTATCTGGGACAGTCCGGAAAACCATGGCAGTGGTTCCAGCGCGATGCTGTTCACGGCAATGACCGCGGCAAACAGATTGTCGGGCGGATTATTGAAGCATATTTCAAACCATAAAGGATTTATATCATGAGCAACCGCCAGGAACTTGCAGACGCTATTAGTCACCTTAAACCGGCGAGGATTCCATATACTATTGAATGCACCAGAGAAACCTGTGAGCGACTCTGGCAATATCTCGGGCTGCCGGTGGATTCCGACCTAAGCAAATATTTTGAATGTAATCATTTCGATTCATTGTGGCGCGGTATCGGCAGAGAATTCAGTCTGCCGGAGCGGATGGAACGGCTGAAACCTGCCAGTCCTGATATCAGGGTGGATATATGGGGCATAAAACGGGAGCAGGTCCACGCCGGTGACGCCCGTTACTGGGAAATCTCCGAATCCCCGCTGGCGAAATGCGAGACGGTGGCGGACATCGAGAATTATGACTGGCCCACGATTGATGATGTGGTGTTTCCAGAGTTGCCTGCGGGATTTGATCTTGTGGAATGGAAGCGGGATAAATTTGTAATGGACATGAGCTATATCTGCCCGTTCGGTGTTCCATGGGCTATGCGCGGGATGGAAAATCTGATGATGGATTTATATCTGAATCCTAAAATTGTCGAAGCGATTGTCCGCAAGGTCGAAGAATATACGCTGTCCTGCCTGGAAGCTGTTTTGAAAAAATATCCTGGTGCCATTGACATGATCGGCTGCGGCGACGATTATGGTACGCAAAACGGCCTGCTGATCGCGCCGGATGCAATTCAAAAGTTCTTTATGCCAAGCCTGAAACGGCATTATGACCTGGCCGCCCAATATGGAGTTGGCGGATATCATCACTGTTGCGGGGCGATTTTTGAAATCATTCCGATGATGCTTGATGCCGGATTGCAGGTATTGAACCCGATCCAGACTTCTGCCAAAGGTATGTCACCGGTTAAGCTTAAACAAGAGTTCGGCAAGTACCTCTGCTTTCATGGCGGCATCGACACTCAGGAAACACTGGTGACCGGAACGCCGGATGATGTGAGGGCTGAAGTCCGCTCGCGCATTGACGTGCTGGGGCCGGAAGGATATATACTGGCGCCATCGCATGTGCTCCAGGCCGATGTCGATCCGGCAAACATTGTTGCTCTTTTTGAAGAGGCAAGAAAATGCGGAGCAAGATAATAAACCGTACAGATTAGAACACTAGATATTGGGTATACAAGAATGGGGTCTAAATAATGTTGGTTTTTCGGAGGTAGAAATGGGATACAAAGTTAAAATACAAAAAGGCCAGAGGCCGACCAACCGCGCCTTTAAGGTGGTTATGCCTACCGCAATTGCGGAAGCAATCAAGATGGAAAAAGGTGAGGATTTCGAGTAGCTGATTGAAGACAAGAATGCCCTGGGATTGACCAGATGTAATAGACAAACGTTAAGAAACGCGAAACATGAATTGGAACAAGTATAAATTTACTGTTGGCGTCCAGAGCTTAAAAAAATATTTTCCCTCTTTTTTTTTGCTGTATTTTTAATTATATCGTTGATTTTTGTTATGTTCTGTTATATAATACTGTCATGAACTGAAATATGTCAATTGAGGAATACTTAAGTATGGATGCAATCCTGTCAGCAGACTCAAGCAAGACGCAAAGAGTATATGATTTCATAGATGGTGAAATCCGTGCCGGGGTATTGTCCCCCGGCGTCCGGATGCAGGGGATGAGAGATCTTGCAAAGAAATTCGATGTCAGTGTTGCAGTGATCAATTCCGTCTATAATACACTTGAGGCAAAGGGGATGATTGTCCGTTTCCCGCGTAGCGGAGCGATAATCAATCCCAGGCTGAAACCAGCTAAAACCAAGCTTATGGCGCTGATTACCAGTTTCAGCAGGCAAAATATCGAGAACTACTATGAACCATTTTTCGAGGCAACTTCTAATGAACGGATTATTTCTGTTGTCGGTGTCATCGATGACAGAAAGGACTGGCATCAGATTGTCGGTGATATAATAGCCCGTCATCCTGATAGCCTGTTGATTGATGTAGAAGCCAAGCAATTTCCTCTTGATGAGTTAAAGCATATCACCTTCGGTATACCAGTTTGCTACTGCAACCGGTGGGAATGGTTTCCAGAGAATCCTGTACGGGCCGTCCTGACTGATTATGCCGGAGCTTACGGTGAAGCATTGGTTTTCCTTCGGAGATGCGGACACCGCCGGATTATTCTAGTGAATCATCATTCCTGTCCAGAACCATTTTTAAACAAACATATTGAAACTGCGATGAAATTCGCAGGACTGACATTTGGCGAAGAAGTTTTGCGGATATCCGAGGAACAACTCATTAATGATCCTGTTGCAGTTGAGACACTGATCGTAAAATTCCATGCGACTGCGCTTTTTGGTCTTAGCGACTACCTGGTTCACGAGATTGTGGAAAAATGTCCGCGCGCGAAAGGGCTTGAAAAACTGGGTTTTTTCGACTTGTGGCATTCAAGGGTTCCCAGGCGGGAGTTTAACTCTTTCAACATAGACTTTGGAGAAATATGGAAAGAGGCAATAAAAAGCTTTGACAGCAACAATGCACAGGTACGACATGTTAATCCGAAACTTATATTAAAATAGGAGGTTGAAATGAAAAAGGCAAAGCAAAAATCAGAAATCGAAGTTCTGCGAGTAACGAGTAACAGGACGGAGGACAGGTCTGAAATTAGCAATCATCAATCGAAAATCACAAATGTTTTTACACTAGTAGAACTCCTTGTAGTGATAGCTATAATAACTATTTTGGCGTCCATGCTTCTGCCTGTTTTACAGAAAGTCAGGGACAAGGCAAAAAGTATCCTTTGTACAAACAATCTGAAAAGTATCGGCACCACGATCAGTTATTACAATAATGATTTCGACGGATTCTATCCTCAATCTTATCCGGTTAGATGGTATTACACCATTTGCATCCTAGGATACTTGGAAATGAAGAATTATAACAATGTCGTACCCAATCCAGCTAACCCTAGTTCGATATTTGTTTGTGCAAAGGATTACGATCTTATTGATAATAAGTATCTTTATTATGGAGGATACCATGGAAGTTATGGACCTAATATACTGCTTATTGCACAAAACCAACCAAATTTTAAGATGACAATCGCGAAAAAGAATACAAGCAAAACCATTCTATTTGGGGAATCAGCGACAAATAGGAATCCATACGCCAGCAGATCGGGTAATGATCTGAATATTTTTTGGAGTCTTATTACTAATCAGTCTTTTAGTTATCCGGAACGGTGGAAACACAATAAAATTCAAAACACCCTTTATGTCGATACCCATGTTGAGGGGATAGAATTCTCCGATTGGACAAATGTTATCGTTAGACCACAATAATGGAATAACGTTTAAATGCGCTTATATATCTGCCGCTTAGAGACTTATTTCAACAGATTAATCTGGGAATAAATAGTGAAATAGCATTTTATGAAAAGGAGAAAAATTGAATGGATGAATACGAGTTAAAATACTGCCGTGAACAACTTAACAGAATATTCGAGCCCAAAATCATTGGGGTCCCGGCAGCGGACGCTAGTGGATTTTTTATGAAATTACTTGACGGCGAACTTAGAAATTACGGAACAGTATCCTGCGAAGACGGAGTTGAGCGCGGTATTTTTCTGCGCAGCCGTGATTTTGGCCTTTCTTGGCAAGAATATCCGATCCTAGAAAAATTTGCATGGGGCAGCTCATTTGTTCAAAGCCCATGGTCTGGGGCTTGGCTTACGACAATGTGGGTCAGAAGCGGCACGCCGGCATGTAATGAACTGCCTGCGCAGGACGGGGTTTATATAGGGCGCTCGGCGGACATAAACGGATCATTTACATTCAGCAAACTGTGTGAACCCGGAGAATGCATTCCTCCATGGCGGATGCTGGCTCTCCGTACGCGAAAGCGCTGGATATTGCCGGGATACGCATCACTTACCAAGATGTGGAGACCGCTGGCCCCGGTTGTCTTTTGCTCGGATGATGACGGACATACCTGGCAGCGTAGCGTACTCGAAAAAGTGGGTAATCATAATACGCTATGGCCTCACGAAGGGACGCGCTGGCAGCATCAGGGAATTGAACCTACGGTTGTAGAATTGTCGGACGGTCGACTTTGGATGTTGATCCGCACATCTCATGACAATCACTACGAGTCTTTTTCGGAGGATAGTGGTGAGACATGGTCAGTTCCGCAACCATCGCGGTTTTACGGTACCTGCACAATGTCAACTCTATTCAGGATGTCGGACGGGCGCATTATGCTTTTCTGGAATAATACCACGCCGTTACCGGAGGTGGATCACGAACTGCAGCCTTGGTTGCCCGAGTCTGGACGCACTGGCGAGGGCGAAGATGTATTTACCAACCGTGACGCGTTCCATGCAGCCATCTCCGAAGACGATGGCAAAACCTGGATCGGTTTCCGGGAGTTGCTGCTGAATGAGCGCCGTAACGATCACGATTATCGAAGTAGCGGCGGCTTGGAGCACGGAGACAAGAGCGTACATCAGTCCACTGCCATCGAACTTCCAGAAGGGAAGATACTGGTTGCAGTTGGTCAGCATTCCAGATGCCGTCGTTTCCTGATCTTTGATCCGAAGTGGCTTTATGAAACAACGCGTCGGGACAATTTCCGCTGTGGGCTTGGGGGATGGTCGACCTTTCAGTATGTAAAGAGCGTCGCTGGACCAGCCCGTGGCGATCTTTCCGGAGGACATTGTGCCTACAACCGCCGCCCTGGTGCCGGACTGGTTCCAGATCCGGACGGGCGGTCGAGAGAGCCGGATGGCCAGCCAAGTGAAGTGCTTCAGATAGCCCGGCATCCGGATATCCGTCTGTTGCACGAGAAAGAAGGCGCAGTTTGGAACTTCCCAGCGGGCAAATCCGGCGAATTACGTATGCGTGTCCGTCTTCCAAGAGGTTCACAGGGCGCGCAAATATGCCTCGTTGACCGCTGGTTCAATCCCGGCGATCCCGTAGTAAAGCATTTCGCGCAGTATGCCGTGGATATACGGATCATCGGTCGGGCCGGACGGGACTGTATTGCCGGAGAGGAAGTTTGGAGGGATATCAGGATTAGCTGGTCGGATTCAAACCGCCTGGATGCGAATCTTGGAGTGGACAATAATGTGGCGACGTTGACGCTGAAGTTGATCCGTCCGAGCATCAACGGAATATCTTATGTACACATTCAAAGCCTCGCCGACACGACCGACTCCGCCGGGATATTACTTGGAGAGATTCAGGCCGATGTTTCGACTTGATCCAATTCCTGAAATAACGAAATAACATATAAAAATGCAACTTAAAAAGGATTATGACATGAAACTGTCACTAATTACTGCTATGCTCATCGCCTGTATTTTAAACCTATGCGGGCAGGCTATGTCCGGACAAACTAAATCCGGCCCAGATAAAACCGCTTCTGCTGGCTCGTTGCAAGAGTTGAATTCGGATCTTGACTTTGAAGCCAGGACGCCATTTATGAAAATCGTTTCTCCAGTCCTAGGTACGAAAAACTCAAGCATTGAGAAGGCAACTTCATTCGCCTACTATCCGGGATTGCGCAAAATGGAGGTGCGCATCGCCAATCCGACGGCGGATGTGTTGGCCGGAAACAGAGTTGCTCAGGCGCATATTCGACTTGACGGGAAACCGCAGATTATTGCTAAAGAGAGTTTTCCTGTAAGTGAGAATGGAGGCTATTGCCTGCTTGATCTTCCACCAATGGAGGATGGAGACTACACGTTGACGATATCACTGGGTACAAACGGCTCGTCGGTAAGCAAGTCATTCAAACACAAAAATTACTCATGGTTGGGCAACAATCTCGGGAAGAATAATACGGTCTACCCTCCATTCACCCCCATCACGGTAAGGGGGGAAGAGGTTGACGTAGTGCTGCGTACCTACAAACTGAACAGCTTTGGGCTGTTCGACAGTATCAAGAGCGAGGGAAAAGAAATCTTGGCGGCTCCGATCGTCCTGCGCGTTCTGACTGCCGGCGGTGAGCAAAAGTGGGAATTCGAAAAGGGACAGTGGACTGTGACTCTTCCGCATCTTGCCGTCTATGAAACCATCGCAACCACCCCGTCGGTCAGGGTGCGGGTAAAGTCTTCTCTGGAATATGACGGCTGCATGAAAGTTGACTTGGATTTACTGCCTGGCGCGAAGGCGGAAACAATTGAACGGATGTGGCTGGAGATTCCATACAAAAACAATGAGGCTTCTTATTTTCATTATTGCGCTTTCGACAATATGCGCGCTAACTATGCCGGAGTTACCCCGCGGGGAGGAAAAATCGCATGGGCGCTTAAGAAGCCAGACAAAACCGGGACATTAACCCTGCCAGCGCTCTGGACGGCAGCGCCGGGAAGTGATGATGGCATCATCTGGACTTGCCGCGATGTTCGATATTATTGTCCTAATACCATCGCAACTGGTTTTGTACCTTATATCTGGCTTGGCAGCGGAGGGCGTGGACTGGCCTTCTTCGGTGCCAATGACAAAGGCTATTTAGTGGACACAAGTAAGAACATACAGACTATCGAGCGTAAGGATAACGTCGTTTACTTGCGCATTGACCTGATCAACAAATCGTCTACGGTTACCGTTCCACATCACCTGGCGTTTGGTCTGCAGGCCAGTCCTACCCGCCCGATGCCAAAAGACTGGCGCACCAACCATAATCCGCCTCCGCCACACAGCGGGCCAGTGGTTTGCTGGGGAGGTTATACGTGCGCCAGCAAGTACCCCGATGGACGAAACTTTGCAGTGGTTGACGAGCTCGTAAACGTTCGCAAGACCGGCAAGGTGGACATGACCGTCTTCGAAAAACTTGACCGCGAACGAGCTACTCCATTGCGTTTTATGTTTCATGACATCGACAAACCATGGTCTCTTAAACAGAACCAACCTTGGCTAGGCAACGATCTGCGTTATTTTATAAGTATTAACCAGAAAGCCCATGAGAATACGAAAGCTTGTTTGCAAGCCTATCTCGAAGAGCATGCCTCCGATGTCAGTGACGAGGAATGGGAAGTGTTCCAGGATGAATGGCGTGCGCAATGGCCATGGCCGAAACGAGACTTGATTGTCGAAAAGACGAAACCAGCGACTAATTTCAAACGCGGCAGGCAAGCCTTCCCGTCAAGCTATCTTGATTTCTGCCTGTATTATCAGCATGAATACATGAAGCGTGGAATCGGCGTATACTTCGATAACACAATGCCGTACACGTGCTGGAATCCGCTGTTGTCGGATGCCTATACGGATGCAAACGGAAAAATCCAGCCCGCTTGCACGATCTGGGAACAACGCGACTATTATAAGCGTGTTTGGACCCTAATGAACGATCTAATGGCCAAAGGGATTCCGCCATTCCCCCTGAGTTATTCCCAGCACATTACGAACACCCGCATCCTGCCGCTTAATACATGGAACAATGCCAGTCTGGATAACGAATGGCGCTGGTACGATGAAGAGCAGTGGAAATGGAGTGACACTCCGAACCCGATTCCGTTCCCGCCTGGACTTATTTTGTCTGAAATGACGGGTTTTCAGACAGGTAGCTACCCTTACGCTTATTTCGCTGTTAATTCACACTTTAACAAGGCTCATCTAAAATCGGAAACCGCACGTAGTGAATGGGGGATGCGTACTGTGCATGAAATCCCGAACAAAGTGGAACTATTGGGCGAACTCTGGAATGGGTGCTTAATTATTCATAGTGACGATACCATCAAGAAATGGGGCGTTCCCATCTGCCAGAAATTCGAACGCAACTTGCGTGATTTTGGATACGGCGTAGCAGATTGCCAGGTTATAAACTATTGGTCGGACGAACCGCCGGTCAACCTAAGCGACTCTGACAACAACAAGTGGTTGTTGGTCACCCGTCCGAATGACAAAAGCCTACTCTTGGTCATCCAATCATGGCGCAAGCCGGATACAGTAACAGATGTGAAACTGGATCCTGTCCGACTAGGATTTACACCGTCAAAAAAAGTCTTGGACGTGGAAACAGATGCCGAGATTCCTGTTGCAAACATCACCGACTTTAAGGTCACTTTAGCCGGACCTTATGGAACAAAAGTGCTGAAGATCGGCGAGGCGAAATAAGCCCGATATTCGGTTAGAATTGATGGCGGGGAAGTTAAGAAGGAAATAAACTACCTCGATGCAAGCATACGAGGTATTGGGGATTTCGTCCGCAAGGCGAACGACCAGCAAGTTCGTTGCTGGAACCCGATGCGGGGTAATGCTTTTGGCACCCCAAAGGGTCGGGGAATTAACCCCCGCTAGATTAAATGGATTTCAGTTTTGAATTCAAGAATGGCCGTTGGGGTTTTCTGCGCGATAAGGACGGGGCGGATGGATGTTGATGTAACTGTCTAGCTATCAACGAACAGCCGTATCTTTGTTGCGAACGGCAATGTCTGCTGAATTCCGGGAACCCGGGGCAGTCGCCTCGAAGAGGGGCAGCAATTTTACGCTGAGAAATGATGAATGTTATGCTATACACAGAGATAGACTAAGCATGACAGAAAGATTTCTCAAAACCGTAAGGTGAGTTAAACTGAAGAGTCGAATGCTGGAAATCTGCAAGTCCGATTGTATGTGAGTAGGTATTGAAGTTCATCACAAAGTTAAATAATGTGGCGTTCCTGATACCGCAATGTTGGAGAAACAGAGAAAACAAATCAGACCTAAATGAAGGAATCATATTATCTTTGCTTGATAAACAGGAAAGGGGGGTGAAATCAATGAGAGCATGAAAAACAATTTGACATTATGTCGTCGGGGAAAAATTTATGTAATTTCAAGAACAGAATAATGGATCTCAAAAATGAACAGAAAACAGCATTCTTATATGCATTATGTGGTCGCCATGGCATGCTTTCTTGCCTCGTTGGCGGTGACAGCCTCTGCACCCACACTGCCAAACCCGAATCTGCTGACCAACGCCGGCGGTGTCTATACAGAGCCGCTGGGGAAGCTGGACCTGCTACTGAAAAATTACACCCGTCCTCCAGACAATCCGGTTGCACCGGGGGACATCTTCACCTCCCCCGGCACAACCATCACGCCTCCTTACTCGGCGCCCGGGATCGGCGAGTTTACGCGTCAGGCACCGGCGAGCAGCTCTATCGCCATGATTGGCGGAGGCTTTACCGATGCCAAGGTCTGGATGTATTCCCAGACCACTACCACTAACGGCCAACTGGTTGAAGCCGACCTAATTCGCACCCTTCCCCCGTCAAATCTGACCGCGCTGATCCCGAAAGGAATACCGTACGGCATGATCATGCTTTGGGTACAGAACGACAATGGAGTCAGCTATCCAGTACGGGTCAATGCCCCCGATGCGTATTGGCTTGGCCCGGAATGGGGACTGCCAGGCGGATCGATAAGTGTCTATGGACGAAACCTTTCGCGAAATAACGGAACCAGTCAGAGTTATGTCCGCATCCGCTCTTGGGGCGCTGGCAGCGGCATCGCGTCCACGGTCTGTGCAGTGACAGCCGTCAACCCGTATAAGGTCACTTTCACAATTCCGTCAGGGATAGCTACCAACACGGATTACGAAGTCTGGATCCATAACGGTCACGGGGGTGACTATGGTTGGAGCGGGCCGCTTAAAATGACCGTCAAGAGCGCCAGCCAGTATCAATGGAGCGGGACGGTTCGCGATGTAACCAGCTTTGGCGCAATACCGAATGACGGACAAGACGACAAAACCGCAATTCAGTCGGCACTTAATTCCTCAGCGCCCGGGGACATAGTCCGCTTTCCAGCAGGTGAATTCCTTATTTCGGATTCATTAACAGTTCCCTCCGGTGTATCGGTTGAAGGTGCCGGCATGAACTTGACCATATTAAAGACTACCGCGTTGTTCAACAACTCTGCAATGATCAGTTTTGGACATGGCAGTTCCTGCAGACTCAAAGACATGTCGCTAACGCAGGTCTCGGGTGCATGGACGTATTCCATGATCGGGTTAAATGGAACTCCAACTCTACCCTCTTCAGGTTTTTTCGTCCAGAATGTCTCTGCTTCTATTCCTGCTGGCTCCGCATCAATGGTATTATATTTGGCTTATGCCACTGACGTGACTGTCAACGGTTGCATATTCACATGCCCAAATGTAACATTTTGCAACAAAGTTCGCCAAATCAGATTTACTGGTAACGTCTACAATGGAAACGCGGTCTGGAATTCTGGCTCTGCTTCTGGCAATGGATTCAATTTCTGGGGAACCAGAGAATTGGATATTAGCGGCAATCTCATGCAGAGCGTCGATCATGACAATGGTCTTTTCAGCCGTCGCGCCATTGTCGCTCAGTGCCATTCCGGGAATGACATGGATTTCTACATCGCCAAAAACCAGATGTACAATATCGCGCCGTATCAATGCATCGGTAACTCCGGCGAGAATATTCTCATGGAAACCGGAACAAATTATTACCAGGGAACCAGCATATCTGCCTCGAACAGTGTACTGACTTTCTCAGGAGTCAACTGGACGGCAAACCAATTTGTTACTGATAATTTACCCAGTTGGAGTGCTTCACTGTTGCTGGTTCTTAATGGACCGGGAGCCGGACAATGGCGAAAAATCGTCGGCAATACCGCAAATACTATAACGATTGATCGACCGTTCGAATTCGATTTGGGGAATAACGTGATTGTGGGTATTTCAGCGGTATGTGCGCGCAGCGTATTCTATGACAACATCTGCGACACGAGCGCTTTGGACTGTGACCATAATGGTATTCCAGACACCCATGAAAAATCTAGCGCAACTACCGGCATTGAGATTTTTGGCATTGCATATGACTGCACCATCGCTAACAATCAACTGGCAGGACTTCGTTTCGGCATCTTCCTGGATGCTCTTGGTTGTAAGATTGGACAGCCTAATCTTTACCACAAAATATGCTATAACATTCTGTGTATCAACAATGTGATTAACGACTGTTATAATGGCATCTTTGTAACGTCAAACCTTGAAGGAGGAACTGACGATTACACGCTTGGTCCATTGATGGTCAATACTGTCGTCCGCGGTAACGAGCTCAATAATATTCCCGCTATTGGTATCGGGGCGGATTTGTACAACGAGTACTGGTTCTGGGATTGGCCATGGTGTACCGGCACAATCTTCGAGTCTAACAGTATCACCAATGCGCACACCGGAATGTATTTCGGGAAACAGGAGGCTAACACAACAGTTCGTTTGAATAGTTTCCAATGGACCTCTCTCACATCCGGTACGACAGCAATAAAGTTCTCTGACTATGCAGATGAGCCTTACTTGCCGGACAATCTGATTGATAACGACGCAGACACCTGGCTAACAAATGCCAGTGACGTAAACGGACTCATTGCCCATTGGAAGTTCGACCGCTCATCGTGGACTGGTAAGAGTCGCGAAGCGCATGACGAGGGACTTAACCATTTTGATGGTATATCTATGGGTTCTGTCTCTGCTGAACCAGGGATTTCCGGGAATGCGGCCATATTCGACAATTCTGTGGCTCAAACCCAGGATATCGTCTTGTCCTATCCAATTGAGCTGACAACTTTCACCATCAGTGCCTGGTTCAAGCTAAATGATCACTGTTCAAGCTATAATCCTAATCAAATGGGAACAGACAGTCACTATATCTTTTGCTCTAAGAACATGGTCAATACTGGTTACAAAGGCATCGGCTTCTTTTATGCAGGCTACATCGTAAAACTCATCGATAGGGATGGTACAAGTGCAACCCTAGCATGGGATGTTCGTTCTTTTGTTGGCGACAACACATGGCATCACGTCGCCATCACTTATGATGGTATCACGGGCAATATCTATGGTGATGGGGTTTTGAAAAACTCGCGATCCTTTACACTGAATAAAATTTGCCCCTTGGACAACGATGGATACTCGATACCTTATTTTATAGGATCTAGAAATAGTCTTGACTCGCGCATGAACGGAGGAGTTGACGAATTGCGTATCTATGACCGTGCGCTTAACCAGTCCGAAATAACAGACCTTTACAATAATCCATAAGCAATGCATTCGGCGATCCGTCCATAATAAAGCCGGGTCGCCGATGTTCTAATTCCGGAATCAAGATTTTGAAAGTGAAAAAAATACTGCCACTATTTTGAGGATCCGGAAAAGCCTTAACAAAAATGAATATGAAGAATACCTATGAGTTTTAATTTTGAATTCAATAATGGTCTCTGGAGTTTCCTGCGCGAAAAAGATGGTGCCGGATGGAGCGGAATGATGTTCGAAGTCAACGGGCTGCGTTCTGACGCGCTCTGTTTTAAGTTCAAGAACAACGTGGCCACAGGCTTTACTCAGAGATGGCGTGAGGACATCAGATTCTCTCCAGATGGCAACAGTCTGGTGGTGGAACGTAAGATCACCAATACCTCGGATAGCCCGCTGCTTCTGGAGGGAGTTTGTGACGGTATCCTAAACGGAGAAGGAAAAACCGTCGTGCCTGGCATAAACGAGTATTTTCTCCGTTATGCGCATTCAAGCAATGTCCGGACAGAAAAATTCCCGATGAGCCGTCCGGATTATCCTTATTGGCGGCCCATACCATTCACAGAAACTGCCTTTAATTTCGACGAGGCGAATCATTTTCCATTTCTGATGATTGGCGCTGAAGACATGGTGACTCTTCTTGTTGAGGGGGACCTTGATCAGACACGCTTTTGTCGCGAATGGAAACTCCAGTTGCGTGGTGAACAGATGGGGCAATTCTTTCCTTCAGTGAAAGCAGAAAACCGTTATCCCTTGGCAAGTCATCCCTTCCTGGCGCCCGGCGAGTCAATGATAGTTTCTCTGGTTTTTTATCAGATCCTTGAAAACACTCACATCCAGTCCGCCAATGCGGGATATCTGGCGGAACTGAACCGCCGCTATAACCTGTTCGGCAAGAAATCCGTGATGTTACACGGTGCGATGTACTGCACCTGGAATTACGGAGTCTTCCATAACATTGACGAAAATATTCTGCTGCAGCGCGCCGCCATTATAGGAAAGATGATTCCAGAATGCACGCATTTCATGATTGACGACGGATATCAGCGCGGAAGAAAGGAGAAACATGGAGCCTTGGACAGCTTCTATCCCGATCCTGAAAACGGTTATGACAAGAAGCGATTTCCATCCGGAATGAAGGCGATGGCAGCGAAAATCCGCGAGTGCAAACTTGTTCCCGGAATCTGGCTCTCACCCACTGTGCGCCTCGGCTCGCGGCTGGCGGGCGAACATTCAGAATGGCTGATGGCTGATGAAAACGGTAATCCCGATTTAATGGGAGGATGTACATATCTTGACCTTTCAGTGAACGAA
>TBL_comb47_HYPODRAFT_10002210_pt1 | contig 24229 bp, 27 predicted proteins | sample TroBogypolimnion_40_FD_10682 | JGI IMG/M metagenome (IMG submission 10682)
CCCTCCCTTTTTTTAGACTGAAGGATGATTGATGAAAGACGCTTTTATTTGTGACGCGATCCGCACGCCCATTGGTCGCTACGGCGGGGCTTTGAGTGGTGTGCGCACCGACGACTTGGGCGCAATTCCCTTGCGTGCTTTGATGCAGAGAAACGCCAAGGTGGACTGGGAGAGGCTCGGTGAGGTGATTTATGGTTGTGCCAACCAAGCCGGCGAAGACAACCGAAACGTCGCTCACATGGCCAGTTTGCTCGCGGGCTTGCCCTATCAGGTGCCGGGGGCCACGATCAACCGGCTTTGCGGCTCTGGGCTCGATGCGGTGGGTACGTCGGCGCGGGCGATCAAAACCGGCGAGTGTGACTTGATCATTGCCGGTGGTGTGGAGAGCATGAGCCGAGCCCCCTTTGTGATGCCCAAGGCGCACTCGGCCTTCAGCCGCAGCAATGCAGTGTATGACACGACCATTGGTTGGCGCTTTGTCAACGACGCGATGAAGAAAATGTACGGCGTGGACGCCATGCCCGAAACGGCCGAGAACGTGGCCCGGGAATACAAGATCGAGCGATTGGCCCAAGACCAAATGGCCTTGGCCAGCCAAACCAAAGCGGTGGCCGCGCAAAAGGCGGGATTCTTTGATGCTGAAATTGTGAGCGTCACCTTGCCCCAGAAAAAAGGGGACCCGATCATTTTTGCCCAAGATGAACACCCACGCGCCACGAGTTTGGAGAGCTTGGCCAAGCTCAAAGGCGTGGTGAGCCCTGAGGGGAGTGTGACGGCTGGGAACGCGAGCGGCATCAACGATGGATCTTGCGCGCTTTTGCTGGCAAGCCACGATGCGGCCGTTCGGGAAAGCTTGACTCCACGCGCTCGCATTGTGGGCATGGCCACCGCTGGCGTGCCGCCTCGCATCATGGGCATGGGGCCCGCACCGGCCACCTTGAAGCTCTTGGCCCAGACGGGACTCACCTTGGCGCAAATGGATGTGATTGAGTTGAATGAAGCCTTTGCCGCACAGGGCTTGGCCGTGCTCAGAACCCTGGGACTTGAGGACCATGATCCCCGCGTGAACCCCAACGGCGGCGCCATTGCGCTTGGGCACCCCTTGGGCGCGAGTGGCGCAAGGCTCGTGACCACCGCGGTCAATCAGTTGCAAAAAACGCGTGGGCGCTATGCGCTGTGCACCATGTGCATCGGTGTGGGCCAGGGCATTGCCTTGATCTTGGAGCGGGTGTGAGGGGCCGAGTCGCTTGACTTTTTTTGCGTTTAATCTCATTGTTATTTTTGTTTATTTTTTTATAAAGTTTGGTCATGTCAACAGCAACACATCAAGCGCCCGCTTTGGGCAAAGGCCCCCATCAGTTGGGGTGGATTGGACTGGGGAGAATGGGCGAAGCCATGGTCAAGAAATTGACCGCGGGAGGACACTCGGTGAACGTGTGGAACAGAACCCGCAGCAAAGCCGAGCCCTTGGTGGCCTATGGCGCGGTCTTGGTGGACCACAAAGCGGATTTGGCCGCTTGCGATGTGGTCTTCACCATGGTCTCCACCACCGATGATTTGAAGGAGGTTTTATTCGGTGAAGGTGGCTTGATGACAAGCAAGACCTTGCCCAAGGTCTTGATCGATTCGTCGTCGATTTCTCAAGAAGGTTCTGAGGATATTCGCCACTCGCTCGAGGCTTTGGGGGTTGCCTATTTGTGCGCGCCAGTCTCTGGCAACGCCAAGGTGGCCAAGGCGGGCAAACTCCTCTTGGTGGCCTCGGGTCCCCATGATTTGTATTTGACGCTCGAGCCCTACTTGCAAGCCATGGCCAGAAAAACCATGTGGGTCGGCGAGGGCGAGCTCGCCCGGGTGTGGAAGATTGCGCACAACACCATGTTTGGGGTGGTGATTCAAAATCTCTGTGAAATCACGGTCCTGGCCGAGAAGGCTGGAATTCCAAGACACCTTTTTTTGGAGAGCATCAACGACTCGGTGCTGGGCTCCATGTACACCCGCTATAAAACGCCCGTGCTCAGTCATTTGACGTTTGAGAACGTGACCTTCACACCCAAGTTGCTCTTGAAAGACATGGATCTTGGCATGGCCGCGGGCAAGGCCTACGGTGTGCCCATGCCCGCTGCAGCGGCCACGCGAGAGTCGGTGGCGCGCATGGTCGGGCGTGGACACGACAATGTGGATTTTTCCATTTTGTTGCAAGACTTGGCGCTCGACGCGGGCCTTGCCTTGAAGCCCGAAGACGTGAAGTTAACGGACGGCTTGGAGTCCTGATTCCTTGATTCCCCGACTGCGATGAACGCTCAAAGTATTTAAAAATAAAAGCCAGGAGACTCTCACCATGCACACCATGCACACCATGCCAACCGCCCGACCCTTGACAACCACTGGCCAAGGCCTGGTTCACGTCGATGCCATCCAAGCCGCAAGTGTCAAGCTTTGGAGACTGCGCCCTTTGGCACGCTGGTTTGGTCTCATGGCCACAGCGGTGGGTCTGCTGATGGGACTTCTTGCCCCGCTGGCCCAAGCGCAGAACTACCCCTTAAAGCCCATCCGCTTCATCGTGCCCTTCACCGCTGGATCGGTCACGGATATTGTGGCGAGAACTGTGAGCGATGCGATGGGCCGCAGCATGGGTCAACCCATTGTGATTGACAACCGCCCTGGTGCTGGCGGCACCATTGGCGCGTCCCAAGTGGCACACTCTGAGCCCGATGGCTACACGATTTTGATCCATTCCTCGGGTCATGCCCTGAACCCGTCCATCTACCCCAATTTGCCCTATGACACTGTCAAAGATTTGCTCGGGGTGACCCCGCTTGCGGCCTTGCCCAACGTCATGGTGGTGTCCCCCGCTCGGGGCTGGAAGAGTGTGGCCGATGTGGTGGCCGCGGCCAAGGCGCATCCTGGGCAAATGAACTATGCGTCGGCGGGTATGGGAAGTGCAACGCACATGAACGCAGAAAAGTTCAAGCTCCAAGCTGGCATCGACGCAGTGCATGTGCCTTTCAAAGGCACGCCTGAAGCGCTCTCGGATGTGATCGGTGGGCGAAACGACTGGTTCTTCGCACCCATGTCCACCGCCTTGTCCTTGATCAAAGAGGGCAAGCTCCAGGCCTTGGCCGTGAGCACGGCGCAGCGCTCACCCACCTTGCCCCAAGTGCCCACCACTGTTGAGGCTGGCGTGCCAGGCTCGGATTATGTGCTCTGGGTGGGTTTGTTGGTGCCCTCGGCCACGCCCAGCGCAGTGGTGAAACGCTTGCATGCGGAGGCCCTCAAAGCCATGGCCCAAAGTGATGTGCAAGAGCGACTCAAAGTGGTGGGGGCTGAGCCCATGCCGATGACCCCTGAGGCCTTCACGGCGTTCATCAAAACGGAGATGGAGTCGGCTGCAAAAATTGCCAAAGCCGCTGGCCTTAAAGCCAGCTGATGGCGTTGGGGATTTGATGAAGAACATTCTTTTCCTCGGTGTCGGTAAAATGGGTCTGCCCATGGCCGAGCATGTCGCGGCTTTGGGGGCGGGCTTTGAGGTGCAAGTGCACGATGTGGACAAGGCCCGAAAGTCCTTGGCTGAGTCCAGGGGCTTGGTGTGGTGCGAGGACCTCTTGGCGCGAACCCAAGCGTGCGATTTGATCGTGTCCTCTTTGCCCCATGACGCGGCCTTTGTGTCGGTGGCGCAATGGGTGGCAAGCCATGCCCGTGCTGGGTGCATTTACATGGACACCAGCACGGTGTCGGTGAGTGCGTCTGAAGCGGTGGCTCTGACGCTCAAAACGCACGGTGTCGAGTATTTGCGGGTGAGTGTCTCGGGCAACAACCACATGGCACAAGCGGCGAATCTCACCGTCATGGTCTCGGGACCCCAGGGGTGTTTTGAAGCCTGTCGTGAGATTTTTGCGGCGTGGGGCCCCAAGCTCTTTTACTTGGGCGAGGCCGAGCAAAGCCGGTTGATGAAACTGGTGGTCAATTTGCTCATTGTGCAAACCTCGGCCATGCTCGCTGAAGGCCTCACCTTGGGGCGCAAAGGCGGGCTGGATTGGTCCCAGATGTGGGAGGTCTTGGCGGGCAGCGCGGTGGGTTCTCCCATCATCAAAGCCAAGGCCGAGCAACTTGCCCTGCCCCTTGGGGCGCGCGACTTTGCACCGACATTCACCGTGCACCAAATGCTCAAAGACCTCGAGTTAATGCTGCAAGCGGGCAAGGGTCTGAATGTGCCGCTGGCGCAAACGGCGATGACCTCACAGTGGATGCAGTCGGCCATTGCCCATGGCGAGGGCGAGCAAGACTATGCCGCGGTGATCAAGGTGATCGAGCGCATGGGTGGGCTTGAGAATAGGGATTGACATCAGCGATTAACAACAGTGCTTTACAACAGCGCTTTACAACAGCGAATGTGGCGTCGTTTTATTGCTCAACAAAGGCGCGTTCGATCACATAGTCGCCAGGCTCGCTGGTGCTGCCTTCTTTGAAGCCTTTCGCCTCCAAAATGGACTTCAAGTCTTTGAGCAACTGGGGTGAGCCACAAATCATCACGCGGTCCGTGATGGCGTTCAAGTGCGGCAGGCCAAGCTCTTGCGTCAATTGGTTAGAGGTGAGCAAATCGGTGATGCGCCCTTGGTGTTTGAAAGGCTCGCGCGTGACAGTCGGGTAGTAGAGCAATTGGTCTTTGATCATGTCGCCCAAGAGTTCATGCTCGGGCAACTCTTTTGTCAAATAGTCGTGGTATGCCAGTTCGGCCACTTCACGCACGCCATGCACCAGGATCACTTTTTCAAACTTGTCGTAGGTCTCGGGGTCTCGAATAATGCTCATGAAGGGTGCCATGCCGGTGCCCGTTCCGAGCAAATAGAGATTTTTACCAGGCAGCAAATAGTCAATGAGCAAGGTGCCCGTGGGTTTGCGCCCCACCACAATGTCGTCTCCCACTTGAATGTGTTGGAGCTTTGAAGTGAGGGGCCCGTCTTGCACCTTGATGCTCAAAAACTCCAAGTGCTCTTCATAGTTGGCGCTCACGATGCTGTAGGCGCGAAGGAGCGGTTTGTTGTTGGTCATCAAGCCAATCATGGTGAAGTGGCCGTTGGAAAACCGCAAGGCCATGTCACGCGTGGTGGTGAAGCTGAACAATCGGTCGGTCCAATGGTGAACGCTTAAAACTTTCTCGGTGTGGATGTTGCTCATGGGGCTTTGAGGGCAAATAGGGTGTCAGGGTAATCGGGAAAATGATGGCAAGGAGGGCAAGGAGGGCAAGAAAGTGGCTTGTGTCCCTCAGAGCTTCGAAGTGGACCCTTGATCAGGTCAAGCCGTCATCATGCAAACGCATCTCTTGGGCGTCCAAACCCCATTTTACCCTTTCAGCCGTTCATGGCGCGATGCTTTCAAGTCCCAGCAAACGATGCCAAATGGCATCGGGCTCGTTCACAAGCGCAGGAGACGAGAGCGGGCAACGGTAGGCCACGATCTGATCGGGTCGCACGATGACCCAGTGGGCTTGGTACAAGTCTTGGATTTCCAAGAGATCGTCTGGCGCTGGGCTCAAACACTTTAAGTCTAGGCCAGCATGGCTCGCAGCGTCTTGCAGGGTATGCTCGACATCGGGGTGTCCCGTTAAATTGAGCAGCGTCCAGTTGCGGCCGAAGTGGTCATAAAGCGAGCTGCCGTCCTCAAGCCATGCATGGGGCGGTCTGCCCCCGGGTGTGGCCGTTGGGATGTAGTTGTTGGCCTCATCGCTGGGCGCTGTGCTGCCGTCGCCCACGATGATGGGCGAGCCGTCATAGCGCCCACCAAAGGTGACGCCAGGGATGTTGAATTCTTTTCTCACATGCGCGTTGAAGTGAATGCTCGCCAGTTCCCGCTCGGCTTGACCCGCAGGGCTGTCGGACTCGATGGCCTCAGTCACGGGGTAGAGCCCGACCGAGTCGGCAAACTCTCGGGCGTAGCTTGTGTTGCGCAGGGCCAAGGGGCGGCGCTCGAGCTCATACGTTTGAAGGACAGGCGCGTGGGCAGGATTTGCAATGGCGGCGGCCAATTTCCAGCCAAGGTTGACCGCGTCTTCAATGGCGGTGTTGTAGCCCAAGCCACCGGTGGGGGTGAACAAATGGGCCGCGTCTCCCATGAGGAACACGCGCCCGCGCTGAAATTTCTCGGCCACCAAGGAGTGGCCAGCGGTCCAGGTCTGAAGCGACAAAATTTCAAAATCGACCTCGCAGCCCATGAATTCAAGCAGCAACTGGCGGGCCTCTGTTTCACCCCAGTGTTCGGGATTCTCTCCCTCGGCGACAGCACTGTGAAAGGCAAATTGTTCAAGCCCATCGACTGCGGCCAAAAAGCCGCGCCGCTTGGGGTTGACCGTCACGTACATCCAGGCTCTTGGGTGCGGGACGTGTTGGTATAGGCTCTTGGAGCGCATATAGACGGCAAACATTTGGCCACCCATATAGCTTCTCTTGACGCCGGTCTCTCCCGTGTAAGACAGTCCCAATGCGTGGCGCACCGTGCTTTTGGGGCCGTCCCCTGCCACCAAGTATTTCACCTTGACGGTTTGAATGTCTGCGGGGCGATCAAGGGCGCAAAAATGCGCAACCACGCAGTCTGCCTGATCCTCAAAATCAAGCAAGCGGTGTGCATAGCGAATATCGTTGCAAGCATAACGTTGAGCGTGATCTTTGAGCACGGTTTCGACAAACTTTTGCGACACGCGGTGGGGCAACTCGGCCGCACTCCAAGATCCCTTCATGGTTTTGATTCTCTCCACCGCCTCGTGGGCGGTGGGCAAGGATAAGCGCGCGAGCTCAAAGCCGTTGAGTCGGGTGAAATAAGCGATATCGGTGGGGTGGTCACCCGGCAGGCCAAGCGCACGAATTTCGTGCGCAAACCCCAAGCGGCGGTAATGCTCCATGGTTCTCGCCTGGGTGGCATTGGCCTGGGGGTTGAAGGCGGTCGAGGGCTTGGCGTCCAAGAGCAAACACCGCACGCCGCGTTGTCCGAGTTCATTGGCCAGCATCAAGCCACTGGGCCCACCGCCCACAATCAATACATCGAAATCGGTCATGTCAGGATCATCCTCAGGTTTGCCGCCATTGTCCTTCAATTCACGCGTTCGCATGGCAAACAAGTCAGATTTAAGCGCTCGAGTGGGTGTTTTACAGGAGCAGTGGGGACACTAAAAAGAGATAAGATTGTGTCCATTCGGTGTTGGAAAGAGACGTATTGATCGTCCTGTCCAAAACCGCGCACCCATTTTTTAAACTCACAGGACACTTCTGATATGGACTCTACACTCGTGCACCAATTGCGCATTCGTCAACTGGTTGAGAGCTGGGCTGTTTGGCGCGATGCGGGCGACTGGGAACGCTTCAAAACCGTTTGGCACGACGATGGGGTGATGATGGCCACTTGGTTTCAAGGGCCCTTTGAGGAATTCATCAAGGTCACCATTGAGGGCTGGAACAAAGGGGTCAGCATTTTGCATTTCTTGGGGGGGTCCTCTATCGATGTTCAAGGAACACGTGCCATTGCCCAAACGAAGATGACGATTTCGCAGCGCGGTCAAGTTCAAGATGTCCTTTGCGACGTGGTCTGCACCGGGCGGTTTTATGACTTCTTTGAAGAGCGCGCCGGAGTCTGGGGCTTGGTGCACCGTCAACCCATTTACGAAAAAGACCGCATTGACCCGGTCGACCCCAACGCAAAGTTGGTGCTTGATCAAGCCGCGTTGGCGGCATTTCCCGAAGGCTATCGCCACTTGGCCTATATCCAAACCCGCATCGGCTACAACGTCAAGATGGACATGCCCATGCTCAAAGGCGAAAAAGTTCAGGCCCTGTATGCCCATGGCGAGCAGTGGTTGAGCGGTGGCGCTTTGGTGCGTTGATCTCGCCCGAGTTGGGGGAATGTTCATTACACTTGGGTTAAAAGTCAGAAACTTTGAACATGGAGTGCTCTCCAGGAGAATTGAACCATGCTAAGACGAGAAACCTTAAAACACTTGGGGCTGGGCGGCGCAGCACTGGCGCTAGAGGGTCAAGCGCTCACGGCCTTTTCACAAAGTGCCGAAACTTTCCCGAGTCGAAGCATCAAAGTGGTGGTGCCCCAGCCGGCTGGCGGGGGATTTGACTTTGTCGCACGGGTCTTGGCCGACAAAATGACCCAAGGCGTGGCTGCTGGCGTGATCGTGGAAAACCGCACCGGCTCGGGCACGTTGGTGGGAACAGATTTTGTCGCCAAAGCTCCAGCCGATGGCTACACCTTGCTCCTGGGCTCGGTGTCGAATATGGTGCTCAATGCGGGGCTTTATAAAAACTTGTCCTACGACCCGGTGAAAGACTTTGAGCCTTTGGGACTGGCGGTGGGTTACAGCTACACCTTGGTGTCTCGCTTGGACGCCAAACTCAAAACACTCAAAGACTGGTTGGATTACGCGAAGGCGCACCCCGGCCAAGTGACCTATGCGTCGGCCGGTAACGGCACCGGCCAGCATGTGATTGCTGCGGCCCTTGCCCATGTGGCCGGGGTGGACCTCATCCATGTGCCTTACCGCGGTGCGCAGGCGGCCTACACCGATTTGATCGGGGGTCGGGTGGATTTGTTTTTTGATTTATCGTCCACGGCTCGTGTCCATGTGGACGCGCTTCACTTGCAGGCCTTGGCGGTGTCGGGTGCACAGCGACTGCCCATCCACCCTCAAGTGCCCACCCTCTTGGAGAGTGGCATCGAGAGCTTGGAGCTCGAGTCCTGGTTTGGACTCTTTGCGAGCTCCAAAACTCCGAGCAAAGAAATGGCTTATTTGACCGCCTTGGTCAAAGAGGCCATGCTGGCACCTGAGACCAGAGCGAGATTTGAAAAACAAGGCGGGCGTTTGCTCGCTTGGGCTCCCCAAGAGAGCCGTCAAGCGCTCAAAAAAGATTTGGCGCGTTGGGTGCCCTTGATCCATTTGCTAGGGATTCAGCCCGAGTGAGCTTGGGGTCTGGGCTTGGCATGAGAAGCGCCAACCCGTCCAATTATCAAAAAAACTCATTAGAATGAAAGACCTTTTGCCATGATCAAACACATCGTGATGTGGCGCGTGCGCGGAGACACCGACATCGATAAGCGGGCCAATATTGAGCGCGTGTGCTCTGGCTTTAACGCTTTGAAGGGCCATATCCCTGGCATGCTGCACCTCGAGCTCGGTGTGGATGTGAGTGGCATTGACTATGCGTGCGATGTGGTGCTCTACACCGAATTTGAGACAGCAAAGGATTTGGAGGCTTATGCCAGTCACCCCTTGCATGAGCAATTGAAGAAAGAACTCGATGGCGTGCGAAGCGCACGCCATCAAGTGGATTATGTTGTGAACTAAATCAAAGGATACAGAAAATGACGATCGACAAAGCAGCCATGCAAGCACTTTTCCATGACGCCAGAACGGCCAATGGATTTTTGGACAAACCAGTGGCCAGCCACTTGCTGCACGATATTTATGAGTTGGCCAAAATGGGCGCCACCTCCATGAACACGCAACCCACCCGCTATGTCTTCTTGACCCATGAAGCGGCCAAGGCACGCTTGTATCCCGCCTTGAGCCCAGGCAATGTGGACAAAACCAAATCCGCTCCGGTATGTGTGATTGTGGCCACCGACACCCATTTCTACGAGCACTTGCCCCAGTGTTTCCCCAACAAGCCCGATGCCAAACAGATGTTTGAAGGCAATGCCGGTTTGGCGGCCGGCACAGCCAGTCGCAACGGCACCTTGGGCGGCGCTTATTTCATGATGGCCGCTCGGGCCTATGGGCTCGATTGCGGCCCCATGAGCGGCTTTGATGCGGCCAAGGTCAACCAAGAGTTTTTCCCAGACGGGCGTTTTACCGCGAATTTCTTGGTGAATTTGGGCTACGGCGACAACACCAAACTCTTCCCTCGCAACCCCAGGTTGAGTTTCGAGCAAGCCTGCCAGGTCCTCTAACTTGTTCGATTGGCCCGCGATGGACCCCCTGTTTTACGGGGTGGCCATCCCAGCCGTGCTTTTGCTGGGACTGAGCAAAAGCGGCTTTGCGTCGGGCTTTGGCTCGATGGCGGTGCCGTTGATGGCCATGGTGGTGAGTGTGCCGACAGCCGCGGCGATCTTGATGCCCATTTTGCTCGTGCTCGACATCTTGGGCCTGCGCGCCTATCGCAAAGACATCGACATGGCCTTGCTCAAGTGGCTCGTGCCGTGCTCTTTGGTGGGGGTGTTTTTGGGGTACTTGTCGTTCAAGTCGCTCGACACCAAAACCGTCTCGGCCATCGTGGGCGCGAGCACCCTTTTGTTTTTGGCGCAACGCATTTTTTTGCCCTCGGTGAAGCTCTTTAGCCAACCCACGCGTCCCACGGGTGTTGTTCTCTCCATTGCTTCGGGTTTTACCTCCTTCATGGCGCATGCGGGAGCACCCCCCATCAATGCCTATTTGCTCGGTTTGAACTTGCCGCCACTGCGGTTTGCATCGACTTTGGCGGTTTTGTTTTTTTGGGTCAATTTGGTCAAATGGGTCCCGTATGCGGGTCTGGGTCTCTTGCACACGGGCAATATGCTCACAGCCCTCACCTTGATGCCCTTCGCGCCCATAGGGGTGTATGTGGGGGTTTACCTGACTCGGCGCATGCGGCCCACAGTCTTTTATCGACTGGTCCACGGCGCCATGCTTTTGACGGGCTGCAAATTGCTCTGGGATGGTTTGTTTTGAGGGCTTTGTTGCGGATGACTTGAGCGCTTTTACTGGGCAGACGACATGAGAATTTTTAAAACCTTGGACGACCTCGCTTCTTGTGTGGGGCAGGAAGTGGGCGTGAGCCCTTGGCACACCATCACGCAGTCACAAATTGATGCGTTTGCCCTTGCGACGCTTGATTCTCAATGGATTCATGTGGATGCAGAGCGCGCCAAAGAAGGCCCCTTTGGTTCGACCATTGCCCACGGTTTTTTGACCCTGTCCTTGATGCCTTGGTGCATGGGCCAAGTGGTTCGCCTGGAAGAGGAAACGACCAGCATCAACTACGGACTCAACAAGGTGCGCTTTACCTCGGTGGTGCCCGTCAACGCTCAGCTGCGGGCCCGGTTTGTTCTCTTCGAGGCCCAGGCCTTGGCGCCCATGCAGGGCCATGGGTATGGGTTGACTTGGGATGTGGTGTTTGAGCTGTTGGGTCAAGACAAACCCGCTTGTGTGGCCCAGTGCGTCGTGAGGCATTACACCGTTTAGCCTCCAGGCTTGCAGCACAGCAAGCGTTGAGTTCCTTGCCCGTGGTCAAACAAAGCCGATTTGTCGCCAGGCTTCATAGACCACAATGGCGACGGTGTTGGAGAGGTTCAAGCTGCGCTGAGACTCGCGCATGGTGAGTCTGAGGAGGTGGTTGTGATCAAATTGCACCCTCACCTCTTGGGGCAACCCACTCGTTTCGCTGCCAAAGACAAAATAGTCTCCCGCTTGAAAAGCCACATCGTGCGGGGATTTTTCTCCCTTGGTGGAGAAGGCAAACAGGCGCGAGGGTGGTGCTTGGCTTTGAGTCAGAAAACTCTCCCAATGGGGGTAGCGCTTGACGGTGGCGTACTCATGATAGTCCAGACCCGCGCGGCGCATGGAGCGGTCCTCCATGTCAAAACCCAGCGGTTCGATCAAATGCAATTGCACGCCCGTGTTGGCGCACAAACGGATGATGTTGCCCGTGTTGGGGGGGATTTCAGGTTGGTAGAGGACGACGTTGAACATGGCGTCGTGCATTATCCTCCAGCGCTTTCTTGCAAGGTGTTGCTGGACTGCATTGTTGAATCTATTGTTCAACCCGGGCGAGCGTCTCCATGCAGTACGATGGCGGACTTGGACCCTTGTGTTGCCCCTTGTCTTCATTTGATCCGCCGCTGATACTCATCCCCATGTCCTCAAACCCCAACCCCATGATCGATCCGAAGGCTGCGCGCGCGTGGCTCGAAGGCCATAAGGGTGTGCGGGGGGCTTGGGGTGATTGGGGTGATTGGAGCACTTCGGACGCTTCGGGATCCTCAAGAGTTTCACGAGCATTTCGAGCATTGCAAGCCGGCGACGAGAATTGGCTCAGAGACGAGGTGGCCCAAAGACTTTCCGAGCATTTGCAGGTGATTCGACTCAGGCCTGAGTCTTGGTTGCATTGGCGCCCTCAACGCTCAGGCGCCAAGGGTGAAGCGTTGCTTCGTGCGCGTTATCCCCAGGCCCAAGGCTTGGCGTGGACTGGCGTCGATAGGCCCAGCAAAGTGCCGGGTCCTGCCTCGCAAGTGCCCACACGCCTGCCGCCCCCAGAGCAGCACTGGACAGGAAGCACTTGGCAACGGCTCACCGCTTGGGTGGCCGAAATGGTGCAGCCTTCGCAAGGGGGTGAGCTGGCCTTGGCTTGCCAAGTGGTGACAGATGCTGAGCCGTGGCAAACCGATTTGGTGTGGTCAAACTTGACCTTGCACCACGAGAGCGATCCAGGCTTGGTGATGAAGACCTGGCTTGAGCGTTTAAAGCCGGGAGGGGTGGTGCTGTTTTCTTGTTTTGGTCCCGATACCTTGCAAGAGTTGCGTGAACTTTACCAAAAAAAAGGCTGGCCTACCCCCATGCACCCCATGACCGACATGCACGACTGGGGGGATCTTTTGGTGCAGTGTGGATTTTCTGAGCCGGTCATGGACATGGAGCATTTGACCCTGCATTACCGCGAGGTTGACACCTTGATTGCGGAGCTCAGGAGCTTGGGTGCCAATTTGCACCCAGAGAGATTGCCCCATGTGCGCACCCGCTCATGGCTTAGTGAGCTCAAAGAGGCCTTGAGAATGGCAGCCTCACCCGGCGCGAATTTGGGCATCCCCTTGACCTTTGAAGTGATCTATGGCCACGCCTTCAAGCCCAGTCCCATGACACCCCATTTGGCGGTTCAACCCCAGACTGAAATCTCGCTCGACACCATGAGGGCGCAGCTTTTGGCGCGCAAAAAAACCTGAATTTCAGGCCCTCATGGCCCCCAATCCCTTCAAGATCTGGGGTAATCCAGTGTGAAATTGTGCAGAGCAACTAAAACCCCCTCAAGGCTTGCTACAATATTGGGATTAACCATGAGAATTGAGACTCTCGGAGAACGCTTGAGTCTGTCATGGGGCCGATTTTTTTTAGGCAATTGAAATGATGAAGATGAAAAATTTAATTCAAAAGCTCAGTTTGGCGATTGTGACGGTGGGCGCAATGTTCAGCTCGGCAGCATGGGCCGTGAACGATTTGGTGGGCGGTCCCGCCAAGTGGGAGTTGAATTTGCAACCTGCGGCCACCAAAATTGCCGAAGAGCAAGCTTGGTTGCATTGGTTCATGCTCATCATTTGTACGGTGATTTTTGTGGCTGTCTTTGGCGTGATGTTTTACTCCATTTTGAAGCACCGTAAATCTGCGGGCTTCAAGGCCTCGACCTTCCACGAGTCGCTCAAGGTGGAGTTGGCCTGGACCATTATTCCTTTCATCATTGTGATTTTGATGGCCTTGCCGGCCACCAAAGCCGTGGTGGCCTCCAAGGACACCTCCAATGCGGACTTGACCATCAAGGCCACCGGTTCACAGTGGAAGTGGACCTATGACTACTTGAAAGGCGAGGGCGAGGGTGTCTCCTTTGTCTCCACCTTGGACACCGCTCAGCGCGAACTCTCCAACTCAGGCGCCAAGGGCGCTTCGGTCGACAATTATTTGCTCTTGGTCGACAATCCCTTGGTGGTGCCGGTGAATAAAAAGGTTCGCATCATCACCACCGCCAGCGATGTGATTCACGCTTTTGCCGTGCCCTCTTTCGGGATCAAGCAAGATGCCATCCCTGGGTTTGTTCGGGACACCTGGTTTAGGGCCGACAAAACGGGTGACTTCTATGGTCAATGCCAAGAGTTGTGCGGCAAAGAGCACGCCTATATGCCCATTCATGTGATCGTGATGAATGACCAAGACTACAGCGCTTGGGTTCAAGCCGAGCAAAAGAAAATGGCAGCCTTGAACGACGACCCCTCCAAGGTCTGGACTTTGGACGAGAGCCTCAAGCGCGGTGAAAAGGTCTATGCCACCAATTGCGTGGCTTGCCACCAACCCAACGGCAAAGGTGGCGGGCCTGTCAAGCCTTTGGACGCGGCTGCGGTGGTGCTCAATGCCGACAAAACCAAGCAAATTTCTGTGTTGCTTCATGGTCAAAACAATGGCGCCATGCCCTCTTGGAAGGCCCTGAGCGATACCGACTTGGCCGCTGTGATCACGTTCACGAAAAACAATTGGTCCAACAAAACCGGTCAATTGGTTCAGCCCGCAGATGTTTTGGCCCAGCGCCAGTAATGTGTCCGCACGTAGTATCAAGTTAGAGAAAAGGAATCAACCATGAGCGCAGTTATCCATCCCCATGGCCATGTGGCCGGTGATCACGACGGACACGACGAGCACCACGCGGCCCCAGCGGGTTGGCGCCGTTGGGTCTTTGCCACCAACCACAAAGACATTGGCACGCTTTATTTGTTGTTTGCTTTCACCATGTTCATGGTGGGTGGCGTTTTGGCACTGATGATTCGCGCTGAGTTGTTCCAACCTGGCTTGCAGTTCGTCAACCCTGAGCTCTTTAATCAGCTCACCACCATGCACGGCTTGATCATGGTGTTTGGCGCCATCATGCCCGCCTTTGTGGGCTTTGCCAATTGGATGGTACCCCTGCAAATTGGTGCACCCGATATGGCCTTTGCCCGTATGAACAATTTCAGCTTTTGGCTGCTCATCCCCGCTGCGCTGATGCTGGTCTCAGGCTTTTTCTTGCCTGGTGGAGCACCTTCAGGCGGTTGGACTCTGTACGCCCCTTTGACCCTACAGATGGGTCCTTCCATGGACTCCGGTATTTTCGCGCTTCACCTACTGGGTGCTTCGTCCATCATGGGTTCGATCAACATCATCGTGACCATTTTGAACATGCGAGCGCCTGGCATGACCCTCATGAAAATGCCCATGTTTGTGTGGACTTGGTTGATCACAGCCTATTTGTTGATTGCCGTGATGCCTGTTCTTGCTGGCGCCATTACCATGACGCTCACCGATCGCCATTTTGGCACCACCTTCTTCAACCCCGCTGGTGGTGGAGACCCAGTGATGTTCCAGCACATCTTCTGGTTCTTTGGTCACCCTGAGGTGTACATCATGATTTTGCCAGCCTTTGGCATTGTGAGCCAAATCGTGCCAGCCTTTGCTCGCAAGAAGCTCTTTGGCTACTCCTCCATGGTTTACGCGACGTCGTCCATCGCCATTTTGTCCTTCATCGTTTGGGCCCATCACATGTATGCCACTGGCATGCCTGTGACCGGACAGCTCTTTTTTATGTATGCAACGATGTTGATTTCTGTGCCCACGGGTGTGAAGGTCTTCAACTGGGTGGCCACCATGTGGAGAGGCTCCATGACCTTTGAGACCCCCATGCTGTTTGCGGTGGGTTTCATCTTTGTGTTTACCATGGGTGGATTCACGGGTTTGATCTTGTCCATGGCGCCCATTGATATTCAACTCCAAGACACTTACTATGTGGTGGCCCATTTCCACTATGTTCTCGTGGCGGGACTTACTATGTGGTGGCCCATTTCCACTATGTTCTCGTGGCGGGGTCGCTCTTTAGTATGTTCGCTGGCTTTTATTACTGGTCGCCCAAATGGACGGGTGTGATGTACAACGAAACACGCGGCAAGATTCATTTTTGGCTCACCATGATTGCCTTCAATGTCACTTTCTTTCCCATGCACTTTTTGGGCTTGGCCGGGATGCCCAGACGCTACGCCGACTATCCCATGCAGTTTGCCGACTTCAATGCCATTGCCAGCGTGGGGGCCTTTGTTTTTGGTTTGACCCAGGTGTATTTCTTCTTCTTCGTCGTTCTTCCTGTCATGCTCGGCCGTGGCGAAAAAGCCCCCCAACTTCCTTGGGATGGTGCTCAAGGGTTGGAGTGGGAAGTGCCTTCACCTGCCCCGTTCCACACCTTTGAGACTCCTCCCAAATTGAATGCCGACGCCACCAAAGTTTTGGCTTGATGGTCTCTGACCTTGCGATTGAAGCCATGAACGTTGAGCAGAAAAAACAAAACCGTCGTCTGGGCCTGATTTTGGCAACCGTGGCGGTGGCGTTTTTTCTGGGTTTTTTGGCCAAGATGATGCTGCTCGGAGCGTGATGCAAAACTCTCACAACGCCCTCATGCTCAAGAAATTGGGAGTGGTCGCGCTTGCGATGTTTGGCTTTGGCTACGCCTTGGTGCCGATGTACCGGGCCATTTGTGAATTCACCGGCATCAATATTTTGGCCCTGGGAGAGAGTGACACCCCAGCGCGCCAAGAGGCCAAGCGCCGTGTGGGGACCAACTCGCAGATTGATTTCACCCGAACCATCACCGTTGAATTCGACGCCAATGCGCGGGGTCCATGGTCATTCAAGCCAGAAAAGTCGTCGGTTTCGGTTCACCCTGGTGAGATGACCACGATCATGTATGAGTTCCAGAATGTACAAAACCGGGTGATGTCGGCCCAGGCCATTCCGAGTTACGCCCCCAAACAAGCAGAGGCGCACTTCAATAAGCTCGAGTGTTTTTGTTTCAATCAATACACATTGGCACCTGGCGAGAAAAAATCGTGGCCAGTGGTGTTTGTCATTGATGACAAGATCTCCAAAGATGTGAACACCATCACCTTGTCCTACACTTTCTTTGAAGTGGGTGGTAAAACACCACCTGCACCCGTGTCTTGGTTGAGCATGCCGATCACGACCCCACTGAGCGCGCGAGCATGAGCGTGTTCAGTCGCCTCTCCAACAGCACCTTGTGGCGCACGGTGGTGGCGGTCTCTTGGTCATTCATTGGGCTTAGAAAAAACAGCGAATTTGAAAAAGATATGGTGCGCATCACACCTCTGCACATTTTGGTGGTGGGTGTAATCGCAGCGTTCATGTTTGTCATCGCATTGATCGTGTTGGTCAATGTGGTGGTTGCGAAATGAAGTAAAGGAGTTCAGTGATGAGTAATATGTCTGCCCAAGGTCCAGTGCCTTATTATTTTGTGCCCGAGCCTTCTCGGCATCCGGCCATGGCCTCTTTGGGCCTGTTCTTTGTGGTCCTCGGAGCATCCCAGTGGATCAATGGCGCCGATTGGGGTCGTTACAGTTTGATCCTAGGCCTGGTCACCTGGCTTTTTGTGCTGTACCAGTGGTTTGGTCAAGCAGTCCAAGAAAGCGAAACTGGACGCTATGGCTACAAAGTGGATTTGTCGTTTCGCTGGAGCATGAGTTGGTTCATTTTCTCTGAAGTGATGTTCTTTGGCGCGTTTTTCTCTGCCCTTTGGTGGGCACGGGTGCACTCGGTCCCGGCCTTGGGCAATGTTGAAAATGCAGTGCTATGGCCGGACTTCAAAGCCGTCTGGCCCACCTTGCAAGCGGGTGCGACCACTTCACCGACTGGCACCATTGAGCCCTTTGGCACCATGACTCCATTTTGGTTGCCCACCGTTAACACCGCTTTGTTGTTGTCTTCAGGGGTCACCTTGACCATTGCTCACCATGCTTTGATTGCCAATGAGCGCGCCAAGACCTTGATTTTCATGTACTTCACGGTGGCTTTGGGCATCACCTTCTTGGGGGTTCAAGGTTTTGAATACCACCACGCTTACACCGAGATGAATTTGAAATTGAGCTCAGGCATTTACGGCTCGACCTTTTTCATGTTGACGGGCTTTCACGGCTTTCACGTCTTCATGGGCATGTTGATGTTGGTCATCATGACTCGACGCATCCAAAAGGGCCATTTCACCCCAGCCAAGCACTTTGGTTTTGAAGGGGCGGCTTGGTATTGGCACTTCGTGGACGTGGTGTGGTTGGGACTTTATATCCTGGTGTATTGGATGTGAGTTTGGGTGGGCTGACTTGAAGCCCGCTTTACAAGGGCTTGAAGCTCGAGTTTTTGCAAGTGTTGCCGTGTTCTTGATGGAGTGCGGCAACACTTTTTGTTTGGGGGCATGACGTGAGTGTGCTTACCTTGAGCTTGTGTGCCCAATGGGTGGGCTCATCTGGGCCGTTCAAGGCGCTCACTGACCGGGCTTGATCCCCGTGGGTTCAATCCAGCCCATTTTCCAGCTGATCAAGATGCAGACAAAGAGCAAGACCGACAGCCCCACGCGGGCGGCCAAGGCCCAGGCCATGTTGCTTGACCTCTTGGCGTTGTCTTGATCGAGGCCTTGGGGCGTTTCAGGGCTCGAGTCTTTGTCGCGTTTGCCCTTGAGCATGAAGAGCATGGCGCCCCCGAGGCTGAGCAAAATGAGCGCGAATGCAATGGATACAAAATAAGTCATGATGGGGATTATCGCGTGAAAACACTGGAAAGATCATTTTTTGAGCGTCACCCCTGGACTTTGAAGGCCTTGGTCTGGGGAGCGTGCGCCTTCACCATGGCGACGACCTTTTCACTCGGGCAGTGGCAGTGGTCGAGAGCCGAGCAAAAATGGGCCTTGCAAGAACAAATGGCCAAGGCCAGTGCCTTGGCACCGCTGTCACAAGAGGCCTATTTGGGACTGGTCGACCCAGTCGATGCACTTCATCGCCGTGTGGTCTTGAAGGGGCATTGGTTGGCAAAGGACACCCTCTACCTCGATAATAGGCCCTATGCAGGACGCGCGGGCTTTTGGGTGTTGACGCCTCTGGTCTTGAGTCCCAATAGAGCTTTGCTGGTGCAGCGGGGTTGGGTGCCACGGGACGTGAGCGACCCGCTCAGACTCCAAGACGTTGCAACGCCAGAAGGGGAAGTGGAGATGCTCGCCGAGGTGAGTGCGGGTCCTTCCAAGATGTTTGAGCTCTCGTCTTCGAAGCCCCACGGGGGCGAGAGTGAAGCACCTTTATCTCGCGTGCGCTCCAATGTGGATTTGAAGGCCTTGGCCACAGAGTTGTCTTTGCCCCTGTTGGGGCATGTGATTGAGCTTGATGCAAGCGCGCCCGATTTGATCCGAGACTGGCCCGTGGTGGCCGACACGGCGTCGCGCAATGTGGGGTATGCATTTCAGTGGTATGCGCTTTGTGCGCTTGCTTTTTTTCTTTGTGTTTGGTACCAAATTATTCAGCCCAGCCGACATGCAAAACGACTCCCATCAGACCAGTGACCCAGCATCCAGTTCAAGCTTGAGTGACACACCGCTCGTGCTCAGTGTGCATGAGTTGCCCCATTTGTCGCAAGAGACCCCAATGAGTGGGCCGCACCCCACTGCACGACGCTCGAACTGGGTGCTTTGGCTCATGTTTGCCCTGTGCGCCTCGCCGGTGATTGCGTCTTATGTCACTTATTATTTCATTCGGCCCCAGGCCCAAAATGTGCACGGTGAGCTGATCAGCCCGAGCGTGGCCATCCCCAGTGTTCAGGCGCAAGACGAGTTCTCCAAGCCCTATCCTTTGAACTCGCTCAAAGGCCAGTGGTTGCTGATGAGTGTCGCCCCAATAGCGTGTGAGAGTGGGTGTCAGCAGCATTTGTATTTGCAGCGCCAACTCATCTCCAGTCTGGGTGCTGAGAGCGACCGCGTCGATTGGGTGTGGCTCGCCCATGGCTCAGGGGACCTTCCACCCCAAGTGCGTCCGGGGCTCAAAGAGGCGAGGGTGGTGCGCATGGACGTCAAGGCCATTGAGGATTGGCTCAAGCCTGGAGAGGGACACGCTTTGGAAGACTATTTTTATCTGGTTGACCCCCAAGGCGAGTGGATGGAGCGGTTTTTGATTGGCAAGGACGCCACGCAACTGGGCAATATCAAAAAAGATCTCGAGCGTTTGCTCAAAGCGTCGGCCTCTTGGGACCGAGCCGGAAGGTAAACCATGATCAGCCACAGTGCCTTGGATTTGAAGCCACTGCTGCCCTTGCTGTTGACGGGGTTGAGTTTAGGTGCCGGTGTGCTCGCCTTGGCTTGGCTCAAAATGGAGAGTCGCTACAGTTTGCGTGAACGCCTGGGTGTGGTGAGTGCGGTGACTTTGTTTTTGTGCTTTGATTTGATTTTGTTTGGGTCTTATACCCGCTTGAGCGATTCGGGCTTGGGATGTCCGGACTGGCCGGGTTGCTACGGCCAAGTGTCGCCTATGGGGGCGGGTGCTTCCATAGCGCAGGCCACACAACTCATGCCCACAGGTCCGGTGACGCTCAAGAAAGCGTGGATTGAGATGATTCACCGCTACGCGGCCATGACCATGGGTTTGCTGATTTTGCTCATGTGTCTGGTGAGTTGGTGGGAGGTTTACCGCACTCGCTCGAGCCAGACTACAAAAGCCCAACCCTTGGAGCCTTCACCTTCACCTTGGGCTTTGTCCACTGCTTGGTGGTGCAGCATCACACTGTGTTGGGTGATGGTTCAAGGCCTCTTTGGTGCGCTCACGGTGAGCTCGCGCCTTTTCCCCGCCATTGTGAGCTTGCATTTGCTGGGCGGCATGGTGCTGCTCACACTCCTGTGTATCCATACCTACCAGCTGCAGGGCTACTCACGACAAGGCTGGCTATCGCGTTTGGGCTTGCTGCAAAGCGCCGCCAGCCCCGAGCACCCTGCCCGCGCACGGCCAAGGGGTGTGCTCGGTTTTGGTCTGGTGCTCATGGCGCTGCAAATGGCGCTTGGTGCCTGGGTCTCGACCAATTATGCGGTGCTCGCTTGCCAGACGTTTCCCCTGTGCCAAGGTCAGTGGTGGCCCGAGATGAACTGGGCCCAAGGCTTTGAGATTTGGCGCCCATTGGGCCTCACGAGGGGGGGTGGCGCGATTGATTTTTCGGCGCTCACCGCCATCCATGTGGCGCATCGCTTGGGGGCGGTGTGTGTGCTGTTGGGCATGTCTTGGGTCGCTTGGCGACTGAGTCTTCAAGGTCGCCTGGCCTTGGCGCGCTTGTTGTTGCTGCTTTTGGCGCTTCAGATTCTGAGTGGCGTCTCCAATGTGGTGTTAGAGTGGCCTCTTTTGGCCGCGCTCTTGCACGTTGGGGGTGCAGCAGCCTTGGTGCTGTGCTTGACTTGGGGTTGGCTGCTGGCCCCAAGGCGCACGATGCCTGTGTATTGAGTCCTTTTTTGATCCCTACTCTCCTCTATCGCCAAGAACCATGAGCTTGATTGCAACCGAAATTTTGCCGCGCTGGCGACAATTCAATTCCCTCACCAAGCCGCGGGTGATTCAGCTCATCGTTTTTTGTGCGCTCATTGGCATGGTGCTGGCGGTCCCGGGTGTGCCGAGTTGGGATCAAGTGGCCCTGGCCGCTTGGGGGTGTTTGGGCATTTGGTTGGTGTCGGGCGCTGCGGCGGTGTTCAATTGTTTGGTTGAAAAAACCATTGATGCCAAAATGAAGCGCACGTCTTGGCGTCCCACCGCAAGGGGGGAGCTCTCGGACGGGGAGGCCTTGATTTTCTCTGTCGCGCTTTGTGTTTTGGGCTCCGTGGTCCTTTACGTGAAGGTCAATCCTTTGACCATGTGGCTCACCTTTGCCACCTTTGTAGGCTATGCCGTTGTCTACACCGTGATTTTGAAACCCCTCACCCCGCAAAACATCGTGATTGGCGGGGCCTCAGGCGCCATGCCGCCGCTTTTGGGCTGGGCCGCGATGCGTGGGGACGTGGGAGCCGAGGCCTATATCTTGTTCTTGATCATTTTTCTTTGGACGCCGCCGCATTTTTGGGCCCTGGCCTTGTACCGGGTGGAGGACTACAGAAAATCGGGTTTGCCCATGCTGCCTGTGACCCACGGCAATGAGTTCACGCGTCTGCAAATTTTGCTCTACACGTTTATTCTGCTCGCCGCGTGTTTGCTGCCCTTCATGTACCAGATGAGTGGGTGGCTTTATTTGGTGAGTGCCTTGGTGTTGAGTGTCATGTTTTGTGGCTATGCGTGGAAGTTGTGGCTTCACTACTCTGATGATTTGGCCAAAAAGACCTTTCGCTTTTCATTGATTCATTTGAGCTTGCTTTTTTTGGCGATTTTGGTCGATCACTATGTCAAGGATTGGCTCTAAAGGTGAGGCCCACGGGGTCTTGGTTTGTTCAAACGAAGGATAGGATTGCCACATGAAAAACACATTCAACCTACGCCGGCTCAACGCGTCAGGGGGGGGCCAAGGAATTGTTCGCCTTTTTGTGGTGTTGGCCTTGTGGGTGACGGGTTTGTCCATGGTGGCCTGCTCAGAAAAACCGATGAGCTTCAACGCCATTGACATCACCGGTGCCGATTACGCCAAGAATTTAACTTGGACTGACGCCAAATCTCAGGCACACCAACTCTCGGACTTTAAAGACCAAGTGACTTTGGTCTTCTTTGGCTACACCCAGTGCCCTGATGTGTGCCCGACCTCCATGGCCGACATGTTGGCCATCAAGGCGAGTCTGGGCGACTTGGGGTCCAAGGTGCAGGTGATTTTTGTCAGCATCGACCCCGAGCGCGATACCCCTCAAGTGCTCGACGCTTATGTGGCCAATTTTGGCGCAGACTTTTGGGGGGTGAGCCCCAAGCTGGGCGAGCTCAAAGCTTTGGCCAAAGACTTTCATGTTTTTTATCAAAAGGTCGATGGCCCCACACCGACGAGCTACACCATGGAGCACACCGCCGGGTTTTACATCTACGACAAGAAAAGTCAGTTGAGGCTTTTCGCGCGCTTTGGCTCATCCCAAGAGGCGATGATGAACGACATCAAGGCTTTGCTCCATCAAAATGGATAGAGGCGTCGATTGCAGGGTGTCTCACAGCCCGCATGCTGGCACAGTTCAGAGCTTGTCTTTGAGTCCAACCGATTTTACCAACGATTTCCACAGGTGGATCTCTTGAGCGAGTTGGAGTTGAAACTCCTGGGCGGTGCCCGAATCAACACTGGCGCCTTCACCCACGAGACGCCCGTGCAATGGCTCCTGAGCCGACGCGGTGTTGATGGCGGTGTTGAGCTTGTCAAGAGCGGCCGCGGGCGTTCCTTTGGGCGCCAAAACCCCCCACCACGTCGACAAATCCAAGTCCTTGATGCCGGCCTCAAGGCTCGTGGGCGTGTTGGGAAAAAGCGCCAAGCGCTTGGCGCCTGGCGCCTGTGACCGCAATGAGCTCGACACTGTTTTGCCGGATATCGGTTAACTTGATCAAACAAGAAGAGTTCTTGTGTGACGCTTGTGACTATGCAGAAAATGCCGATTTGGTCGGCGCGATCAATATTTTAGAGCGCGGGCAGCACTTCTTGGCTTGTGGAGAGGAAGGCTCTGGCCGGGGTCGTCAGACCACGACGAAACCAGCCTCAATGAAGCATGAACCCACTGAAGTGACTGCGCATGAAGTTTCTCCTGCGTGGCACCGTAGGAATCCCGGTTTCTTCAGGGCCGGGAGGATGTCAAGCAAACTCGAGTAGGGCGGTTTTCATCTTTTTCATGGCCGAGGCTTCAATTTGGCGAATGCGCTCTGCGCTCACGCCAAACTCATCGGCCAAGTCGTGCAGGGTCATGCCGCCGCTGCCGTCGTCCTTGACGTTGAGCCAACGCTCTTGCACGATGCGCCTTGAACGCTCATCCAGACTATTGAGTGCCAGGCTCAAGCCATCGGTGGCCAGGACATCGCGCTGATGAGATTCCATCACGGCGGTGGGTTCGTGGTTGGTGTCGGTGAGGTAGGCAATCGGGCCAAAGCTCTCTTCACCGTCATCATTGGGAGCGGGGTCCAAGATCACGTCCGCACCGGACATGCGCATCTCCATCTCGATGACTTCTTCGCGCTTGACGTTGAGGTCTTTGGCGACTTGATCGATTTGTGACTCAGACAAATTGCTGCGATGCGCATTGTTGTCATCGGTCTCGGCTTTGAAGCCTTGTTTTTTGGAGCGCAAGTTAAAAAAGAGTTTGCGCTGCGACTTGGTGGTGGCGAGTTTGACCATTCTCCAGTTGCGCAAGATGTACTCATGGATCTCGGCCTTGATCCAGTGCATGGCGTAAGACACCAAGCGCACGCCTTGGGCGGGGTCAAATCGTTTGACGGCCTTCATGAGACCTACATTGCCTTCTTGAATCAAATCGGCATGGGGCAGTCCATAACCCAGGTACTGGCGCGACACACTCACCACGAGCCTCAAGTGAGACATGATGAGCTTACCGGCCGCATCCAGATCGTTGTCGTTTTTAAGTCGGCGGGCAAAGTCTTGCTCTTGCTCTAATGTGAGCATGGGCATTTTGTTCACGGCAGAAATATAGGCGTCCAAATGCCCCAGGGGAGGTATCAACCCCCA
>TBL_comb47_HYPODRAFT_10002211_pt1 | contig 24205 bp, 16 predicted proteins | sample TroBogypolimnion_40_FD_10682 | JGI IMG/M metagenome (IMG submission 10682)
GACACGTCCGCCACGAGCAGCTTGATCGAGTTGGTGCCGACATCAATGACGGCGCGGCGGGTTGTCACCATGCGGCGGGAGACTACGAGGGACGGCGGCGAAAGCCAAAGTGAAAAATGTTACAATTTACACAGTCATGCGAGCCCGGCCCGCAGGCCGCTTCAATTTGCCGGGCACAGAGTCGTCGAAATTTTTGCGGCTTGCGTCACTCGGCCGGTGAAGCGGCGTAAGCGCCGCGCTCCGCTTCATCCGATGCGGAAGGAAATCTTCTGGATCATGTTTTTCCCGTAGCTGTGCTGGAGACGGTCGAGAATCTCCTTGCGACGGTAGCGGACAATTTCCGTCAGCCACACGCTGTTGTCCACGTTCACGAAGAGCGTGCCTTTGTGCAGGTTGGCCGGCTGCGCGTGCGCGGTGATGTTCGGATCCAGCAAATCATTCCAGACCTTGACGATCTCGGCCTCGCCCTGGCGCGCGTCCATCCGCAAATCCTTCATCAGCTTTGGTAACACGGCGGCGGCGGAACGGGCGGGCGTGGCGCGCATCTTTTCCAGCGGTGCCAGGTCCACGCCCCGCCACTGCGCCAGCACGCGCTGGCGGTTCGAACTCCGGTCCGGCCCTGGACGCGGCGGTGTCTTTTTCGGCGGCAGTTTCAAAGCGAAATAAAATAACCACAAAGACGCGAAGGACACCAAACAAAACAAGAAATTCAACCACGGATAAACACAGATGGACACGGATTAAAAACGGAAGCAGAGGAACTGACCTGAATCCAAATCCTATCTGTGCCCATCCGTAGTGGATAATTTTTAGGTTTTACCCCTTGGCGGTAAAACTCATATATTTTGCACTTGCCGACTTTAGCTTTGCAAAGCAAAGTAAATCCATGGAAACGAAATGGGCCGAAGAAAATCTGCAAGCCATCCGCATGCTGATGGAACGATCCGCGCTCTACCGCCGGGCGCTGGCGCCAATCATGCTTTTCGCCGGCATGCTTGGTGCGGTTGCCGCCGCCGCCGGCCTTTTTTTTCATCTGGATTCAATGCGCGCTTTTGGCGTCCTCTGGCTTGGCACGGCAGCGATTGTTGTTGCCGGGGCATTCCTCATCGCAAGGCGACAGGCCATCAAGGATAAGGAAAATTTCTGGTCAGCGCCAACGCGACGCGTGGGACAGGCATTATTGCCGCCGTTGTTTGCGGGAATGTTTCTTGGTTTGATCTTTGCATTTGTAGGGCTTGCGAATTCGGCGATTTTGACCTTCATCTGGCTTTTGTTTTACGGCTGCGCCTTGCACTCGGCGGGATTTTTCATGTCGCGCGGCATGAGATGGTTCGGTGGGATTTTTGTCGGAATGGCCTGTGCGCTATTGTGTTTCGTGGCGGTTGCTCCGCCAAATGTTGAGATAAGTGCGCATTGGTTCATGGGCTTTTTCTTTGGCGTGCTCCACCTGGCTTACGGCGCGTATCTGTATCTGACCGAGAAAAAAAATCCCGTCGCGTGAACCCAGAACCGTTCTTGCAACTGGATCGGCTGATCCACGAAAAGGGCCGGCTGGCGATCATGTCCATGCTCGCGGCCTCGCCGGAACTCACGTTCACCGAACTGCGCGATGCGGCCGGAATGACCGACGGCAATCTCACCACGCACATCCGCACCTTGCAGCAGGAAGGCTACGTCTCCGTAGCCAAGTCGTATCAGAACAACCGTCCCCTCACCACCTGCTCGCTGACGGCGGCGGGGCGCAAGGCCTTCGCGGAATACATCAACCTGTTGGAGCAAATCGTCCGGCAGCATAAACCCCAATAAAAAATCTTTTGAACGAATCTGGACGGGCTTTGTCTTTTACTTTGCAACACAAAGTTAATATGAAAATCATCCGGGCGGAACATCTGGGAATGTGTTTTGGGGTCAGGGACGCGATCGCGCTGGCGGTGGCGACCGCCGGGCGGGAGCCGTTGACGATTCTGGGCGACCTCGTCCACAACGAAACCGTGCTGGCCGAACTGCGGGCTAAAGGAATTGGCATCGAACAGAAATCGGCGGACGTCAGCACGCGCACCGTGATGGTCACGGCGCATGGGGCATCGGAGCGGGCAATGAAAGAAACGCTGCTACGCGGACTGAATGTGCTGGAGGCGACCTGCCCGTTGGTCCACGTTGCGCATCGCAGCCTGGCGAAGCTGGTGGCGGAAGGTTTTCATCCCGTCGTGATTGGCAAACGTGAGCATGTGGAAGTTCGCGGGATGACAGAAGACCTGGCCGGGTTCGATGTTGTGCTGGATGAGAACGACCTGGCCAACCTGCGGGCACGTGCGCGCTTTGGCGTGATCGCCCAAACCACCCAGCCGATTGACAAGGTGCGGCGCCTCGTCCGGCTGATGCGCGAACGGTTTCCGAAATCCGAAGTGCGCTTCATTGACACCGTCTGCCAGCCGACAAAACAACGTCAGGGCGCGGCGGTTGAGCTCGCGCAAAAATGCAGCCTGGTCATCGTCATCGGCGGCGCGCACAGCAACAACTCGCATGAGCTGGTCAAAACCTGTTCACGATTTTGTCCACGAGTGTATCACGTGCAAACCGCCGCTGATTTGCGCGCGAGCTGGTTTGGCATGGATGACACCATCGGCATCACCGCGGGAACTTCGACGCCGGATTTGGTGATTGACGGCATTGAGCGCTGGTTGCGGAATCTGAAGCAGAAACAATTTACCGTCAACGCAATCGAGGCAGCTTGATGCATTGCCATCCCAAAATCTCCACGCAAACCCGGCGGGCATCGCCGGGCGCGGCGCGCCGGGGATCCGCCTGCCGGGTCACTGAAGCCTCAGGCGATAGAACCCCTGCGCGGCGGCGGCCGGGTTGGTGCGGGGCGAGACGGCACCGCTGACATCGCCCCAAGGACCGCTGACATTGGTGGACGATTGGAGAGTGCCGCCCGGCCAACTCAGAATGACGTTTCGCGCCGAGGCCTGGACGCTCACTTTAGCTGCTGGATTAACGGTTACAGTTGTTGTTGCCGGGAGGGAAACGCAGCCGCCTATGTTTGCCGTCGCGCTGAACAAGCCGGAGGCATTGGTGAAGGCATTGGTGATTGAGGGATTCTGCAAAGTTGAGGTGAACCCGTTGGGTCCCGTCCAACTATAAGTCGCGCCCGGCACAGTTGAAGCCGTGAGGTTCAAGGTCATGCCGGACCAGATCGGGCCATTGTTCGCTGTAACCGGCGTCGCCGGCTGGGGCAGGAGGATTTCGATGCCGCTGGACTTGGCGTTGTCCGTGACGGTGGTGTATTGGATGACCATCTGTCCGCCGCTGGCAGCATTTGTGAATTCCTTGATCGTGGCTTTGTTCTGCGCTCCGGCGGCGGCGATAATATCAAAATTGGTCATGACTTGCACGCTGTTGATGGAGACATTGAACTGACGCTGTCCGATCGTGGTCCAATAGGTTTCCGCAAAATGAAGGCGCACCTTGTAGTTCAGGCCCGTCGTCAGACCCGTGAAGGTATAGGTGAAGTTGCCATAGCGCTCGGTTTGATAAACTGATTGCGGCGCGGGCGCCACCAAACCCGATGTGTCAATCGTCGTCGCGACCGGCGCGGCTTGCGTGCCGCCCGTGAAATAGGCGTCCGCCGCGAACTGTCCGGCAGCACTCCCACCCGAGTTCACCGCCAGGGCGAATGCGCCCTGGGACGCGACTTTTTCGCTGGAGTTGGCGCTTTCGCCAACCGAGTTGGTGGCGGTGACCACATAATAATAAGTCGTGCAATTGGCGGCGCTGGCGTCAGTGAAGCTGTTCGTAGTGGAACTGCCCACCGTCGCATACGATCCTCCGCTGATGGTTGAGCGCTTAATATTATAAGCGGTCGCGCCGGAGGTCGAGGCATCCCAGTTTAAATAAACTTGGTTGTTGCCGGGACTGACGCTCAATCCCGTCGGCGGGTCTGGCGCGGTCGGAAGAACCGGCAAGGGACTATAAACACGCACATAATCCACCAACATTTGTTGGGGGAATACCGTGGTGCCGTCGGGATTGCCGGGCCAGTTGCCGCCGACGGCAACGTTGAGTATCAAGTATTGCGGATTGGTGAAGACCCACGTCCCGCCGCCGGGAAGACTGGCCGGCGTGGCGGAGAAATATAGATTGGTGTCCACATACCATTTGATCTGGTTGGTGGACCACTCCACCGCGAAGATGTGAAAACCGTCGGCGAGAGCCGCTCCACCCGGCAATGTATAGGTTCCCCCTACCCCGGCCCCCCCGTTGTAGTCCCCGCCGGCCTGGGGGCCGTGAATAGTGCCATGAGCAGTGCCCTGATCGCTGTTATTGCCGATGTTTTCCATGATGTCAATCTCGCCGCAATTGGGCCAGCTGACACCCGCGTCAATGTTGGTGCCCAGCATCCAGAACGCGGGCCAGATGCCCTGGCCTTTCGGAATTTTGATGCGCGCCTCGATGCGGCCATAAGTCCACGACCATTTGCCCCTGGTCACCATCCTGGCCGAGGTATAGTTGCGGAGTATTTGGTCGGGACCGGTATAATTTTCCTGCCGGGCTTCAATGACCAGTTGCCCGCCTTCAACGCGAGCATTGTTGGTGCGGCTCGTGTAAGATTCGAGTTCGTTGTTACCATAGCCGCCGCCGCCAATGTCGTAACCCCACTTGGAGGAATCCGGCGAACTCCCATTTGCTTGGGAAAACTCATCATTCCAGACCAGTTGCCAGCCGGCAAGAGAAGGGAGATTGCTCACGGTGATACTGACAACGGAGGAAGTGGCGCTATTCCCGTTGCTATCCCGCGCCACAGCCTTCAGCGCGTGGGTGCCGGACGAAGCGCCGGTCACGGCGTCACTGTAAGGGGATGTGGCGTCGTTGCCGAGCAGCGTGGCCCCGTCGTAGAAATTCACGTTGGTCACCGTGCCGGGGCCAACTGTGGCCATGGCCTCAATCAAATAGTTGGAAGTCACCACCGAGCCGTTGGCCGGGCTCGTGATGGACACAGCGAGCGGCGAGTTTGACACGATCACACCGATGTTGTCATAACCGATCTGGGACAAGTTGCCGGCCACGGGCACGACCTTGATACCCGTCGCCGCCGCATTCAGCGTGACGGGGAAGGAATACGTGGCCCAAGCGGCGGACTGGGATCCGGCACTGATGTCACCCGTGTCACTCAGCAATACACCACCAGCCCACGATTCAATTTTTAGTTTGCCAATGCCACTGCCGGAAAAGTTTTTCATATCCATGACAAAGGTGTAGGTGCCACCGGCAACGAGGCCATAGGAAGCCAAGGGGAGCGGCGTCGGCTCACCACCGACCCAAATACCCCAACCGGATGCATTATTCATACGGCCGTAACCACCCGGATTGCCGCCAGAGGTTGGGTAGCTATAAGTAGTGGTGCCGCCGCCGAACACTTCAATCCAGGGAGTGTTCGTTCCGGCAGGAGCATCAAAACTCCCGTTGGGAAAAAGGTTGGTTACGGTCGCATTGGCACAGCCCAACACCATCGTCATTGCAAGACCGGCAATTATTTTCTTCATTTAATCACCTTCATTGAACCGATCGGGTGCAGTCTTTTTATGAAAAAACTCCCAAAGCCATGTTAATACATCAACGGAGGAGAACATATTTAGGATTTAATCTGCGTCATAATCTAGCGTGAATTCAAAGGTTGCGCCGAATTTAGTTCAACATTCTAAAATTAGCCGGTGTCTTTGGCGGCAAAGGTTTTTGGTAAACCCGGACGTAATCCACGGTCATCCGCTGCGGGAAGAGGGTGGTGGCATCCGGATAGCCCGGCCACTGTCCGCCAACGGCGAGATTCAGCAGCAGAAAATGGGGGTGATCATAAACCCATTTTTTGCCGGCGGGGAGATTGGTTGGCGTGATTGTAAAATAGAGCTGCTTGTCCACATACCAGCGGATGCGGTTGGTCTCCCACTCGATCGCGTAAACGTGAAAATCATCAGCCAGCGCCGCACCGCCGGGCAAAGTCAACGGCCCGCCAATCCCGGCGCCGCCCGAATAACCCGGACCATGCACCGTGCCATGCACCGTGCCGGGTTCCTTGCCGATGTTCTCCATGATGTCGACTTCGCCGCAGGCAGGCCAATTGACGGTGGTAATATTCGTCCCGAGCATCCAAAAGGCCGGCCAGATTCCCTGGCCGCGGGGAATTTTCATGCGTGCCTCGATGCGACCATAGGTCCAGGACTCTTTATCCTTGGTCAGCAGGCGGGCGGAGGTGTGCTTCTTCCCGCTGAAACTTTCCGACCGCGCTTCGATCACCAGTTTGCCAGCCTCGATGCGCGCGTTGTTGGTGCGGTCAGTGTAATACTCCAGCTCGTTGTTGCCCCAACCGTTGCCGCCAAGGTCATAGCCCCATTTGGCGGCATCCGGCGCGCTGCCGTCGGGTTGATTGAATTCATCACTCCAGACCAGTCGCCAATCACCCGCGGCCGCTTCAGCCGTCGGACTGGCTGAAACGTCCCGAGCCATCATGGGAGTTATCAGCACCGCCAGGCCGAAAACGATTCCGGCGGTTTTAAATTTTTTATTATGCATAGGTCGCAGTGGTTTTTTTTAAAAATTTTGGTGTCTTACCAGTTCCATGTTTTGCCCAGGCGAATCTGGTCACCTTTATTCAAAACGGATGTCGTCCAGGAAAAAGACCACGGGCGAGCCCTGGCCGGCCAGCGTCCAGACAAAGCCCGTCTTGATGCGGGTCAGGTCTTTGCCCTCCAATTCGACCGCATACTCTTTCCATTCCGGCGTCAGCGTGAGGGAGCCGGTTTCGCCGGTTGCGCTGTCGGGATATTTCTTGTCCGCCCCCAGAATACCGAATTTGAAATTGACGGTCTCGCCCCCCTTGTTGCCGCGCGCCCAGAACGTGAGCTTTTTGGCCCCGGTCAGATTAAAGCCGCCGGGCTGATCGCCCCAATCGCTGACCGGGTCCTGCCAGACGATGCCGGCCCAATCGCCCGCCTCGCTGTATTCAATCCGCAGGCAGCTTTTACCCCCATGCGGATTGTTGGTGCAGCCTTCGTCCATTTTGGTGCCCTTGGTGTTGCCCATCCAGCCGGACGGAATGTAATGATTGTTCGCGCCGCCTTTTTCATCGTAAACGGTGAACGGCAGCTTGGCGGCCTTTGCCGCCGGCGCGTCTTCGGCGCGAAGGGCCGGCACGCCCGCTCCCAGTCCGGCCAGAAAAACGGTGACGACCCAACGACGGATCAGCTGAGGATTTGTTTTCATAGTGTTAGGAATTTAACGGTTTTTTCTCCGCCGGTTCTTTCGCTGCGGGCGGGGCGGGATTCAGACCGCCGACAATTGATGTGATGGTTCCGGTGCGCTCAAAAATGGCGCGGCTGTTTTTCCCGTCGAGCACCAGTGCATCTTGCCGGTGTTGGCTGCCATCGGCGAACGCAATTCTCAGGAATGGTTCTGGCGCGAGTTGATACACCACGGGCACCTGGCAATAAGTGAAGGCGAGCGAGCCCGCCTGGAGCCGGATTGATCTCGTGACACCCGCGACATCCCAATATGTGAAAATGCCGTTGTCGTTGAGAAATTCCTCCGCGTGCAGGAGGCGGGGTTCAAAATGAATCTGGCCGCCGCGCACGCTCACGCCCAGTTCGCCGAACCGGCACAGGATGTCTTCCTTGACCTGGCCGGTGAGTCCCGGCTGGCGCGCGCCGGTGTGCGCCGGTGTGTGGGAGTAGGGATCCATCGGGAACGCACCGAACTTGTCCGGTGTTTTGCAATCGCCGATGCCGGCGCGGATATCGTGATAACATTCCGCGAGGGGCGGCGCGAACGGCGACCCTTCCGCGCGGAGACAGGATTCCTGGGCGGCAAGCCGGAGTTTGGAAACCATGTGCCAGAAAATACAGCCGAGGCCTTCATAACCGAAGAAGGTTCCCGAACGCCCTGTGAACGAGCGGTGGTCGAACATCTCTTCAAACAGCGCCAGCACGCGCGCCGATTCGCGCCCAACCAGTTGCCCATAACCATCCCCGGCAAGCCGGTCCAAAATCTTTGTGATGTCACCGGCGTTGGTGATGCGCGGGTGGAAATGGCACACGCCTTTCGCATCGCGCTCGATCAAAAGCCGGTTGCCGTCGGCGAGCAGTGTTTTGAGCAGGGGCGAGTGCGCGACGGATTTCCCCGGCAGGTTGTTCTTCTCGACAAAGCGCGGGAGCCGGCGGTCGGGATACAGCTGATACGAATGCTGGGTGGCGCGGTAGATCGGGCTGCGTTTCAGCGCCGACAACAAGGCGAGCGATTCCCTGGCGGAGAGTAAATTCGCGCCCAAGACAGCCACCTGGCCTTCGAGCATCTCGTGCAAACGCCGCAAGGGAATCCCGCCGCGTTCGCCAAACTCCGCCAGATTATAGGAATGATAAAGCCCGTCCGTCCGCTGGTTGGCGTGGATGGTTTCATCCGTCAAAATGAGTGCGACCGTGAAGAATTCGAGCAGCTGGATTTTCGGCACGGCGGTTCGGGCACCCGCCGAATGGCCCGGATAAATCTGCCGGCGATACTTTTCCGCCGCGCGGCCCAGCGCATCGAGCACCTGGCGGCGTTCCGCATCGCCGATTTTTTCAGCGCGATGGGCCTTCAAAATCCGCGTGGTCGCGGCGAGCCATCCGGCCACCTCAACCGACAGGCGCACCTCGTCCGCCGCGAACGACAAGAACAATTGCCGGCAAAACGCCAGGTGCCGGCGCAGTTGATACAAGGTCACCATCGAAACACCGTTACCGACGAGGGCGTTGTTGGCGTCGTTCCATTCCGGTCGCTGCGTATTCAGCCAGATGCCCGCGCCGGGAATGAAGTTGGCAAATTTCGCGAGCAGCGAAATCAGCAACTTCTCCGTGAGATTGACGTGGCGCACGCGGCTGTGCTTGTCCCAAACGAGTTTGCCATCCGCGCCGACTTTTGCCACGCGCTGGCGCGTGAGCTGGTCCAGCGCGGAATCGAAGTCCACCGTCTCACGCGGATTGGCCAGCAGTTGCGCGTAGGGCTTGATCTTGTAGGGAACATTGGCGAAGGAAAAAATGTCCCGCGTCAGAAAGTCACGCAGCACCGCCGGCTCGTGACGTTCCAGACTCTCCAGCAGTTTCAGCAGATAAATGATCTGGTGATCGCCCCAGTAACCGATGTGCGACCACGGGTCCTGCGGATCGTGGACTTCCCAGTCAATCCCGGCGCGGGTGATGCGGTAAGGATTATAGCCGTCCGCCGTGGTGGCGTTAACGAACTTGCAGACCATGCCGGAAACGAAACCCGGAAAGGAAACCGCCAGTGCCTCCCAGTTCTGGAAAATGTCGCGCCAGTTGCCCTCGTAATCCAAAACGCGCCGGCCATCCGCCCCGCGGGCGGCAATGGCGAAACGGTTCCACGGACGGCTGGGATCGCCATGCCGGCGGCTGAACGTCAGGGGCAGATATTCCTGGCACAGCCGTTCCAGATCGGCATCGGCGGTCGCACGCGCCAGCGCCAGCACCCGGGCGCGAAGGGCGCCTTTGCCAAGCCTGCGGAAAAACGCACCGTGGCGGGCGGCAACGGCGTGGTTTGCCTGACGGACAAACGCGAGCAAGTCGGCGGCATCAATCTGGTAGCCATCCAAGAAAATACCGCCGCGCATGACGTTGAAGAGCACGTTGCTGAAATGGCGGGCGTCCCCGAGCGGCCGCGCCGATTTCTGCAAACCATCGGCGCGGGCCACGATGCGCCAGAGCTCCTCCGTGCCGCGGTCGATATCGGCCGCGACCCGTTTCCGCAACGACCCCGGCGCGCGTAACTGCTCGCGGAGCCTGGCAACCTGCACCGGGCCCTGGTCCACCTCCGCGACGATCATCCATCCGCGCGACTCGCCGGGGCGCAAGGTGATTTCCGATTCCAAAAAATAAGCGCCGCGTTCGGCGCGGACATCGGTTTCGGTTTTCAGCGGCAGGTCTTGGCGGAAGTTTTCCAGCTGGACGGAGGACAGCAGGACATTGCGCCGCCGGATGCCGGCAGACCAAACCGTTGTGGCCCGGAGCGATTCCGCCGGTTCCGGCCGGTCCACCGGAACGGAACTTAACAGAAAAAGACCGAGACCGGATTCCGGGAGCAGCTCGTTTTTTTTGTAGGCGTCAATGAGCGTGCTTTTTTCCAGTTGAAACTGGCTGCTGATGCCGCACGGCAAAAGATTTTGCAGGCCGTCCAGCAACCGCACTTTGACCGCCGCGGAGCAGACGAGGGAAGCTTGTCGCACCCAGCCGAATTCTTCGCTGCCGGCCCAGCCGGAACGGAAAGTCAGGCCGAGGTCGTCGTTGATTTCCTCGAAGATGATTTTATTGCCGTGGAAATTTTTGTAGAGGTTCCGACGGGTCTGGTAAATGCCGCGGCCGCGCCTGGAAAACGGTTCCCATAAATATTTTTTCCCAGTTTTCTCCACGATGAGGATTGTCTTGGGGCCGGTGATTTCCGCCCCGTCGTGGATCTTGTCGTCCGTGTAATACGGAAACAGCGCGAGGTCGGGGTTGCGCCGGCCGGCCGTGAGCGCGCCGTTGCTGGAGATGAACATCCAGTGATCCGCGCTGCTGACGATGCTCAAGAAAAACGGCCGCAGCCGGTCGCTGTTGGTGATGCGATAAAAATCCTCGCCGTCCAGAACGACCTGTCCGCCCGCAACGGTTTCCGCGCCGGAGCGGACGGGATTTTTACCCAGGAAAAGCTTTTTCATCCGAGGGTAGATCCCGATTCCGGGTCATGGCTGCGACGCGACCGTGGAAGTTTTCGCATCCACATAAAATGGAAGGTTCGCGTAGGCGGCCCGGTCGTGGCCGTTGAGCACATAAGCGAAGAGCCGGTAAGCGCCCGGCCTGGCCGGAGCCTTGACTTGCGCCTCGCCAGCGGCGCCAGGCGATATCAAGCCGGTCAGGCGCTGGGGTTGGGATTCAAAATCGCCGCCGGTGGATTGCGCCCCGCTTTCCTCCATGATTTCCCAGGAATACGTCAGCGCGGCATTGGCGGGCGATTGCACCTGCACTTTGGCCGGGTAGCTTTGACCGGCATTCAAGCGAACATTCTGCTGGGCGGTTTTGCCATCCAGCCAGAGACCTTTCAATTGCGGGCTGCGGAACTCCGGCCAGCGGCCCGTCCACACAAATTGCATGACATCCACGGTTTCGGTTGCCTCGCCGGAGGAGAGGAACATGCCATACCAGGTGGGCGTGCGTTCCTGTTTCTGGCCCCAGAGAAAAACATAGGAACCGAGGCACTGGTTCGTATCGGAGGCGATGGCGATGGCGTAGCGCTTGCGATAACAGTCCGCCTTGACCGAACTGTTGTCCTCGATGGGCGCGCCCCAGGCGGTCTTGCCACATTCCCAATGGCCGGTGGCGCCCCACTCGGTGACGGCATACGGCCCCGTCCAGCCGGTGTCACGCAGGTAGCGCGGCAGATTCACAATGTCGGCATAAGACTGGACGCACAGCAGGTCGAGATCCGGCGCGCGGCTTTTGATTTCAGTCACCAGGTCTTTGCTGATGCCCGCCAAGGACGTGGTGGTGGGATGATTCGGATCCACCTGATGGATCATCTTGGAAATCTCGTTGACCGCGTCCCAGACTTTCGGGTTTTGGGAATTCAAATTCAATTCGTTGCCGATGTCCCACATGAGCAGCGCGGGATGATCCTTGAACTGGAGCACCTGGCTTTTGATCTCCGCGAGCTGCCGGGCGACGTTTTCGGCGTTGGAATAATCAAAGCCATGCCGTTCGCGCGACACATCCAATCCCATGGTGACATACAATCCGTTCTGCTGCGCGCGATCCAAAACCTGCTGACCGTTGTCGGTGCGCCAGGTGCGGAAGGAGTTGCCTCCGGCCGCCGCCAGCTTTTCCTGATCACCAAACTCCAGCCCGGCACCCTTGATGTAAAACGGCTGCTGGTTCACATAAAGCTGCCAGCGACCGTCCGCCCGGCGGACTTCAACCTTGGCGGGCCCGGTGGACTTGATGGACTCGGCCAGGCAGCTCGCGGCGGTGAGACCAGCGGCCAACAGCGCCAGCGACCATTTGAGCAAAATGTTTACTTTCATAAATTTTATGACTTGGGCGGGCGCTCCGAGCGGACCAGAAGATGTTCCAGTTCCTCCAGCGATTTGCCCTTGGTTTCAGGAATGGCCGCCAGCACGAACACCAGCGCCGCCAGCGCCAGCAGGCCGTAACCGAGAAACGTGCCCGACGCCCCGAAGTGCGACAGCTCCCAGGGGAAGATCATCGTCACCGACGCGCTCACGACAGAGTTCCAGAAGCCGACCACGGAAATCGCCGCGCCGCGATAGGCATTGGGGAAAATTTCCGAGAGCAGCACCCACATCACCGGTCCGAGTGAGATCGCAAAGGACGCCACAAAGCCGATGATGGCGAACAAGACGAGCGACGCCCGGATGTTCAGCCCGGCGGTCGCCAGCGAGTCGTGGTAAGGCGCCAGCCGTTCCGCGCCCAACTTGCCATCGAGATCCGCCAGGAATTCCTTGTCCGTGCCGAAAACTTTCGGCTCCAGTTTTTGGAGATCGCCCACCACCTCGGCGGGCACCTTGGCGGAACTTAAAACCGTGAAGGATTTGTTCGTCAGTTGATAATTGGCGTTGTGAAACGCCGCGGCGCAGGTCAGCAACGAGAGCGCCATGCCGGCGGTGCCGATCACCAACAGCGGCTTGCGCCCCAGCCGGTCGATCCACTTGATGGCCACAAAGGTCATGCCCAGATTGACGAGGCCCACGATGATCGCCTGCTTGAAGGCCGCATTGGTGCCGCCGCCGGCCGAGGAAAAAATCGTCGGGAGATAATAGAAAATCGCGTTGATGCCGGTGATCTGCTGGAAGAACGCGATGGCCAGGGCGATCAACATGACGAACCGCATCTTCCGGCTGAACAGGGCGCTCACCCCGACGCCGGCGACGTGTTCCGCCGCGTTTTGACGGATGCTGCGCACTTCATCCGCCGCGTGTTCCGGCCCCGCCACCTTGGTGAAGATTTTCAGCGCCTGATCCTCCCGGCCTTTGCCGAACAGCCAGCGCGGACTTTCCGGAACGAAAAACAGCAGGACAAAATAAAGCGCCGCCGGGATGGCTTCCACCCCGAGCATCCAGCGCCAGCAGTTGTCGCCGAGGCTCAGGAGGAAATAGTTGGAGAAGAAGGAGGCCGAGATGCCGATGACAATCATCAGCTGGTTGAAGGAGACCAGACTGCCGCGCAAGGCGGACGGCGCGATCTCCGCGATATAGACCGGCGCGATGAGGATGGAGCCACCGACCGCGATGCCGCCGAGAACCCGCGACAGGACGAACACGGGGAAACTCGTCGTCAGCGCCGACATCAGGGCGGAAACGGCAAACAAGACCGCCGTCAGCATCAGGATTTTTTTCCGCCCAAAGGCGTCGCTCAGGAAACCGGCCAGCGCGTTGCCGCCCAGCGCACCCCAGCCCAGACAACTCACGGCCAGACCCAACTTCCAATCCCCGCCCGTGCCGGTGAGCTGGAAATAATTTTTGATGAACGGCACCGCGCCGGATATCACCGTGGCATCAAAGCCCAGCAGGAATCCGCCCACCGCCACGATGAGCGCCACCGCCACGGTGAATAAATTACCTTGTTTCATAATACGGAAATCCCGCGGGTTCCGGGCCGGTGCCGGGTTGCAATGTTGATCCGGTGGCGGAAGCCGCCGGAATCGATACTGTCAGCGACGAGCTTCAAAAAGAATTGATGGCAAAGACATCGTCCTTGTCGGTGCTCAAGTCGGACCATTTCCCGGCTTCGACATGGCCGTCACACGCCGCAAAGACGGCGCGACCGTTGTGACGGCAGGCGGCTTGTTTATAAGCCGGCACCGGGGTCCAACCCGAACCGATGACCGGCTTGATGACGGTGATATCCGTGTAATAGCCACTGGTGGGTAATTGATTTACGTTGCCGCCACTTTTGGGAGTGCCCACGTCGCCGTTCAACCAGATTTGACTGGTCCGGTTGATGGTGTTCATTTTGCGGGCGCCCTGAACTCTGCCGGCAAGATCCAAGTAATAACGAATCACGCCATTGGCAGGGTTGCTGGTGTCTTCCAGAGGACCATACCCTTCGCAGGGTGAGCTATAATAAGCGACGGTGCCGGCCTGAATATCCGCATCTTTCACCGCCGTGCAACGCCAGACATTGTTTGAGGTCGAGCTGCTGGTCAGATAACCGCTGCTGTCCAGTATTTTGTAATACCAGTTGGTGCTGTGGGTGGCAAAGTTCTTGTCATTCAACGGCGGCAGGAAATCGTTGTTGTCCCCGACATACATCATCATCGCGAGGCCGATCTGCTTGCTGTTGTTGGTGCAGGCGATCTGCTTGGCCTTGTCCTTGGCCTTGGCCAGCGCGGGCAGCAGCATGGCCGCCAGGATGGCAATGATGGCGATGACGACGAGCAGTTCGATCAGTGTAAACGCCTTCTTAATCGGTCGTTCTTGGGCTGGTATATTGTTTAATTTCATACTTCAGTTCGATTTTAAATTTATGCTTTGTTTTGTTGCCGGATTTTAATTTTCAAGACTGCCACCCACGCCAAGGCGCCCAAGGCAATCAAGGCCAGGCCACCCATCACCCAGGTCTCGTCGGGCCATGTCCACGCCGCCGGGGCCTGCAGGACCACCACGTCTTTGGGAGAGCGCAGCAGCAGATGAAAGGAGGCGGCCCGCCACTTTTCGCCGGCCTGCCAGTTGTTGCCCCGCTCGATCAGGCAAATGCCGGTGACCGTCACTTCACTACCGTTTAGCAAGGCGGCCAGATCATTGGCGTTCACCTTTTGCGGCAGATAGGCTTGAAAGGTGAAATCCCCGCTTTGGAGCAGGAGAAATTGATTGACGCCCCGCTGGACGCAGTCCAGCACTTTGGCCTGCAACTGCACCAAGCGGCAGTCATGGAATCCGGTCAGGACCTCGTTAACGTCCACCGCATCGGGTTTGGGTTCACTGCCCGCCCCGACTTTACGGTAAATGGCATCCTCCAGAATGGGGGTGTATTCTCCCTTGGCCGGGAAACCAAGGATCTCCACTTGATCGCCGGGTTGCACCACATCGCGCTGCAAGGTCTGGCAATACAAGCCCGCCGCCTGGTCTTGAATGAAGAGGGCGCTGCCGGGTTCGCTGTAAACCACGGTGCCCGTTACTTTGACCCGGCCGCCGAAATTTCCCTCCGGCGTAAATTGCAGCAGGCTGTTGAGTTTCTGCACGGGCAGATCATAGGGACTGGCGGACGCCGTTTTTTCAACGACCAACCCGTCGGCCTGCGGCACGAGCAGGTGAATGCCAAACATCTGGCGCTGGTGGTTGAACATGGTGGAACAGACGCCGCGAACTTTCACCGTGCTGTCCACCAGGTCTTGCGCCTGGGCCACGGGCAATTGCTTCGTGTAAACCGTGAAACGTTCGCCGCCTGCCGCAAAATCAACCAGAAAATATTGGGAATCTTTCTCGAAGTGAACAGCCCGGACAATGCCGCTGAACTCGACGAACTGACTATCCTCGCGGCCGCTGACCAATTGCGCCAGTGAGACCGGTTCCGCCGTCGGAACTTTGCCCGCACCCAGCACGCTCACTGACTTCACCATCACGACCGGCGCATATTCACCCGGCCCGGTAACGCCTTCCACTTCCACTTCCTGCCCCGCTTGTAAAGGAGGCATATTTGTCAATTCCCATAGGTAAATACCGGCCGTCTCATCCTGAACGAAACGCGACAACAGCGCCTCGTCGTAAAACGTCACCACGCCGTGCAGTTTTACCGGATAGTGGCGTTCCGCCTCCGCTGCGGACAAGCTTCGGACCGCTGCCGCCGTGGTCAGGACGCGGTCCGGGCTTTCGGCGGTCAGGCCCGAACGCGGAGTCGCAAGACAAAACAGGCCCACCAACAAGGTGAATACCGTCTGGCTTGTTTGCTTGTGAAGTTTCATAATTTAAAAAGGTGGACCCGGGCCTGCGTTTTCGTGCAGGCCCGGGCAGTTGATTCCTCAATAATCTTCCAAGACGCGGTAGAACTTGTTTGAACTGTTCATTACGTCGGAGACCGTGTTGGTGCCGGTGCCGATGACATTGCCACCCAGCGGAGACCAAGCTGGACTCGAGAGGCTCGGAATTGATTGCACCGTGTAAGTCAGACCCGCGCCCGATTGCCAGGTGATGCCAACGCCGCGTTGAACCACAGCAGACAGCACATTGGTTGCATTCACGGGCACGGCGCTCGCATCCGTGACCGAAACATCATCAATCAGCGTGACCCAATCCCAGCCATTGCCAGCGCCTTCGGCTTGGATGAATTTAACCGCCATTTGGGCCGCGAGCGCAGGCGCTATGTTGGTTGAGCTAAACTTCGTCCAAGTGCTCCCCGCAGAGGCGAAGCTCGGCACGTTTTGGGAAATGAAGCCGCCAGACCCATCATAAAACTGAACGAAATACTGAGGATTCGCCCCGCCAACTTGGACCGGATTGGCAGCATAGAAACTCACTGCGTATGCCACACCGGGGGTCACGGGAATCAGATTTTGATAGGCATATGTGTTCGGCGGAGTCACCGGGCCACTGTTTGGAGTGGTGCCTTCGATGAAAAGCATGTTCGTGCCATTATGCGGAGTCAGAGCCCCATAACTATTGGTGACCATAACGGTCTCCGTGGCGGTGTTCGCTCCGGAGGTCCAGTTTGCCGCCCCGCAGTTGTTGGCGGCCGGGATTTCAAAGCTCGGGTTGAGCACGGAATTTGCCACCGTCGATGAAATATCCAGAACCCGATAATAAGGCACTGGCGAGGCATCGTAAGCACTGGTCACCGTATTGCCGCTGAGCAAGCTTCCAAGATTTGCCCACGTGGTGTTGTTAGCGGATTTCTGGGGCTGGTAGCTGTCGGCGAAATTAGCCGTCCAACTCACCTGATTGCCCACTGCAATCGATGACTTAACTTGGTTGGTGTTCCAGAAGTAAACGTTGTCAATGTAGAACGTAGCGCCCTGAATACCAGAACCGCCATTGTCAACCCACAATAATTGTTGGAGGTGGCTTAAGACTACGGACGGGGCCGCAGCAGTGAACTGGCTCAACGGGATGTCAACGCCAACCCATTGCTGGGTGGTGCTGATGGAGGAATAGACTTGAGCAGCCACCGTTGGTGCGAGGCTGACAAGCTGGACGCCAATCTGATTGCCATTTAGTGTCCAAACATCAAAATGCAAAGTGGTAAATCCGGTAGTGTCAACTTGGTTGGGATCATAAAACTCAACGCCCACATAGTTGAGGCCGGGCAAAGACATTACCACGTTAGGCTGATTGGTGATGGTGAAAGGGAGCATAGCACTGCCGCTCCAACCGGCATCCCAGTTGACGCCTCCAGATCCCGGCCACAGAGGGTAGGTGCCACTGCTGTTATACATGGCCAAAACGCTACTGGCCGGACGGGCGGGCGTCGCCGCGTTATTGGTCGGGACGGGAATCGGAGGCGGCGGGATATAGACAAGGTTGGTGCTGCCGCTAAAATAAATGTTGTCAAAGTAGTAATCGGCAGGAGTGATATCTCCGTCAGAATTGTTCACAAAACCCAGTTGTTTGATGGAATGCAGGTTGACGCCGGCGAAGGTGCTCAAGGGGATGTCCAGACTGATCCAACTGCCGGCGGCGATAGCCCCACCCGCTGGGTAGACCATATCGGCTGAAACATTGGCGCTGTCAACCAGCCTGAATCTAAGACCATTGCCATTGGGGGTAAACACGTCCACATGCAGGTTGGTGCAGCCCGATACATTTTTGGGATTGGCCTGCATCTCAAAGGCCGCGCAACAGACCATGCCTATTTCTGTGAAGACAATGTTCGGCGTGGACGGGATCGTATAGGTCCCCGGAGTGGAGCCATACCAAACCTCATAATAATTATCCACCGGAACATTCGTGTAAGTTCCGGTGCTGTTCCACAAGGCGATAACGTGCCCCTGCGGCGGCGTGGGCGTGGGAGCTACTGTGGTTGGTTGCGAATAGCCCTGCACCGCTGCGCACAGAACAGCGCACAGCGTCAGGATTTTGGCATTAATTTTGGTTGTTTGTTTCATTGGTGCTTTCATGTTAGGACCTATGCTTGCTAATTATTGAGCCCGTGTAATGGAGTTTCGGTTGCGTTTTTATTCATAGGCTTGAGAAGACACTAACCCGTTTCCCCGTTTTGCCTAGCTAGCCGAGCGGCTAGTTTTCAAGCGTCCTGCCCCTGCTTGAATTTCAGCGCCGCCTCGGTCCGGGAATGGACGTGCAGCTTCTCGTAGATGTGTTGCAGGTGCCACTTCACCGCCGCCACCGTCACGCCCAAACGGTCGGCAATCGCCTTGTTGCCCAGGCCGTGCATGACGAATTCCAGCACTTCCTTCTCACGGGCGGAAAGATCCTCGACTTCAGCTGCCGCCGTGGATTGTTGACGGAACTGACCGATGACTTTGCGCGCGATCTCCGGCGTCATGGGCACCCCGCCTTCGTGCGCTTCTTTGATGGCGTTGATGATGTTCTCCGGCTGGGATCGTTTGAGCAGATAACCGCACGCGCCGGCGCGCAAGGCCTGGAAGATCCGCTCGGAATCCTCATACACCGTGACAATCACGATATGCACGGCGGGCATCTGCTCCTTCAATTTGGCAGTGCATTCCACGCCGGTGGCATCGGGCAGTTGAATGTCCATCAACACCACATCTGGCATCGCCTTGGGAATTTTCTTCAACGCTTCCGCCACGGTGGCACAGGTGCAGACACATTGGAAACCGGGGGTCCGGTTGAGCAAGGTTTCAAAACCTTCGCGCAGAGTCTTGTTGTCCTCGACGATGCCGACTTTGATCATAACAATCTTTCCGGAAGCGGCGCCTGGAAGCGCACGGTGGTTCCTTTCTGAAGGTCGCTCGCAATCTCGCAGTCGCCGCCCAGCGATTGCAGCCGCTCCCGCATGTTGGCCAGGCCATCATCGCCGGTTTTGCGCTCGTTTAAATTGAAGCCTTGCCCGTTGTCGGCCAGCTCCACCGTGAGACGATCGTCCTGGACGGTAATGCGCAACCAGACCTGCGTGGCTTGCGCGTGCCGGACAATATTGGTCAGCGCTTCCTTGAAAGCCATGAAAATTTCCTGCCGGAACTTCGGATCCAGCGGGTGCTCCGGCAAATCCTCCGCCACATCCAGGCCGCAGGATACGGACGCCAGCGCCAACAACCGCTGCGCATACGAACTGAAATAACTGGCCAGCGAGGCGATGGTGTCATTGCGCGGATTCACCGCCCAGACGATTTCGTCCAGGGACGTCACCATGCGGCCGGCGATTTCCGTCAAGTCACCCAGATAACGGTTTTTCTCCTCGGCGGACGTGGTCGGACTTTTCACGAGCGAGCTGAGCATGTTCACCTCGGTCAAACCGGCGCCGAGATCATCGTGCAAATCATGGGCGACGCGGGCGCGTTCCTGCTCGATCTCGCGGAAGCGCTCGGCCCGCTGCCGTTCCTGGATTTGTTTCTCGAGTTGCCGGGTCCGCTCCGCCACCTGCCGGCGCAGCACCATGACCCAGCCAAACGCCGCCAGGGCGGTCAGCCCGAGCCCGCCGGCGATCCACAATAATCGTTGCAGGGTCCACCAGGGCGGTGACTGAAGCACGACGATGTCCGCCGCGGAACGCAGCTCGATTTGAAACGCTTTGGCACGCCAATCTTCGCCGGCCTGCCACTCGCTTGGGTCAATCTTGCAAACGCCAGTGACCGACACCCGGCTGCCGTTTTCCAGGCTGGCAAAAGCATCCTGGCCTTCGGCCGGCTTGAGGTAGGCGTGGAAAATAAAATCGTCGTCTTGCAGGATCAAATACCTTTCCGAACCATGCAGCGCGCGGTCCAGCAACCGGGCGGTGACACAAATCAACCGGCAATCGTATTTCCCTTTCAGCGCCTCATTCAAGGTTATCCGGGATGGCTGGAGCGGCGGGCCGGCGGAAATTTTTTTAAAAACCGCATCTTGCAGGATGGGCGTGTATTCTCCCTGGCTCGCAAAGCCGAGCGCCTCAACCCGGTCACCCAGTTGCAACGGCGCGTCCGCTTTCGTCTGCACCTCCACCCCTTGCTCGCCTTCCTCCAGATAGAGCCGCTTGCCCGGTTCGTAATAGATCACCGTGCCCGCGACCTTGACGCGGTGCCCATACGATTCTTGCGGATCAAATTGCAGGAGGCTGCCGATGGGTCGCGTTGCGACGGCAAACGGCTCGGTGGGCGCCGGAACCTCGACCACCAGATCACCCGATTGCGGCACCATGAGCCGGATTGAAAACAACTGCCGCTGATGGTTGAACCGCGTCGTGCAAACCCCGCGCACCCGCACGGTGCTGTCCAGCAGCTCCTCGAGGCGCTTTACGGGCAGCTGCCGGACGTAAGCCGAAAGCCGGCCGCCGCCGGTGGCGATTTCAATCAGATGGTAGGGCGATCCTTCGGGCAGTTGCACCGACCGCACAATGCCGTCGATTTCCACGAACTGGCTGTCCTCCTTGCCACTGGCCAGTTGCTCGAAGGTTACGGGCTTCGCGGGCGGCAGTTCCCCAACCCCCAAAACCTTCACCCGTTCCGGCACCAGGATTGGCGCATATTCGCCGGGACTGCTGATGCCTTCGACCTCGACCAACTGGCCGGGAATCAGCACCGGCGTGGTGTTGGAATACTGCAGATAGATGCCGGCGGTATCATCTTGAATGAAGCGGGAGAAGAGGTTCTCGTCAAAAAATGTCACCACCCCCCGCAATCGGACGCGCCTGGGCTGCTGCGCCTGCTCCACGGTCAACCCGCGCACCGCCGCCGCCGTATGCAATTCCTCGCCCGCCGGTTGGGCCACAGCGACGAGCGAAAGTAACGCATGACCGAGCACCATGACCGTCAGCCAATAGACATGCCCGCGAATGCTTCCGCGTAAAACAGACTTCATTGGTTGACCCCCACTACTCTTCGGGAACAGAAAAATGCCATGTTTGTTTGCCGGTGGACACCCTAGTTTTCTACCTGCTGGCTGCAATTGTCAATTAACATCGGACACAGTGATTTCTTCAGACAGCGGTTCATCACGCGTGTCGCCAAACTCTTGAGCCCCACACAGGCGCGACGAATCGCTGGCATGGCCTGACAAAAATCCGGATTGGGGCCGGGTTCACACTGCCACGCGGTATCGGAAACCATCAGCTCCACGCCTGCCGGTTCCCAAGGTTCACAAAATGGGTCACGGCGGAAACCAGCACAGGTTCGGGCGGTGATCCAGTTTATATCGCCCCAAGTTTTTGGAGTTCGTTACTCACCAGCGTCTGTAACTGGCGCAGTTCCTCGGGAGCAAAGACGCGGCCGGTGTAAACCGCCTCGTCGGCCAGCCCAAAGATGGTGCGCAATCCATCCGCCTCGCCGTTCAGCCGCGCGTTGATCTCCGCGAGCGTGATGGTCCGGGGCGGCAGGCTCCAGCGCAGGCCGAGCAGATTTTGGAACGCAGCACACGCAGCGGCAAAAAATTTCCCCGTATCGCCGGTGGCGATGGCGCTTTCCATTGTCTCCAACTGCACGCGCAATTCGCGTTGGTTATTTGCGATACGAATCCGCTTCGGATCGCCCGCCAGCCGCCGCTGACGACGCAGAAGAAAATGAGCCAGCGCGCCCGCAGTTAAAGTTAAAAGCGTGCCCGCGACGAGCCATCGATTCAAAAACCACGAACGCAGCGTCGCGGTAAAATGGCCTGGCGTGGATTTGCTGGACACAAGATCCGAAGCCGCCGCTGCTGCCACTGGATTCGCGGTTGATGGCGTTGCACTTGGGCTGGCCGTTGCCACCACCGACTGGCCGGGCGCAACTTCGAGGTTCATCGGTGACGTGGTGCGCGTGACATATTGCTTTTGCTCCGGATCAAAAAAACTGAACGCGAGCGCGGGGACTTCGAGCGTGCCTGCCTTGGTGGGAACCAAAGCCTGTTCAAAAAACTTGGCCCCTGAGTAGCCGGCGCTGTCCGCCGCCTCAAATTTCACGCCTGGCTTGTAAGTTTTCCACGCGTCGTTTTTTTCGACGGTCGGCGCGGTTACCCGATCAAAATTGCCGACACCGCTGATTTTGAGTTTGAGCGTCACCGGGTCGCCGATGGCCACTTGCGTGGGCACGGTCTCGGCGGTGAGATCGAACTGGCCCACTGCACCTTTGAAGCTCGCGGGCCGGTTTTCCGTGGGCAGCGACAGAATTTTTACGCTGTTCGGATCACTGTTTAGTGCAATCTGCTTTTGCGTCGCCGAGCCGAAGAAGCTGCTAAATGCCTGATCGAAGAAGTCATCATCAAAAGGACTGCCGGAACGCGAACGCGGATGTTGCGCCTGCTGGCGCACAGTAACCGTGGTCGGAATCTCGACGCTCATCTCGTAATCACCGGCTTTCACCGCCGTGATGACCGTGGGCCAGGTGAAGACGGTATAGGGCGCGCCATTGATCATTTGCTGACTGCGCACTGGCTGGTTGCCGAGCTTGTTCATTGTGAAGGCATCGCTATTGAGCTTGGGCAAACCATCCACGCGCAGTTCCACGCCGGCGCGGAAACAGGCTTTCAACTCCACCGGGACCATTTCGCCCACGTAAAATTCCTTCTTGGGAGTGACCAGCCGGAGAAAACCGAAGCTCTGCTGTTCCGCCGCGCTGATCTGGTCCTCGTCGCCGTTGACGGCGGGTGCCGGCAATGAATTCTGGCTCGGATTGTTCAGGGCCAACAAACCGCCGGCACTCTTGCGAACTTTCAACATCACGGGCTGCGACAGGGCAGCATCGGTGCCCCGGCCGGCTTTGATGGCGGGAATGGTGAAATTGCCCGGTTGAGTTGCCGCCACGGCGTAGGTGTAGCTGACGTTGGCGGACATCGCGCCATTGATGACTTGGATCTGGCTCGATTGACCAACCGGCTGGAAATCCAGTCCGCTCACCGCCGGGATCTGTGGCTCGTCCGCGCTGCGGCCCTGAATGGTCACGGTCAGTTGTGCGGCCTCACCCAAGGCGATATCACCCGGTTCCAACGAGGCGGTGACACTCGCGGCCTGAGCGAAGCCGAATCCGCAGGTGGCCCAGATTGCCAAGGCGATACTGGCTGTTCGTTTGAAAATAGTTTTCATATGCCAATTCTCGTGATTCGATTTACCAATCTTTCACCGGCTCGTCTCTCCGCGCGCTTTCTGAGCCGCGGGCGGCAGGTGCCAGCGGCATCTTGCGATCATCGCTCTTGAGCGAGTCGAGCAACTGCTTGGCTTCATCGCGCGACATCTTGCCTGCCTCGGGGCGCACATCGGCTTGATCCTGAGCGTCCTGCTTAGGCTGTCCATTTCGCAATTGCGGCTGACCGTCCTGCTTCTGTTCGTCTTTCTTCTGGCCGTCTTTAGCAGTTTGATCTTTCGGTTCCGGTTTTTGATTCGCCTGCTTGTCCTGCTGACCTGCGCCATCCTTCTGTTTATCTTGTGAATCTTTTTTGTCGTCTGGCTTATTCTGGTTTTTGTCGTCTCCAGAATTTGCTTGTTTATCTTTCGGCTGATTCTCGCCCTTGTCATTCTTCTGATCCTGTTTGTCTTGGCCAGAATTGCCTGCCTGCTTATCCGGCTGGTCTTTCTTGTCGTCAGCCTTGCCTTGATCCTGTTTGTCCTGCTGGCTCTGCTGTTCCTTCTGTCCATCCTGATTTTTCTGGTCCTGGTTCCTTTGTTGTTTTTGTTGATCTTGTTTTTGCTGCTCCTGTTTCTTCAACTCCTCCAGCTTGCGTTTCACGAGGTCGCGATTGTATGTCGCGTCGGCATCGGCGGGCTTGAGTTTCAAGGCGGCTTCGTAGGACTGGACTGCCTGCTCCCAGGTCTTGATGGTTTCCTGCGCATTCGACTTCTCGGTTTTCTGGCCAAGGCGATATTGCGTGTTGCCCAGGTTGTAGTAATCGTCCTGCTGCAATGCCACATCGTCGGTCTTCATCGCCTTGGCGAAAGACTCTGCGGCTTGGTCGAAGACGCCTGACTTGTAAGCTGCGGTGCCATGGTTGAATTGCAGCACCGGCTTGTCCGGGTGCTTGGCCGCCGCCTGCCGGTATTCCTGCTCGGCCTTGGAGTAATCACCTTTTTGAAAAGCCTTCTCCGCCGTGCCGACGGAAGCC
>TBL_comb47_HYPODRAFT_10002213_pt1 | contig 24168 bp, 25 predicted proteins | sample TroBogypolimnion_40_FD_10682 | JGI IMG/M metagenome (IMG submission 10682)
GTTCAAATTACACTAATTTAGGTGTTTGTCAAAGAAGCTTCCGGTGTAGGTTATGGTGATTTTCTAAATCTGTATGTCTTTTGTTTTAAGTATTTAGAGACAAAACCAGAGGCTCAGCTACAAGCTGGTCTTCAAGCGGAACGACTGACCCGTCCCGGGCAAACTGGAGGGATGCTCAACCTGGCACCGCCGCCCCTCCCCTGCCGCGCCCCCTGGTGGGCGGCCTCTGGCCATCTGCAGACCATCCTGGGCAATTACCTGCCGGGGGAGTCCCCGGCCTACCCCTTCGAACCGATCCAGATCCCGCTTCGGGATGGCGACCGGCTCACCGGGCGCCACTACCCGGGCGACACGGACGTGCTGACCCTGGTCTTCCATGGCCTGGGCGGGGACGATCAGGCCCACTATGTGCGCCGCACCGTGGCCCTGGCCAGGAAGCTGGGCCACCATGTCTGGACCCTGAACCACCGGGGCTGCGGTGCCGGCCGCGGCCTGGCCAAGAAGCCCTACCACAGCGGCTCGGGGGAGGATCTGGGCGCCGCCTTCGCCAGGGCCAGGGACCTCCACCCTGCCCTGCGCCAGCTGGCCGTGGCCTACTCCCTTTCGGCCAACGCCCTGCTGCTCAACCTGGGAGGCGGCCTGCCGGAAACGGCCGCCCGGCCCGACGCGGCCATCGCCGTGAACCCGCCTGTGGACCTGGGAGCCTGCTCCAGCTCCATCCACCGGGGCCTCAGCCGCCTCTATGAACTCCGGTTCATCCGGCGCTGCCGGAAGGCCATCCGCGAGCGCCTGGACGACGGCCTCATCCCGGACGCCTACCGGACCTGGCCCCTCATGAGCCTGCGCGAATTCGACGACGCCTACACCACCAAGGCCGCGGGCTTCCGGAATGCGGACGACTACTACGCCCGCTGCTCCGCCCGGCCCCACCTCTCGAAGATCACCGTGCCGACCGTGGTCCTCATGGCCAAGGACGACCCCTTCATTCCCTGGCGGCACGCCGCGGAGGCGAGTGCTTCCGCTTCAGTGCATCTGCACTTCGAGGCCCGGGGCGGCCACATGGGCTACCTCAGCCGGGACCTGCCGGGCCATCGGTGGCTGCCCTACGCCGTCGAGCACTATGCGCGGCAGTTGATGGAACTGGCCTGACCCACCGGCCCCTCAGGCCTTCCGCTGGGCGAAAGAAGACCCCTCCCTCAGGGCGGCCACCAGGGCGGGCAGCAGTTCCCGGAGCTTCCCCATCTCCGGCTCCTGGGTCCCCCGCCCCAGGCTGAAGCGGACGGTCCCCCGGGCGTAGGGCCCGGGCACGCCCATGGCCCGCAGCACGTGGCTGGGTTCGCGCATGCCCGTGCTGCAGGCGCTGCACGTGGAAACACACACGCCCTGTTCCCCCAGTTTCAGCTGAAGGGCCTCGCCTTCGAGGCCCGCGAAACCGACCAGGCAGGTGTTGGGCAGGCGTTCCGCCTCGGCCCCATGGATCCGGACTTCGGGAATTTCTGTGAGCAGGTGGAGCTCGAATGCATCCCGCAGGCGGCGCACCCGATCCATCTCCGGGAGGCGGAGTCTCGCCAGCTCGGCCGCCTTGCCGAGCCCCACGATGCCCGGAACATTCTCGGTGCCGCCCCGGCGTCCCCGTTCCTGGGATCCGCCAACCATCAAGGGCTTCAGGCGGAGGCCCCGGCGGATCATGAGCAGGCCCGTGCCCTTGGGCCCGTGGAATTTGTGGCCGCTGAGGGCCAGCAGGTCCACGCCCCAGGCCGTGGCGTCCACCGGGACCTTGCCCATGGCCTGGGTGGCGTCCACCAGGAAGAGGGCGCCTTTCGCCTTCGCGATGCGGGCAGCTTCATCCACCGGAAACAGGACGCCGGACTCGTTGTTGGCGGCCATGACGGCGACCAGGGCGGTGTCCGGCCTCACGGCCCGTTCCAGCCCCACCAGGTCCAGACGGCCCTGGCAATCCACGCCCGCGTCCGTGACCTCGCCCCCTTGGGCCTTCCACCAGAGCACCAGCGCCCGCACGGCGGGATGCTCGACGGCGGTGGCGACCAGATGGCGCCGGGTCGGAAAGGCCTCCCACACCCCCCGGAAGGCATGGTTCAGGCTCTCGGTGCCGCCGGAGGTGAATACGATTTCCGCCGGCGTGCAGCCCACCAGGGCCGCCACCTGCTCCCGGGCCGCCACCAGCGCGCCATCCGACAGGTGCCCCAAGGCATAAGCCGCGCTGGCGTTGCCGAAGCGCTCCGTGAACCAGGGCTCCATGGCCTCGAAGACCTGGGGATCCAGGGCGGTGGTGGCGTTGTGGTCGAGGTAGATCAGGTCCATGGGCCTAGTTTCCCATCTCCCGGAGCCTGGCCAGGGCTCCAGCCCGCGCGGCCAGACTGGGTGCCTTGCCCTGGAAGGTCTTCCCTGCACCGCCGCCCTTGGCGCCCAGGAGCTCTGCCACGGCCCGGCCGGCTGCGGGAACATCTAGGTCCGACGCCTCCCCGGCAGCCAGCAGGAAGATCCCCTGCCCGCCGGTCTCGGCCGTGAGGAACAGGGCCTTGGCAGGCGCCAGCGCGAGAATGCCCCGGGCCAGCTTCTGGAGGAAGGCCATGTCCCTGCCCTCCAGGTGGGCTTCCGTGAAGGCACCAGGCAGCGCCGCCAGGGCCGCCGCCTGATGCTCGGCCAGTTCCTCTTCCATCTTTCGGCTGCGTCGTTCCAGGGTCAGCAGCTGGTCCAGCTTGACCTGGAGGGCCTGGACCAGGTCCTCGTCCGGCGCCCCCAGGAGGGTGCGCAGGGCGGCGTTGCGCAGTTCGTGGGCCCGGAGCCGGTGCCGCACGCGTCCTCCGGCCACGTAGAAGAGACGGGTCCCCCCGCGGATGCTTTCGGTGCCCAGGAGCTTGAGGGCCTCGATCTCGCCGGTGTGTCGGAGGTGTGTGCCGCCGCAGGTGTTCAGGTCGACCCCGGCGATCTGCACCAGGCGGATGTCGCCGGTGTGGCCCTCGGGGAGCCCCCGGGAGCGCACCGGCTCCTGCCCGTAGCCCTCGGGGCTCACCCAGCGGGCGGAAATCTCGTGGCGGGCGCGGATCTCTGCGGCCACGGCTGTTTCAAGATCATCCAGGGCAGCAGCCGGGATCGCCGGCGCATCCAGTTCAATGTCGCAGACCTGGGTCCCGAGATGGAAGGCCATGGTCCCCCACCGGAACTGGTCCTGGGCCACGGCCGTGAGCAGGTGCTGGCCCGTGTGCTGCTGCATGTGGTCGAAGCGGCGGGTCCAGTCCAGCCTGAGCGAAGCGGGCCCTTCCGGGAGGGCGGCCTCAAGAAAGTGGCGGAGCCCGCCTGGACGTTTCTGGACATCGACCACGGCCACCCCGTTCACCGTGCCAAAGTCGCAGGGCTGCCCACCCCCCTCGGGGTAGAAGACCGTGTCCTCCAGGACCACGAAGGGGCGGCCCTTCTCCTCCCCGCACCCCAGGATGCGGGTCTCCAGGGCCGTGGCGCAGGGGTCGCGTTCGTAGGCGGGCAGGTGCATGCGGGGAGCCTAGCACAGGCGCTGATAGGCTGGAGGTCCGGCTAGGGTCTGTTTTCAGAGTGGGGTGTGGCCGCGCAAGGGGCGCCGCCCAAGCGAGACAAGGAAGGCGACGATGGCAATAGCGGTACTATTGACGAGGAGCTTGACGCAGTATCGCGCCGGGCGCCGCCCCTTGCCCTCCGGGACGGGGCCAGCCGCGCGCCCAGCTGCGTCTGCGGCCTTGAACGACGAACCACGTCGCCCTGCGGCCCCATCCTTACTGGATCACGCGGCTGGACCCGTCGCGGCTCGCATCCACTTTGAAAACAGACACTAATCATGTCCCACATCCCCCTTCCCGAACGCATGCGTCCGACCACCCTTGACGAGGTGGTGGGCCAGTCGCACCTCCTGGGCCCCAAGGGGGCGCTCACGCGGCTCACGGCGGGCGGCCGCCTGCCCTCCCTGGTGATGTGGGGTCCGCCGGGCACCGGCAAGACCACCCTGGCCCGCATCCTGGCCGAGGCCACGGGCCACGGCTTCATGGAGTTCTCCGGGGCCGGCGGCAGCGCCGCGGAACTGAAGAAGTTCCTGGCGGAGGGCCGCGAACTGCCCCTGTTGCGCCAGGTGCCGCCGGTGGTGTTCCTGGACGAGATCCACCGCTTCAACCGCTCCCAGCAGGACATCCTGCTGCCCTTCCTGGAGCGGGGCGAGGCCATCCTCATCGGTGCCACCACGGAGAACCCGGCCTTCTACCTGAACCCGGCGCTGCGCAGCCGCTGCCAGCTCATCGCCCTCAAGCCCCTGGAGCCGGACCACATCCTCACGGTGCTGAAGCGGGCCTGGGCCAGGGAGCGCGGGGCGGAAACCCGACCCGCCGAAGTCTTCGAGTGGTTGTCGAACTGGGCCGGCGGCGACCTGCGTTCGGCCCTCTCGGGGCTGGAGACCTGGCTGGAGATGCCAGATCCGGACCTCGAGTCTCTCCAGGGCGCCCTGGGGGGGCGGATGATGTTCGACCGCGCCGACGGCCACTACGACCTGGCCAGCGCCTTCCAGAAGAGCCTGCGCGGCTCCGACGCCGATGCAGCCCTCTACTACCTCAGCCGCATGATCCGCGGCGGCGAGGATCCCCGCTTCATCGCCCGGCGCCTCATGGTCTGCGCCGCCGAGGACGTGGGCAACGCTGATCCCCAGGCCTTCAGTCTCTGCGAGGCCGCCAGCCGGGCCGTGGAGCAGATCGGCTGGCCCGAGGCCCGCATCCCCCTGGCCCAGGCCGTGATCTACGTGGCCAATGCCCCGAAGAGCAACGCCACGGTCCTGGCGGTGGATGCCGCCCTGGCGGCCGACGATGCCCCCATTCCGGAATCCATCCGCGACGCCCATACCGCCACGGCCCGCAAGGCCGGTCGCGGGGCGGGCTACCACTACTCCCATGACGACTACGACCGCGAGCAGGTCTTCCTCCCCGACAAGCTCCGAAACACCCGGTTCTATGAAGCCAAACGCCCCCAGGAGCGCAGCTGGCGGGACCGCCAGGAACCGGAGGCGGCCACCCTGGCGGCCCTTTGGGAAGCCTGGGCCGCGACCCATCCCGCGGGTGGGGAGTTGCCCCTGGAGGCCTGGAGCGCCGACCTGGGCTGCAGCCGCGAGGCCCTGGCCAGGGCCCTGATCAAGCTGGCCTCCGGACGGTTCACCCTCACCCGAAAGCTGGAGGCAAACCCGCTCTGAGCCGGTCAGCCGTCGCTGGACCAGCCTAGCAAGCTGACCCCGTAGCGCTGCCCGCACACATAGAGCGGCACCGTGAGCACGGTAATGATGGCGCCCGTGTCCCGTGCGTAGGTCTGCACGAGGAACTCCCCAGGTTTCGCCGCCCCTTCGGACAGATCCGCCGCTCCTTGGAAATCCCCCCGGCTGACCCGGTCCGGAAGGGTCTCGGCGACCTCCCCGAGGCCGTGCCGGGCCCCGCGCACCAGCACCTGGTTGTCGGTGAAAAACCGCTTCACGCGGTTGCCGGCCAGGTCCTTGTCCGCCTGGCCGGTCCAGTCCTGCGTAAAGCGGCGGTTGTGGGAGGGGGCGTAACTGTTGAGGTCGAGGATTAGGGCGAAGGTGAGGCGGGGCTCCTGCTCCAGCACCTTGTCGAAGGCTTCCTGCAGGGGCACCTCCACCAGGGCGTCGTAGGCGGTGCGGAACTTGGGCGGGTTGAAGCCCTCCGAAGGGACGTGGACCACATTGAAGAACCGGGACAGGCTGTGGATCTCCGAACCCCGGATCTCGCGGTAGTCCAGGGCCAGCAGCTCCTCCGCGCGGATCCGGCCATCGGCCACGGGGGCGGCCAGGATCCCCGCGCTGGTGGTGGCGAGGCCCCGGCCCAGGCGCAGGGCCCGGTTGAACATGGACCCCGTGTCGTAGGCCGCCAGGTGCCGGTGGCCCTCCTCCGTGAGGGAAGACACGCTGAAGGCGTCATGGGCGACGGCGTCTGCGGCGGCCTTGAGCTTGCCCGTGGAGTCCAGCAGCTGTCCCGAGGCGGCCACCAGCGTCTGGGCCGCCGCCTGCTCCTCCGACGTGGTCCGGGCGAGGCTGGAGACATGCCCGGCGGTGGAGTCGGCCAGGTCCGCGATGCCCGAGAAGCGCTGCTCGACGGCCTCGACCTGGCTCCGGGTCCTGGAAGCCAGGTCCACGCTCTGGTCCATGGCCTCCCGGGCGGGATCCAGGTCCTTCCGGATGGCCTCCAGCAGGGCGGCGATCTCCTGGGTCTGCCGGGAGGTCCGGTCGGCGAGCTTGCGCACCTCCTCCGCCACCACGGCAAAGCCCCGGCCCGCGGCCCCGGCGTGGGCCGCCTCGATGGCCGCGTTGAGGCTGAGCATCCCGGTGCGATCGGCGATCTCCCCGATCACCATGGAGACCTCGTTCACCTGGAGAATGTGCCCCATGAGGGACTCCAGCCGTTCGGCCGTGATCTGCGTCTGCTCCTGGAGCTGGCGGACCGTCGTCACGGCCTGGTCGCTCTCCCTCCGCCCCTGGTGGGTCAGGTCGGCCATGAGCCGGGTGGATTCGGCTCCTTCCTCCGCCGCCGAGGCGGCCTGGGAGATGTTGCCCCCGAGCCTTTCCAGGGTGGTCCGGATGTCCTTGGTGCTGGACAGGATCTGGTCGATCTCGCCGGCCAGGGTCTGCACCCGGACGGAGGTCCGCGCCGCCCCGGCCGCCGAACGACTGATGACTTCCTCCAGGCCCATGAGGTCCTGGACGAGCTGGTCTGAGCCTATTTTCGGAGCGCCTTCCGGCGGCGGGGAGGCGAGCTGGGACATTGTTACCTTTCTTGAATAATTTCCTATCGGTCGCCGGGGCCAAGTCTGAAATTCAGTCTAGTCGGCCCAGGCGACCCTGCTGGTAGTCCAGGAGGGTTTGTTCGATCTCCTCCCGGGTGTTCATCACGAAGGGGCCGTGGTGGGCGATGGGTTCCCGGAGGGGCTCACCGGCGAGCAGCATGAGGCTCACCGGCGTTAGGGCTTCCCATTGGACGGCGTCCCCCTCCCCCAGCCGGGCCACCGAATCGGCTGGCACCGTCGTGTCCTGGATCCGGATCGAACCGCGCAGGGGTACCGCGGCGGCGATCCATCCGGGCGGGATGGCATGTTCAAAGCGGGCGCCGGATTCCAGCTCCAGGTGCGCGTAAGCGATCTTGGCGGGCGTGCGCGCGGGCCCCGTCACGCCGGCCAAGGTGCCTGCCAGCACGCGGATGCGGCCGCCGGGGAGGGTCCGCCAGGGCAGGCTTTCGGGTTGGAGGTCCGTGTAACCGGGCGCCGACCCTTTCTCGGCCCTGGGCAAGTTGATCCAGAGCTGCACGCCCTCGATGGGGCCTCCCGTTTCGAGCTGTTCCGCCACCGGCATCTCCTCGTGGACGATGCCCGAGCCCGCGTTCATCAGCTGGGCCCCGCCCGGCCGGAGCAGGCCGGACCCGCCGGTGCTGTCCCGGTGCCGGAAGGCCCCCTGGATGAGGTAAGTGAGGGTCTGGAAGCCACGGTGGGGATGGGGCGGAAACCCCGCGTCCGTCCCGGGGGGCAGCACCATGGGGCCGAAGTGGTCCATGAGCAGGAAGGGATCCATGGCCCGGAAGGCCTCGCCGCCATCCTGGCCCCGGCCGGGCACGAGGCGGGTGAGGGGCACCCGGTTGCCGTCCCGGGTGGGAAGACCGGCAACCAGGGAAACGACAGGCTTGATGGACATGGCCAGCTCCTCAGGCAAGATCGAAAAAGAGCACTTCGGACGGAGAGTCCGCCACCACCTGCAGGGAAGCCTCGCCTTCGATGCGGGCGCCATCGCCGGCCTGCAGGGTCCTACCGTTCAGGGTCACCGCCCCCTTGGCCACCTGGAGGAAGCCGGCGCGGTTCGGGGAGAGCAGCGGGCAGGCCTCGAGCCCCGCATCCAGGCGCGCCGCGTAGACCTTCACGTCCTGGCAGAGCTTCGCGGAGCCCTCGGCCCCATCGGGGCTGGCGATGAGCCGGAACCGGTTCCTCAGAGCCCCCTCCTCGAAGGTCACCTGGTCATAGCGGGGAGCCAGACCCTGCCGCTGGGGCAGGATCCAGATCTGAAGAAAATGCACGGGTTCCGCGGCCGAGGCGTTGAACTCGCTGTGGCGGATGCCTGTCCCCGCGCTCATGACCTGGGCCTCGCCGGGCCGGATGAGGCCATGGGTGCCCAGGCTGTCCCGGTGCTCCAGGGCGCCCGAGAGCACCCAGGTGAGGATCTCCATGTCGCGGTGGCCGTGGGTGCCGAAGCCCTTGCCGGGCTGCACCAGGTCCTCGTTCAGCACCCGGAGGGTGCGGAACTGCTCATGGTTCGGGTCGAAGTACTCGCCAAAGGAAAAAGTGTGCCGGGTGTCCAGCCATCCGAAATCGAAATGGCCCCGGGATTCAGCAGGCCGCAGGGTGATCATGGCGCCTCCAAGCCCCATTATAGGTGTTGCAACTCGTATTTCAAGTCCAGGGCGAAAAAATCATCTGCGATTGATGACCAGGGACTTATCTTTGGGGTGTCCGAACGGAGGGCAGCATGATCACGCGGGTTCTGGTGGGTGTGGACTTTTCTGAAGCCTCGAGGCAGGCCCTGGACCGGGCCGGCTCCTGGGCGGGCCGCCTGAAGGTGCCCCTGGTCGCCATGCATGTGCTGCAGCCCCCGGCCCCCATGCTGCCGGAGGCCCAGATCGCCCTGCCCGACCCCGCCTGGCTGCACACCATGGAGGACCACGCCCGGGAGCAGCTGGAGGGCTGGGTCAAACCCTATGCGGACGCCTCGGTGATCGTGAAATGGGGCGGGCCCGCCGAGGAGCTGGTCTCCGAGGCCACTCCGCAGACCCTGCTGGTGGTGGCCCAGGTGGGCCATTCCACCCTGGAGCGCCTGCTCTTCGGCAGCACGGCCGCCCGCGTGGTGCGGCTGGCGCCCTGCGATGTGCTGGTCGTTAGGACCGAACAGGCGAAGTAGTTCGGCGGGGGGGAGCAGGACCTTCAGCGGTAGGCGGGAATGCCAGTGACCTCCTGCCCGACGATGAGGGTGTGCATGTCGTGCGTCCCCTCGTAGGTGTACACGCTCTCAAGGTTCGCCATGTGGCGCATGATGGGGTATTCGTCGAGGATGCCGTTGGCGCCCAGGATGGTGCGGGCCCTGTGGCACACCTCCAGGGCCATGTTCACGTTGTTCATCTTGGCCATGGAGACCTGGGCCGTGGTGAAGCTCCTGGCATCCTTCAGGCGGCCGAGCTGGAGCGCCAGCAGCTGGCCCTTGGTGAGCTCCGTGACCATCCAGGCCAGCTTCTCCTGCTGGAGCTGGAAGCCGGCGATGGGCCGGTCGAACTGGATGCGGGCCTTGGCGTAGTCCAGGGCGCACTGGTAGCAGGCATCGGCAGCTCCGAGGACGCCCCAGGCGATGCCGTAGCGCGCCTGGGTGAGGCAGCCCAGGGGCCCCTTCAGGCCTTTCACGTCTGGCAGCAGGGACTTCGCTTCATCCACCAAAACGTCCTCCAGGACCAGCTCGGAGGTGGTGGAGGCGCGCAGGCTCCACTTGCCCTTCATCTCGGGGGCGCTGAAACCGGGCGCGCCCTTCTCCACCAGGAAGCCGCGGATGCCCTCCTCGGTCTGGGCCCACACCACCGCCACGTCGGCCACGGTGCCGTTGGTGATCCACATCTTGGTGCCGTTGAGGCGCCACCTGCCGCCGGCTTCGCGCACGGCCCGGGTGCGCATGCCGCCGGGATTGGAACCGAAATCCGGTTCAGTGAGGCCGAAGCAGCCGACCTTCTCGCCCGTGGCCAGCCTGGGCAGCCAGTACCGCTTCTGCTCCTCGCTCCCATAGGCATGGATGGGCCACATGACCAGGCTGCCCTGCACCGAGGCGAAGGAGCGGAGGCCGGAATCGCCCCGTTCCAGCTCGTACATCAGGAGGCCATAGGCGACGCTGGAGACGCCCAGGCAGCCGTATTCCTCGGGCAGCGAGGGGCCGTAGAAGCCCAGCTCGCCCATCTTGGGGATGAGGTGGGCGGGAAAGGTCTGATCCTGGGCGTGCTGCTCGATGATGGGCAGCACTTCGGCATTGACGAACTTGCGCGCGGACTCGCGGATCATCCGCTCCTCGTCCGTGAGCAAGCCCTCGAGGCCCATGTAGTCGGTGATGTGGGTGAAGGTGGCGTAGGCGCCGGCCATGGAACCTCCTGTGCCCTGAAGCCTCGGGCGGTTGGCGGAAACTCTCAACGGCGCTGCAGCAGCGCGCCGCGGCCAGTCTACCGCCGGGCCAGGACGAGGCCACGGGCACATACCCTTCCGCGGCCGCGGGGCAGGTCACGCAGGCAGACGTCTTGACAAAGTGGAAACCCCGAGCGGGGAGAATCCCGGTCGCCGCAGATCACTCCCCATCCAGCAGGCGATCTCCCGTGGCATGAGTCACTTCATGGCAGTGGCGGCAGCGGGCCTCATAGGCTTCGGCGGCACCCACCAGGACCTGCCCGCCGGTGTGCACCAGGCGCTGGGTCCGGCCCGCAAGGGCCCCGCAGACCATGCAGATGGCCTGGAGCTTGGTGACGAATTCCGCCTTGGCCAGCAGCAGGGGCATGATGCCGAAGGGCTCGCCGTTGGAGTCCAGGTCCAGACCGGCGGCCATGACGCGCACCCCCCGGTTGGCCAGGTCCTCGATGACGGGAATGAGCCCCTCGTCCATGAACTGAACTTCATCCAGGGCCACCACCTCCACCGCCGGATCCAATTGTCGGACCAGTTCCTCGGTGGCCTTCACGGGGATCGCCTCGTGCTTGCGCTGGCCATGACTGGCAATGGCCGAGGCATCATAGCGATCGTCCAGGGCCGGCTTGAACACCTGCACCCTCTGCTTGGCGATGATGGCCCGCTTGATGCGCCGGATGAGCTCTTCAGACTTCCCGGAGAACATGGGGCCGCAAATCACCTCCAGGGAACCCTGGCGCGAGTGCACGAGCATGGGACTCACCTCTTCGGGGTGGGGTCGGGCGCAGGGGCGGCCTCGGGAACCATGGGATCGGGGTACTTCGAGAGGTCTGCGACCGGGTTGCCCCCATCCAGGGGCCGCCCTAGCTCCTTGGCGAGCAGGATGCCCCCATCCCTTGGGGAGGCCAGGCGGAAGGCCCAGGCCTGCCGGAGCCGGGTCGGCCCTTCAGGCACCACCCGCACGTCCACCGGCTGGAGGCTGGCCAGTCCCATGTTCATGGATCCACGATGATGCGGCACGTACAGCAGCAGGGGCACCAGGAACCCCACGGCCACGAGCGGCCACAGGAGCCGACTGGATTCCCACTCCTCGGGGACTTGGCTGGACTTCCCGTCGTGCACCCAGGGACGGGCCACCTTCGGGGCCTTGCCAGCCATCGGTTCCAGCAGCCCGGCCTCGATGAGGTCTGCAATGGCCTTGCAGGTGTCCAGTTCCTCGTAGCGGCTGACCTGGATGATGTCCTTGATGCTTTCCGGGTTCTCGAAGTAGGAAAGGACCATCTCCTGCTCGTGGGTGAGCCCAGAAGTCCCCAGCTGCATCTGTCCTTTGCCATCCAGGAGGGAGGACACATCCTGGTCGATGTCGAGGTGCAGTTCCTGCGCCTTCGCGGACCTGGCCAGGGGCACCTCCATGCCCGGCAGGCGGCGTTCCACCTCAGGCCACTCGTCCTGGATCCTGGCCGCCTCCATCAGCACCGTGTCGACGGGGATGGGCACGAAATGGTCCCGGTCCAGGTCCGGAGGCAGCATGGAATCGAAACGGTAGTCTCCTTCCACCCACCGGAACGTGCGATGCAGAATGGCCGTGGCCTGGCTGAACAGGGCGTCCTGCAGATCCGAGGGATTGACCTTCCCGCTTTCCAGCAGCAGGGTCCCCATGCGCTTGAGGGTCTGCCGCTGCACCTGGACCATGGCCAGGAGTTCCTCACCTGTGAGGCGCCCCAGTCTCACCAGCATCGTGCCCAGGCGATCCTCCATGCGGACCTGGTTGGAGTCGCAGCCCACGATCTCGCCGTTCTCGAAAAAGACCTTGATGAACTCCTGGCCCTGGGACAGCACCAGGGTGCCGTTCTTCCCCTGGATCTTGATCATGTTGAAGAGGGAGAAGAGGTCGAAGTCGCGGAGCGATCCTTCCAATGCCATGTCAGACCCTCCTCAGGATCAACTTCAGCCAGGACCGGAGGTAGAAGAGTCCCACCAGGATCGTGCCAAGGGCCAGCCAGACGGAGGTGGGATCCGCCATGATCTCACCGGGGTAGCGCACGGACCGGCCCGTGGCCAGGACCATGCCCACGGCGAGGCAGAACGGCAGGAACTCCACCAGGCCCTCCCGGGTCTCCCCCAGGAAGGCCAGGTCACACCCGGGCAGCAGCACGATGAGGGTCTTGTGGATCCACCGTGTGGACCGTTGGTGTTCCGCGACCTCGTCGAGTTTCCTCCTCCGGTTTTCCGTGTGGAGTCCGTCCCGGAGTACGAAGAGGTGATTGCATTTCTGGCAGACCTCGTGATCGGGACTGTCCGTGGTGTGGAACGGCTCCCCGCACCGGACGCACTGGGTCGGATGGGCCATCCTGACGCTGGCCCTGACCCGCGCCAGGAAAGCGATGAGTCCCAGGATGGGAAGCAGCAGCGCCACCAGGAAAGACGGTTCCGTGAGGTGATGTTCCGACCCCTGGCGTTCTCCCGCCGCCTCCACTAGCGCCTGGACCCGCTCGGGAGTATCCAGGAGGGGCATCGGGTAGGTCCGGGCATCCTTCTGCGCGTCGTTCAGGGCGATCAGAAGTGCATAGTTGGCGGGGTCCGCAGCCTGGGCCTCCTCCTGCTTCGAAGCTCCCTGGACCGTATCGAGGCGGTTGAAGGCGATGATGCTCTGGTTCAGCAGCACCTCCATCCTGGGGCCGGCCAGGAGCGCCTTCTCGAAGCATTGGCTGGCCCCTGCCACATCCCCCGACTGGAACAGGGCCACCCCCAGGTTGTTGAGGACCGCAGCCTGGTCAGGGTGCCTTCCCACCAGTTCCTGGAAGGTGAGGGTGGCGGCCTTCCAGTCCTGGTTCTGCAACTGGCCCCATCCAGCAAGGAAGGCCCGGTCCGAGGGGGGGAGCAGGCGGACCGCGGCCGGGGAGATCGGCAGGACTTGAGGTTGCAGCTGAAGGGTGAGGACACTCGGCAGGGGATCCCTTGCGGCCCAGGGCTCCAGCGCAGCCAGGGCCGGATGCACGAGTTGCAGCAGCAGGATGAAGGCCGTCACTTTCACTTCCGCTCTGGCCAGGAATGGCGCCATCAGGAATAGCCAGACCATGGCGGCCACCAGTGGATCCAGCCCCAGGATCACTGGCCCGGCCAGGATGAGGGCCCCGATGACCGCGGCCACCAGGGGAGAAATGGTCTTGCGCTGCAGGGGCTCTTCCCACAGGTGCCTGAAGGCATTCCGATAGCGGAGGCCCATGGTCAGCGCCCATCCCCAGAGCAACAGGGTTGCTGCCAGTCGGATCATGCCGAGGTGCTGGATCATCCAGAGCCAGCGATGCGCCGGGTGAAGGACCCGCAGCCGGGTGAGCCTCAACAGGTCAGGGAAACTCCAGAACCAACCCTGGACCCTCTGCTGCCGCATGAGAATGATCCGAGTGCTCAGCAGCGTCGGATGATCCGGCGCCCACCGCTCGACGGCCTGGAGGCCCTCCAGCCCCAGGTTCACCTTGCCGTTCATGCCCTGCTCCCGCGCCCAGAGAGCCACGGCTTCCACGAGAGGTGCGACATCGAGCGTGGAATAGGTGCGGCGAAACGCCTCTATCTCCAACTGGGCAGCTTCCACTGCTTTGGCATCCGCCCTGTCGAGCGCGGCCATCAAGTGCTTGGCCCGGTGGCTGAGGGCGATGGCGGGAAGGGACTCGATGGTGACAGGTGCCTTGTCAGCCTGGACGCCCACTGGGGCTGGAGCCGCTGAGGCCACCACCGCCGTGGCGGCGACCAGGAGAATGGTCCGGAAGGCCTTGAGGCAACCCATGCTGATCCTCCTCACGGCTGTCCCTTGGGCACCCCGGGCGAATCCGCAGCCGGCTTGAGGTCCATCACCCGCATGCGCAGCTGGTAGAGGATCTCGTCGAGCTGTGCCGACTCCGCATCCGTCCGGGAGGCTTCGGTCTTCTCCTTGAGCACGCTGAGCAGATCCACATAGAACCGCGCAACCACGGGATTCGCGGGAGGGACCTCCTTCATCATCGGATGCGGGACACCCATGGACATCAAAGCCTGTTCGGTCAGGAGGTGCATCAGGGCCGTCAAGGATGCTTCCGGCACCGCGGGGTTCATGGGCTACCTCAAACACTTTCAGAACTTGTCTGCCGGGAAGCCTACCACAGCCCCAACCTCCCTTCATCGGCCCGGAATCTCGAACCTTTAAATGTTGAGGAAGCCGATCAGGCCTCCTTTTGACGAAAAGCACTCGGCGCCCGGGCCACGCTGTGGAACGATGAATGGGTTTGGAGGAAGACCCATGCGACGCCTCACTCTCGCCCTGACACTCCCCGCCGTCTGCCTATCGGTTCAGGCAGAATCCACCGGCCGCATCAGCGGGAAGGTCGTCGACAAGGCCGGGAAGGCCATTCCAGGGGCCAAGGTCAACCTCAAGCGGATGGATATGAACTGGAGCAAGGACATCATCCCGGACAAGAACGGGAATTTCCTCCAGGTCGGTCTGGAACCCAAGGAATTCACGCTGACCGTCTCCGCTGAAGGCTATGTGGATTACCTCGAGCAGCCCGTCAAGATCCCCCTGGCGGATGTCCTCGTGCGGAACATCATCCTGCTGACGTCTGCCGAGGCGCGTGCACAGGCTGTGGCCGCGGGCGCTGCAGGCACGCCGGAGGACCCTGGCGCCGCCCTTGATGTGGAGGGTCGCGAGGCCTTCAATCTGGCCATCCCCCTCTACAACGAAGGCAAGTTCGGGGAGGCCCTCCCCGAGGTCGAGAAGGCCTACAAGGCCCTCACCGAGGCCAAGGACAAGCTGAAGAGTGAGCAGGCCAAGGCGGACCTCGCTCCCGAACTCCTGAAGGTCGAGCGGGTGCTGGGCATTTGCACCGCCAGGGCCGGCGCCCGGAAGGAGGAGGCGGAACCCTACCTGCTCAAGGCCCTGGAGCGGAATCCCAAGGATGAGCCCGTTCTCCTCGGCCTCATCGAGACCAGCAAGGCCAAGGCCGACAAGGCCTCTGAGCAGAAGTACCGCGACATGCTAGAGACCGTCCAGGGGCCCAACCCCGACGTGGCCTACAACAAGGGGGTGGAGGCCTTCAACGCTGGCCGGTCCAAGGAGGCCAAGATCCACTGGCTCAAGGCCCTCGAAATCGCCCCGACCTACGCGGAAGCGCATTTCATGCTGGCCATGGTCGATTTCGGCGACAACAACCTCAAGGGCACCAAGCAGCATCTCCAGAAGTATCTGGAACTGGCACCCAGCGGAAAGAACGCCGCGACCGCCAGGGAGATGCTGAAGGATCCCTCCCTCAAAAGCATCAAGTAGTGTCCCGCCGCGAAAGCCGAGGGCCCCGAGCGGGGCCCTCGCTTTTCGCCGATGGAAAGCCCTCAGGCCAGTTCAAGGCTGATGGGGCAGTGGTCTGAGCCCAGCACCTCGGCATGAATGCGGGCATCCCTAACCCGGTCCAGCAGAGGACGACTGGCCAAGAAGAGGTCGATCCTCCAACCCACGTTCCGCTCCCGCGCCCCGCCCCGGGCGGTCCACCAGGTGTAGAGGCCCGGCACATCCGGGTTCCGCTCCCGCAGCACGTCTGCCAGGCCCGCTCCCAGGTAGAGCTTGAAGTCCTCACGCTCCTCGGGGGTGAACCCAGGGTTCTTGGTGTTGTCCTTGGGACGGGCCAGGTCGATCTCCTCGGGAGCCACGTTCATGTCCCCCGTGAGGATCACCAGGTCGCCCTCCGCGTGGTGCCGGGCCACGATGCCCGCGAGGTCCCGCGCGAACTGGCGCTTGAAGGGCAGTCGCACCAGCCCCTGGGAGGCATTGGGAAAATAGCCCGCGATGAAGGCGAGCCCGTCCTTCCTAGACACGATCATTCGCCCTTCGGCATCGCAGCCCTCGATCCCCAGGCCCTTGGCATGGCTGAACCCGAGGTCCCTCTTCGAAAGCGTCGCCGATCCCGCATAGCCCTTCTTGCTGGTGGCGGGGAACCAGCATATGTCGTAAGCGCTCTCAAGCTGGTGCCGGATGGAGAGATCTACTTCTTCCCATTCGCAGCGGATTTCCTGAAGGGAGAGGACATCCGGATCTGCCTCTTCCAGCCAGTCCATGAAGCCCTTCTTCAGGACCGAGCGGAAGCCGTTCACATTCCAGCTGTAGAATCGCATCTCCCCCCCTCAGGGCACCAGCTTCTCATAGGCGCTGGCATCGAATCCAATGATCGCGCCTTTGGGATGCGCCAGGATGGGTCGCTTGAGCAGGTTGTTGTCCTGAACCATCAGCGCGATGGCCTCGCCCTTGCTGAGCTTGCGGTCCTTCAATCCGAGTTCCTTGTACTTGGGGCTTTTTGTTCCGAGCATCGAGGTCGGATCCTCTGGCAGCAGCCGCTCCAGCTCTGCCGCTTCCAGCGGCGTCTTGAAGTAGTCGCGCACCTCCACCTCGATGCCCAATGCAGCCAGCTTCGCCTTGGCGTTGCGGCAGGTGCTGCAACTCGACTTCATCCAGAGCACGGGCTTCACAACTCCTCCACGAAACGATCCAAGAGCCGGTCCGTCCGCCAGCGCAGCAGGCCGAAGAGCAGGATGCCCGCCCAACCCTTCATGCGGCCCTCTAGGCGGAGGTGCGCCCCCTTTACATGGGAGGTGAGGATCAACGCACCTGATTCCTCAGCCCCGGCCACGGTGCGGCTCCAGCGGAGGACCACCTGATCGGCCCTCTCCTCCGGAGCAGCCCAAACACTCAGGGCCCTCAGGCTCTTGAAGGAGACGGGCGACTCGCTCCGGATCCGCCCGACGGCATGATCGAAGGGCGCATCCGTGAGGAGCTCGGCCTCGAAGCTGAAGACGGGGCGTTTCACTTCACCAGGAACCCGGGCTGGGCATCGTCAGGGGGCGCCACCAGGTAGGGCTTGCTCGCGTTGTCGCTGGCCGCCAGCAGCATGCCGTGGCTTTCGATCCCCATGAGCTTCCGGGGGGCCAGGTTCGCCACGACCACGACCAGACGGTTGAGCAGGTCGGCGGGTTCGTAGGCCTTGCCGATGCCGCCCACGATGGTCCGCTGTTCGAGGCCGATGTCCACTTTCATCTTGATGAGCTTGTCGCTCTTGGGGACCCGCTCGGCCTCCAGGACCTTTCCGACGCGCAGGTCCACCTTGAAGAAGGTGTCGGCGTCTACGGTCTCGCGGAGCTCTGGTACGTCCAGACTCGGCTTGGTCTCCACAGGTGTTGCCTCGGCCTCAATGTCGTTCAATTCCTTCTCCTTGTCGATGCGCTGGAAGAGCGGCTTGGGATCGCCGATGGGGCCGATGGCCGGGCCATCCAGGGCGAAGCCGTGGAAGGTGGTTTCGGCGACCTGGGTGGCGTGGCCGAGGGACTCCCACAGTGTTTGCGCCAGTTCGGGCATTACGGGGGCCACCAGCAGGGCCGTGGCCCGCAGGGCGCGGTAGAGGTTGGCCAGCACGGCGTCCAGCTTGGGGTCGTTGGCGGGGTCCTTGGCCAGCTTCCAGGGCTCGGCCTTGACGATGTAGCCGTCCAGAGTCCGGAGGTAGGTCCACAGGGCGTCCAGGGCCCCATGGAAATCGTTGCCCCGGGCCTTCTCGAGGTAGTCCGGGAAGACCGCCAGCAGCTGGTCGGCCATCTCCTGGTCCATGGCATCCAGGACCGTGGGCATGGGGACCGCGCCCCCGCGGTAGCGCTGGATCATGCTGAGCGTGCGGGAAGCCAGGTTGCCCAGGCCGTTGGCCAGATCGGCGTTGAGTCGGTCCATGAACCCCTCGAGACTGAAGCCGCGGTCGTGCCCCACCTGCATCTCGCGCATGAAGAAGTAACGCAGGGCATCGTTGCCGAAACGCAGCAGCGTGTCCGGGCGCACGACATTGCCCCTGCTCTTGGACATCTTGTCCTCGCCCATGAGCCACCAGCCGTGGGCCAGGATGGTGGTGGGCTGGAACATGCCCGCCGCCATGAGGAAGGCGGGCCAGTAGACCGCATGGAAGCGGAGGATGTCCTTGCCGACCAGCTGCAGGTCCGGCGGCCAGCTGTTGGCGGGGCAGCCGGTGAGGTAGTTCAGCAGCGCGTCGAACCAGACGTAGATGACATGCTTTTCGTCGCCCGGCACCGGGATGCCCCAGCTGATGCTGGTGCGGCTGATGGAGAGATCCTGGAGCCCGCCCTCCACGAACCGCTTCACCTCGTTGAACCTGAAGTCTGGCTGCACGAACTCGGGATGCTCTTCGTAGAGCTTCAGCAGGCGGTCCTGGTAGGCGCTGAGGCGGAAGAAGTAGGTTTCCTCCTCCAGTTCCACCAGCTGGTGCGCGAGGCCCTGGGCCTGCAGTTCCTTGGCCTGCGTCTCGGTGACGTAGGCCTCGTCGCTGACGGAATAGAGCCCCTTGTAGGTGGACTTGTAGATGTCGCCCCTGTCCAGCAGGCGCTTGAAGAGGCGCTGGACCTGGGCCTTGTGGTCCTCGTCCGTGGTGCGGATGAAGCGGAAGTGGGTCATGCCCATGCGCTTCCAGAGTTCCGTGTAGTTGGCCACCACCTCGTCGGCCAGCTGCTTCGGCGTGATGCCCCGGGCCGCCGCGGCCTTTTCCACCTTCTGGCCGTGTTCATCGGTCCCGGTAAGGAAGTACACCTGCTCCCCACGCATGCGGTGGAACCGGGCGATCACGTCCGCCAGCACCGTCGTGTAGGTGTGGCCGATGTGGGGCCGGTCGTTGACATAGTAGATGGGCGTGGTGAGGTAGAAGGGCTTGGACACGAGGGCTCCAGATCCTCCAGTCTAGCGTTCCCTAACTCTTTTCGCGTTCGCGAAAAGAGTTAGGCCCGCTTGCGCCAGCAGGTGGCCAGGTGGTCGTCCACCAGTCCCATGGACTGCATGAAGGCGTACATGATGGTGGGCCCCACGAACTTGAAGCCGCGCTTCTTGAGGGCCCTGCTCAGGGCCTCGGCCTCGGGGGTGACGACCGGAACGTCTGCCATGGTGTTCGGGTGGTTCACCCTTGGCGCACCGCCCACAAAGGACCAGAGGAATCGATCGAAGCTGCCGAACTCCCGCTGCGCCGCCAGAAAGGCCCGGGCGTTCTCCCGTGCGGAGAAGACTTTCAGGCGGTTCCTGACAATTCCCGGATCCGTGAGGATCCGGGCCAGATCCGCATCCGTCAGGGCCGCCACCCTCGCCGGCTCGAATCCCAGGAAGGCCTCCCGATAGGCCTCTCGTTTGCGGAGAATCGTGATCCAGCTGAGCCCGGCCTGGGCGCCCTCCAGCACCAGCTTTTCGAAGAGGCGGAGATCGTCGTGCTGGGGAACCCCCCACTCCTCATCGTGGTAGAGGACGTAGAGCGGGTCCGTCCCGCACCATCCGCAGCGCTCCTTCATGCGTCCCCCCATTCCCTTTCCAACGCAGAATCGGGCGGCATGGCCGCCCGATTCTGCGTTGGATAGCGGCTGGCTAGGCCTCCACCACCGTCGCTTTGACGATCCGGTCATTGGCCTTGATGGCCTGGACCACCTTGATGTCGGCCTCCGCGGCGCACTGGCCGAAGACCGTATGCACGCCGTCGAGGTGGCTGGGGGCGCTGCCGTTGCAGATGAAGAACTGGCTGCCGCCGGTGTCCCTGCCTGCGTGGGCCATGGAAAGGGCGCCCAGCTTGTGCTTGTGGGGATTGCCCGCCGTCTCGCACTTGATCTTCCAGCCGGGTCCCCCGGTGCCGGGCATGCCCGAGGCGCCGGCCTTGCTGTTGGGGCAGCCGCCCTGGATGACGAAATCGGGGATGACCCGGTGGAAGGTGACCCCATCATAGAAGCCGGCCTCGATGAGCTTCACGAAGTTCGCCACGGTGCCCGGCGCCTCCTTGGGGAATAGCTCCAGGTTGATGTCGCCCTTGTCGGTCTGGAAGAGTACGCGGGTCATGGTTCACCTCTCATGGTCGATCTAACAGAATAGGATCCGGTGCCCCTGGCGTCAGCATGAACTTCCGGGTCCCCGGCCCACCGAGACAAACCTGGCGATTCATCTGATCATGGAGGCGATGGACACACCTCAACACGACCAGAACCTTCCTCCAGGTGCTCAGGGTCTGCCTCCGCCAGAGGCCCCTTGCCCCGAGGCTCCTGCGCCTGTTCGCGCTTCCAGCGGCTCTGCCTTTCAGCAATCCAAAGAACTCCTGGACATGATCCGGATCGAGAAGCGATAATTGGGCATTGTCTTGAATGTATAATTAAGCTATTTATTATTAATATTTAGATCAAAAACATCATTGTGCGATAGTCTCAAAACGTCTCAAATCATCACAATCTATCTGCTGATAGCTCGTGCCGTCTCACGAAAACGCTTCGCCCCCCTTCGCCCCCTCTGCTCTCGCGAAGGACGGGGGACGACTTCGATTCACATCTAAATGAATTTCGTATTCCTGTAATGCTTGGCTTACGATGATCCGATGAATTGGTATGAATCGTACGATTCGTGCGACTCAATCGAATCGGAGGAATCGTGAACATCGTTGTATGGGCCGACAAGGGAGGGGTTGGTAAGACCACCATCTCCACCAACCTGGCCACCACCCTGAAGGCTGTATTGTTCGACCTGGATCCCCAGGGAGATGCAAGCCGCTGGGCCATAGCCCGTGGCGAAGCGGCGCGAGTCCTGAGCGACTCCAAGGCTGTCCAGGCTGCACTCATGGAGGACGGCCTGCGGGTGGTTGACTGCCCCCCTGGCCAGGGCCAGACGGCACTCACCGCTGTTGCTCTGGCGGATCTCCTTATCATCCCAGCCCGTACGGGTGACGCCGACATGGTGGCGCTGGGCCGTGCCCTAGACGTGTCTCACCGCGTCCGGGGTGCCCGTCCATCTCTTCAGGTTGGGATCGTCCTGAATCTCGCCCGTGAAACAGGGCGAGCCAAGGGCGTCGAAGCCGCCCTGAAGGCCCGGTCTGGTCAGGATTACATCTGGCTGGGCCGCCTCAGCGCCCGTGTGGGTGTAGAGGAGGCCTACGCCTCTGGCAAAACGCTCCTCCAGGCTGGTGGGGCTGTCGCCCACGAATTCAGGGGAATCCTGGAATCGGTGGAGTCGGTGGTATCGGACGAATCCGCCGAATCGTATGAATCGTTGCATTAGGAGGAATCAATGACTTCGAAGAAGGAAGCCGCTGCCGCCTCTGCCCTCAGTGCTCTCGGGGTAGGCCGAAACGAACAGAGCAAACGCATGGTGTCAGAGGGTCCGGCGAAGGCAGCGCCGGAACGAGTCCAAATGAGCGTTCAATTCACAATGGATGGCCTGGCTCTCCTACAGCGAGCCCAGGCCAGGCTGCTGGAGCGCGGCGTTCGACGGGCCAACCAGAGGGGTGCAGCCCTGGAGGCGGTCCTCAAAGAGTGGCTGGAGCGGGAGAACCCGTGACCCAGGGGAATCGATCGAAAACGACGAATCGGATGAATCGTGGGGAACGGTCGAAACAGACCACCGCCGAAATCCGCCGCTTTAATGCCTGGTTGGAAGAGCGCCGCATCTCCACCGCCCCAGTCATCACCTGGCCGCCCGACCAACTGGATTTCTTCGGAGGGCGATCACCGCGTCCAAAGTCCCGCAAGGGATAGGGGCTCTGCCCCCGGCCCATCAGGGGCCTCCCCCGGGGATTTCCCGCATTAGGGCCAAAGCTGAGAGGTGAAAATGAAGAACTTCGGGAAAATATTCATCCAGGGTGGGTCCCAGGCAGTGCGGATCCCCCTTGGTTTCCGGTTCCCGGACTCTGTCCATGAGGTGGAGTTCTCGGAGGACCCGCACGCCCCAGGGTCCATCACACTTCGTCCGGTTGCTCCCCTGACAAAGGACGAGGCCATTTCCAAGGCAGAACGCCGCCTGTTGAGGGCACTCGGAAGCATCGAGAAGTGGTCTGGTCTCGATGATTTGGAACGGCGGCGACGTGCCGAGACCGTCCTGAAGCGGATCCGCGAAGTTGTGGGGGAATAGAGAAAGGGATCTGCCCCCGGCCCCTCAGGGGCCTCCCCTGGGATTTCCCGCTTTGCGCCGAAGCTGGGCACAAGAAGAAGGGCCACCAGTGGCAAGCGACGGACTCCTCGGCCTTTAGGTTTCGGATTCTTAACTGTTGTTCAGAAAAAACGCAGCTAAGTCCTTGTCCTTCTCAACCTTCTGAATGAACTCATCCAGCAAGTTAAAGCTCACGATGTCCACCAGGAAGTAGTCGCTAATGTCCGTCTGTCCAGCCCCTGAATAGGCATAGTCCATCTCGAACTGGAAATTAGCCTGGATGGCTTTGTGATCCGTGCCGTTCGTGTCAACGCGATAGGCGCTATCGAAGTTGTTGCAGATGATGACAGGGTAGCTAAGGATGAATTTGGTGAAATCCGGTCGGCCCTGTGGAGGCTTGATGATTGATGGTTGGCGGCGAAAATAGATTGTGCCGTTCAGGACCTGGTTCAACGCCTTAAAAAAAAGCTCGTTCTCAGCAGCCTTGGCTTTGGCATCTGCGAATAGTTTTCCTACCTGATCGTTATCCTCGGTCAGGTAGTGATGGTCATTCGTAAATGAGTTGTCAGGACGGCACGGTGTCGTGGCAATGACCAGATCAGAAGCTTTGGCCATATCCTTGTCCACGAACCAGAAGGCTGTGGTCTGTGCGATGTATTTGCATTCTATGAACAATCGAAGCTTGATGAACCCACCTGGGGTACCTACCGTGGTCTGGAAGGGGAATGCCTTCTCAGCAATCAGGTCTATTTCCCTGGCCTTCCCGGAAATGATGTCGTTGTAGTAGGGGCTAACCAGAACGGTCCAGCCCTTGCTCTTCAACTCGGTCATTACCTTGTAATGGAATGTGTTCCCGGATTTGCCGACAATCTCTTCGATCTCCTTCATCTCCTCTGCCATGGCATTCTCCTAGAGTTAAAAGGGATGGACGGATATAGCCTACGGCACCAAGAGTAGAGCGAGTCACACTTCCATTCTGCTTGAGGTGCAGAAGGAAGAAGGGCCACCAGTGGTGGCCCCAGTTCAGCTTCGGCGTCCGTTCGGCGCTCGGGTCGCTTCCCAGCGTTGCCCTATCCTCCGACGGATATTGTTCTATTCGGTCTTAGCCTTCCGAGCCTTGAGTGCCCTTGAGCTTGAAGAGATCGGCTTCGACCTGGCGGCCATGGCCTCCGACTTGTCGAGGTACTCGGTGATGGCCGCCCGAAATAAATTGCTGATCGAGGAGTCGGCGCGACTGCCACGCTCTACGATATTCGCGCACATCTGTTGGTATAAGTGGGCTTCGATCCGAAGCATTAGTGGAGTGTCAAGGCGCAAAGTCACGTTTATCGCGCTCTTGCCCCCCAACGTCACCTTCCCAGCACTCTTCGCCATCTCGCACCCCAAGGAATACGGGACAGTCTAGCGCGATGGACCAGTGACCAGAACCTCCCCTTAATCCTTATCGCTAAAGGAAATTTCTTCCCACCTCGTACTGGGCACCTCCGGGGCGTCGCCCTCCCAGCCCATCATGGTGGTGGTACAAAGCACCGACCCTCAGGGCTAGGGATAAGGCCCGTCTGAATGTGCGGCCAGAGCCATCGAAATGCCTCCACGACATTTCCACATGATCGTGCCGCACGAAATCCCCCTCCTCCAGTCTGGAGTAACCCCGCTGAACCTCAATTGCGCGGCGAAACTTCGCGAGAAGTACTAGATTCTTCGGAGTCATTTCAGGCTGCGACACATAGGCGTCCATCCAATTCCGGTAGCGAAAGACATCGTAGGGAGCTAGTCCAGAAAGAAATTCCTCCAACAATGCGTGACGAACACCGCAAGGCTCCCTCCTTAAGGTCATGGTGAGGACCTCTCGGGCACCCTCAGGATTCGCCGCCACGAGCAGGCGAAGGGCTGGGACTCCCTCGCGTCAACTACATTTCACCCTTAACGACAATTACTCTTCACCATTGTTTTGTGATGGGGGTCGAGGGGGGTGGCCGGAGCGAAGGCCGTAGGCCGTAGCGGAGGGC
>TBL_comb47_HYPODRAFT_10002215_pt1 | contig 24166 bp, 24 predicted proteins | sample TroBogypolimnion_40_FD_10682 | JGI IMG/M metagenome (IMG submission 10682)
CAAAGATGTCGCCGGCCTTCAGTCCGGCCTTTTGGGCAGGAAATCCTTCGTAAGGTTCTGCCACTACAATTTTGTCTCCCCGCTTGCTGATCAGCGCACCAATTCCACCGTACTCGCCTGTCGTCATAAATTTGAAGTCATCCATGTCCTCCTCCGGAATGTAGGTAGTGTAGGGATCCAGGGATTCCAGCATATCGTCAATTCCTTTTTTGATCAGCTTCTCGGGCTTGATGTCCTCCACATAAAATAAGTTGAGTTCACGAAAAAGGGTATAGAAAATATCAAGGTTTTTGGAGATCTCAAAGTTTTTCTGGTCGGTCTTAAAACCCCAGAACGACAATCCCATTACGGCTACCAGCGACAATGCCAGGGCTGCCTTTAAAATCCGGTTCGTCTTCATCTTAATGTTCAATATTATTTTGTAATTGATCGCATCGAAGTTGGCAAAGTTAATAAAAGCTCCCTGATTCATTCCCTTCCGTGAAAATGAAAAGTTAAAAATGAAAAAAACGGAAAGAAATGCCTTGCAGATGGAGCATTCCGTTCTTTGTGTCCATTGTCTGATCAAACATTTCAAGACATATGCGTTAGCACATTCCCTGCAATTTGTCTACTTTTGGAAATAAAATCTGCATTTTGGAAAAAGGTTTGGTGATTCGTTCTACAGGAAGCTGGTACTCGGTCAAAAACGATGACGGAGTGATGATCGATTGCCGCATCAAGGGAAAATTGCGGATGAAGGGGGTGCGGACCACCAATCCTGTCTCCGTTGGCGACAGGATCAGGTACCAGATACAGGAGGACGAGACTACTCCAAGCGGCAAAAGCGGAGTCATCTTTGAAATTGAACCAAGAAAGAACTACATCATCCGCAAATCCTCCAATCTGTCGAAGGAGAGCCAGATCATTGCCGCCAACGTGGATCAGCTTTTCCTGATTGTCACCGTCAACTATCCGGTTACCCTGACGGGTTTTATCGATCGTTACCTCATCTCCGCCGAGGCTTACAGGATACCTGCCGGGATTGTCTTCAACAAGATTGATCTCTATACGCCGGCCGATCTGGAGCGGCTGGAAGAATTGATATACATCTACGAAGGAATCGGATACCGCTGTTTCCGGGTATCAGCAAAAAAACATCAAAACATTGATCAGCTGCTGGAGCAGCTGCAGGGTAAAATAACGCTGTTTTCCGGTCACTCAGGAGTAGGCAAATCCTCTTTGCTCAACTGCCTGAACCCGGAGCTTCAGCTGAAGACCAACGAAATATCCGATCACCACCAGCAAGGCAAACATACCACCACCTTTGCAGAAATGCATCAGCTTTCGGCCGACAGTTACCTGATCGACACGCCGGGGATTCGCGGATTTGGGGTGATCGATATGGAAAAAACGGAAATCTCTCACTATTTCCCTGAAATTTTCAGGTTGCTGGATCAATGCCGATTCTTCAACTGCACCCATCTGCACGAGCCCGGCTGCGCCGTCAAGGAGGCCGTAAAAAATGGAAGTATCTCTGCCTCCAGGTACGAATCCTATACCTCTTTGATGGAGGACGACAATGCAAGGTACAGATCGGCTTTTTAGGCGAAAAACCCACAGCCAAACGAATCCGGAACGGTCTGCAAAAGTGTGAACGGAAAAGTGGAAGTTTCGTATACTGAAAGATAAACACAAACAAATATCACATGCAACAACCAGAAGCTCACATATTGGTCATCTTCGGTGCCTCAGGAGACCTTACCAAAAGAAAACTGATTCCCGCACTCTACGAATTGTACCAGCAAAAACTCCTGTCTGAAAAATTTGCCATTCTGGGAGTATCCCGGACTGACATGACGGATTTGGCATTCAGGGAAAAAATGAGGGAGTTCCTACCGGCCTCCGAACCATCCGATACCGCTTTTTCGAAATTTCTGGAGAGGCTTTTCTACCAGTCTCTGGAAACGTCTGATAAAAACGACTATCCCAAACTAAAAGCCAGACTGGAATTACTGGGCAACGAACTTTTCCTTCCTGCCAATTACATCTTTTACCTCTCGACACCTCCGCAGTTGTACCGGGTCATTCCCCAAATTCTGGCCGAATCCGGGTTGAACGATCTATCGACGGGATTCAAAAGAATCATCATAGAAAAACCCTTCGGAACGGATCTGGATTCTGCCCGCGAGCTGAATAAAAGTCTGCTTACCTACTATTCAGAGGGGCAACTGTTCCGGATTGATCATTACCTGGGCAAGGAGACCGTCCAGAATATGCTGGTAACCCGATTCTCCAACGGCATTTTCGAACCTATCTGGAACCAGAATTTCATCCACCATGTGGAAATCACCTCTGCCGAGACGCTCGGCGTAGAGGATCGAGGAGGTTATTACGACCATTCAGGCGCCCTGCGCGACATGGTTCAGAACCACCTGATGCAGCTGGTCGGAATGGTTGCCATGGAACCTCCCGTCGTCATTGAGGCCAATGCCATCCGCAACGAGGTGTTGAAGGTATTTCAATCAATGCGTCCCATCCTTGAAGCAGACGTACCCTTACAGGTATTTCGCGGACAATATACCCCCTCCCACATCGGAGAGGAGCTGATCAAAGGCTACCGCGAAGAGCATGGCGTGGATCCGCAATCCAGAACCGAAACCTTCGTTGCACTGAAATTCTACATAGACAATTTCAGGTGGGCCGGTGTGCCATTTTACATCCGAACCGGTAAAAAAATGCCCACCAGAGTCACGGAGGTGGTCATCTACTTCAAGACCACCCCCCATCACCTTTTTCAGTACCAATCTGATACAGAACCCATCAACAACCAGTTGGTGCTGCGAATCCAACCCGACGAAGGCATCTTGCTGAAACTGGGGATGAAGGTTCCCGGTGCAGGTTTCCGGGTGCAGACCATGAACATGGATTTTCACTACAACGAACTCTCAGAAAAGTATCTCCCCTCTGCCTACAGCCGCTTGCTGCTGGATTGCATGCACGGCGACGCCACGCTCTATTCGCGCAGCGATGCCGTCGAAAAGGCCTGGGAATATTTTCAACCAATCCTGGATGCCTGGAAAAACAATTGCGACATTCCCATTTATGGCTATCCGGCAGGAACCTGGGGACCAGAAGTAGTTGATCAGCTGGTCGAAAATAGCTTCTGGCGCAAGCCATGCAAAAATCTCGCCCACGATGGCGAATACTGTGAGTTGTAACTTCGTCTTAAGGGAAAAATGGACCATTTGAAAATTTATTCCGATCCGGAAATTCTTGCCAAATCGGTTAGCCAGCAGTTGATGGAGTGGATCGCCAAATCTCCTGCCACCAATTTTCATCTCGCTATTTCGGGAGGCAGCACGCCAAATCTGCTTTTTCAGGAACTGGCCGAAAGATATGCCGATTCGGATTTGTGGCAGAAGACTCATTTCTGGTGGGTGGACGAACGGATGGTGGAATCCGGTGACCCGGAAAGCAATTACGGAACGGCTCAGCGCCTTCTTTTTTCAAGAATTAGTATCCCCGAAAGGAACATCCACCCCATTCACGGAGCGTTGGAGCCAAGCCGGGAGGCTGCCTACTACTCGGCCGAGATTGCTGGCTCCGTCCCAATGAAAAATGGATGGCCCCGCTTTGACCTCGTACTGCTCGGGATGGGTGAAGACGGGCATACTGCTTCCATCTTCCCCGGAAGTCTGGCCTTGCTGAAAGCCGAACATATTTGTGAAGTGGCAATTCATCCGGCCACCCGACAGCTGCGCATCACCCTGACGGGGGAGGTCATCAACCGTGCGGCCACCGTTTGCTTCCTTGTGACAGGGCACGCGAAAGCCGAACGCCTTCGGGAAATCCGTTCAGAAGATGAAAAAGGGAGATCGCTGCCCGCCTTTGGTATTCGGCCTGCAAGTGGTGAACTGTACTGGTTTGCAGATCAGGGAGCGGCAAATTTGTTGCATGGACCCCTGCTGTGAAACAACACATCTCCCTTTTCGTGAAATCATTTGAAGGAGGTTCACTTTGCAATCGATGAATTAACCCTATTTTTGCACTTCCGGCTGGCCATGGAGTGCCGGAAAATTTTTGACAGTAAGACAAACAAATAAAATGCCAAAAGACAGAAGAGCAGGACATCTCATCATGCTTGCGGTAACCCTTATTTTTGGGATGAACATACCGCTCTCCAAATCCCTGTTGCCGGTTTGGATCTCCCCCGAAGGGCTGACTTTGTCGAGGATTCTCTTTGCAACAGGTGCCTTCTGGATCGCCTCCCTGTTCGTTCCCCGAGAGAAGGTACCATTCAAGGACCACCGATTCTTCCTGATCGCTTCGTTGTGCGGAGTATCTTTTAATCAAGGGCTTTTCCTTCTTGGATTAAACATGACCTCGCCCATCGACGCTTCCATCATCATCACCTGTGGACCGCTGTTCGCGATGATTTTTGCCGCCTTACTGCTGAAAGAGCCGATTACAGTTTTGAAAATATCGGGCGTTTTAGTCGGAGCTACAGGCGCTATTTTGCTGGTATACAATGCCCATCATGCATCTGCAGTTCATTCCAGCAGTCTGGCCGGTAACCTGATGGTGTTCGGGAGCTCCGTCATTTATGCATTCTACCTTGTTTTTTCCAAACCCCTGACCCAGCGCCATTCGCCAGTTACCCTGATGAAGTGGATGTTTTTGTATGCATCCGTGATGGTAACGCCGCTTTATCTGGGGAAAGTCATCTCCGCTCCGGTATTTCATCATCCCGAGGTTACGCCTGTGCTGCAGATGATCTACACGCTCTTCATGGCAACCTTTATTACCTATCTGCTGATACCGATGGCGCAGCAACGCATCCGGCCCACCACCGTCAGCATGTACAACAACCTGCAACCATTGGTAGCCTCCTTCGTTACAGTGGCTATAGGAATGGATCACTTCACTGTCATCAAGGGCATCTCTGCCTTGCTAATCTTCTGCGGGGTCTACCTCGTCACCCGCAGCAAGGCCAAACCGGAAGAATTGAAGGGACCACTTGAGGAGTGGGAGGCACCCGAACCAAAAAAAAATGGATTTCATGACACCTGAACGGATGGCGGGAAGAGATAAATAAACTTCCCCGTCTGGCTAATTTATTTTCCCAATCCTGGTTCCGGTATATGCCAATGAACAGGGGCAATTCCGGAAATTTTCAAAAAATATTAAAGTGCCTCCCATTTTTTCATCCAATTGTAAATAATATTGCTATTTTTGCCTCAGAATATAAGATAATGAAGATGATTTCCAACAGTGCCACTTATTTTTGGTTTTATTATCCCGAATTTCAACAGGAGATCGGCTAGTAAGGCATTGTTTGAAACGAAACGATAACATACAAAGAGGTCTCCCGGGTGGAGGCCTTTTTTTTTAGATATGAGATATTCGGTCAGAAAAATTATGGTTCGAATTCTTATCATTCGAAAATCGAAAATCGAAAATTTTTGAAACTATGAGATTGACAGTAGTGGGTTTGGGATTGATTGGGGGCTCGATGGCCATCGACCTGCGGAAAAGCCGTTTCGCCACAGAGATCATTGGGGTAGACAACAGGCCCGAACATGCCACTGAGGCGGAAAAGCTTGGCATTGTGGACAGGGTAACTGATTTTGAAAGTGGCATTAAAGCGGCAGATCTGGTGTTGCTGGCCTTGCCCGTCGATCAGATTATTGCCCTGCTGCCTGTCGTGCTGGATCTAATTTCTCCTTCCTCCACTGTGGCGGATGTTGGTTCCGCGAAGCGGCAGATTGTTGCCTCCGTAGCCAACCACCCCTTGCGTGGAAATTTTGTTGCCACCCATCCGATGGCCGGAACGGAGAACAGTGGTCCTTCGGCGGCTATACCCAAACTTTTTGCGGGCAAACTTACCATCGTTTGTGACCACGAACAGTCACGGCCACAACATCTGGCACTCGTAGAGAAGATGTATCAGTCGCTTGGGATGTCTACCGCCTACATGAGCAGCGATGAACAGGATCATACTACGGCATTTGTTTCCCATCTTCCGCACGCGGCAGCCTTTGCACTTGCCAATACAGTCCTGGCCAAGGAGGAGCGTAACATCATCTTTGACCTTGCTTCCGGAGGGTTTCAATCTACGGTCAGGCTGGCCAAAAGCTCACCTGAAATGTGGGGACCCATTTTTCGCCAAAACAAAGATTATGTGGTCGAGGCTGTCACCGCCTACATCCATCATCTGAAGGCATTCAAGGAGGCGCTTAAAAATGATGACGAAGCTCAATTGCTCCAATTCATACGAGAAGCCAACAAAATAAGGACGATTTTAAGTGGAGAGAGTACCTCCATGACAAAAAACGAAGAGACTATCGTAAAACTATACACCAAAAAATAAATTCAAAATGGTCACAAATTTAAAAGTAATGCCCATCAGCCATTGGTTGCCGAAGATTGACAACCCCTTGCTGATAAGTGGTCCTTGTAGTCTCGAATCGGAGGAACAGGCCCTTTCCACAGCACGCGAACTGGCAAAAGACAAACGTGTATTCATCTACCGGGGAGGTATCTGGAAACCTCGCACCAGGCCCGGAATGTTCGAAGGTGTTGGCTCCATCGGACTGGAATGGCTGAAACTGGTCAAGCAGGAAACCGGTTTGCTGACCGGTACCGAAGTCGCCAATGCGCAGCACGTCGAAGAGTGTCTGAAAGCAGGGGTCGATGTAATGTGGATCGGCGCGCGCTCCACAGCCTCACCATTCGTGGTGCAGGAAATTGCAGATGTATTGAAGGGTACCGATCAGATCATCATGGTAAAAAATCCTGTCAATCCCGATGTCCAGCTTTGGGTCGGTGCATTGGAGAGATTGAATCAAGCAGGTCTAAAGAATCTGGTGGCCATTCACCGCGGTTTTACGCCCTTCAGCGATACCAAATACCGCAACTTCCCCAACTGGAAAACTGTCATCGAGCTGAGGCGTCTGCTTCCCAATCTGCCAATCATCTGCGATCCCAGCCATATTTCAGGCAAAAGGGAGTACCTCTTCGAGATTTCCCAAAAGGCCTTCGACATCGGTTTGGACGGACTGATGCTTGAATCGCACATCGATCCATCCTGTGCACTGAGCGACAAGGAACAACAGGTTACGCCGGCTGAGCTAGGTAAGATCCTGGACAAGCTGGTGATCAGGTATGCCAATTCGGAAGATCCTCAGTTCGAGAACAAACTGGAAAATCTTCGTGGCCGCATCGATGCGATTGACCACGAAATCATGGAGGTGTTGGCACAACGAATGGGTATCGTCAGACAGATCGGCCAATACAAAAAGGAGAACAAGGTCACCGCCTTGCAGATCAACCGCTGGGCGCAGATCATGGAAGACCGCAGTCATCTGGCAGAGAAACTGGATCTGGATGATGCCTTCATCAAGGCATTGTTTCAATTGATCCACGAAGATTCTGTCCGCCAGCAATCGGATATCATGGACAACGACTAAGGCGGGACTGTCGGACTGGGAGGAGCTCAGGACTATAGGACTATAAGACTTGGACGACTAGGAAGTGAAGAACGAAGAGTGAAGAGTTGAGAGTGGCACCGGTAGAGACGTGGCATGCAACGTCTAGCCTGATTTTTGACCACCCTGAATTTATTAACCCGGAGTTGGGCCATCAGCGCGCCCAACTCCGGGTTTCTCATGTTGGAATGTATTGGGAGATGGAGGGATCTGCCTTTTCAGGAACCCTGGATTGTACCCTCAGGCAATTGGGCGGCAATTTTGCTGATTGCCTTTGAAACAGCCGGCTGAATTTTTGAATAGGGAAGCTCCTCCTTGCCAATGTAAATCAGCATGACGGCCAATTTGACACCGGAGCGGTTCAGTGATTCATAGAGGTTGGATTTGTTTAGCCTGTAGGACTCCCTGATCATTCGTTTCAGACGGTTGCGGTCGACGGCATGCCTGAATAACTTCTTTGAAACGGAGAATCCTGCCTGGGCAGGTGATTCAGTAGGCAGCGCTTCAGCAATTTTCCAAACAATTCTGAGCGGATAGGACAGAAAGCTATTTCCTGAGAGAAACAGCTCTCCCATCAATTTTTGACTGCACAACTTTTCATCCTTTCGAAAAGTCAGGGAAACGAACTCTGTCAAGTGACTACTTGTGGTTTTTATTGAAATCTGCGATGTATTTATCCAATGCGGATGTCATGGAAGGGGTTTCCGGGAGCGGAGCTTCGATGTCGACATTCAGTCCGGCATCCCTGACAGCCTTCGCCGTAGCATAACCAAATGTGGCAATTTTTGTCTCGTTTTGTTTGAAATCAGGAAAATTGTCGAACAATGATTTGATATCAGATGGACTAAAAAATACCAGCACGTCATAATTGACGTCCTTTAAATCCGACAAATCGCTGCAAACAGTACGGTACATGACAGCCTGCTTGAAATTCAGACCCACAGAGGTCATCTTCTCGGGGACCTCATCCTTGTGCATGTCTGAAAGCGGAATCAGAAAAGTCTCTTCCTTGTGTTTAACCAATACCTCCAGCAATTCGGAAAATTTGCCCGGAGCATAGAATATTTTGCGTTTCCTGTAGACGATGTACTTCTGCAGGTAATGTGCCGTCGCCTCCGAGATACAGAAATATTTCATGGTATCCGGAATAACCACCCTCATCTCCTGAGACATACGGAAGAAATGATCAATGGCGGTGCGACTGTTGAAGATTACGGCTGAAAAATCCAGGATATTAATCCGTTCTTTTCTAAAATCCTTCGCTGTAACCCCTTCAACGTGAATAAAAGGACGAAAATCGATCTTCAAATTGTTCTTTGCAGCCAAATCATTGTAAGGCGAATTTTGAAAATTCGGCTCAGGCTGAGTAACTAATATCTTCTTGATTTTCAATTTTTTACTATTTTAATATTTTCAATTTTCCTCTGTTTCAGCCACCGATCGCCAATTTGACCACCAATAGGATTGGAAGAATTTCAAGGGTGCAAAGGTACAAAATCAAATAGAATATTGAAATACCTTCCCGAACAGCAAAATAAATACTTCGTATGATGGACATTAAATAGAAAATGACAATCAGAACCGGAACGATGAAAAGCGAAAACGGACCAAAAGCCGGTACCATGGAGTGAATCGTGGCGACTGGCAATAAAATCATTCCCAAAACATTGTGAAACAACATCATGTTAAAAACCAACTCTCCCGTCGTTTCACGTTGTGAAAAAACAGACCCCAGCAATTTGTAAAGCAATATTTTGAGCATAAAATAGCCGTTACCTACCAAAAAGAGGATCAGGTAGAACTCAATTCCGGCAAAGCCGATACTCATCCCATTGTCCCTGGCAATCAGATAGATTGAAAACGGGAGGAGAAGGAAGAAGATCAGGTTCAGCCTGAACATGCCGAAATTATTGCTATAGCCCCTTTCCCTGTATAGCCTTGCAGCTGCAGAGAAGTTAAAAATACTCTGGAAGACCTGAACAATGTATTTTGAGAATCCGAATTTCAGGGAGGCAAAAATGACCCAGCCAATGACGACAAGGAAAAAAGTCCAGTCCTGGGTCTCTGCCTTCATCGGTTTCCCCACAAAACCGTAGGGCTTACCGGGTTGTTCGGCCACCGCACGGCGATGTGAAAGAGAATCAACAGGAACCGGAGTAAAACTAAAAAAATTGAGGGTATCCCCTTCGGCCTGGTAATAACCCGGATTGCCGGTAAAAATATTGACGGACACGTCACGTTCAGGACCACTGCTTTGTATTTCAGTCGTTTTGATACTCCTCACGAGCGTCTGCCTGGTACTCTGCCGAACGGCAACAGGCTCCGTTTTTTTTCCCGATATCTGCTGGTGGTACTTCTCTGCTGCGCGCAGGATGGCGTCCTCTTCCCGCGAAGGCTTTTCGGGTTGGGCTACTGATTTGGTCGTAGACTGCTCCCTTTTGCTTTTTTTTTGTGCAAGCACCTTTGCTCCCTTGCGGGGAGTTTGCCTGGTTTTGGCCCTTGTAACCGACAAAGGTGATGTGGAGAGAAGCAGCATTGCACGATTAAATATTGAGCCGCAAAGATAGCAAAAAGAGATTTGTGATGCTCGCTTCAAATGAAATTGCCTCTATTTGCCCATCACATTGGATACGATTGCATTTCCATTTGGCAATTCCATTCGGGAATTAAAAAACAAATAGTTACCAGCGGAATTATCAAATCCATATCTTTGCCGGATGGAAAGTAAAAATCAGCCGGGTATCTATTTTGCTCCCTTGCAGGAATCTACCGACTTTGTCTACCGAAAGGCACATGCCCTCCATTTTGGAGGCATTGACAAATATTTTTCTCCCTACCTTTTGTTGCAGAAAGATGGGGTGATTAAAAAATCCCACCAGCGCGACACGGCTCCGGAAAACTGTACCGGTTATGCGCTGATTCCGCAGATCATGACCGGAAATGCTTCCGATTTCCTTTTTCTCGCCAATCACCTGGTGGATCTGGGCTACGAAGAGATCAACTGGAACCTTGGCTGTCCCTATCCGATGGTCACGGGCAGAGGCATGGGTTCTGGTCTCCTGCCCCATCCCGACAAGATCAGGGAGATACTGGACCAATCCCTGCCAAAACTCAATTGCCGTATCTCCGTCAAACTTAGAGCCGGCTTGTTATCCCCGGAGGAGATCCTTCAGGTCATTCCGGTTTTGAATGATTTTCCGCTTTGCGAAGTCATTTTGCATCCCCGGATTGCCAAACAGCTTTATTCGGGATTTCCCGATCAGGAGTTGTTCAGTCGGGTATCCGGATTGATTCTTCCTCCGCTGGTGTACAACGGAGACCTTTGTACTCAGGAAGATTTCCTAGGTGCAAAGGCAAAATTCGTGAAGGTATCCAACTGGATGATTGGGCGCGGATTGCTAAAAAACCCATTTTTAGCATCGGAAATCAAGGGAGTTCAACTTCCCGGCAGGCTGGAAAAAATTGAATTGATGGAACGCTTCCACGAGGAGATTGTTGGCCAATATGCAGGGATGCTGAGTGGGCAAGGCCACTTGATTACGCGGATGATCAAATTCTGGGAATATTTTAGCTTCCTTTTTCCCAATCCGCACAAGTCGTTCAAACGGGTAAAGAAATCAGTGAACAGATCCAAATACGACCTTGCTGTCAGGGAAAATTTCCTGCAACTGCGAAACGAAGCGTAATATTTGACTCCTGTTATTTTGGGATGTATAAAAGAGGTTGCATGCAACGTCTCTACCGGTGCCACTCTCAACTTTTTTCTTCACCCCTTCGGCTTCGCTCAAGGACCACTTCGCTCAGGGACCGGTCTACCAGTCCCCCAGTCCAATAGTCCTACAGTCCTTCCTCAGTGCGCGAGTAGCCAGTTTTCGGCAGCATCCATCTCTACCTCCAGCGGGACGACCAGGTTGACGGCGTGCTCCATCTCCTCCTTGACAATCGCTTTGACAATTTCAGTTTCAGATTTGAGCAGGTCGAAGTTGAGTTCGTCGTGCACCTGAAGCATCATCCGGGAGGCGATGTGCTCCGAATCAAATCTTTTTTGTATCCGCACCATGGCCACCTTGATGATATCGGCCGCAGATCCCTGAATGGGGGCGTTGATGGCATTCCGCTCGGCGAAACCACGTACGGCTGCATTCTCCGATTTGATGTCCTTGAGATAGCGTCTTCTGCCCATGATGGTTTCTACATAGCCTCTGTCGCGCGCCAGCAAAATCTGTTCGTCCATGTATAGTTTCACCTGCGGAAAGTTGATGAAATAGTCGTCGATCAGCTGTTTTGCCTCATTTCTGGGGATGTTCAGCCGCTGGGCAAGCCCAAAAGCAGAAATTCCGTAGATGATTCCGAAATTGGCGGTCTTGGCTTTTCTGCGCATATCAGAGGTTACTTCGGTGAGTGGAATGTTGTAAATTTTGGCCGCTGTGGTGGCGTGGATGTCCTCTCCGTTGGCAAAGGCAGCGATCATAACGGCATCTCCCGACAGGGCTGCCATGATGCGCAACTCGATCTGGGAGTAGTCGGCAGAGAGGAAGAGATGCTCTGCATCTCCCGGGACAAAGGCCTTGCGGATCTCCCTGCCGTTTTCGTCGCGGATCGGGATATTCTGCAAATTGGGATTGTTGGAACTCAGCCTTCCGGTTACGGCAACGGTCTGGTTGTAGGAGGTATGAATCCTGCCCGTCTTGGGATTGATCAGTTTGGGCAGCGACTCGACATAGGTCGAAAGCAGCTTTTTCAATCCGCGGTGCTCCAGAATTTTCCCGATGATAGGATGGCGATCCTGCAGCATGGTCAGCGTCTCTTCGTTGGTAGAATATTGTTTGGTCTTGGTTTTCTTTGCCTTCGGATCAGGAAGCAGCTTGTCGAACAGGATGTGGCCGAGTTGTTTGGGTGAGGAGATGTTGAAGGGCTCGCCAGCCATTTCCGTGATCTCCTCCTCCAGTTTGATGATCTGTTCCCGCAGAATCAGCGCATACTGGTTGAGTGCTTCCACATCGATTTTCATTCCGGTAAGCTCCATCTGAATCAGCACCTTCAGCAAGGGCATCTCCACCTCTTCGAATAGCCTCATCACCTGCCCATCGATAAGCTCCTTCTCCAAAAGCGGTTTGAGCTGCAGAGTCATGTCGGCATCCTCGCAGGCATACTCCTTGATGGTCTCCAGCTCCACCGTGCGCATCGAGGCTTGGTTCTTTCCCTTGCCAATCAATTCAGAGGTGGCGATTTTTTTGTATCCGAGGTAGATTTCGCTCAGAAAATCGAGGTTGTGCCTGAGTTCGGGCTGAATGAGGTAGTGTGCCACCATCGTATCAAAAATCGGACCGTGCAGGGTGATTCCGTACCCGGAAAGCACCAGGGCGTCAAATTTGATGTTCTGACCGATCTTGGTGAGGGTTTCGCTGTCGAAGAGAGGCTTGAATTCGGCAACCAATTTCCTGGCTTTCGCCTGATCTGCAGACACAGGAACGTAATAGGCCTCCCCTTTTTTGCAACTGAAGGAGATGCCGACAAGCTGGTCGGACAGAGGATCCAGTCCGGTTGTTTCCGTGTCAAAGCAGAATTCCTTCTGCGCAGTAAGTTTTTTGATCAAAGCGGCCCTTGCCTCCTCCCCCTCTACCAGGTGATAGGAATGATCTGTGTTGCTGATCTGTTCAAGATTGGATGGCTGGGCGGTAAAGATTTCTTCCGAAAAATCGAACAGCAAACCCTGAGGATTGACTGGCTTAGGCACAACTACCTCCGCCTTTGGCAGCTTGGTGAGCATGTTGCGAAATTCCAGCTCCGTAAAGAGTTCGTTCAGCAGCTGGTGGTCGGGCTCCTTTCGAACCAGTTCATCGGGCGAGTGGTTCAGCGGTACCTCCAGGATAATCTCTGCCAGTCTTCGTGAGAGCCGCACCTGATCTTCGAAGTTGACAAGGCTCTCCTTCTGTTTGCCCTTCAGCTGGTCAATGGATTGGTAAACGCCTTCGATGCCGCCAAACTGGGCGATGAGCTGGGTTGCTCCCTTGGGACCAATTCCCGGGCATCCGGGGATGTTATCCGACGAATCGCCCATCAGTCCAAGCAGATCGATGACCTGTTCGGGCCTTGCAATCTGGAAATTTTCGCACACCTGCTCCACCCCCCAGATCTCCATTTCATTCCCCATCCGCTTGGGTTTGTACATAAAAATATTGGGCGATACCAATTGGGCATAATCCTTATCGGGAGTCACCATGTACACTTTGAAATCCTCCTTCTCGGCAGTTTTGGCCATCGTACCTATCACATCATCGGCTTCGTATCCGATGCATTCGAGCGAAGGGATCCGGTAGGCATCCATCATTTTACGAATGTAAGGAACGGCAATCCGGATACCTTCCGGCATGGCCTCCCGGGTGGCCTTGTAGGCATCAAAGAGCTCGTGGCGGAAGGTAGGACCGTGCAAATCGAAGGCGACGGCCAGGTGGGTGGGCTGTTCCAGTTTCAGAATCTGTTCCAGGGTATTGACAAATCCAAACACCGCCGAGGTGTTCATTCCCTTTGAATTGACCCTGGGATTGTTGATAAATGCGAAATAGGAGCGGTATATCAGTGCGTAGGCATCTATTAAAAATAGCTTCTTCATGGAACAATATTTATTTGAATCAAAGCTACTAAAAAGCGAAGAGCCGGCAAATCATTTTGCCGGCTCTTCGCTTTTTACAGGAATCACTTGCTAATTTTCACACTGGCAACTCTCCACGCATTTGAGAATACCGCTCAAGCCCGAATGCTTCAGAAAATAGTAGGTGTTTTTTCCATCACGTGTAGAAGCCAAAACACCTTTGGATTTCAGAATTCCCAAATGGTGAGAAGTGGCAGATTGCTCGATGCCCAAACGCTCGTAAATTTCGGTCACTGTTAACTTCTGGTGGCCCTCCAAAAAACTGACGATGGTGATGCGCATCGGGTGAGCAATTGCCTTCAGCATCTCTGCGGCACTGGTCAGTTTTTCCAAAGTTTGTTCTGTTGTGTTCATGGCGTATAATGGATAGAATATGAGTAATTGAGAAATACAAATATATAGATAACATGGAGTTAATCAATGGAACAAATCGTTAAAAAGTTTAATTTAGAACAGATACAAACAATTCCGCCGTGGCTTAAAATTTGTTACTTTTGATGGCTGATACAGCTATTACTGCATGGCCTCAAAAAACGATATTATTGCTCCTGTTGAAGCTGAGTTGAACCATTTTGAACCCTATTTCAAAAAATCAACGAAGACCACCATCCCGTTGCTGGATACGATCATGCATTACATTCTCCGGCGAAAGGGGAAACAAATGCGACCGATTCTGGTCTTTCTCTCGGCCAAGCTGAACGGAACTTTCAACGACCGGACCTACCACGCTGCCCTAACCATTGAGTTGCTCCATACGGCCACACTCGTTCACGACGATGTGGTGGACGAATCCTACCAAAGGCGTGGATTCTTTTCTGTGAATGCCATCTGGAAAAACAAAATTGCCGTATTGGTGGGCGATTTCATTCTCGCGAAGGGATTGCTGTGGTCGATCGAGCACAAGGATTACGACATCCTCCATTTTATCTCTGCGGCCGTCAGGGAGATGAGCGAGGGAGAGATCCTCCAGATTCAGAAGGCCAGAAGACTGGATATCACTGAGGAGGTCTACTTTGAAATCATCCGCAAGAAGACCGCCTCCCTGATGGCGACCAGTGCAGCGGTAGGAACCTGCTCGGTCACGGAAGATGCGGAAATCATCGAAAGGATGAGGCTATTCGGTGAGTACGCCGGCATTGCCTTCCAAATCAAGGACGATCTCTTTGATTTTCAAAAATCCAATCTGCTTGGAAAACCTACCGGGAATGACCTTCACGAGAAGAAGATCACCCTTCCGCTGATTTATGCCCTCAACCAGGGAAGTTCTTCCGAGAAACGGCAAATCCTCAACATCGTCCGCAAGAAAAACAAAACCGGTGCAGACATCACGGAGGTGACGAAATACATCGCTGCAAAAGGCGGATTCGACTACGCTGAAAAAGTGATGCAGGAGTACCACCAAAAGGCCCTCGATCAATTGACCTCCTATCCCGATTCTGAATACAAGCGCGCCCTGATCGCCTTCGTGGGATACATTACGACAAGAGAGAGTTAGGAAAGAGTGACTAGAGTGAGCTAAAGTGACTAAAGTTAATGTGGCTTGACGGAATGCAGAAAAGGCAGAAATAGTATCCTCTGCCTTCTGCCTGATTGAATTCCATGATTACCTCTTCTTGCTGAAATTGACAATCAGAAAATAGACGATAAACCCCAGCGAGATGGAGACCAGCTCGATGCCAAACGGCAACATGCTTTCGCGCATAAAATCACGGTAGGCATCTTCATTCCCCATGCCCGGGCTCATCTGGTGGATTAAGATAAATCCCAGGCCCGCAAAAAAGGCAACGAGTCCCCACTTGAGGGAAGGATATTTATTTGCCTCCTGACTTTCGCCGATAGAAGAAGCAATCTTTTGTTCCAGGATTCCTGCATTATCAAAATGTCCGGCTTTAATAATCTTCCGGCGCAACAAGAAATCGGTAAAATTTTTGATGATCTGATAAAAGGCGAAAAACACCACTGCCGCCATCAATACGTCTGTCATAATTTCCAGTTTTTAATGTTTGTATCCATGTGACAACAAGAACTCTCAAAATGTTGCAACTTTTCTCCCAATATTTTAAATAAATTGTGGCTGTTTTCTGCAACATTAAAAGAAAAATGGTGTCAAATGGTTGTATGAACGACAACGAACTGATCAATCAGGTATTAAATGGAAATCAAAATGCGTTTACTTTTTTGGTAAACCGTTACCAGAGACTGGTCGTTCATATTACAGGCCGGATGGTACAGCGTCAGGAGGAATTGGAAGATGTGTCACAGGAGGTATTCATCAAAGTTTACCAAAACCTGAAGTACTACCGAAACGAGTGCAAATTGTCGACCTGGATCGCGACCATTGCCTACAACACAGGCATCAACTATTTGAGAAAGCATAAAAAATGGGAAGCGGTACTTCCCGATGATGCCGCCATACTTAAAAGTCTCACAGGTGGCAGATCTGAAAATTATGAAACCATCGACCTGCACCGATACGTCCGTGAGAAAATTGAACTGTTGCCTGTTCACTACCGGACAGTACTGACCCTGTTTCACCTGGAAGAGTTTTCCTACCAGGAGATAGAGCAGATCACAGGCTTGCCGGAAGGAACTATCAAGAGTTATCTTTTCCGCGCCAAGGCACTCCTGCGGGAAAAATTGAAAGAAGTTGTAAATGATGACAGCTTAAGGCTGATAAAGGAAATATCCCATGAGAAATGATGAACTGAACGAGTTGGTGGAAAAATCACTCGGGTCGGAACCCGACTACCGTCTGCCTGCCGATTTTGCCCGCAAGGTAACTGTTTCCGTGATCAGGCGTGAACAGTGGAAAACAGACCTTCAGGAATATCTTTTGCTGACGGCAATCATGATCGGAATCGTGACCGCTGCAGCAGTCTCCTATTACCTGTTGGACAAAGATATGTTGATCCGAACTTTCAACTTCTTTGAATCCAGGCAGATTCAGGTTGCCAGTGCGATTTTCCTGGTGAATTTCATCCTTTTTGCAGACAAGGTATTGCTGCGTCTCCTGTTCAGCCGAATAAAGAACGGTTGAATAGTCTTTCAAGAAAATTCCCAATTGACTGTTGTCAGATTTTGGCCACCATCACCACATAATTTTTCCCATACTTCCTGGCACATTTGGGACAAGTGGTGTACCAGGTATAGATTTTATTGCTGCTGCAGCCCTTTCCCATCAATACCCGGTTGAAGTCGGTCATCCATTTCCCAACATCCCTAAAGGCCCCCTCATACACCTTGCTGTAGAATTTTCCCGTAAAAACCTTGTTTTCAAGGGCCCTGACCGGTTTATCCACACCTACCAGGAGATCCATGTTCCATTTGGATGTCTGATCGGAGAGACAAATTCCTTCAGACCAGTCGGCACCGGCCCTGGAAATTACCTTGTCCAATTTTTTCATTGTAAAGCCAAAATTCATTGGCATGTAGAACAGGCAAAAAACAGAACTTTTGACAAAAATTTTGTTGTCCCATTCAAAATTCTTGTTGTCCCAGGGGATGGGATCGAATTTTGGGCAACAAACCGGTTCAATTGTTGTTTCCATGCTCAAAAAAGTGATTAAAGTGACGAAAGTGAACCAAAGTGACTAAAGTTTGTGAAACCAAAAAAAAACAAGACAGTGGCAAAAGTACTTTAGGCACTCTAGTCACTTTAGTTCACTTTAGGCACTTCTTCTTACTTACCGACCATTTCAGCAGGTCGTCCACGGAGCGCACTCCAGGTTTCATCGAGGGAGATCTGGGTGACGGGCCGAAGTTGGATCAATGCCAAGCCAGCCCAGACCAGCTCTCTTTTCAAATCACTTTGGATCAGGCCCCCGCCTTTGGGGTAACAAGCCCAAAAAAGACAGTCATACCTGCCTGCTCCTCCCGCCCGGACCAAAAGTGATTCCAATTCAGAACGATTGGCACCAAAAACTTGGACAAAGTCGTATTTTCCCGCGGCCTCGGCTTGTATTTCAGTATCAAAATCCAGGGTTGGAAACAGTTTGAGAAATTCTTCGGGAGCATTCATGATCAAAATTTTATGCGCCTTATCCATCCTCAATTTCCTCAATACAAGAGGCCCAAAGCCATTCCCAAGACCTGAATTCGCCATTGTTATCCTAAAAGTAAGAAATTTTTTCTTCCGTTATATCTGACAGCAAATTGTTGGCCAGTCTGCTGGCACCGATTCTGAAAAGCCGTGGATTCAGCCACTCGTCTCCCAGTATCTCCCTGACGATGGCGATGTAGAAAAGGGCATCCGCACTCTCCACAATTCCGCCTGCCGCCTTGAAGCCGATTTTCTTCCCGGTTCTCTGGTGAAATTCACGAATGGCGCTGCACATCACGAAGGCTGCCTCCGGCGTTGCGGCAGGCTCCATTTTGCCCGTTGAGGTTTTGATAAAATCAGCCCCGGCCTGCATCGACAAGATGGAAGCTTTCCAGATGTTCTCCGGGGTTTTCAGCACACCCGTTTCGAGAATGACCTTGAGATGGGCCTCTCCACAACTCTTCTTGATTCTTGAAATCTCGTGCATCATCTCGCTGGTATTGCCCTCCAGAAAGGTACCGATGGAGATCACAATGTCGATCTCATTGGCACCTGCGGCCACGGCCATCTCACTCTCCAACTCCTTTACCTCGATAAATGTCATCGAGGAGGGAAATCCTCCGGCCACAGCGGCCAGAGCTACCTTGGCATCCTTGAGGTTTTTCCGAACACTTTTTACCAGCGTTGGATAGACACAAATGGCCGCCACATTGGGGAGTTCAATAAAGTGACGCGGAAAAAGAGAGACCTTTTCAGCCATTTTTCGTCCCTTTGCCTGCGTATCTTCAGCACTGAGGGTCGTCAAATCGATGCAGGACAAGGCCAGCCTCATCTCTTTTTTTGACAAGCTATTACCCAGTTTTGCCCTGATGGCCTTCAGCCCGGCAGCTACTTCTCCGGGTTCAAAAGCACGTTCAAAATTCTCAAAAATCCATTTCATACTTTGGTCAATTATTTCATTTTTGGAGGGGCAAATTCCGACCCCGATTACCGGAACCCTATTCAAACTTCACCCCTGTTATCAACAATTTTCAGAACTCTTTGTTCTTGGAATCCATGATGATTGTGACAGGTCCTTCGTTGACCAGATCAATTTTCATCATTGCACCGAAAATACCCGTTCTCACCTTTTTCCCCAATTGATCCGACATTTTTTCAATGAAGGATTCGTACAGGGGAATGGCCATCTCTGGCGAAGCTGCCCGAATATAGGAAGGACGGTTCCCTTTTTTTGTGGCAGCCTGCAGGGTAAACTGGCTGACCAGTAAAACATCTCCTCCAATCTCCTTGACTGAGAGGTTCATGACTCCACTTTCGTCCTCAAAGATGCGTAAATTGGAAATTTTTGTGCTCATCCAATCCAAATCCCCGCCGGTATCGGCAGGTTCAAATCCTGCCAAAACCAACAACCCTGCAGGTATGGAGGAGACCTCCTCCCCATTTACTGCGACGGATGCCCTGGAAACACGTTGGATGACTACACGCATAAAAGTTATCTTCGAATCACAATTTTCGGTTTTGGAGAATGCATCACTCAAATTTAGTGATTAATTATTGTCGGGGTCTACAAAAAAATGAAACAATTTTCGAATGAAACTCCCTCTTCAAAAATCGAAAATCCAAAATCCAACATCAGATAATCATCTTAATCGTTGCGGCCAGCAGCCAATACCTTGCTGCCTTTCCAATCAACATGAACAACATGCTCAGCTTCGGCGAGATCCGGAAGAACCCCAGACCAAGTATCAAAACATCTCCAATAACGGGTACGAAGGATAAAAGGGCCGCCAACGGGCCATATCGTTGCAGTTTCGGATAAATGGCATGAATCTTCTCCATTTTCACCTTGGCATATTTCTCAATCCACTCCATCCTTCCAAGGTAACCCAGGTAATAAATGGAGACTCCACCCAGCATGTTCCCTGCCGTGGCAACCGTGATACAGGAGAGGCCGTTGACTCCTGCCAGCAGTAGCACCGACATCACTGCCTCTGAATTAAAAGGAAGGATGGATCCGGAAAGGAATCCGGCAAGAAAGAGGCCCCAAAGGCCGTATTGCTGGAGAAAATCTACCATGAAGAAGTGACTAGAGTACTTAGAATACTTAGCGTACTTAGAGTGATTGGCATTCACCAGGGTGAATGATGTTAGATATCCCTTTGACTAAAAATTGTCCCTGGGCCCAACTCTAAGTACTCCAAGTACTCGAAGTACTCCAAGTACTTTAACATCGAGGATGCAATGCGATTAGGAGAGGGCGGCAACCGCCGATCCGATCATGTTGGCGTTCGGAATTTCCTTGATCTTCACCTTGACATCACTCAATGCCAATTCGGCCAGGATATCTTTCAGGTATTTGGAGACCAGTTTGTTGTATTCCTTGCAACTCTTTACCTTGCTCCAGAACAGACTGCCTTCCGCCGTCAGGCAAACTTTCTTGATGGTTGGATCGTGGGCAACCATCACCGCACACAAACCGGCCAGTGAAGCCGCCACCAGTTTGGCAGAACGTTTGTAGATCCTGCGGGCTGCCTTGACGTGTTTCTTTTTTTGTTTGTCGGGTTTGTTGATCAGATCTGTCAGCGACCTGGCATCGAATTTTTCATCGAAACCATCCTCCGGAAAGAGGGTCGTGAATATCTTACCCAGATACATTCCGGAAACGGCCTTCTCAAAACGCTGGGCGTTCTGTGTACCGGAAGCAACATCCACCTGATCGTCGATGGCAGTCAGGTGCAAAGGCCTGTAATTGCCCGATTCGAGGTTGATGGGTGTAAGACCCGACCAGTTTAGCGCTTTGTCCAGTTTGCCAATTTTGTCGGAATGGATGAAGGTGGCCATATTGGTTCCTGTTCCTACGATCAACCCGATGTATGCGTCGAAAGAGCTGTCGGAGAGTCCGGCAAAAAGGCTGGCAACGGTATCGTTGATTACTTTGACTGCCGTAAACTCGGCCTCACCCTTGGTGTTCAGGAACTCTTTCAAAGGCTTGCCTATCGGCTGATCGATCATCTCCGGGATGTCTACCCCTTTGGTCCAGCGCAGCAGTTTGGCATCCCCGTCTGGTAAGCACTCAGCTGGATAGGAAAAACAATAGCCGATGGGTGATTTCTCCGGCATTTTAAGATCCTTGAGAAAGGAGGCTTGTTCGGCATAGAGATCTTCAGCCGTAAAACCCTTGGTCTTCATGACACTGAGGTCCTTGCTCCAGCCATTCGGAGGATAAATTTCCGTCTTTCCGTCCTTGAAACTGACCACTGCCGCCCTGTAGTTGGTACCCCCAAGATCCAATACTGTGGCCTGACCTTCCACGCCGAGAGTTTTTGGTTTGATGTAGGTTGGAATGCACTGAATTTCCGTGCTGGGGTTGTTCAAGCCATTTTCCACTTTTTTCTGCAAATCCTGCGCAATCTCCTTCAGCTGGGCTGTCGACAATTTGAAAATATTCTCCTTCATGGTATTAATATTGTTTGGTAAAAATTATTGAAAGAAACCGGAAGAGGCAGCTTCTGCTGATTGAGGACCGGTTCAAAAGTTAATTCTGATCTTTACCAAAAGTAGAATTTTATTTTTTCTAAAATGGCCGGTTAATCTTTTTTAACTGCCCCCAAAGAGAAAAAAATGAAGAACCCGCCGATTTTGCCTATTTTTGCCTAAAATTAAGTCTATCAAGATGGAACAATTTACAACCAGGCAGAACAAGATTGGCCGGCTCATCCAAAAAGAGTTGAGTGAATTTCTGCGGCGCGACACACACACCCTGGCCAAAGGCAAAATGATTTCGGTCACAGCCGTCCGGGTAACCAGGGATATGTCGCTGGCCAGATGCTACCTGAGTATCTTTCCGTCTGAAGGATCGGCAGCGGTACTTGCCGAAATCAAGTTGCACAAGAGTCAACTTCGCGGGGAACTGGGTCAGGCGGTTCGTTTTCAGCTGCGTCACGTTCCGGAGCTGGAATTCTTCATCGACGACAGTCTCGATTACATCGAAAAAATTGACAACCTGCTGAAGTAAAAAATCACTGTTTTTTATGCATTACGATCCGATCAAACGCCAGCTGGGCAACCTCTTCAACCGCTCCCCCTTCTTGCGCAAAACCTTTTACCATCTGCTGGACCTGCTGCTGCTGCGTTCATGGCATGTACGGAAAGCACTACGGAGATTCAGGCAGGATCATGCGGTAGCCGAGTTGCAGATGCTCGATGCAGGTTCAGGCTTTGGACAATATTGCTATTACCTTTCCCGTCTGTTTCCCGATGCCAGAATATTGGGCGTCGATGTCAAGCAGGAGCAGATGGACGACTGCAACCTCTTTTTCCAAAAGATCGGGAAAGCAGACAGGGTTACCTTCGAAGTGGCCGATCTGACGCAGTACAAAGCTACCGGCCGCTATCGGCTAATCCTCTCCGTCGACGTGATGGAGCACATCCTGGAGGATGAACAGGTGTTTGCCAATTTCAGTGAATCGCTGCAACCAGGCGGATTGCTGCTGATTTCGACCCCTTCCGATCAGGGAGGCTCCGATACAGACCACCACGAGGAGGAGGGATCGCACGGATTCATTGAAGAACATGTCCGGGACGGATACAACAAGGAGGAGCTGACAGCCAAACTCATCAGGGCAGGATTCTCTAACGTGGAGGTCGCTTATACCTACGGGAAATATGGATCCGTGGCCTGGAAACTGTCGATGAAATATCCCATCCAGCTGCTTGGATTTTCACGCATCTTCTACCTGTTTCTTCCGTTTTACTATTTGGTGCTCTTCCCGTTTTGCGCCCTGCTGAATTACCTCGATGTGCGGCGGAGCAATCATTCCGGAACCGGCTTGCTGGTCATTGCCATCAAATAATTAATAAAGATCGGCCAAATCCGTCAACTACTGTACCAAGCCATGTTTAACAATACAAGGAAAGCCCAAGCAAAATTTGCCGCCTCTTTTGGTAAAATGAAGGAAGACGCGTTTCGTTTTGATTTTATTGAAAGGTACTTTGGGCTGAAGGACAAATCTGCCTCATTCCATTCCTTGTCCGACAAGACCTGCAACGACCTTGACTTCAAGGAGCTTTTTATGTTCGTCGACAGGACCACTTCGAGAGTTGGTCAGCAATATCTTTACGACAGGTTGAGAACGGTTCCCGGGAACGGTGAGGAGTTGGCAGGTCAGGAGCAGCTCATCCACAAAATTGCCACCGATCCTGAATTGAGGGTAAATCTTCAGCTTCAGCTGGACAAACTTGGTACAGACGAGGCCTACTACCTCACCTCCCTGTTTCATGAAACCTACATTGCAGAACCAAAGTGGTTCTTTGTCACACGGCTTCTCTCCTTCACCACTCTTTTGTCGCTTGTGCTGCTGCCCTTTAATCCCCGGCTGATCTTTGTTCTGACAGGAGTTTTTATCGTAAATGCCGGCATCCACCTCTGGAACAAGCGCAATCTCTACCAGTACCTCGCCTCCATTCCTCAGTTGCTAAGGCTCAATGACGTGGCAAAAGCCCTGCTGAAGAGTGAAATTTTCCAAGGGAAAAAGAGGGATTTAGAGAACTCCATTGCTGCGATCGACAAGGTGAGAAACAAAATGTCGTTTTTCAAACTCACCTCCAAACTTGAAAGCGATGTGGAAATCATCTTTTGGGCAGTGCTGGAGTTCTTCAAAATTCTTTTCCTGCTGGAACCACTCTTTTTATTTGGGGTTTTGAAACAATTGGATGCCAAAAGAAAGGAGATGGAGGAAATATTTTCCTTCGTCGGGTATGCAGATTTTCTGATTTCCATCGCATCTCTCAGAAATGGTCTCGATCAGTATTGCGTGCCCGAGATTACCACCTCCATCAAAACGTTGGACGCGCAGGGAATTTACCACCCTTTCATTGTGAATTGTGTGGCCAATTCGATTCAGGTGAAAAACAAATCCATCCTGTTGACAGGATCCAACATGTCCGGGAAAACCTCCTTCATCCGCACAATAGGAATTAATGCAATTACAGCTTTATCCCTAAATA
>TBL_comb47_HYPODRAFT_10002217_pt1 | contig 24163 bp, 29 predicted proteins | sample TroBogypolimnion_40_FD_10682 | JGI IMG/M metagenome (IMG submission 10682)
AATGGTCAAAACAATAGCCATGGCTTATCTGCTGGAAATGTAGGAACAAGCGCACAAGCCGTAACAAAACTAACAGTTGGGAATTATAATGGAGCTGCCGTATCTGGTAATGGTTGGCAAGGCGATGTCTATGAAGTAATTGTATTCAATTATATTCTAACTTCTGTTCAGAGAAATAATGTTCTAAATTACCTAAAGACCAAATATCAATATACAACACTGGCAATGCCTCCAATGTCTATTCCATATCTTCAATCTTGGATTAGAGCAGATCAGGTAAATGGATTGTCTAATTTATCAAGTGTTGTCAATACATATGATATGAGCACGAACTATGCTACCTTTACAGGCACATCAGGACATCAATTTGTCTGGAATGCGGCAGATTCCAACTTCAATAATCTTCCAAGTTTCACATCAACGACAACTTCCTTTATGCAATCTGGAACTTCATTAACGCTAACAACGGCATATACATTATATACTGTCTCATCTGCAACCAACGTCTTATCAATCGAAAAGATACTTATATCCAATTCGACAGATCAATTTGAGTTTGGAACTTGGTCCGGTCAATATTATCTAAAAAACACAACTTGTGCAGGAGGGACGGTTGATACCAATCCACATCTAATGTGTGGAGTTATCAATGGAACTGCTGCAAGTCTTTATCTTGATAATAGCACAACTCCAATAGCAACTCAGACATTCACGGCTGTTAATCCTATAGGATATCTATCGTTAGGATATTCTGCATCTTATGGATGGAACGGAACTGCTGTTGAATATATAGTATTCCAAGGTGCTCATACATTGGCACAGAGGCAGACTATATTTGCATATTTAGCAAATCGTTATAATAAAACTTGGAAATGAGTTTGACAAAATAGCAATATTTATATGTTTATTGAGAACAATGAAAATTTTCTCAAACAATGGTCAAAATTAATCTGACCTAAAATGATTAATATTGGATTGATCCTTTAATCCTAATAACAAAGGAAAACAGATGGCATTCACACCAGAAGATATTCAAGCATTAGCAGAAGCATTAAAACCAATGATAACCGAGGTAGCGAGTTCAGCTGCAGCGGCTCATGTAACGAAGAGGAATAAGAGTTTCGAGGATAAGTTTAACGAAACATTATCTCAAATTAAGCCACCAGCGGTTGAGGAAGATACTGAAAAAGTAACTTTAACTCAAAGGGTAACTCGTCAAGAAGAAGACAATAGAAAGCTTCGAGCCGAATTACAAGCAGAAAAAGAAGCAAATCAACGAAAGGCGATGCGTTCAACTTTAGAAGCACAATTAGCAAAGGCTGGAATACCACAGAACCTATTAAAAGCTGTCTCATCTCAATTAATCCATGAGGATAAGTTAGTTGATTTAGACAAACAGGGTAATGCAGTATTTAAGATGCACGGTTATAATGATGAAACTGTTTCAATGGAAGAAGGTCTTTCTGGGTGGTTAAAAGAAGAAGGTAAGAGTTTTATTCCGGCGCCACAGGCAAGAGGGGCAGGACAGAGACCAGTAAAATCTTCACACCAATCTCTAAATGATAATTCTACTCAAGAAGAGATGGACGCGGCTCTAATGGAAGCAATTAGAAATAGTCGTTAATTTTCACAAATATATAGTATAACAACAAAGGATCAATAATATGGCTCTCGACAACTCATCCGATATCGCATCGGCACTTTCACAACGTTTTGAGGCTGACATTAAGCGTCAGTACAACCGTGTTACTCATTTAGCATCTGCTCTTAAATCCGAAGGTGCTGTTCAGGGTAATGCAAAGAATGTCGCATGGGATGTAGTTCTCGGCGATTCTTATAATGGATTTGGTCAATCCGCATTAGCATTCCCAGAAGGGACTGCAATGGCATCAACTGAATACACTACGGATTCGATTGTTCCTGCAATTCTTCCGTGGGGACTATATCGTAACGGATTCTCTGTTACTGATCATGAATTTGATATGGCATTTGTTTCTGGTGGATCTTCAACTGCTGCCAGCGTAGGTCTATTAAAAGAAAGAATTCTTTCTGCCACTTCTAAATTAGCTTCTCTTCAGAACGTTGATATGTTCTCTGGAACTGGTTCATCTGTTGGAGGCATTTATGCAGGCTCTCCAAACGTAGTAGGTCTTACGACCGCTCTTGCTGCTTCTGGTACCTATGCTGGAATTGCAGTTGCCAACTATGGTAGCTGGGCATCTAACGTCCTTGCTAACGGTGGAGTTCCTCGTCCATTAACTTTCGATTTAATGGCACAATTAGAATCAGAAATCTTCAATGCTTGCAGCGAGAAACCAGACCTTATCGTCTGTTCTACCAATGTATGGCGTAAATACAGCGCTCTATTTGAGCCACTTCGTAGATTTAATGATGCCAAGAATATGTATGATACTTCTGTTGATGAGCTTGAATGGCGTGGTATTCGTATCATCCGTGATAAAGACGCTCCAGAATCTGGTGGTTCCGGTTCGATGTTCTTCTTGAACACCAACCACATTACCAAGGTATATCTTCCACCTTCTGAACTATCTCGTGCAGATGTTTGGAAAGTCCAAGATGAGAGCCTTAAGGGCACCAATGGAGATGGCGTTACTACGGACACTTCTGTTCCAGTTCGCATTATTCCTCTTGCAAGAACTGGTGATTTTATGAACTTCATGGTTAAATCCACGGTTCAATTAAAAGTAACCCGTAGAAATGCTCTTGGTTCTATCGTTGATATTTCAATCACCTAATTGATTTGCTGTATATAATCATTTTAATATAAAAGGAAAAATATAATATGGCAATATCATGTAGAAAAAATGTAGTCGAGATGGTGGAGGCTCTTGTATTTGCACACAATGCATTACAAAATAAAGTTGCCACTGACGGCTATCACAGAGATTTAACGCAAGTTACTTCTTCACCAATTTTTAATCAGTCAGGTATTACTGTCACTAACGTAACTGTTAGTGCTGCAGCTGCTACTGATTTACCAACCTCAATTACTCTTACAAATCAATTACTTGCTGTTCTTGATATGCATTGCATGGATGACCAAGTTCATCTTATAAGAGATACTGTCAATGATCCAGTTATTGATGGATATGCACCAGCATTTGATTTACCTTCAGTTCAAGTTGCCTTAAATGCATTAAAAGTATTATTTGTTGCTCATCAGACGCAATCTGGTGTTCATGCGAATAATGATGGAACTTCTTATGGACTTCCAGCAAACGCTACATCTCTTGGTACTGCCGAGACATTAGCCAATGCATTGAAAGCTGCTCTTAATACTCATATGGCTAACGTAGGTACTGCGGGTATGCGTATTAGTATTATAGGCGATTAATAACATATAATATATATTGAAAAACAGGAGAATAATATATGACATCAAATAAATTAGACCCATCGGATTATGTATATACTGATATAGTAGAAACTTTTTCTGAATGGAAAAATAACAATACAGATACTGCAAATTTCAAGCTTCTTATGGATAATAAGCGACCAGGTTCTGATTCAAGGCACGGAGTAGATTGTAAGGCGAGTGTTTTCCTTCCGGTCAGATTAGAGCCAGGTCAGTCAATTAAGTTACCAAAAGAATATGATCAAGCAATTCGTAAGGTATGTCCTAAAACGGGTCAGGTGGTCGGTGGATTGTGTCCTTGGCTTGTTAAAGTTGGGGAAGAAGATATCGTAGTTCATTCTTCATTAGATTACAAAGCTGCATTCCAAGAACAAGAGGCAATGGAGCTTATGAAGGCAATGAAGAAAGAAAATGAATTACGAGATGCTCTTAAAGAATTAGAGAAGCGTAAATTGCAAGTGACAGAGATGGCTTCTGAAAAGAGATCTGTCGGTCGTCCCGCAAAAGATAAATAATGCTTATTATCGTTTAAGGAAATTATTAATATGCAATATACAAATCAACAGCTAAATACGATTTATTCATATCTTGGCTATAATTTTTATGTGCAGTTTGATCCACATATTAAGAATATGATATTGGCTACACAAGCTGTTGCTGATAGTGGCTCTCAACCAGATGGAACTTTACAAGCACAAGTTCTTTCGATATGTTCTAATTTAGCGACAGTAGATCAGAATCTTCTTAATTTACAAAATCTTGATTGGATTACATCTTCATCGACTGGTGCTAAGATTGATCCTGCAAGAGGAGATTTCCTTCTTCGCAAACAAGGTAGAGCATTAATTAAGCAGTTATGCATTATAATGGGCATTAGATTTGTTAGATCAGATTATTATGGAAAGACATCTGTTGTAAGTGATCAGTCTGATGGTGGAGGTTCTTCATTCGATCCTTTTGCTGCAGGCTAAAAGGAGCTTAAATGACAGTATCTGATTCATTAAAATATGCAGAAGATATGACTAATGCCGTTGATTGCCTTCTTGCTCAAAATAGAAAACAAATTAATTATGTTGCAATTACAAATGATGCAATTAATTATGATGATACAAATATTAACAAAACAACTATTATATCAAGATTAACAATAGCAGATGGTTATCGCTCTTATGCTCCATATGATGGCTATCTAAATCCTGGTTTTGAACAAATAAGTGCAGAAAATACAGTCCTCTCTGCTGGACAATTAACTGATAATTTATTTCTTATTGGGCCGTTTGTTTTCCCTTATGAATTAAATGGAGTTTCTGGCGGAGTTGATCCATATTTATTCCAACCATCAATCGGCTCTAATAATAATATACAAATCTATTTACAAATATTCGGTCTTGGATTATCTCCACAAGGTAATTTCTATAAAATAAAAGAAATAAAATTATCAGGTAAAGGGATACAGGCTGGTATATCTTATAAATTACTAATACAATCGACACAATCGAATCCACTTCTATGATATACAGAGACCTTGAAAGAGAGATAAATGATGCGGCAGAGCAGACATTAAAAGATGCTGCAGAATTTGCAAGAACCGAAGCATTATCAACGACAAAGTTTAAGGTATCAACGGGATTTAAGCAAGCAACTCAATTTCATCCTTTGAGTAAAACTTCTGGTTTCATATTAGCTGATAAGCCATATGCAATCTATTTAGAAGAAGGAAATAACCAAGGCGGACCTTATATTTACCCTCGCAATGCCAAAGCATTGCACTTTGTGGCTAACGGAAAAGATGTATTCGCTAAAAAGGTCCGTAGTCATCCTGGTTATTGGTTTATGCAAGACGCAAGTGACAAATTAGATAATGAAATTGACACTATGTTCCAAAATAACCTAAAGGACTAAAATGAATGATGGTTATTTGTTTGGATATAATAGCACAATTTTCCCAGCTCCAGTTGGTTCTACATTAGCTTCGCTTGATCCAGCGACACAGACAATACTTCGTTTTTTTACAAATGTTCTTCAATTAAATCTTGGAGCTGCATTTTCAGCAGATGCATTATCTTGCGGCTTAACTCATACAAAACTTAATAATTTTGTTGATGGATATGTAGTAGGGCAAGCAATAAGTTTTCCTCCTGATAGCATTTTACAATCTTCTGATGTAAAATTTCCACTACTTTCAGTTCATAGAGTTTCAAGAAAATTCACACAACACTCTACAATGAAAATTATCATTGAGAGCGAATATGCTGTTACTTATGTCTTACCACCATTAGCTGCAGAACAATTTAATAAATTATATAAATACTTATCAGCAATATCTGATGTACTTATACAGAGAAGTTGGTTAGGATACGATCCTAATTATAATAATGGAGAACAAGTTTGGAAGACTGCGAATATCGCATATGCACTTTTAGATAAAGATGAATATGGCAGTTTTCTTGGTAGTGATAGTAAAACAGAATATCCTTCATTGAAGATATCTTTAAGGGTAATGGAAGAGACACAGTTCGTAGATTCCAATTATCAAAGTCTTCTTGGAGTTGATGCAACTATCTCTAATGTTGATGGATATAATACCTCAAATCCTGTTCTTCATGTGGCTGATGGCTACATTAATCCGAATTTGTCGATAACTTCTATAAGTCTTTCTACAGGTCCGGTAACTGGAAATTCTTTCGTAATTATTATTGGAAATGGGTTTGACAATATAACTACTTCTAATACTATTACAGAAAGTCTAACTTTTAATAATGCAGCTGCCTCAAAATTAATAGTTAAATCTAATACATCGATTGTAGCAATAACGGGACCTGGACAGACAACTGGGACTGGCGATATAGTTCTTACAGATAATTTTGGAAATGTTTCTATTGTTTCTTCTGGATGGACTTACACATAATTAGGAGAAATTATGAAAAAAGAAGATACATATTTATTTGTAAAAGCTGTTCCACATTCTAATGTAATGCCAGTTGGTGCAATTAATCAAGGGCAAGTTCAGTTTATTGGAAAAGTTTTTAATACACAAACTGAAAGTTTTGATATTCTGCCTGATGGTGTTCAAGTTCTTTTTCATGTAGAATATATAAAACACATCAAAAATGGAAGTCTCTTACCAGTAAATCTTGAAACTGCACTCAAAGCAGGCGTTGTTTTCGAGATGTCTGTATATTAATAAAAATAATTGTTGAACAAAAAGGAATATTTTAATGGCATCTCCAATAACTCTAACCGGAATCGGTCCTAATACCTTACCTGGTGTATATGGGCAAATTAATTTTGCTCAAGGTCAATTATCATTAGGCGGATCAAATTATTCTGCCATCATATTAGCTAACATTACTTCTTCTGGTTCTGCATATGCTGGGATTGCAAACAATCAAGTATATGGTCCTGACACTCAAGTTACTATGCAAACTGTTCAGGATGCAATTAATTTATTTGGTTCTGGTTCTCCAGCTCATTTAATGGTTGCAGATTTTATGGCAGTAAATAAATCAACTCCATTATATGTTCTTCCAGTTGCTGCTGCTACGGGTTCTGCTGCTACTTGGATTCTTACCTTAACTACTTCTGGCACATTAACTAACGGTTCAATAAGCCTTCAAGTTGGTCCAGATGCTCCAGTTGTAACTACCATTAATGCATCTATTCCAGATACTGTTACTACAATTGCTGCGAATATGGCTGCTAATATTAATGCAACTAATAGTCTTCCTGTTACTGCTACATCATTAGCTGGTGTTCTTACGCTTACTGCTAAAGTAGTTGGGGCAAGAGGTAACTGGTTACGCTGTTATGCCAAGGTTCTTTCAGGAACTGGAATTGTTCTTTCTCAAACTCAACCATCATTTGCTACGAGCGGAGTTGGAGCCGATACTGTTGGTGTTGCCGCTGCATTAGCTGCTCTTGCAGTAAATGGACAGAGATATTACTATTACATTCCAGAAGCAGGCGCTGATACTGTTGATGGTTATTTAGTTGCTACATTTGGTGATTTTGTAACTCAAATTCAGCAATTAGCTACTCCAGTTGTTGGTCTTCGTCAAAGATTGGTTGCGGGTTCGGTTGATAGCATTGCAAATACTGTTCAAGTATCTACTGCTGCAAATGAGCCAAGAGTTGAAATTGTATGTCTTCCAACTTGTGAAACTACTCCGGGGCGTTTAGCTGCCAGAGCTGCAGCTGCATATTCATTACTTGAAGTAGCTCCATTACAAGCTTCTGGAGTTAATTTTGATGGCTTCGGTAATGATGCTACAAGCACAGGTCTATTCAATGTTGCTGCTCCACTTAATGGTTCCGCTCCAAGTAATATTTCATTACAATCAGCTACTCTTACTGGTTTAACTCCATTACAAGTTGTTCGTGGTGGAAAAACAGCAATTGTTAAGAGAGTTACTACTCGTTTCTTCACTAATGGTTCTGGTACATTTGATGGTAGAATTACTGATGGTGGTAAAGTTACTATATGCGATCAGTTCTTGGATGATCTACAAACTCAAATTGTTGCAACATTTCCTCGCAAATTAATTGCAAGTGATCCTGCTGCGGGCGGGCAACCAGCTCCTCCAGGTGTTTGCACTCCAGCATTAGTAAGACAAGTTGTTCAGGGAGTAATTGCTAATTATGCAAGCAGAGGACTAATTAATGGTCAATCTACTTTAGCTAATTTAGTAGTCCAAAGAGAAGTTTCTCCAACCTCAAGAATTAGCGTTCAAGTTGGTCTATTTGTTAATGACTTACTACATACCGTTGTTCTTCAAGTAAATCAACAATAAATTAAAGAAACTTAATAAGGAAAAATAAATGGCTAATTCAGTTTTTACACCACAAGTGTATGCTCCAATATTTTGCAGCATTAAAGGTGAGGCGCAATCGGAAGTTCATCAGATTGAAATTAATATGGAATCTAATGCAACAGATGTCAAGACGATTATGCGTCAATGGGCAGGTGTTGTTCAAGGTGCCGCTCAGATTGATTTTACATTACATGCAGTAATTCCATTTAATGCAACGGATGCAGGTACTGGCGGTGGATTAGGTTCTACTGGTTCAACTGCTGGTGGAGTTCCTCTTCATCAAACAATGGTAACAGCACTTAATGGTAATCCAGTTCCAGTTCAATTCGCATTTGGTATTGGTGGGTTTACTGCTGGTGTTCCTAATACTCAATTACTTGCTAATGGTTTTATCAAGAGAGCCGCTATCTCTTATAGCGTAAATGGTACTCCAGAGATAGTTTATTCTGGGACATGTGCTTTTACCTATTGGCAATAAAAGGATAATATAAATATAAAATAATTTTATCTATAATTCAACAGGAGCCATATTTAATAAGATATGGAGAATTATAAGATGTAAATGAGCCGAGAGGAATCTTGGCGGGCAAAAGTGCCCCGGCATATCATATACAGTTCTCTCCTGTTCTGTATTTGGTTAGCCGGGGCATTTTTTCATTCAACAGGAGACAACGATGTCAGAGATTAATTTATACGCAGAATTTACACAGAAAAAATTTAGTATGGATGTTGAGATGCCATTTACTAAAGAAGATGGTTCTAAAGTAATTTTACCTATGGTAATATTAACCGGAAGAGAGATGAATGAGGTTAAGAAGGCGGCTGAAAAATCAACTATGGCAATGTATGATGGTAAGATGCCAAAAAAAGATGAAGCCTCTTCATTTGCAGAATTGGTTGAAGAAAATATTTGTTGGCAATTAATCTTCTATTCTATAAGAATGCCTGGAGATTTGAAGAAGAAATTCTTTCCTACATTTGATGCAGTTCTTGATTTACTTACTCCAGATCAAGCTGGCATTATTAAAAACTCATATCTTCAATTACAAATTAATCAGCCTTGGATAGTTAATTTAGATAATGATGATCCAGAGAAGATTGAAACGATGATACAGAATTTAATTAAGGCGGGGACAGAGGGCACTTTTTTTTTGAATTCGCTAACCTCGGTCAGTCAGAACATCCTCATCAATTCTTTGGTTGCGAAATTGAAGAAATGCATGATGGAATCTGGTACGCTTGGCACGCAGCAAGAAGATATAAAGACCAACAAATAAACCCAGAGAAATATAAGAAAATTGAAGAAGCAAAGAAACAAGTTGGCGGAAAAGTTAATTGGACAATAAATAAGGTTCTACAAATACATGGCCTGCAAGAAGGCAAGCAATTAGATACATCTACACTTACTACAATGTTTGGAAAATAATATATGGCAAAAGATGTAAAATTAAAGATCTCGATTGATACTACTGGTATTAAATCTGCGATTAGAACGGCAAATGAAGCAAGTCGTTCTATTGCGGATCAATATATTAAAGATCAACAGAGAATGACCCGTCAGACAAGAATTGAGATTGACAAACGCAATTCTATGTTAAAGGGTCAAGGCAATGGCGGCGGTGGTGTGGGCAGCGCATCTCAAATGAGAATGCTGGGTTTTGCCGCTCAAGCTGCCGGTTTCAATAAGCCGGGTTATTTATTGCGTATGAGTTCTGCTGGTATTGGTGCTGGAACGAGCGGGACAGCTATGCTTGGTGCTAGTGCAGCATTAGGTGGAATTGCCATCGCATCTAAACTTGTAGAGATTGGTTTAGAATCGTTAGCCTCTGTTGTCAAATCAACCGCTGGAGCATTCGTAGGAGCTATTACTGAAATTGGTGGAGCAAGAAACTTACAAGAAATGATTGTTGAATCTGCTACCAATGAAAGAATGGCTGCCAGTATTGCTGCTCACTCTGCTACACCAGTTAGTACAGCAGAGATTTCTACTCTACTTAAAAGCATTTCCAGTGAGTTTAATCAACAAGAACTCGGTAAAATGATAATTAGCTTCTTAAGCAAAAGAGGCGATATTGGTGAAGCAAAAGAACTTGCTCCCTTTATGGCTAATTTAGCTTCTGTTATGTCAATTGGTGGTCAAGGAGACCCAGCATTAGCCGGAAGAATCTTAGGTCAATTGAGAGTTCAATTTCCAGAATTAAGCGTTGCTCAGACAAAAAAAATGACTGCAAATTTATGGGCTCAAGGTAAATCTGGAGCAGTTAATTTAGAAAACACAGAATCTATTTCTAAGGCTCTTGGATTTGCCAGAGCGGTTAGCCCTAATGTTTTGAAAGGCGCTAATTTAGAAATGGGAATGGTTCAAGCGGCACAAAGATATACTGGTGGCCAATCTGCCGCTCAGGCTGTTACTGGGGTTAAACGTATTCAAGAGCAACTCTTGAATCCTGGCAATGATGTTAAAGCTGAGAAAATGAAAGCTTTCTTTGGTCAAGACTATCTGGCTCATGATGAAGAAGGAAGAGTTGTTTTTAGAAATGCTGCCAATACAATGGCCAAATTAGCTATCGGAGCATTTGAAGGCGACCCCCGTATGAGGGGAATGCTGGAATCAAGAGGAATGCAAGCCGTTCATGGTTTCGTTGAAGGAGAACTATCTGCACAGTTTAAAGGCAAATCTGAGTCTGAAAAATTAAGCATTACAGAAGAATATTTCCGCAAAATGCAAGAGTCAGGCGATAGCTTAGGAGAATTAGATAAGGCCATTTCTACTGTTAAAGAAACTGCCGAATATCAACTTAAAGAAGCTTTTAATGATTTAACAAAAGAAATGGCAGATGAATTATTGCCAATTATAAAGAATGATTTAATACCTGCTGTTAAGTTATTTACAAAAATGATGATTGCTAATAAAGATAAGGTTGGCACAGCATTAGAAGATTTTGTTGTGGATATGCTTTCTTTATCAATAATGATAGGCACTCTAGTTAAAGGGCTTTATAAATTAATAAGTGGAATTATAAATTCACCACTTATTGATGTGTTTCTTTCGCCATTAACGGCAGACGCAATAAGAAATGCTGTTCCTACTATGGAAATGATTCAACAAGCTGCTCGTAAGCAAGTTGATTCATTAAAGTCGGGTCCCCAGCCAGAAGTTTTCGGACCACCAAGACCATCTGATGCGGATTTGGCAGCAAGTCAAAATGCTCCGGAAGAAAAAGAAACTTCTGGTCCTAAAATTGTACATGATCCAATAACTAATAAATCTATACAAGACTTATTAAAAAATGCCAGAAAAGCAAATAAAGGCATTATAACAGATACTAAATCATCAATAAATCCACCATTGTCGGGGCATTAATATGACATTACCAGCAGGTATAAATCCATCAGATTCTCCGGGTCTTCCAATTGAAAATCTACCTGGACTTCCATCTTTGCCAAATTCTAATCCGGCAAATTCTTCTGCATTGCCAGATAATAATACAACGGCTCCAACTAATGGCTATACTACAGATCAATTAGCAGTATTATTACAAGTAACATTTGATGGCAATGCCTTCCCTACCACTTTTTTTAATGAAAATGGCTCTCACGATCTTGCTATTCATAAATATCCTAATTTAGATGCTGCCCGTTTAGAAAATACTGGAAGAAATTCATCTGTATTTTCTGTTAAAGCAATTTTTACAAATAATATTTATCCTTCTGTAAATGAAACTTGGCTTCCTGGGACATTATTTCCAATGGTATTTAATAATGTGCTTACATCATTATATGATACTGGAAATCCAATTAAAACTATTACACATCCATATTTAGGAACAATTAGTGTAATGGTACAGAATTGGAGTTATGAATTTAATGGAAATGGTCCAAGAGATGGAGCTTTCATAAATATGACATTTATGGAAACTCAAACTCAAACAAATATTCTAAAAGCTATTGCTCCTGCAAATCCGATATCTTCTTTAACTCAATCTGCTGCTGCATTAGATACTCTTATGAAGGGAGCACCAGTTCCAATTCAACCATCTGGAATGAGTTTATCAGGGTTCTTTAGCCAAATTGCCGCAACTGTTAGAGGCGCTATGGCTATTCCAACACAAGTCGTCAATTCCATAAACACTCCAATTTCTCAAATTAATATTGGACTAAATCAAATTGCATCATCTTCTCAATTTTATAATGCTGCAAGTTCTCAATATGTATCATCGGGAGCTGACTATAATACAATTCTTGGAGTTAATTTCGGAATTCCAAGCCCTCCTTCATTTAATTGGCAATCATTACAAAATGTTTATGCCGCCTCTTTTGCTCTAAATCAAAATACACATAATAATGCTAATCAATTTTTATTATCTTCTATGAATTTTATTAACGCTATGATTGCTTATTATACCTCTATGTCAAATGTTGAAACTGCTCAACTTAAACTTAATTTATATCTAATGTTAGGTCAATTGCAACAAATACAAAATACACAATTTGGTAGCAATAATAATTGGAAAGTTCAACAATATATTACAAAAGTGCCAACTACATTAATTAGTCTTGCTAATATATTAAATAATAGTGTTGATCAATTATTATCATTAAATCCAACATTGAATAAAGTATTATTTATTCAATCATTTACACCAGTTTCTTATTATCAGGCAAAATGACAGATCAAATAGAAGTTAGTTTTATAGATGCTAATGGCAATCATCAAAACATTAAAAATTGGACAGAATATGATATTCAGAAAGATTTTTTTGATTTTGCGGATGGATTTACATTAGTTTTAGAAGATGATAGATTAGATCAATTAACTCAACATTTAGAAGTAGGTATGAGGCTTGAATTCAAGATAAATAAATTTAATATTTTGGTTGGATATATTGATTCAATTGATTTAGCATATACTCGTGGAGGACATGGAAAATCTCTAACAATTAGAGGTAGAGATGTATGTGGTTTATTATCTGATGCTCATGTTTATCCTAATCTTGGTCTTGGAGGAAATACACAATACCAATTTAATCCATTAGATAAATTATCTGACGCATTAAATGTTATTTTAACCAATGGACTAACTCCTATTGAAAACTTATTTACAAATGATCTTAATGGTAATTTGCAATTATTGGAAAAATCACAAATTGGAAATGCTGCCTTTTCAACAGGATTCGGAACCGGAATAAAAGTTAAAGGAAGAAATCTTTCTAAAAGCTATAATTCTAATTTAGAAAAATTATGTAAGCCAGAAAAGGGTGAAAGTTATATAGGTTATGCTACTCGTTTAGCAACTCGTGCTGGATGTTTCATCAAATGTATGCCAGGAACTGATAATGCTTTATTAATTTCTCCTCCTACATATCAAAGAGTAGGGTTTAGTGCTCCATATAATTTGAATCATATATATATTCAATCAACTGTAAATAATATTCATGAAGGTAGATTAAAAATTTCATATAAAAATCAACCAAGTGTAATTATTGGTGAAGCAAATCATGGTGGACCAACATTCAGAAAAGAAACTCAAAAAGTAGTTTGTATTAATGAATTTACTGGATATGTAAAAAATACACAAACATTAGATGTTTCTAACTCTATTCCAAGTGTTAAAAATGCATTACAACAATTAACTACTGGTCCAATTAATGAAAATAATTCAGGATATTTATTATTAGCACCAAATCTTGATTTATATTCTGTAGCAACTCAAAATGTAATTGGAACAACGGCAATATCGTCAAGACCATATTATTATGTTGATTATAATGCAGAAACTCCTGAAGAATTAATAATTTCCGTAGCAGAGTTAATGGCAAAATTTCAAGATGATTTTTTAGAGTTAGAATATACTGTTGATAATCATACAAATAATGGTGTGCCATGGAACACTAATCTTATGTGTAATGTTTCTGATGAAGCAATTAGTCCAAATCAATGTATGACTGGACAATTTTGGATTCAGAAAGTTAATTTTACAAAATCAAGGGGTGGTGGAACTGAAACTAAATTATTATTAAGACTTCCTTATACTCATGTTGTAAATTTCACGTCATAATAACAAAAAATAGATATAGAATATAATGTCAAACTTACAACTTATGAATATGCTGGGAGAAATAATCAATGTTGCTGACATTGTTGGCGGAGATTTTCCAGCTGGATTACCACAAACTGCGGGACCATTAACTTATACTCTTCCATCTAATACTCCTTCTGGGCAGAATGGACAGTCTGTTCTTCAGTTAGGTAATGTTTCGACTAATGAGATTTATTCTAAAAATACAGAGTTTTGGTCTGGTTGTCCTGGAATTGTATCTCTTCCAGCCTTACCAACATCTTCTTCTGATGCTTGTCAAGTAATATATCTAAATAGAAATAATCAAAATATTGGTTTTGCTTATAGAGATACTCGATATAATGCTAATTCTATGCAAGCTGGAGAAACTCTCTTATTTTCGCCAATAGGTTCTGGTAAGATAAAATTAGCAAATGATGGTACAGTTACGATGGGAACTGATGCTTCTGTTAATGGTAAATGCTATGTTCAGACAAATGAGAATGGTATTTATTTTGTTACTCCGTGGGGCACAATGTCTTTGGATGCTAATGGATTTAATGTTACGGTTGCATCTGGAGCGAGTATAAATATGGGTGGTCTTGCAAGCGGATTACCGGTAGCTGCATTAACAAGTTTCGTAAATATAAATGCCAGTATGTTTAATGCGGCAGCAACTACTGTTTCTCTTGGTGTTGGTCCCGTTTTTGCTAATGCTTGTGTTCCAATTACTGCTGGAGCGCCTAATCAATTTGGAGTTCCTTTGCCTTTATTTACAACTACTTGTGCTCCAAGCATTTTAATGAGTGTGGTCTAAATGTCGTCAAATGTTAATGGTACCGGTCCTTGTTTTACTTTTGATTTTACTCCACCTTTACTTCAATTGCCTTTTCCATTAGGTGGAACTATAACTCTTGGCTTATCTTTTCCTCCTGCCGCAGTTCTTGCCACTATCAATAATGCAATTCCTTGCTGTCATTTTAATTTTGCTCCTTGGACGCCCGCAATTCCATTAGGATTATCATTAACTCCAGCAATTATGACAATTAATGCTACAATAAAAGCAGCATATGTTTCAATGAATGCCGCCGCCACAGCAGCAGGAATACCCAGCGTTTTTGTTATTCCAAAATGCCCTTGGTAAATCTGGTTTAATGGAGAAATAATATGTCAATGGATCAAACAGGAGTAGCATTAGCAACTCTAATTATAAAACAATTACCAAAAATACCAGTAAGTCCAATTTCAACTGGTCCGACAATAGCTCAACCTTTTAATACCCCTGGAGTAACTGTAAATCAAGTTGTAGTTTCGGCTCAATATCCAGATGGTTATCAAAGAATACCAGATGGTTATTATAGTTCTCAAGCTGAAGCTGCTCAATTAGCCTTATGGACAAGTATTTCCAAAGAAATAATTCAATATTTCGTTAGTAATGTTCAATTAATTATACCTTCTATTCCTGTTCCTGCTTCTGGATTAAAAGATAGTTTAGGATTTGCTTGTACTGGTACTGCGAATACAACAGCGGAAAATGGTGTAGGATCAATTAAATGAAGTTTATTATTGGTGATGTGGAATATTATATGGAAAATGGTGAAAGACATCGAGAAGATGGACCTGCCATAATAACTAAAACGAGCAAAGAGTGGTATCAACATAATCTATTTTATAGAGAAGATGGTCCCGCAAGAATGTGGATTGATACTCTTACTTGTGAGTTTTGGATAGATCACAAATGTCATGCAAGAGCTATAGTTAATGAGGTTTTTTTTATGGAATATTGGAATAAATAATGGCATTACCTTATCCTTACTCAATTCAACAAATATCTGCTTCTGGGATCGTTAATTCATCAATTATTCCTAATGATTTAACTGATAGTAATAATAACATTCAATCATCTCGTGTTATTGACCAAGTAAGTCAAGATTATGTTCTTAATTCTAATGGAACTTTTGTTGGACAATCTGCTGTAAATACATCTGTCTATCTTGCTTTATTTACTACTTTTAACTCATCCGCTGTTTCTGGTTTAGGAAATCAATTAAAATCAATTAAAATGATTACTCCTAATATAAATAAACAAGTTTTTAATATAATAACTCAATCACTAACAAGCTTAATAAATCAAAATTTAGTATCATTGGTTAGTTGTTTGGTGCAAAATAATGGTAGTGGAGTTACTAGTGTTAATGTTGTTTATAAAGATTTGACCGTTAATTCTGAAAATCAAAAAATACAAACTATAAATGTTCTTCTTCCGCAATTATAAAAGGTAAAATATAAATGGCAATTACAACTTTCAGTCCGCCAAGTTCAGAAGGCATCCTTCAACAAATGTTGCAAAACTATAGTGCAATTGCCGCATCTAACGGCTATATAGTTTCTATTGCGCCGGGAACAGAAATCTATATGAGATTTTCGGCTATTGCGCAACAACAGGCAATATTTTATCAAATAGCATTACAACAGTTTGATAGCCGTTTGCCAGATACTGCTACGGGTTCAGATTTAGATCGAGTTCTTAATCAATTTGGATTAGTTAGAAAGCCAGCATCTTCTTCTGAAGGGTTTATTCAATTAATTGGATCTGGACCTCAAGCATTAACTGCTGGAATGTTATTATCTGGTCCTAATGGACTTAAATATCAAGTCTCTACTTCTGGTGTTTATCAAAACTCTAATTCTCCTTCTGCAATTACAAATCCTACATTATCATATGTTCCAGTTGTTTCTGTTTCACAGGGGTCAAATACTAATTTAGGAGCAGGTCAATCATTAACTTGGATTAATTTACCTCCATTAACACAATCTACAGCTCCTGTTGTTGTTGCATTAGAAGGTGGATCTGATGCCGAAACTGATTCACAAGCTCGCTTTAGATTAATGCAAACATTACAAAATCCACCTAATTCAAGTAATGCTCAATTTTTAATTAATTTGGCTTCAACAGTTGATCCAATAGTAGAATCAGGATTTGTATATCCTAATTATAATGGATCTGGTTCTCAATTAATTGCTCTAATGGGCTATCAATCTAATGGTTTTTATATAGGAAGAGATATTCCACATTTACCAACTGATACTGGTTCTCCATATAATATATTTAGCAATTTATTTGGAGAAAATCTATCAAATGATACTTCTGCAATATTTGGACAATTATCGGCAGTATCTGGTAATCAATATGCTACAACGGTTACAACTGTAAATAATAATCCAACTAATTATGTATTTTCATTATCTTTGCCATATCCAATTGGAAATCAAGTAAATGGGTATGGTGGCGGTTGGCTTAATAATTATTCACAAACATTTCCTGTACCATCTGCAAGCACATCGGTATCAATTACAAGTCCATTAACGACAACTTTGGTAAATTGCTGTCCAGTAACGCTTGTTTCTGGATCAACATCAATTACTGTTAGAGCCAATGGAACATATTTACCAATTGCAGGATTAACCAAAATACAATGGATTGATAGGTCGGGAGCTGCTGGTAATGGTTGGAAAGTTGTTACTGCGACAGTTTTATCATATACTAAAGCACTTGTAACTGGAACTGCATATGATTTTTCATTAGTATTAGATACTCCATTAGTTTGTGGCGTGCCTACTACTACTCCTAATACATTAGTTGCTTCGTCATCATATGGTGCCACTCTTCCACAATCTACCATAAATGTTACTTCTACATCTGGATTTCCTTCTTCTGGTGTTGTTTGGATTACTAATACTTCTGGTTATCCACAGCAAGTATCTTATACAAGCATTTCATCTACAACATTTAATGGAGCAACTGGAGGAACTGGTATATTAGGTTCTTCAAGCTATGTCAATGGCGCTCAAACTGATTTCTATGGCAATTCACAAGTTGCAGTAAATGATTTAATTTTCCCGGCATCAACTAATGCTCAAAATTATGTAAATACAGTTATGAATAGTTATGCTAATTTAGGTCCAGGACAGGTTGTAGCCTCTAATTCATATTTAATAAATCTTGGAGCCTCAAGACAGCCCGCACAGAGTGCTACCTATTCTCCAATTCTTGGAAATAAATTTTTACAATCATTAACCGCTAATAATTCAGAAATATATTCTGCAAATAAATTATATAATAGTACAGATGGAATAAATAATACTCCAGCAAATGCAAATCCGCCTAATATATTTATTCCTTGTTCAATTGCTTTCTATAATGCAGATTTACCAATAGTTTAAGGATAAATAATTGAGAAAAGGAAATATTTAATGTGTCCATTACCTAATAGTTCTAATATTCAATCTGTTGGTTGTTATGGTAAGGTTAATTATCAAAATTTGCCACCTTCCGACCCTACAGTTGATTATGATAATACACTTTTAGCACCAGCTATTACAGATATTGCAAATATGTCAATGACGGCGCCCCGTTTTGTTGCAAGATTAACATTAGCCGCAACAACCGGAGCATTAGTTATTAACTCCTGGGAAGCTGTATGGCAAAATGCAACCTCTACAACTCCCGTATTTGTAAGGACTGGCACCGGAACATTTACATTAACACTCCCATCAAATGTCTCTGACCAATATACTCAATCTATTGGTAATCCATCTATAATTCCAGTTAATTTATTGTCTTGTGTTGGATCTTTTGAGAACGGAACTTTTGGTTTTTGTAATTTCTCTTGCTCAACCAATGTTATTACAATAAATACTGCTAATTCAGGTGGCTCTGCTTCTGATTTGGCTGGAGCAGTTATTAATCTAATAGTAAGGTAATCAATGAGCCTATATCTCGGTGGATCAGCAAATCATAATAGTGAATTAGATTTAATTTTACAAGATAATCTTAATTCTATGGGATCTGCCGTTACCAAAAATATCGGCAGTCTCGCTTGGTGCGAAGCATATGCCCTGGCAAAAACTCAAATGGCATCGTTAAACTTTATTCGCTTGATAAGCAATCAATTTGTACCGGCTACATTGAGCGTCTATGCCCGCCGACTTGCTGCAATTTATAATATTCCTGCAACTGGCAACAATCCAATTCCAGATAATTTGGCTCAAATACAAACGCAAATTGGATTAGTAAATGCATTATTTGGAACACCAAATAGTTTAGTAAATGTTGAACAATATATTAAAGCAACAATCGGTCAATGTTTTATAGATTTAGAGTTTAATGGAGAATTGCAAGCTCCGATTGCTGGCGCTCCATTAGTATATCCAACTTTAGCTACCCCTCAAAATGAAACAATTCCATTATCTGCTGGTCAATTATGGTTTAGTCCATTATCTATTCTTTATGTCAGAGTTTGGCAACCAAGAGATAATAAAGATAATTTGCAAATGCCAACCAATATTTTCTTAAATACTGTAGATTCTTATAGTAATTTTGTTAATGAGTGGATTCCTGCCACAAGTGTAGCAGTTAATATGCAATTATTATATTTTGGAAATGATGGGTATGGTATTAATGGATCTGGAGTTCAAGGGAATATGGCAGATGGCTATAGTCCTTATGGAAGCTTTAATACCGTTAGTGCTACCGCTGGCACCAATACTATTACTGGTAATGGTGCAACCTTATTCTTAACAGACTTATATGGTGTAAATAATTATAAGTTTTTAATGCCAATAGAAATAGTTGATGATTTAGGAGTTTTACAAACTTATCACATAACAAATGTTGCTTCTAATTCTGTTATTACTACAAAAGAGACTATCTCAAATAATATCTCTTCAAGATCATATCGTCTTCTTGGTGTGGAATGTGATACAAATTATATGGCAGATTCTGCTCTATGCCACCAATAATGCTAAAATAACAATAAATCTATATAATATAGAAGGAAATAATAAATGACATTTGCGAGCCCTTTAACTGGAACTATAGCCTATAAGGGCATTATTCCGTCAAGTATGCTAAATGCTATAAATGCAGATATTCCAAAATGTCTCGATAAAACTGGAGATAATGCCTCTAATGGTGGTGGTATTTCTGGTTTAATAGATGTTTTATCTGGTGGAAGTATTGCATTTGATTTAAGCTCAAATTTAGATATTTATGGTACTGCAACCTTACATGGCGCTCCCGCCGCACTTTATGTAGGCTCTGGCGTTGCCTCATCTTCAATTAATTTTATAAATGGAAGCTATCTAAATCTTATAAATACATCTGCTATTACATTAAGTAATTCTGCGAGTATGACTTTATATCCTGGTTCTTCTGCAATTAATTTGCAGAGTGGAACTTCTTTACAATTACAAACTGGGTCTTCCATATTAGCGGCATCTGGTACAACGGCTACTTTTAATGGGACTACTTATCTAAATGGTTCTATTGCAGTAAATGGTTATATGAGTGTTGGTCAGTCATTTCTTGTAAATCGTCAATATTGGAACGTTTATTCTGGAACTCCTAATACACAAGCACAAGTTATTACAAATATGCCCTTCGTTGCTACAAGTACAGGATCATCAAGCTTTCCTGCAATAGCATTAGGATCAATATCTACGGGACAAATTGCTATTGCCAGAATTCAATGTGCATATCGTGAAGTAGCAACTGCAACATATGGTGGTTCTATTACTGTCGTAGTTCATTTTTATAATGCTGGATCAGGTGCAGTTATTAGCGGTATGATGACTGAAAGCTATACAGGATCATTAACATCAGCTTCTACTCCTGGATCATTGGTTACAACTGTTACCGGATATGATGTTGTTCCAACTGTTTCTGGAAATAATTTTGGATTAAATATAAATGGAGCTGGCAAATCATATATAATTGATTGGCAATTATATTGTTCAGTTTCAATAATTTAAGGAAAATAAATGACATCTTCTATTTGTACGGTTAATGGATCATCAATAGCAACAACCGGCACTTCTGGTATAAATGTTAGCAGTGCAGCAACTATTACTATTGCCCTTGCCAATTCTGCTGGTGTTGTTTCTTGGAGTATTTCTTGCACAAGTACAGATGCAGTAACTTCTGCTGTAGCAGTAAATAGCACTAAATCTCTTAATTTAACTACATTTACGGCTACATTTACTGCGCCAACTACAGTAGTTGGTGCGGCTATGCAATTTACATCTATTGTAAATGCTGGCAGAGTAGATCAGAGTACTACTACTTTTGGTGTTTTTATATTAACTCCTGTTAATAATAGGTTATTTTTCGGTGGGGAGACAAATGAAAGTAACGCTACTGTTGGAAATGCTGCAGATCTAAATGTATTAGTTGCTGGAGCTATTGGACCAACGGGTATTCGTGGAGCTACCGGTGCAACTGGTCCTCAAGGAGCTACTGGTCCTCAAGGTGCAACTGGAGCTACTGGTCCTCAAGGTGTAACAGGAGCTACTGGACCAACTGGAGCACAAGGTGTAACGGGAATTCAAGGAATTACAGGTTTGCAAGGCATTCAAGGTCCAACAGGCGCTGCTGGAGGTATTACTACATTAGTTGGAGACCTTACTGGTGTTAATGTATTAGGAACAGCTACTGGAACTATTCAATCAATTTCTGGTCCATTCTTATTTCCTAATTATAATGGAGTTACTACAAATTATACTGTAGATGGTAGAGGTGGTGGAGTTAAAGATTCTATCATTTTCTTAAATGCTTCATCAAATAGTATCGTAGTTACTTTACCATTTTCTCCAACAGCTGGAAGAGTTCTTATTTTTAAGTGTGTGTCTATTTTTAGTCCATATACAGTTTCTTTTACTAATGGAACTATTGATGGTAATGGAGCTTATTCAATATCAAGCTCTAATCCATATGGATCTATTACTATTGCCTGGGCTGGATCTGCTTGGTTTATAATTTCTAAAATATAATTGAGGTGTGAATGGATCCAGCTACAATACAAATAATTCATTATGTAATAACTGCCTTAACTACCTTATCAACAATAATTTTAACTTATTTATTTTCTCAAAAAGACAAAAAGAATGATGATGATAAAATAAATGAGAAAAGAATGTCTCAATTAGAATTAGAAATGGCAGTTGTTAGAACTCAAATTGAAAACGATAAAGAATCAAGAATAAGACTTTATAATAAACTTGATGATATACAGGTACAATTAAATGACTTCTAAACTTCTTAATGGAATTGTAGAATTGCTGAACAGTGCATCAGGGGTCTTTTCCTTAATAAGCCTTATGGCAATTTCTATTATTGCTTGGCATAGTCCTAATACTATGAGTGTTGCGTTCGTGGCATTTTTTGGCATAGTACCAGCAGCATTGGCAATGGCGGAACATAGGGAACAAATGGCTCAAATAAATCAATCCAATTCACTTCAGACCGCAATCGATGCAATAAAAGGAAAATTATAATGGATAATTGTGAAACAGAGAAAAAATTAGTTTTAGTTGAACAGGAACCTAAAAAAGACAAACTAAAAGATTTACAAGTTGATTATAATATTCTAAATATTAAATGCGACGAAATATTAGCAAAAATACTTTCGCAAAGCAAAGAAGTCGGCTTGAAAATTAAATTATTATTAGTTTGTCTTCTTGCGTTAATTATTTCTTGTGCCAGCGGACCATTACGGCTTCGTTGTGCTTCTAATTTTCATAAACATCTTGGTGGAGTAACAGTTGCATTAGTTTTCCAAAATGATAGTGGCGTTATTCGCCCTTATTGTACTGGCGTCTGGATTTCTGAAGATGAAATCCTAACTGCTGGACATTGTGCCGCAGGTATATCTCGACATATTAAAAATTTGGAAGAAAACGATCCTGTTGATCCTGTAGGTGTAAATATCAATTATATAGTTGAAGATGAGGTAGATCAGGCTGGAAAAGTAACTGGACTACATATGGGACATATTAAATTTTGGACAGAAGATCATGATCTTGCTCTTATTAAAGTAGATGGGATTACAACTCCAAGACATCAAATTGCTCATTTAGTAACATCTTTGCCAGTTCCAGGAGATAAGGTTTTTTGTGTGGGACATCCTAGTGGTATGTTTTGGACCTATGTAGAAGGAACAGTTTCGGCATATAGAGACATTCCTGATGCTCATGGCAAATTAATTCAGATTAATGCTTCAGTTTATTTTGGTAATTCTGGTGGTGGTGTTTTCGACGAAAATGGAGATTTATTAGGAATTGCTTCTTTTCTAATCCAACAACCTAATATGGCAATGTATATTTCTGTTGAAAATATTAATGATTTTCTAAAAAATCAGTCAAAATAACAAAAAGAACTATATCTATATGACTACCAATAGTGCAATTATTACGATAAATGGATTTCCATTATCGATTAGTAAAATAAGTGTAAATGCAGGAGCAACAGTAAATGTTGCTCTGGCATCATCTATTGGAGTTTCTACTTGGTCTTTTACCTGTACTGCCGCGAATGATCCAACATCTGCCGCACTAATTAATGCATCAATAGTCTATAATGGTTTTACAGCTACATTTGTAATGCCATTAACCGTTTCTGTTGAAATATTACAATTTACATCTATTACAAATTCTAATTTATTTGTATTTGATATTTTTGTTCCACTATTATCTGAATTTCCTCCCGACTATACTCCAATTAATAATGAAACATTTGGAAGAATATTAGTTGAAACATTACAAGGACCTACTGGACCTCAAGGGGCAACTGGTTCTCCAGGATCACAAGGAGTCACAGGGGCTACAGGAGCACAAGGAGTTACTGGTGCTCAAGGTATTCAAGGAGTTACTGGAGCTACAGGACCAACAGGCAGTCAAGGAGTTACTGGAGCACAAGGCATTCAGGGTGTAACTGGTGCTACGGGCCCTACTGGTATTCAAGGTGTAACTGGAGCGCAAGGTATACAGGGAGTCACAGGGGCTACTGGTATTCAGGGAGCTACTGGTATTCAAGGAGTTACCGGAGCCACTGGGCCAACCGGTAGTCAAGGCGTAACTGGA
>TBL_comb47_HYPODRAFT_10002220_pt1 | contig 24146 bp, 17 predicted proteins | sample TroBogypolimnion_40_FD_10682 | JGI IMG/M metagenome (IMG submission 10682)
TGCCGACCGTAAAAGCCGCCGCGCGCAAAGAAGTCGCAGCCTTGGAAGCCGCCGAGTCGTTATGGATCCTCACCTCACCGAGACCGTAGCCAAAGTGCCTCCCCCATGCGCCTTGCGTCGGCTGGTCGAGTGGACTCCCTGGCGCGTTGATTGCGGTGTAAACCGCCGGGGGCACGCTCGCGGACGCGCCAGCGAGCGCGGGATGGGCCGGGCTTCTCCCCTGGCAGCCGGGACGCCCGCTCTCACCGCGCTGTTCCCGGGCTGCAGGCTCAGGCTGCCTTCTTCCTGGTCCCGCCTGGGCGTGGATCGCCAACGGGGCCGGAGAAGCGGGGGTCTTGCACATTGCTTTCATCGCGCCAAGCTCCTGAAAACGGCCTTTGCCACCAATCGGCTAAGCCCCTTCGCATCGCTCCCCGGCGGCAACCGAACGGAACCGGCCTGCAAGCGTTGCTTCCCCTGGAGGGCCAGCAACGATGGCGGCAGCCCCTGCGACGCGAACAGCAGAGCCAGTTCCTCTTCAAGGGCCTGCCTAATCTCGCAACGGCTGCCTGGTGGGACCCCGCGCAATACCAACTCCTGGATATGCATCACCACGTGGGCCGGGGTGGATCCACCCGAGGCACGCGCTTGCCCCCGATCCATAGGTTCCGTCGCCCCGACAGGGCGGTTTGGCTGGGCTGGCTTCCGCTCGCTCATATCCACCCCCTCGTCTCTGCGTCCGAAAGCGGCCGCTCGATTTTCTCGGCCTCCAACCGAGCGGCCCCGAGGAGATGGGCCATGCCGACGACGGCGTTGTTTCCCTCCTGGGCAGCCAGGAAGGCGGCGTTGAGGGCGATGTTGCGGATGTTGCCGCCGGTCACGTTGAGTTGTGCCAGGCGTTTTCGGTCCAAGTCCCGAGTTGGGGTCTGTTCCGGAAAGACCCGGCTCCAGATCGCCTCGCGCAGGGCCGCATCCGGGAAAGGGAAACTCACCGTAAACCGGATGCGGCGCTGAAAGGCGCGGTCCAGCGCGGATTTCAGGTTCGTGGTCAGGATCGCCAGGCCCTGGTAGGCCTCCATGCGCTGCAAGAGATAGCTGACCTCGATATTGGCATAGCGGTCGTGGCTATCCTTCACGTCGCTGCGCTTGCCGAACAGGGCGTCGGCTTCATCGAACAGGAGAATGGCCCCGCCTTCCTCGGCGGCATCGAAGACCTGCTTCAGGTTTTTCTCGGTCTCGCCGATGTACTTGCTGACGAGTGCTGAGAGGTCGATGCGGTATAGATCCAAATCCAGTTCCCGCGCCAGGACCTCGGCGGCCAGGGTCTTGCCTGTGCCGCTTTCGCCGGCGAACAAGGCGCTGAGGCCCAGGCCGCGGGGGCCTTTCGCCGAGAACCCCCAGGTTTCGTACACTTTCATCCGATGCCGCGCCTGCGCAGCGATATGGCGCAGAGTCTGTTTCTGGAGTTCAGGCAGCACCAAGTCGTCCCAGCCCGCACAAGGGATGATGCGCTGGGCCAAATCGGCCAGGCGCGGGCGGGACAGCGAGCGGCAGCAAGCCCAAAGCTCGGCGGGCAGGGCGCCGTCCGCCCGGCCGGTGACGAGGCCGCCGACGGAGGCAATGGCCCTGGCGCCGAGCCGGAAGTGGGAGGCCAAGGCGTCCACGCTGCCGTTGAGTTTGGCCGTGGCGGGACCGAGGGCCTTTTCCCAAAGCACCTTTTGCTCCGCCGGCGGCGGCTTGTTCACGTCGAACCGCAGGCAGGAGCGGCGCAGGCGTAACGGTTCCCGGCCACTCAGGAAAACCAACCCCGGCACCCGCTCCGCGAAGCGCGCAGCTACCCCATTGCTCAGGTCCGCACCACATTGAATTAGCAAGGCGCCCGACAGCAGCGACACCTCTCTCCGCCAAAGGACGTCCAACTGGTCCAAATCTGGTCCAGGACCGGGGATATCCTCCTCCCGCAAGGTGAACAACCGCCATCCTCCCTGCCGAGCCACCAGCGCGGCTGTGTCCTCCTGCCCCTGGGGATCGTCGCCGCAAAAAATGGAAGGCGGGCGGAGGGCTGGACTGGTTTTCGAGTAACCGGAGGACTTGGTCCGCTATGGCCTCGTGTTCGCGGGCCATGTGCCCGGGCGGCGGGCTGGGCTGGACCAGGCGATCGAGACGCGCATCGAGAAGATTGATGCCGGCCAGCAGGTGGAGGATGCGCTCATCGATGCGCAAGGGCGCCGAGGCCAGACTCTGGCCGGGCTGGACGTCCACCAGGCGGAACCGGCGCAACGGTCGGGCGGGTGTCAGCGCGCTCCAGTGTGGGTCGGCCAAAGCCGCGAGAGCCAGGCCGAAGGTGGCATACGCCCGCTGGCCGAGGCCCAGTGCCTCGGCGCACCGGCCCGCCAACTGCGAATCCATTTCCACCCCCGCGCAGAGCAGGAGGACGTCCCGTTCGAAAGGGCTCAGGCCGAAAAGCCCCGCCAGCCAATCAATAGCGGCCGGGGGCTCGAGGGCGGGTGACTCGGTCGGTACCGCAGCCCCTGCGCCAGCCTCGGTCTTGGCGCCCAGCCGGACTTTGAGCCGGGCAAATTCAGCCACCAGCGCGGCCTGGTTGGCTTCCACCCAGTTTGGTTCGCTGCCGGACGAGTTCATGTGACCTGGATCATCGGGCCGACAAAAGCGGGCGGTTTAGCCGTCATATCCACGCAAGGGCTATCGATCCCATCCACCCGCAAACGGACGGGCACGGGCTGGCCCGTTGGCGCGAGCACCGCAAAGGTAAACGAAGCCGAGTTCGTCGGCGCATTAAAGGGATCGGCGGGGGCCTCCTGGCCGCCAATGAGCAGAGCCACCTGCTGGCCGGCGCGCACGTAGGGGGCGCAGGAAACAGCGAGTTTGACCGAGGTGCCGGAGGCCAACGTGGCGGGGAGAGACGCCGCGATGAGGGCCGGGGCGATCGCCAGGGGCAGACCGCTGGTCGTGACCGCGCCAGCAGAGCCGCTGACTTGGGCGGAAACCAGGTAAACGCCAACCGGCAAGTCGGCGGGCTGAGGATTGGGCAACGGCGGATTGGGCGGCGATGGGTTTGGGATCGTGAACTGGAACGAGGTGTTTCCCGGGTTGGCCGAGGGAGAAACGGTCTGCTGGATCCCCAGGCGGGAATTGGACAGCCGTACGGCCGTCGCGCCCGCCAGGTTGAATCCGCTCACAGTGACCAGGTCCCCGGCGCAGGCTGCGGGCTGGGCCTTGGGTGGATCCACGCTCGTGAGCGTGGGCACGGGCGGGAGCAAATTGGGCTGGGCGCCAATCTGGCGAAGCAGGACCGGCGGGCCGGAGACGAGCGGTTTCTCGGTCTGAATCAGCACCACCGATGCCTGGAAAGGAAACGTGGGGCGGTAGTCCGCCCGGATGGCGTTCCAGATCCAGGCCATTTCCTCACGGCCTAGAGTGGAGGGCGCCAGTTTGACCATCTCGAGCTGGCTGGCCAAACCCGCGGCGCTCAACAGGGTGGACAGGCCCTGGTTCGTGGGCAGCACCGGTGCCGCCGACCCGAGGAGTGACTGGAGGTCGGCTCGGGCCAGCACGGGGTGCTCATGGATAAACTGGATCGCCAGACCCAAAAGCGCCTCCGCCTCGCAGTCCGCCGCGGCATAAACGGTGAGCAGGTAATGCAGGTCCAGCGCCAGCGGTTGGTTGGTCAGGCGAGAGGTCCCGTCCGGCCCAAGCGCGGGCAAATCCACATTGCGCCAGGCGGCATTGGGCGTCACCTGGTAGAGAAACAGGTTCACCTGCAACGGGGCGTTGCGCCCGGCGTTGAACCCGGTCTGAATAATATCCGGAGCCAGCGCGGAGACGGTGACGCTTCCCAACCCGGCGCCGGTATAAACGCTGTTCAACAGGTTCTCCAGGACGGCCGAGACGGCAGAGATTCCCAGGGCGGTGCTCATGGCCCCCTCCCATCCCGCTGCCGCAGGTAATCGGCGAGCGAAGGCCCCACCCGGCGTGGTTTGGGCGCGGCAGCAGGGGTCGCCGCCTGCACTGCGGTCACCTCGATGCGCCCGATATGGATCTCCACCCCCTCCGGCCCGGACGCCACATCGGCCGAGGTGCGAACAGTGGCGCTCTGGTTTGATTTGCCCCCCCAAACAGACCACTGCGGAGCCGCGCCGTCCTTCGGTGGCAGCCTCGCCGGCTCATGGGCCGGCCAGCGCTGGGTGATCGGTCGAGTACCGGGCGCGTCCGGCAGCTTCACCAAGGGCGGGATTTCAGCCCCCTCTGCTTCCGCGCCGGCATGGGCCGGCGCTCGCAGCTCATCCGGCAGAGGCCGTGTGGCAGCAGGCCGCTCGACCCCCTGCGGGGCCGCACCAGTCTCCGGCGCGAGCTTCGTTGGTTCCCGGGGCGATAACCTCCCCGTGGACAGCAAAGCACCAGGTGCGTCCGGCAACTTTACCAAGGGCGCTAATTCGGTCCAGCTTGCAGGCGGGCCAGGCGGACTCGCCAAAAGACGTCCCGTCACAGCGGGAGCAGGCGCCGCGCGCTGGTCCATCCGGTGTGGCGGGTCTTCGGGCAAGGGAAACCGTTCGTCTTCCTGCCGGCCGCTGCGTGGCCCGTCGCTGGGCCCGGTGGGCTGCGGCGCCGGTAGGGCGGAGGAGGCTGGCACAGCAGGGGTCGCCTGTGCCACGCCAGTCTGGGGTTCCGCGATCGCTGCGATAAGCTGACGAGTCGGACTCGGCGGTCCAGGCGCCTCGGTTTCCGGGCTGGCATGGGCTGGCGCTCGCGGCTCATCCGGCAGAAGCCGGGCCGGGGCAGGCGAGAGCGGCGAAGCATAGGTCACTGGAACGAGGCCGCGCCCGGCCGGGCTGCCGGCCGGCAGCACGGTAGGCTCGATCATCTCCTCCCGGCCGGACCGCCCGGAAGCGGCTGAGTCACCCGCCACTGAAAACCAGGGGCGCGCAATGGGCCGGATACCGCCTCCCGAGTGGAGGGCGCTGGTCGCCAATCGCTGAAGGTAATGACTCATGCCTGGGCCAACTCCAGGTAAATCGCCCGCCGGTGGTCACTCAGGGCGAGGATGTCCGCCTCGGACCAGCCATAAGCCGAGGCTAGCGTGTGAACAGTGTGCAGCATCCAGCGGGCGCGCGCCTCGATTTCACTCCACAGGAAGGCGACCAGGTCGAGTGGCTCCTGCCATTCCTGGCGGCAACCGGGACAGCAGACGGCGACCTGGATTTCCGCCAGCGGATCTGCCTGAGCCAGCTTTTCACCGATGGCGGACAGTTCGTCCTCGGACCACTCGGCCGGCGGATCGCCGGCGAGGAGACAATTCGAAGCCATGCGCGCGGCGCCGGATTCCGCTTCCCCCGTTGCCACCGCCAGGACCAAATCCCGGCTCGAGGGAACGCGAAAGGAGCGCCCGTTCACCAGTACTGGGCCGGAGGCTCGGTCGCAAACGTCAAGGCTTGTGGGCCAGGCATCCTGGCCCTCTGCGGGGCCGACTTTGGAACCTGCCGCCACGTCATCCATGGTTTCACCCGCCAGGGCTTGCGCGTTGAGGTTGAATTCCAAGTTCTCGTCGCAATGCCGGCACACCAGCGAGCCATGCAAGCCCGGCCCAAAGCAACGTGAGAACAAGCTGGCCAAGGCATGGTTACGCCGGCCCAACGGCCAATCCGCCAGCGCTGCGGGAGGAACCTCCGGCAGCGCCGCCGCCAGGGCCAAGAGGGCCCGATCCACGGGGTGCCGGGTTGTGCCGGCCTCCCACAGGACGAGCCACTCGGCATTGCCAGGCGTTCGCATTTAGGTCGCGACGGCGCTCAGCGAGGGCTCCTTGGGCTCGGTCACGCTCGCGTCCCGTTCCCATCCCTCGTTCTCGAGTTTGATATGCTCGATGGCGATGGCATTGGCGTTAGCGTCGAGGTCCGGCATCGCCTGGTACTCGGAAACCCAGCAGCGGTAGATCTTGTAGGCAATGACCAATTGCCCGGCCTCGTTATAGACCTCGAGATAGAGGTTTTTGCGGAAATCGGCCAGGGAGACCTCCGCGCCCAGGGCGGCGCCGAAGTTCCAGACCCGGCCGGCCCAGTCATGGAAACTCAAGTCCTGAGTGAGGCCGCGTTCCAGAGTGATGGCCTCGTACTTGGTGCGCCCCGGCGACTTGTGCGCCGTGGAGGGGTCGCCGCCTTCGCGATGTTCCACGACTTCGGTCGTACGCTTCAGGCTGCTGCATTTGCTGATGCCCGCCACATATTTCCCGTCCCACTTGAGGCGGAACTTGAAATTCTTGTAAGGGTCCAGGCGGGTAGGATTTACTGGAAAGGTAGCCATATTGGAGGTCTCCTTAAGCTTGCAGTTGGCCGGCCATTTGCTGGATTTGGATGACCACAAATTCCGCCGGGTAAAGCGGGGCGAAGCCCACGAGAACGGTCACGATACCCCGGTCGATGTTCGCCTGGGGGTTGTTTTCGGCGTCACACTTGACGAAGTAGGCCTGCTGGGGGGAAGTGCCCTGGAAGGCCCCTTGCAGGAACAAGCCCTGCATGAACGCGCCCACGTTGAGGCGGAGCTGGCTCCACAGCCGCTCATCGTTCGGCTCAAACACCGCCCATTGAGTGCCCTCATAGAGGCTGGATTCAAGGAACAGCGCCAGGCGGCGGATCGGCACATACTTCCACTGAGAAGCGGCTTGATCGTTGCCTTGAAGCGTGCGCGCGCCCCACACCACATTGCCGTACACGGGGAGCTGGCGGAGGCAATTGATGGCCTGGAGGTTCAGCGTGCCGTTCTGTTGGTCGGTCAACACGGTGGTCAGACCTGAGGCTCCGGTGAGTCCCGCCTCGATTCCCGCCGGCGCCTTCCAGACGCCGCGGTTGGTGTCGGTCGCCGCGTAGAGCCCGGCCACAAAGCCGCACGGCGGGAAGGCCCGAATGCGGCCCTGTTGCAGGGGATCCGGGGCGTTGACCCACGGGAAGTAAAAGGCTGAATTCATGGAGTTCGGCCCGCATGCGCCGTTGGGCGGCCCGCTTTGCAAGGAGGCGAAGCTGTCGCCTTGCGCGCAATCCACGAGGTAAAAGGCGCGCTTGCCCACGCAATAGCCCTGCAGGTTCTGGATGGTGGCACTGTCGGTTTCGCCCGGCACGCACAGCAGGTTGAAGAGGGACACGGTGTCCAACAGACGCACGCCCCCGTTTTGGGTGCCATCGGCGTTGAGCGCTGTGTGGAAACCGGCCTCCCCTGGGTTCAATACCGTCCCGTCCAGCCCTCCCGCCAGCCCATAAGGGTGGCCCGAACCAGCGGGTTGGGAACGGGTTGGGCGTTGGCAACCACACTGACGTTGCTGATGCGGATGAGTTGCGACCCCGTTCGGGCATCGTTTACGACGCTATCAACGGTTCGCGACTGCGGATCGTTGGCCAGCATCGAGAGGTTGGCGAAGCTTTCCACCACCGTCTCTCCCGTGCCCCCCGAGGGGGTGCAAACGACGAGCAGCGAGAAACGAGTGGCATCCGCGGTGTTCGCGGCGATCCGCACCCCGTAGCTGTTCGCCCAGAGGCCGGCGTCGATGGCCGCCACCGCGAAGGCGGTGCCTGCTGCCGCCGGAACGCTGACCTGCGCCACCACGGCGGTGGCGTCCACCAGGCGGACAATGTAGGCCTGCTGGCCGCCGTTGCCAAAGAACTGGCTGACGGCATAACCCAGGAGGCTGCGATTGTCCAAACCGCCAAACTGGCAGTCGAAATCCGACCAGCTCTGCACGAGTGCCGCTTTGCTGGTCGGCCCCTGGGCAGCCCACCCCGCAAAGGCGGCAATGCTGGTAGCTACCCCGGAAATAGTGTGAACCCCACTGGGCAGTTCCTCGATATAAACACCCGGATACGTCAAAGTCGCAGGCATGTTTCTTGTTCCTTTCTTAAACGGTTTGCTCCCCTCGGCGCGGCACGCTACGACCGGGCCGTCCACAATACCAACACGTTTTCATAGGCATATTCGGTTATGAGTTTAGTTTGTTAGGCCGCTTCGGCTTCGCCGCTTGCCGCGGCGTTGGTGACAACTGATCTGGTTCGCAAATTCACGCTTCTTCCGCGGGTGCAGCCGGTAGTGAGTTCGCCCGTCGGCGCTCGTTTCAGCCACTAGGCACTGGGCGGCTACCAATTCCCTCAAAGCCGCGTCAACCTCATCCGCCGCCAGCCGATGCTCACGCTGGGGTATCCACCACTCGAGAACCCCCTCGAATGTGTCCGCAGCGTCCCGGTAGTCTCTCAAATAACCCAGTATCTTCGCTCCCACTGAATCCCGCTTGGTAGCGCCAGGTTCCATTTACAGATGCTTCTCGTTTATGGGAGGGGGCAGCAGGGAATGTGCCAGCGCCAAAAACGCGCGGAATCCGGCGGAAAACGACGCGCCTCGCCAAGGGAAGCCGCGTATCCTGGGCAGATCCATCCGGGTTTCCTGGCCTTCGTCAACACCAGCTTGAGCCGGACAGCCCGTCCTCGCGTGCTCTTGCGCGCGCTTAGATCCAGGACAAAAAGACCATACCCGTTTCCAGCCGCCAGCCGGGAAAAGGGGCCAAAAGTAGCGGCCGGCAGGGGGAAGAGGACTAGGATATTCTTGTCCTGGCGGTAACCAGGTTGTGCTTGCGCAGGAGTTGCCAAAAGGCGCGCCGGTCCTTGCGCGCGGCGCGTGAGGCCTGGGTAATGTTGCCGTGATGCGCGCAGAGAACCTGTTGGAGGTAAGTTACGTTCGAACTGCGCGACGGCCTGGGCCTTGAGCGACTTAAAGGGTTCTACCAAGCTGATCGTCGGCTCGGCGAGGTGCAAGTCCAAGTCTTCGCCTTGGAGGACGCGGCCGCGCGCCAGAATGACCGCCCGCTCCACCACATTCTCCAGTTCGCGCACGTTGCCCGGCCAGGAATGGACCGCCAGTTTTTGCAGGGCGCCGCGACCGAACTCAGTGGCCGGTTTCCCATACTGCGCGGCGTATTTGGCCAGGAAATGCCGGGCCAGCGAGGGGATGTCTTCCCGGCGCTGCCGGAGCGGCGGCAACTCGATGGGCACCACGCTCAGACGATAGTAGAGATCCTGACGGAAGCGGCCGGCGCGCACCGCCGCCTCGAGGTCCGAGTTGCAGGCGGCGATGGTCCGCACATTGACGGTCAAGGTCCGGCTCGAGCCCAGGGGTTGGAATTGCCGGTCCTGGAGGAACCGCAACAGCTTCACTTGCGCGGCCAGCGGCAGGGTGTCGATTTCATCCAGCAAAAGCGTGCCGCCGTCGGCGGTGCGGAAGAGTCCTGTGCTGGCGGTGTGGGCGCCCGTGTAAGCGCCCTGTTCGTGGCCGAAGAGGTGGTTTTCGACCAGTTCCAGCGGGATCGCGCCGCAGTTGACCGGCACGAACGGTTTGCCGGAACGCGCGCTCAAGTAATGAATGGCGCGGGCGCACAGTTCCTTCCCCGTTCCCGTCTCGCCGGTGATCAGCACAGTGGCGTCGCATTGGGCTACCGCGGGGATGCGGTTCAACGCCGCCACGAAAGCCGGGCTTTCGCCCACGAAACTCCGGAGGCCCAACTTTTCCTGCAACCCGCGCGACAGCGCGCGTGGCTCCGCCGGGGCCGGCCGGAGCCGCCAAAGGCGCGCCAGCAATTCGGGGGGTCTTAGCGGAGTTGTCACGAAATCGCGTGCGCCTGCCTCCAGCCAGGCCGACACCAACTCGGCGTCGTTCTCGCCGGCCACGACCAGGACCGGCAATTCCGGCGACCGGGAGCGCGCAGCCCGCAGGACTTCCTGGCCCCAATCGGGGTGCGCCGTTCCAGGTCCCACCAGCAGCACATCCGGCCGTTCGCAAAGCAGCGCTTCCCGCCAGCGGACATCGCCCTTTTCGCCGGCGGGACCGGGGGCGACCATCTCCTCCAAGGCAAAAGGTGACGCGCCCATGCGCTCGAGAATGGTCTGGACCTCCGCCACCCAATCCCGCTGGCCCGGGGCCGCCAAGGCCACNAGGCGGATGCTCCGCGGGTTCCCCTGGTGTGCGCTCATGGTTCACCGGTGCCGCACCGGCGGGCGCCCCTTCGGCTGACGTGTTGTCCGAACGGTCCCGGCCCAAACCCTCTCGCCGCCGAACCCTGGTTCAGCCGCTGGCGCCGCACCCCCAACCAACGAACTTCCGTAGCCCTGAGTGTCACATAACGAAGAAACCACAACGCGCAAAAATGGCAAGCACCCGAGCGAAAAAGTTGTGCCCCGAGGCAGGGAGCTCATTTGGTCGGTTCAAGGGCTTCTTTCGGGATCCAGTGGTCGTAGCTCTAACTTTTTGCTATTCATTGGTTGGTTGCATTGCCGTTCCAGGGGTTGGAGAAATGCCCGGCCCGTACCCTTGGGGAAAAGCTGGTGCTGGGGAAAACTGTTTAGACCTTCCGGCTGGGAATCCCATCATTCGCCGGGATGAGTGATGTTGAGCTCCGTAGTGTTAGCCTCCCGGAGATATACAGGCCCGAGCAGTCCTGCCGGCAGCAGCGGTGTGTCTTTGGATACGGTTGCCGCGGTGACCGATGTGTGTCGCTTCCCGGCCGGGAGGGCTGCGTCGCCGGCGAGGCGATTGTTCCAAGTGTTTACGACGTCCACTTCGAGCGCGTTTGCGCCGGGCTTCACGGCAGCGGCGATGTCCAGGCGATACGGCGGTTGCCAGAGTGTGCCGAGTTCCCGACCGTTCACCCGCACGACGGCGATGTCATTGACTTTGCCGAGATCCAGGGTCAATGCGGAGCGCGGAGTGCGGACTGCGGGAACATCCAGCGTCCGGCGATAAGTGGCCTTTCCGGAGAAGTACCTGATGCCGTCCTCCGATCGGTGCGTCCAGTCGGTGAGTTGGTCGAATGTGGTCTTTTTCGGCGCGCCCCGACCGGGCGAGAAGCTCACTTCCCACGGGCCCGAGATTTCGGTCGCCGTGGCGGCGTCCGCGATTTTGAGAGGGCGCGTTTGGCCGTCCGCGAGCTGCAATGTGTAATCGCCGGCCAGCCCGCCTTGGGCGGTGATCCTGCCGGCGGAGTCGCGCGTCAAACGCAGCGGGAACGCCTCCGCGCCGTCGCTGGGTCGCGGCATGGAGACCGCGAGTTGGGCGATTTCATCACCGCTCAACGACCGCGAGAATTGTGCGATGTCGTCCAATTGGCCGCAATATTTTGCGCCGCCCTGTCCGGCGCCGGAATGCACCACGTGGGTGCTCTTCAAACCCGTTCGGGCCAGCACGCCGTTCAGATACAGACTCGGCTGGCCGTCGCGATAAACCACCGCAACCTGTGTCCAGTTCGTGAGCGTGGCGGCCTGAACCAGGGTGGGCGCGAAATAATTCCCGCTATGTTCGAACACGCAAACGCCATTGCGCCCGACTGCCAAACCGCAGCCGGCGTGGGCCTCCCCACCGAACCCGTTGCCGTGCGGCGGGAAGAACACATCGTTGCGCGGCTCGGCCATACCAACGACGCCGCTATTCGCTTCGCGCACCAGTGTAGTGTTAGCCTCGGGCTTCACCCAGACGGCAAAGGTAAAGTTGTTGGGATTGTCGCTGATAACGGCGTCGCCAGCCGTCGGCTTCACCGTCGTGCCGAGAACCTCCTGGCCTTTGCGCAGGACCGCCACGACACGTTCCGACTTGGGTGCGGCGTGTTCGCGAAACACCACGAACACGGAGCCGGCTGGACCGAAGGATAGCGGCAGCCGCGCCAGGCCAGCCGCCACGTCGTAAACCGCCGGGTGCTCGATGCGGCCGGAATCCGGCCACCATAGTTCCGGCACGCGGTCCCCGACCCGGAAGGCGGCGGTCATAGCCACCGATTTCGGCTTGGGATTGGCGACAAAGTATATGTCCGCGTGGTCGCTGTGCCGGTGGGTGAAACCGAGCTTGGCCGACGTTTCGAAATCCGGTTGCAAACCCAACTCGGCGAAGACGGCGCTTAGCGTCCTGCCCCAAAATACGCGGCCTTTGCCGAACCGATGTTCGCCCGGCTGCTTCGGGTCTGCCGGGCCCCAGATTTCGCGGGCGAGCGTTTGCACTTCGTGGTCGCATTTCGGGAAATGCGTCAGGCTCGGCGAACGTGACGGCGGCGCGCCAACGACCGTCGCCCCGGCTTTAACCAGTTCGCGGATTTTTTTCAGCAACTCGGGCCGCATGGTCGCCGACTCCGGCAACGCGAGCAGCCGGTAACTCATGCCATCGGGCAGCACCAGCCGGCCGTCCTTCACCGCCAGCCGGCGCTCGATCACGTCCGCATTGATGAAGTCATAATCAAATCCCGGGGGCAAGGCCGGCTGCTGCGGGCCGACCATTTTAGGCGCGTCCTCGCTGATGAAGTAGGCCACGTCCGCCACATGTTTACCGGTCTGCAACAGCACGCTGCACCGCCGCAAGTAGTCAATCCACGCCTTCGACTGCTCGAACCACGTGTTGTTGCGGTTGAACTCCGAGCCGAACCAGGCATTGACGCCCGGAAGTCTTTCATCGGTCGGCTGATGGATATAGACGTGAAACACGAACCGGTTGATGCCTTCGCAGAACGCCCAGTCCCCGCGCGCCTTCAAGTCGCGGGGGGAGTTGATGAAGGGCGGACCACCCGTGAAGGCCTCGGCCCACGTGACCGGTTTGCCATAAATGTTCGCGGCGGAGGATGCGTCGCGCAATTCATACCGACCCAGATAGCCCGTATCCCGCTGGTCCAGGAAATTGCCGTCGGCCCAGAACTCCCCGGCGACCTCATCGCACTCACCGGCATACAGCAGGAACTCACTCGGGAAACCCCAGTGCCCGTAATTCTCCAACCACATTTTCATGCCGTGCTCGTGGCACAAGTCGCGCAGGCCACCGACGTAATCCCGCGCCACGCGATCCGCGACCAAGCGCCGCAAGTCCCAGAGAAAACGGTCCGACTGATCCACGCTGCCGACGATGCGTCCGGTCATGACCGGCAGGAATGGCATTGGATCGTAACCGTAGCGCTTTTGAAAATCCGCCGCCAGGCCATCGGTCCAATTCTCCGGGCCCGTCTCAAAACTGTCGGCCACGACGTGCTTCCAGGACTTGCGGTCTGCCGCGGGCAGGCGGTTGAGCAGATGGCCGACATACGCGTCGAAGTGCGCCCGCAACGGGACGCGGCTCATCTTGTCCACTTCAAATCCGGTCGCCTCCGGTGGCGCAGGGCCGTTCTTCGTGCCGGTCGGCGTCATGGCCGTGCGCAGCACTATCCAATCGCCGGCCGGCACCTCCCACTGCAACGTCCCATCTGCCGCCATCAACTTGCTGAGATCGCGCACGGCGTCCGGTTTGACCGTCAAGCCGGCTGCATCCGGTTCGGGTTCGGCGGGCCAGGCATAAAAGTCATAAAGCGGGTGCGGATCCTGACACACCTTCTGCAACGATTTCTCGGCGTAACTTTCCACGCGCGCCGCCGGGGAGAGTTGGATGTCGCCGAGTTCGCAAGCCGCCGATAATCGCAACTGGAAGAACCGCGCCGTGGTGGCGGGAAAGGTCGCCACGACCGGCGCGAGTGGCACCGGGCCGACGCCCACACCCAGGTTGTGCCGGTCAATCGCGAACTGCTTCACCGTCCGGTATTGCTGCCCGTCGTCCGACGCCAGCAACTCAGCCGAGACGTTCACGAGCTTCACCGGCTGCACCGTCACGCTCCGCACCGTAAAGGGCGACGGCATCTCGAAGCTCACCCGCATTGCGGTGCGCGAGGCGATCTTCGCCACTTGGCCTTCGCCGGCGGGTACCGGAAACGCGAGCACCGCGAGATCCTGAAACTCACCCGGCGGCACCGGAAGCTTGCCCGCGAAATGCTGCGGTCCGTGGAGCCGTAATTCCGGCAGGGCGACGTAGCGCATCGCCTGCGAAGGTTTCACCCACGGTCCGCCCGACTGGCTCCAGCCCGGCGAGTTGAACAGACCGACGTCCACCCCGAGCCGCGTGCCTTCGCGCACGGCGTGTTCAATGAAGCTCCACCACTCATCCGTGAGCGCCTTGGAGGTGCTGGTCGTCGGCGTGCCGCTCTGGCCGCTGATGATGCCGATGTAGCCTTCGCCGATGCCGACACGCTTCATCGCCTCGAGATCGCGGGTGATGCCCGCTTTGGTGATCTGGCCATCCATCCAATACCAGTAGCACCTGGGCTTGGTGGTTTCCGGCGGCGGGTTCTGAAAGTCACGCTCCAGGTCCGCGGCGTTCGCGATGAAGGTCAGGCTTAAGCCAAGGAGTATTGCCGATTTTAGTTTCTTCATGGTTATCAAAACATCCGTTCGAGTTCAGCAGACTTTTACCACTTCCATCCCCGGCAGGCGGCCAAGTGTGTCGAGCTTGGCCGCGATCTGTCGCGCGCCCACCGCGCCAGGATACGCCGGGCCGCGCACGTTCCACTGTTCCACAAACTTCCGCCCGCCGAGCCCGAGCACGAGTGGCACACGGATTCGCCCCTCTGCCGGAAGTCGGCCTAACGCATTGGCAAGGCCATCACCGTTCAAACATCAGGATGACGTACGCCACGAAGAGGACCAGGTGGATGAAGCCGTTAAGCACATTGGTGCGACCCGTCATACAGGTGATCGTGGAGACTGCCAGCGTCAGAACCAAGAGAATCTGATTCACCGGGGACAACCCGAGTTGGATCATTTTGCCTGTGACCAAGCTGATGAGGATTACGGCGGGAACCGTCATGGCCAGGGTCGAAAGGGCGGATCCAAACAACAGGTTTACGGATCGTTGGAGGCGGTTGCCGAGGGCGGCGCGCACGCCGGCCATGCCTTCGGGAAAAAGAATCAAAATGGCCACCACCAAGCCGCTGAGCGCCGGCGGTGCGCCGAGGCGTTCGCCGCCCGTTTCGAGCACCACCGCGAGTTTTTTGGACAGCATCACCACGGGCACCAGCCACAGCACCAGCAAAGCGGCATGAAAGGGGAGGGAGTGGACCGTGAAATTCGCATGCTCGCTGGCTTCCGCGGCCTCAGCCGACCACCTTACGCCCCGCGGTTCCTTGAAGTAGTCCGGATGGGAGCGAGTCTGCACCACCAGGAACACCCCGTAAAGGCCCGCCGTCACCACCATCATCGCCACGGCGCGGAGCGTGGTGAGAGCCGGGGTGGCCGTGGCGGCCGTATAATAGGGCAGGACGAGCCCCGTCACCGCCAGCGGGACCATCAGGGTGAGGAAGGAGACGGCGCCCTGGAGGTTGTAATGCTGTTCATGGTGACGCCATCCACCGACCAGCAGCGCCACTCCGAGCAGCGCATTGAGGACGATCATCACCACGGCAAACATGGTGTCGCGGGCCATCGTGGGTTCGGGGTTCTTGGCGAGCATGAGGGCGGCGACCATCATGACCTCCATGCCGATGACCGACAGCGTCAAGACGAGGGTGCCGAAGGGCTCGCCCAACTTGATTGCCACGCAATCCGCATGGCGGACGACGCCGAAGGCAGAGGTCAGGATGGCGCCGACGAGCCAGACAAACAGCAACCCCATCCAGAGCGGATTGGCAAGGTCGGCCAACCACCCTTGGCCGAAGGCCAGAAACAGGCCGGTGCTGGCCACGCCGAACACCAAGGGCCACTCCTGGCGTAAGGGTTGGGCGGGAGCACTGGTTGGCGTTGTCATGCGTGCGTAGGTTTATGGCGCTTGGCGGGGTTGTCAAAAGGAATCAGACGAGCCGGGCGAGTTTCGCGCCTTGCCGCAGGGACTTGTTTTTTGCTAGGATGCCGCCGCAATGGCCAATGTGTGAAACAACATCATTTGTGCGGCGCTGCACCCGCGCGGTGGTTTTCACCCTCGGGGTAATGGCGGCCCTGGGCACGCGGGCGCGGGCGGCCCTGCCGGTGGCGCCGGTCGGTTCCGAGTACCTCATCCGCGCCTGGGGCACCGAGGAAGGTCTACCGGAAAACTCGGCCACCAGCTTCGCCCAAACCCAGGACGGCTACCTCTGGTTCGGCACGTTCAACGGACTGGTGCGCTGGAACGGGATCAAGTTTACGGTCTTCAGTCCGGCGAACACGCCGCCCTTGCCCGACGTGGGAATTGTGAATCTCCACGCGGACCAACGGGATCGGCTCTGGGTCAGCACTTTTGGGGGATTGATGGTCAAAGAGGGCATGCAATGGCGCGCGCTGGGCACCAATGAAGGCTGGGCGGGCAATTATGTGCGCAGTTTTGCCGAGCGAGCGAACGGCGATCTGCTCATGACCACGTTCGATGGCCACGTGCTGGCGCTCGATCATGACCGACTCGCCGCGCTGCCACCGCCTCCGGGGGAGCCGAACCAAGGCTACCTCGGCGCGGTGGACGACCTCGGCCGGTGGTGGTTGGCGCAGCACGGTTTCGTAGGCTACTGGAACGGCCAGCACTGGATCTCAGTCCTCGTTCCCAGTTCGTCGCTCGGCCGGTCGCAAATTGCCTGTGCCTCCGCGCGGGGGGGCGGGGTCTGGGTGCTGCTGGGCCAAGAACTCCTGAAATTCCGTGGGGACAGCGAGGTTTCCCGCCTTTCCGTGCCTGGGTTGAAGGGGGGGATCTGGTCGCTGTCCGAAGACAGCCGGACGAACGTGTGGATCTGCAGTTACGATTCGGGGCTGGTTCGACTGGCACCCGACGGGGATGTGGCGCGGTGGACGGCTGCGACCGGATTGGGGGCTCCGGGCACCCGCCTGGTCTTCGAAGATCGGGAAGAAAACCTGTGGGTCGGATCCAGCGGCGGCGGCCTGAGACGCTTCACGCCGCGGCGATTCTTCGAGTTGGGGGCCGGTGCACTGCGGTCCCCGCAGGTTCAATCCGTTTCGTTGGCCCGCGAGGGGGCCTTATGGATTGCCACCTACGACAGCGGACTCCTCCGCTTAGATGGGACGGGGATTACGGCGGTGCCTGCCCCATCGGCGAGCCATCGGAGCGCTTACGGCTTGACGGTTTTAGAGGATCGGGCTGGACGTCTGTGGTACGGTGACATTGAGAGCTGTTGGTGGCGCCGCGGCCAAGCACCGTTTGCGCCGGTTCCATTCGTACGCACCGAGGGCGCGCACGTCGGCGCCTTGTTCGAGGATTCCAAAGGGCAAGTGTGGCTCGGCGACCGGGACGGGGCCGTGGTCTGCGAGGGCAGTCAGTTTCGCCGGCTTGGGCCGGAATCGGGTTTGCCGCCGGGGGGAGTCGTTTGTTTTGGCGAAGACAGCTCTGGCCGGATGTGGTTGGCGGGAACGAAAGGCGTGTTCCGCCAGGAAAAGGAACGGTTCGCCGAGATTCCTTCCACTTCCAGTCACCCGCTGGCGGGAGTGGTTTGCCTCAAAGGCGATGCCGATGGCGCGGTGTGGATGGGAACGCTTGCGGACGGACTCATCCGCTGGCGGGACGGGAAAATGGATCGGATCGATGTGAACTGCGGGCTGCCCGACCGGGAGGTGCATGGCATTATGGAGGACAGCCAGGGTCGCTTTTGGATGCCATTGAACCGGGGCATCCTCCGTGCCAGTCGGAAACAGCTTAACGCGGTGGCCGATGGCAGCGAGTCGCGGCTGGAGTTCCAACTCCTCGAACACAATGAAGGCTTGCCGAGCATTGAGTTTGCCCTCGGCCAGCCCAACTGCGCGCGTGATCCCGCCGGGCGGATCTATCTGGCCACGCTGAAAGGGGTCACGGTGGTGGACCCCGCCCGCTTCCGGCTGAACTCATGCCCGCCGCCGGTCCAGATTGAACAACTGCGCTATCACCCGGCGAAAGGCCCGTCGCGGGAAGGGGGCCGGCAGGCCTACTTTCACACCGGCGAAGTCCACCTTTCGGCACCGTTCGCACAGCCGCTACGGCTGCCCCCCGGCAGCTACGGATTGGACTTTGAATGCGCGGCGCTCAGCTACAGCGCACCGGAGAAGGTCCGGTTCGAGTACCAGTTGGAAGGCATGCGGCAAGACTGGGAAGAGGCCGGCACTCTCCCCGTTGTCACTTTTCATCGCTTGCCGCCGGGCCAATACGTCTTCCGGGTGCGGGCGGCCAACAACGACGGGGTCTGGAACCCGACGGGCGCGAGCCTCGCCTTCACCATGCTGCCCTTTTTTTGGCAGACGGGGTGGTTCCGTGTCATCGTCGCGTTGCTGCTCATGGGCGGTGGCGGCGGCGTAGTGTGGTCGCGGGTGCGGGCACGTTTGCGCCGGGGGCTGGAGCTGGAACTTCTGGCTATCAAGTTACGCGAGAGCGAAGAGCGATTGAACCTGGCGGCGGAGTCTGCCGGGGCGGGTTTGTGGAACTGGGATTTCAAGACCAACCTCATCTGGGTTACAGAAAGAACTCGCAAGCTATACGGTTTCTCGCCGGCGGAACTCATCCCCTTGGAGGACTTTCTTTCCAAGCTCCACCCCGAGGATCGAGATTGGGTCGCCCAGGCCGGACAGAAGTGCGCCCAGGAAGGGGCGGATTTCCACTATGACCACCGGGTGGTGCTGCCGGATGGCACCTTCCGCTGGCTCAAGGTCCAGGCCAAGGTGGTCTTGACGCCGATGGGCAAGCCGGAGCGCATGACCGGCGTGTCGCTCGATGTCACGGAGCGCCAGCGGGCGGAACTGGAGCTCCAGCAGCATCGCGAGGAACTGGCCCACCTTTCCCGGGTGACCATGCTCGGCGAACTCTCCGGGTCGCTGGCCCATGAGTTGAACCAGCCGCTCACCGCCATCCTGAGCAACGCCCAGGCTGCGCAGCGTTTCCTCGCGCGGGACGCGCCGGACCTGGCCGAATTGCGCGAGATCCTGACGGACATTGTGGCCGAGGACAAACGCGCCGGAGAAGTCATCCGCCGCCTGCGCCTCCTGCTCAAGAAGAGCGAGTTTCACCACCAACCGCTCGATGTCAACGCCGTGGTCCGGGAAGTTCTCAAACTCGTGCGCAACGATTTGGTCAATCGGGGGGTCTTCACCCAAGTGGACCTCGCCTCCGACCTGCCTGCCATCGGTGGCGACCGGGTGCAACTTCAACAGGTTATCATCAACCTGGTGATGAATGCCTGCCATGCGATGACAGACGCCACGCCTGCGGATCGGCTGATCGTCCTGCGCACCATCGCGTCCGCCGGCGAAGGGGTTCGGGTTGAAGTCGCCGACCGTGGTTGCGGCATCCCGCCCAAGAACCTCGAACGCATCTTCGAGCCGTTCTTTACGACGCGGTCGGAAGGCATGGGGCTGGGGCTGGCCGTGTGCCGCACCATCATCAGCGCCCATGGTGGGAAAATGGGGGCCAGGAACAACGCCGAGCGCGGAGCCCTGTTCTATTTCACGATCCCGGCGCAAGCGGAGCCGCAGCCATGAATCATCCCCCGGCCACCGTCTTCTTAGTGGACGACGATCCCGCCGTCCTGAAGAGTCTCGCGCGCCTGCTGCGCTCGGCCCGGCTGGAGTTTGCCACCTTCAATTCTGCCCGGGAGTTTCTGGAACGACACGACCTTGGGGCTCCCGGCTGTGTCGTGCTTGACGTGGCCATGCCCGGTTTGAACGGCCTGGAGTTGCAGGAGGCGCTGGCGGCGAAAGGCAGCGCCCTCCCGATTATCTTCCTGACCGGCCATGGCGACATTCCCATGAGCGTGCGGGCGATGAAGCGCGGTGCGGTGGATTTCCTCACCAAACCCGTCGATGACGACGACCTGCTCAAGGCGGTTGGCGTGGCCATCGAGAAAGACCGCGCCCAACGGCGGGTGCACGCCGAAGTCGCGGACCTTCAGCAACGCCTCGCCACGCTCACGCCGCGTGAGCGCGAAGTGCTGGAGCACGTCATCGCCGGCCAACTCAACAAGCAAACGGCCGCCGATCTCGGCACGGTCGAGAAAACCATCAAGGTCCATCGGGCCCGAGTGATGGAGAAGATGAAGGCGCAATCCGTGGCGGAACTCGTGCGTCTGACCGAGCGCCTGGGCATACGGGGTCAGTGATCTTCGGTCCGGTCAGTGATCGGTGGCCGGCTTATTGACCATTGAACGTGTTGGCCTAAGGTCCAATATCCTCGATCCGCCCCCTTGACTAAGGTTGGTGCCCGTGGGCAAGAACCGACCTTTAATTGCAGTCGTGGACGATGAGGAACCGATCCGCAAAGCGTTGACGCGTCTGCTGCGTTCGGCCGGCCTGGACGTCGAGTCGTTCCCGTCCGGCTTCGAGTTCCTGGAATCCATTCCGAGCCGCCACCCCGACTGCGTGGTGCTGGACCTGCACATGCCGGGCCTGAACGGCTTCGAGGTGCAAGCCCGGCTCGCAAAGTCCGGTGCGCCGGTGCCGGTGGTGATCATCACCGGCCACGATTCCACGGAGACGCGCGCCCTGGCGCTGGCCGGGAAGCCCCTGGCCTATCTGCGCAAACCCGTGGACGACCAAGCCCTGCTCGACGCCATCGAACTGGCGTTGAACTCGACCCGATCCCCGTCAAGCTAATCAGTGAACCTGGCACCCTGAACCCCAACCGTTAAGCGCCCCACGAACCCGACCATCATGAAAACCAAACAGACACCCGCCTTCGCAACCCTTCCGCCGCCGCGCCGGAGCTTTGGCGCGACGAGACGCTGCGGCAGGCAAGACCACATCGTCCATCCTCCGCAGTACCGCTACGGAGGACGGGCCGCCGCGCTCGTGGGCGCCTTGGCACTCCTCACCACGCCCCTGTTCGCCCAGGACGCGCCAACCGATGACAAGGCCGCCGCGGCCGAGCTCGCCAAGAAACTCGCCAACCCGGTCGCCAGCCTCATCAGCGTGCCCATCCAAAACAACTGGGATTTCGGCATCGGCTCCGCCAACGCCATGCGGTACACGGCGAATGTCCAGCCGGTGATCCCGTTTTCGCTGGGCACGAACTGGAATCTCATCACCCGCACGATCGTGCCGGTCATCTATGCGGAATCGCCGGTCAAAGGGGGTTCCGACCAGGCGGGCCTGGGGGATATTGTCCAGAGCTTCTGGCTCTCGCCCAAGGCGCCAACCAACAGCGGCTGGATCTGGGGCGCGGGCGCCGTGATGCTCTATCCCAACGGCACGGACGGGCTGAGTGGGCACCAATGGGGCATGGGGCCCACGGCGCTCGCGTTGAAACAATCGCACGGTTGGACCTACGGCATGTTGGTCAACCATCTCTGGTCGTACGCGGCGACCGGCGGCCATTCCACCTCCGATGCCGGCGATGCCAGCGACGGCAGCGATGCGGGGATCAACGCCACCTTCCTCCAGCCGTTTGTCTCGTACACCACCAAGACCTTCACCACCTTCGGGGTGAACTCCGAGTCCACTTACGACTGGTCGCATAGCCAATGGACCGTGCCGTTGAACGCGAGCGTCAGCCAGCTCATCAAGGTCGGCACGCTTCCCCTTCAGCTCAGCCTAGGGGTGAAGTACTACGCCGAGCGGCCCGCCGGCGGGCCCGACTGGGGCGTGCGCTTTGCCATTACGTTGCTGTTCCCAAAATAGAGCGGAAGTGAACAGCCAGCAGTAAACCGTGAACAGTGATCATCATCGGGCATCACCGGCCCACCCCAGCCTCCGCCACTTCCAGCGTCCAGGCCACTGCCCACTGATTACTGATAACTGATTACTCCCTCAATGAACCGTAGATCCCCAAATACCAACCGGAATTCGATTATGAAACACTCACCCCTCACCACCCTCCTCCTGGCGTTGGTCCTGGGGCTTACCACCACGCACGCCGTGGGCAAGCTGGGCGAGTGGAAGCGCCTCGGCCAGAAAGAGGCCGGCTTGCGGGTCGACCACGACCAGATCGCCGTGGGCATCCACGAGGGCGCCTTCAAGGCCATCAAGCTCGAAGTGCGCAACGCGGGCGTGGACTTCATCCACGTACGCGTGGTTTACGCCACGGGCAGCGATCAGAACCTGGAGGTGCGGAGCAACGTTCGTGCCGGGGGGCAGACCCGCGCCCTGGACCTGGACGGGCGCCATCGCAGTTTGCGGAAGGTGGTCTTCACCTACCGCGCGGACCGAAAGACCCTTAAACGCCCGGTCGTCGTGCTCTATGGGAGGCGGTAGGGGCGGTGATCAGTCATCAAGCAGCAGTAAACAGTAAACAGTGATTTAGTTCGGCCACCGCGAAGAACCAATTTACCCGCAGCCGGGTCAACCTACCCTGCTTGCTGGCACGGCACAAAACACGAGAACAAAAACACATAAAGACAAAATGAAACCAAAGCTAGTAAACTACGGTTTGTCACTGCTGACGGCTGGCGCGGCGCTCTGGAGCGTCACGCCTTCCGTTCAGGCGGCGGACAAGAAACCCAACATCCTCGTTATCTGGGGCGATGACATCGGCATGTGGAATGTCGGGGCTTATACGCACGGCATGATGGGCAAGACCCCGCACATTGACAGCCTCGCCAAGAACGGGGCGATCTTCACGGACCATTATGGCCAGGCGAGTTGCACCGCCGGACGCGCGGCCTTCATCACCGGGCAAATGCCCCTGCGCACCGGCGAAACCACCATCGGCATTCCCGGTTCGACCCTCGGGATTCAAAAGGAAGACCCGACGCTGGCCGAAGTTCTGAAATCACAGGGCTACACCACCGCGCAGTTCGGCAAGAACCACCTGGGCGACCGCAATGAGTTTCTGCCAACCGTCCACGGCTTCGATGAATGGTATGGCAATCTTTACCACCTCAACGCCCAGGAAGAACCGGAGCAACTGGCTTACCCCGGCCAGAAAAACCCCGCCTACCGGGCGAAGTTCGGCCCGCGCGACGTGCTGCACACTTGGGCCACGGACACGGATGACGCGACGGTGGACCCGGTCTTTGGCCGGGTCGGCAAGCAGAAGATCGAAAAAGACGGCCAACTGACCCGCAAGCGCATGGAGACCTTCGATGGCGAAGTGCTCGACAAGACGCTGGCGTATATGGACAAGGCGGGCAAGGGCGACAAGCCCTTCTTCGTCTGGTTCAACAGCACGGCCATCCACATCTGGTCGCACCCGCAGGCCAAATATGTCCAGATGGCGGTGAACGAAGGCCGCCCGGAATCCGACGTGGCCCGCGCCAAGATGCTCGAACACGACGAGCAGGTCGGCGTGCTCCTCCAGAAGCTGAAAGACCTCGGCATCGAGGATAACACTATCGTCATCTATTCCACCGACAACGGCAATGAAATGATGATGTGGCCCGATGCCGGTTATGCCCCGTTCCACGGGGAAAAGGGAACGACGTGGGAAGGTGGTTTCCGCGTGCCCATGCTCGCAAAGTGGCCCGGCCATATCGCCCCCGGCTCTGAATTCAACGGCCTCCAGAGCCATGAAGATCTCTTCGTCACCCTCGCCGCCGCCGCGGGCCTGCCAAACCTCAAACAGGATCTGCTCACCGGCTACAAGATGGGCAACCTGACCTACAAGGTCCATCTCGACGGTTACAACCAACTCGACTACTGGACGGGCAAGGCCGAGAAGTCCGCTCGCCGAGCGTTCTTCTACTACGACGAGACCGATCTGATGGCCATCCGCGTGGACGGCTGGAAGATGCACATCGGCATCAAGCCGAATGCCACCTGGTTTGACGAGAAAACCTACCCCAGCGTCCCGCATCTGTTCAACCTGCTGATGGACCCCCTGGAAATCATGGACGCGGACTCGCATGAATATGGTTACATCGGCAAACGGTTCTTCGCGGAGCACATGTGGGCGCCGAACGCCGCCGGTCCCTTCATCGCGGAGCACCTGAAAAGCCTGATGGACTATCCGCCGCGCCAGAAAGCGGACACGCTCAGCATCAAGAAGGCGCTCGAGAATGCCNTGGAGAAGATGCAAACCCCCAACGGCAGCAGCAACTGATGCCNCGCTGGTGAAACACGCGGGCTGGTCCGNGCCGGACTGGCCACCNGANCGGCCCGCGANTTCACCAGCGAANAGGCCAACAGAAGAANAAGCCTAAGTATGAACANCAAATCCANGAACTCGCTCNNCCGCCGCGAATTCCTGGCNGCNTCCGCCGCCTGCCGGTTAAGAACCCGGGGGAACTGCTCGTGATCCCGGTGGATGACCCCGCCAACGAGGTCAGGGCGATCAAAGTGGGCTGAATGGGACGGTAACCGGTGACCAGGAATCAGTAAACGCAACGAACAACCTACTATCGATACGCTATGAAATGTCCCTCCTGTAAGAATCCCCTGCGCGAGAAAGGCGCGGGCGGCATGATCCTCGACGTCTGTTACGGCGGT
>TBL_comb47_HYPODRAFT_10002222_pt1 | contig 24144 bp, 21 predicted proteins | sample TroBogypolimnion_40_FD_10682 | JGI IMG/M metagenome (IMG submission 10682)
ACTGNGTAAAGTGGGAGAGTAGGCCGCCGCCAACTTAAACTAACCCCGGATTCTTAACTGAGTCCGGGGTTTTTTATTGAATAATCCCGCTAGTCCGAGCGCGACTCCAAGTCGCACCCGGACTAAAAAGGGATCAATCGAGCACGACTCCAAGTCGCACCCGGACTTAGAAGCCTTATCCTTCTCTTAAAAACAAATATTTTTTAAATCACAGGGATATTTTATCAACGGACTGGACCATTGTTTAAAATCGTTGTCTATCGTGCATTAATTATTTCTATTTTGGAAAGTGAAAGCATTCAATAAGTACTAATTCGCTATTCCTGCTTGGATCATTATCGGGTGTTATCTAAACTTATTCTTTAAAAATCTGTTCTGGTGAAAAATGCCCTGTTTTTCCTGATTTTTGTTTGTTCCTTATCTGGTTTTTATTCCTGCAATCAATCGTTGCAAAGCAAGCTGCAATTTAAAGATAAGAACAATTTTAATGGTATCTATGATGGTGAACATCTTGATCGGATTGCTTTCCCGGTTGGCGGAATAGGTGCTGGGATGATCTGTATGGAAGGAACAGGAGCTTTTTCGCATGAATCTGTCCGCAATACAGCCGAAGTGTATAATGAACCACTGATGTTTGCTGCCATTTCAGTTAAAGGGTTGACTAATGGCACAAAATTTCTCGAATGACCGGTCCCAACCTGGAAATATTTCGGCAGCCCAAACACCGCAAATGGCGGAGAGCGAACTTTATATGTGTTTCCCCGTTTTAAAAAAGCTCATTTTCAGGTCCGATTCCCTTTTGCCACGTTACATCTAACCGATCAGGAGATGCCGGTAGCAGTTAGAATCAATGGGTGGAGCCCGTTTATCCCCGGCGATGCTGATAATTCAAGTCTCCCTGTCGGAGGGTTTGAGTACTCGTTTAGAAATACCGGAACAACAAAAGTTGAGACGTTTTTTTCATTCTGTTCAGTCAACTTTATGAAAAAAGGGGAAGGTGTCAATTCAATTCAACCAATCAGCAACAGGTTTATCCTTTCTCAAAAAGGGGATCTGAAAAATCCTCACTATCAGGGCGATTTTGCCATTTTTGCCGATAATTCAACCACTGTGGTTGATCATTGCATGTTCCGCGGAGGATGGTGGGATCCATTGACAATGGCCTGGAATACGATTGAGCGATCAGGGATAAAAGGTGCTGCTCGATTGAAAAGAATGCCCCGGGTACCACCTTATACGTGCCATTAAATTTGGCTCCGGGTGAAGAGAAAACTGTAAGGCTTATGTTTTCATGGTACGTTCCTGATACCAATTTGAAACTTGGTAAGGATCCACGATTTTTATGCTGCATCTGATGGTCAGCTGGGAGGAATAATGAAGGTTTATCGTGAATGGCGGATAAGTGGTGATAATCAATGGGTGAAGGAGCTTGTCCCAAAAGTAAAGGAGAGTCTCGATTATTATATCGGGAAATGGGATCCGCGTCATAAAGAGGTACTTGAGGAACCCCACCATAATACCTATGATATTGAATTCTGGGGTCCGGATGGAATGTGCACCAGTTTTTATCTTGGAGCGTTGCATTCATTTTCTCAGATGGGAGAATTTTTGTACGAAGATGTATCAACTTACCGGAAATTGCTTGAGTCGGGTAAGAATATGATGCGGACAGTCTTTATGACGGGGAATATTTCAATCAGAAAATTAAGTGGAAAGGGCTTAACGCACCTGATCCGGTAAGGCTTTCGCAAAATGCATGGAACTCAGATTATTCTGAGGAAACCCAGCTTTTGTTGCAAAAGGAAGGGCCAAAATACCAATACGGTAAGGGATGCCTTTCTGATAGCTTATTTGGATTCTGGATGGCCCGGATGTATGATCTGGAAAATCCAATGGATGAATCGATGATTAAGAGGCATGTTAATGCGGTCTATAAATACAATCTAAGGTACAATCTCAATGATCATGTTAATCCGCAACGTCCTACATATGCTTTGGGAAATGAGGGGGGTCTTCTGTTGTGCACCTGGCCAAAAGGTGGAAAGTTATCCTTACCTTTTGTTTCTAGTAATGAGGTATGGACCGGAATTGAATACCAGGTGGCTTCTCATCTGATGCTTATGGGTGAGGTGGAGAAAGGATTGGATATTGTCCGGACTACAAGGGCCCGTTACAATAGGTCAGTACGTAATCCTTTTGATGAATATGAGTGTGGTTATTGGTATGCACGCGATGTCGAGCTACGGTCTGCTGCAGGGTTTAACAGGTGTTTGTTTTGATGCTGTTGATCATATTTTGTACATCGATTCGAAGATTGGAGACTTTAAAAGTTTTATCTCCACCGAAAAAGGCTTCGGGAATGTGGGATTAAAAGATGGAAAGCCTTTCTTTAAAATGGTTTATGGAAATCTGGATGTGAAGAAGGTTTTGGTTTCAAGAGTTGAAATGAGGCTTTGAACCGTAGTGGGTTGAATAATAGTTGAATAGTATTAAAATTCGGGTGCCTCTTCAAGTCATTAACCGTCACCCGACCACTAATTTTACGATCAATTTGCCCCCAGTGAAACCGCAATCATAACTAAGGCAATCATATAATAGATTAAAACCTTTTTGTGTTTGTCGCTGTCGAGTCTGCTTTGACTCGAAAATATTAATCCCAGGTTAGCGATTAATAATGCAAACAACATTAAAACGATATGCTCAATCGGCCAAAAACGTTTGGAGGCCAGCTTCAACGCGTCCTGAACTGCTCCAGTTCCCGGTGAGTCGCTGGGGTTTGCAAACAGAATGAGTCCAAATATAAGTTGCAGATAGAGGGTTATAATAAAACCATATGAGAGGTATTTGTCTAAAGCCACGTACTTAGCACCTTTGAAAATTCCTCTGATTGAACGAATAACCAGCATAAGGGCAACAATGGCAAATGTACCGCTGATCATAGTATGAAGGCTTTTCATAATATGGGGACTCTCTAAAACAACAAGATTTAAAATCATGGTAATTATTTTAGTAGTTTAAAATGAGTTTTCATTTTCTATAATACAGACTCTGCCAGCATTCTGGCCTGTAAAATACGATCAGCCATCCCAATTCCATTTCTCAGATTTCCTCCAATAATAAGACCTGGATATTTCTCCTCCAAATCGGCAACCGTTTTCAGCCGGAATTCTGTATCTGCTTCATATTGGGGAATTGCCCAATGATGATGGATAATTTTGAGCAGATCCGGATTAAATTCCTCTAATTTCATGGTCGAACAGATCTCCTTTTTAAGTATTCCTTCGATTTTATCATCGCTAAGTTCACAAAGCTCTGACCGACGGACGCCACCCATAAATATAGAAAACAGGGCACCTTCTTTAGGTGCTCTTCCTTCAAAAAGAGATGACATAAACAGTGCCCCCAGGATATCACGGTTCTCCTTGAATGGAACCAATCCGCCAAATGCGTCGAGCTTGATCCCTTTCCACTGATTAAAGCCAAGTACAATTTCAATCACACGGGCATAATAAAGATTCGCGATTTTTGACAACTGTTTAGAATCGACAAATGGGAGTATTTGTTCCAATTGATGTGCCCCAACTGTTGAAATCACTTTTTTTGTTTCCAGTGCAATGAAATTTCCTTCTTTGTCGGTATACGAAATAAGATAATAACCTTCCAAGAATTTAACAGTCAGGCCTGAAATTCCCGTCAGGATATTTTCATCCCCTATTTTATTGATTAATGCCTTAATTAATGATGAGAGTCCCCCCTTCGTTGAGAAGACACCACGGGTAACTTTTTTTTCCTCCTCAGTTTTTGGTTCTGATCCTTTTTTGATCGTCCCGCCAATAAAACTGCCGTATTTTTGCTCCAGTGCGTACAGTTTCGGGAGGGCAAACCGGGTCACCAAACGGTTTGGGTCACCTGAATATACCCCCAGAATAAAGGGGTCAATGGCATAATCCAGAAAACTTTGTCCAAGTCGCCGTTTAACCAGCTCGGCAAGCGTTTCATTTGGGTTCTTGCCGGGTGAACGAAAGGGTTCCCCCAAAATCCTGAATTTATCTTTTAGCGTGAAGAGGGGAGTGGTTACTGCAGATTTAAGCCCTGAGGGTAAAGCTTGCCAGTTGCCGCCCTTCAAAATATAACGTCTCTTGACGTTTTCGTTGGCAAGTTCCAGTTCACACTCATTTTTCAAATCTTCAAAGAGTCGTAACACTTCTACATTAGCGATGACCCCCGAATTCGGACCCTCCTCCCAGGTGAATCCGTTTTCAGTACCCGATTTAATTACTCCACCCGCCCTGTTAGACTTCTCCAGAATACAGAAATCAAGTCCTTTTTTTTTCAGATGATGGGCAGTGGTTAATCCGGTCAGACCGGCGCCAAGAATTACGACATCCTTCATAATCAGACTGTTTTTGAATAGATGTTTTCAGACTGATTATAGGCTGGATCGAGAGCCATCGCAATATTTCGGGCAAAAATAAAGCCTTTTTCGAGAACCTTGATTTGAGAGTCCTGAAGAACCATCAGCTCATCATCGATGAAACCTTTAAAATTGGAGGGATTAAATCTGACGAGTTCCTTGATTTCCTGACTGGTCATTATAAACTGATCTGCAATTTCTTCAAATACCAGCAACCCGTTGCACATGATGCTGTTAACAATTGTCCGGATAATTTGCTCCTCCTTACTTAATTTGTATCCACGCTCGATGGCATACCCAGATTCTTCAATTGCTTCAATATATTTTGGAAATTCCTTGATGTTCTGTGCATAGGCTCCCCAAAACTGCCCGATGGAAGATGCCCCAAAACCATAGACCTGTCCGGTCGTCTCAAGAGTGCAGTACCCCTGGAAATTTCGGTGCAATTTTTTCCCTTTGAAGGCAATGGCAAGATCATCATCCGGAAGGACAAAGTGGTCAATTCCGATTGAGATATATCCGGCAGCTTCGAGCTGCGCAATTGAGTTTACCAGCATCTCCATCTTCTCTTCCGGACCAGGCAGCCCGATTTTTTCGAGTTGTTTCTGAGCTTTTTTCACCCATGGAACGTGCGCATACGAGAATGTTACAATCCGGTCCGGCCTGATCGCTATAGCTTGTTTCAACGTTTCGGTGAACGATTCGGGAGTCTGTAAGGGTAAGCCATAGATGAAATCAAGGTTGATTCCCCTGAATCCTTTGACCCTCAGGTAGTCGACGACTTCATTTACAGGATATTTAGGTCCCATGCGATTCACCACCTTCAGAACATCGGCACGGAAATCCTGAATTCCCAGGCTCATCCGGTTGAAACCCATATCGGCTAACTCATCAATATCACTAAATTCGAGGTAGGCAGGACTGCACTCCATTGCTATTTCTGCCTTGTCACTGATCGTAAAAATACTCCGGATATGATTCATAATATCCCGGATAAACTTCATCTCTATTGAGTTTGGAGTACCTCCACCCCAGTGGATCTGAGTCACTTTGCGCTGAAGATTCAGATGAGATGACACGTTGGTAATCTCCACCTTCATCGCATCAATATATCGCTCGACTACCGATTTTTTCTGTGCGATAACCGTACTGCAACCACAGAAATGGCATCTGCATGGACAAAACGGGATATGAATATAAATGGATATATCTTTAGGAGTCTGAGTATTCGAATCTTTGAGTTCCCCTATATAATCAGAAACGGCAAAGGCATTGTTGAAAAAGTTTGCAGGCGGGTAACTGGTGTACCTTGGACCTGAAACATTGTACTTATTTAAAATCTCACCGGATACACTCATTTTTTAGTCTCTTTTCCAATTGGTTTGTTTGACCCAGTCAACTACCATTTTGGCGTTTTCAAAGGGGATGCCAGGGATAAAACCATGTCCCAGGTTAAAGATCCAATTGTGATGTTTTGAACCAAATAAGACATATTTTTCAAGGGTTTCCTTGATTGTTGCCTGATCAGCCATCAATAACCTTGGATCGAGGTTTCCCTGAAGTCCGATCCCCGGATGCACAAGCTCCCGGGCTACTTCGATTGGAGTCTGCCAGTCGATACTCAGGTAATCAGTGTCTTCGGGCGTGATATTTGCAATTCCGGTTCCCAAACCTTTGGGAAGGAAGATTACCGGGCAACCTGTGCCCTTAACAGCTGCAGAAATTTTCCGCACATAAGGCATAATCATCTCAAAATACAGGTCAGATGGAATCAGTCCGGCATGAGTCTCAAAAATCTGAAAGGCTGATATGCCATGTTTAACCTGATTCACTGCATATTCTATAGATAACTCGGTAATCAGGCTCAATAATTTGTGGGCCGTCTTTTTATCCTGATAAAGTAAACCTACTGCATCCGGAAACGTGTGATTAGAGCTCAGCCCCTGAACCATGTAGCAAAGTGTTGTAAATGGCGCTCCGCAAAATCCGATTAATGGGGTATCCACTGGTTTGGTCTTAATGACCTCATCAATAGCTCTGTAAATATAATCCAGCTTTGAAGCGTCAGGATGCAATGTACTTACAGGATCATTGATGTCTTTGAGTGCCTTACCAAATTTCGGACCGGAGTCTGTGAAATTTAAACCCATTCCCAACGCTTCGGGAATAACCAGGATATCAGAGAAAAGAATTGCGGCATCAACGCCCAGATCGTAAACCGGCAATAACGTTACTTTTGCTGCCAATTCCGGTGATTGCATCAATTCGCTAAAACTGTATTGCTCTCGTAATTTAAGGTATGATGGTAATACACGACCCGCCTGCCGCATAAACCAAACCGGCGGACGATCGGTTTTCGAGCCATTTAAGGTTTTTACAAATATTGAATCAGACATATTTAGTTTTTTGTTTTTTCTACTTAACAATCATTTTATACTTGTGTAACCCTCTTTAATTAAACCTTTTATTTCGCGCAAAGACGCAAAGTAACGGAAAGTTTAATGTTCCTTTTTTGCGAACTCTTATATAACTCTTTTTAAATCTCCACTCATTTAATATGTTTCTTCAAACCCGGCAGGTTTATATGTTTATAGAAATTTGATTTTTTAAATCTACGTGTGACTCCGCCGAAGTCATACGTGATGTTATTAATTTCGCTGTTTATAAACATATGACCTTGCTGAGGTCATTGAACATCAACATAAATATTATTCCAAAGTTATCTGTTTTGATGTTGGAGTTTCACAACTCGCGAGTACTTGGCGATAATTTATTTTTAACATAAATCTTAATGAACGAATACCGCAGTTACAATAGTTGTTTTAATGCCTTTAGATTGGCAGCCAAGGTATCTTCAATCTCTTTATCCGTATGCACATAAGAGACAAACAGACACTCAAACTGTGAAGGGGCAATATATATTCCACTTTCAAGGGTCAGCTTGAAAAAGGCAGCGTATTTTTCGGTATCCGATGTCATTGCTTCATCCAGAGATGTCACCTGCGATTCATTAGTGAAAAACAAAGTCATCATTGAACCAACGCGGTTGATGACTCCTTTAACTCCTGTTTCATCAAGATTTCTGCGGATTCCGGCTTCAAGAATAGCAGTTTTCCGCTCCAGTTCAGGATAGAAATCGGCCGTATCTTTCATCATCGTGAGCATTGCAATACCGGCTGACATCGCCAAGGGATTTCCAGAAAGGGTGCCAGCCTGATAAACCGGTCCGATCGGTGCAAGCATATCCATGATTTCACTGCGACCGCCATAAGCCCCTACCGGAAGTCCGCCCCCGATGATTTTGCCAAGCGTTGTCAGGTCCGGGGTAATCCCGTAATATTCCTGAGCACCACCTTTGGCGAGACGGAAACCGGTGATCACCTCATCAAAAATCAGTAGTGAGCCATATTCTTTAGTAATGTCTCTCAATCCCTGAAGAAAATCCTTTGAAGGTGGAACGCAACCCATGTTTCCTGAAACCGGTTCCACGATAATGGCAGCAATTTGATCTCCCTTTTCGCGGAAAATTGCCCTGACAGACTCCAGATTATTGTATTCTGCAATTACGGTATCGCGTGCCGTTCCCATGGTTACACCGGGACTATTCGGCAATCCCAACGTTATGGCTCCTGATCCTGCCTGAATTAAAAAGCTATCTCCGTGTCCATGGTAATTCCCTGCAAATTTCAGAATTGCTTCCCGACCGGTAAACCCTCTGGCCAAACGAATTGCACTCATGGTCGCTTCTGTTCCCGAGGATACCATGCGTACCTTTTCGATTGAAGGAACCATTTCAATAATCAGTTCCGCCATCTTAGTCTCATATTCAGTAGGTGCACCATAGCTCGTACCCTTTTGAGCCGCTTCACTGATGGCTGCAAGAATAGTGTCGTGAGCATGACCAAAAATTAACGGTCCCCAGGAGGCAAGGAAGTCGATATATTGATTGCCGTCAATATCGGTAAGGATAGAACCTTTCCCTTTCTGAATAAATACAGGATTGAGGTTGACGCTTTTAAAAGCCCTGACCGGTGAGTTTACCCCGCCCGGAATAACTTGCTGAGCCTTTTTAAAAGCTTCTATACTTTTTAGGAATTGCATTTTTATTGCTATATAATATGATAAATCAAATACGTTCTAAACTGTCTTGCATTTGCTCTTTAATCCCGTCAGGGATTTAATATGGGTGGAAAATTGGACCTGTAGTCAATATTTCGTCCCTTACGGGACGAGATATTATTGATAAATGATGCACTTCTACCCATATTTTATGCCTATGGCATATTTTCAAACAAGGTTTTAATTGTCTGATATTTTATTAAATTCCTTATTGTTTTCCGTTCAGAATATTCGCTGCCTCAACAGCATGGTACGTAATGATAATGTCTGCACCGGCGCGTTTAATTGAAGTCAAAACTTCCATCATCACCCTTGGTCCGTCGATCCAACCATTTGCGGCAGCTGCCTTAAGCATTGAAAATTCGCCGCTGACATTGTAGGCCGCTACAGGCATATTGAATTCATTTTTAACACGATAGATGACATCCAGGTAACTGAGGGCAGGTTTAACCATCACGATATCCGCACCTTCCAGAATATCCTGTTCGACTTCGCGAATTGCCTCGTTTGAATTGGCCGGATTCATCTGATAGGTTGCCCGGTTTCCAAATTTTGGGGCACTTTCAGCGGCTTCCCTGAACGGGCCATAAAATCCCGAGGCATATTTGGCCGAATAAGCCATAATTGGAATTTTGTTATAACCATTGGCATCCAATTGTGTCCGAATCTCACCGACACGTCCGTCCATCATATCACTTGGTGCAATCATATCGGCGCCAGCTTCCGCGAGCGAAACGGATTGTTTGGCAAGCGTAATCAGTGTTGAATCATTATCCACATCACCATCGATAATTGTTCCGCAATGACCATGAGTGGTATATTCGCAATTGCAAACATCGGCAATCAGATAAAGTCCCGGCACCTCTTTCTTAAGAGCACGCATTGCCTGTTGTACAATGCCGTTGTGCTCACAGGCCACGCTGCCATCTTCATCCTTATGGGCCGGAATTCCGAACAGCAATACTGCTTTTACCCCGGCGGCATAAATATCTTTGCACTCTTCAACCAATAGGTCAACAGACAACTGATAGTTGCCAGGCATTGAGCTAATTGGATTTTTCACATTGGTTCCTGAAACGACAAACAGGGGCATTACAAAATCATCTGCCGAAAGTTTTGTTTCAGTAACCATTTGCCTCAATACGCCGTTGTACCTTAACCTTCTTAATCTTGTTACAGGGAATGTCATGATATTTATTTTTATAATTGGTAAAATTCTGTTATTGCATCTCTAATCCCTTCAGCATTCGATTTTTTGGCGGTAAAAAGGGGTTCTAATCCAGCTTTTTGTATTGCTTTTGTCGTAACACTGCCAATACTGGCCATCTTTAACTTCTCAAGCAGCGAGGAATCGTAAAATGTGCAGAAGTTATTGAACGTCGAAGGGCTCGTAAAAACGATCAGATCGTATTGGTTATTTTTAATCAAGTCTATAATTTCGGTGTCTGCTTGTGCTGGTTTAACTGTTTGGTATACGTTTATCCGGTGAACGGTATTCTTAAGAGACAAATTGTTTTGGAGCGTATTATCGGCCAGATTACCCAATGAAAGTAAGATGTTCTGATTTTCTGGCTTGTATTTTGCATCAAATCGGTTCATAAACTCTTCAGCCGTATTTTCCTCACTGATAAAGGTTGGTGCATAGCCGTAATATTCAAGTTCGAGTCCGGTTTTATATCCGATTACCGCGAGTTTAAGTGTCTTTGGCAATTCGGTACTTCCCTTTGCATCGATCAGTTGTTTGAAAAAATTGACCACCCCGTTTTTGCTGGTAAAAAATATCCAGTCATATTGATTCAGATTATTCAGTTTATCAGTCATTCGTGGATCTAATGACGATGGGATTATTTCAATCATGGGCAGCGAAAGTAATTTCGCCCCGCTAGATCTCATAATTTCGGGTAAGGTATCGCTTGGTTCAAGGGCCCGGGTCGAAATGATCACCTTATCTTTTAAGGTCAGTTCTGTTTGGGGATTTGCCAGATTCTCGTTTCTGATTTCTCTAAGTATCACAGCACCACCACGATTGTATAAATTTTTTGCAAGTTTAGCAGAGAGATAAACAGCCTGACCGATATCGCCTTCCGCTGAATCTTTAATGAATTTTGTGCCGTCGATACTCGAAATAAAACCGGTGATTTTAAATTTGTCTCCTTCGATCCTGGTATAACTTCCTACCGGTATCTGGCACCCGCCTTCTAATGTTCCCAGGAAAGCGCGTTCGGCTTCAGTAGCAAGGAAGGTTTCCGGATGATTGATCTTGGCCAGAAGCGCTTCCGTATCAGGATCGTTTTCCCTGATTTCAACGGCGATAGCTCCCTGGCTGCAGGCCGGAACCATTAGCTCAGGATCAAAAAGTTCAGAAATATATTCGCCCATCTCCAGGCGCTGCAATCCTGCTCCGGCCATAACCATCACATCGCAATACCCTTCCTGCATTTTGCGGATCCGGGTATTTACATTGCCGCGAATTTCAATAATCTTAAAATCCGGATTAATTCGTAGTAGCTGGGCTTTTCTTCTAAGGCTTGAAGTGGCAATGACGTCATTCGAAGTCAGGTCTTTGATTTTTCTCCCGTCAAGACTAATTAGTGCGTCACGGATGTCCCCACGTTTTAAAACGGCACCCAATTTGGCCCCTTCGGGAAATTTGGTGGGTAAATCTTTGAGACTATGGACGGCCATATCGATCTCCCCATTAAAGAGAGCTGTCTCCATCTCTTTGGTAAACAGTCCTTTGTCTCCGATTTTGGAAAGGGCAACATCAAGTATCTGATCCCCCTTGGTTTTTATAATTTCGAGAATAAATGTAGTTTCAGGGAAGTTTTTCTGAAGCTCTTCCTGCACAAGAAAGGCCTGGTACAATGCTAATTTACTGCCCCTTGTACCGATCTTTATGGTTTTGGTGGTCATTAATTGAATTCGAATAATTTATTAAGCATCGTAATGTATTCCTCTTGTCTTCCGTTATTGGTAACCGATTTTACATTTTCGATCATTAGGCCAATAAATTTCTTCGTGATAATTTCTCCGTACGCAACCGCCTTTTCATGATCATCATGCTTTTGGTTTTTTAGATAACCATCGAGCATTGTCTTGTTGACCTCCTGAAATCGGCTGGAGATATTCTGGAAGGTGGGAACTAATACCTGGATGGCATGCCACTGTGTAAACTCGGCAACCGATTCTTCGATAATCAGCTCTGCATGGTTGATCTCCCCTTTTCTGCGTTCCAGGTTATCTTCGATGACATCATTTAAAGCATCAATATCATAAACATGAACATTTTCAATTTCACTCACACCTGCTGCAACATTGCGCGGAACCGAAAGGTCGATAAAAAACAGTGGTTCGTTATTCCGCTCAACCATAGCGTTGTTTACCATCTCTGCTGTAAACAAAGGCTTTTTGGAAGCTGTTGAGGTGATCACGATATCATTTGAAACCAACAACTCCTCCAACTGATCAAAATTCGCTACCTTACACTGATATTTTTCGGCCAACTCGCAGGCTTTTTCCTGTGTACGATTGACTACTGTAAACTGGTTGCAGTCCTTTTTTAACAGGTTCAGCATCGTAAGTTCACTGGTTTGACCGGCACCTACCACTAAAACAGGATGGGAACACAGATTCTGAAGTTTCCGTCCGGCGAGTTCAACACCGACGTAACTTATTGAGACTGCCCCTTTGTTGAGTGCGGTATTTGTCCGGATTTCCTTCCCCGTTTTCAGGGCTTCATTAAAGAGTTTATACAGAACGGAACTGCAGTGTTGCAGACTTTGGCTGATATTAAAAGCATCTTTTATCTGCCCAACTATTTGATATTCACCTAATGCCATGGAATCGAGACCGGAAACCACCCTAAAAAGGTGTTTTACGGCATCCTCATTCTTCATTTGGTAAAAATGAGATTTCACCTCGGCAGAGACCTTGCGATATTCGATCAGTGTATTGCCAATCAAATCAAAATCACCAGTTTTGTTATCCTTGAGTTCAAAGTAGATCTCGGTGCGGTTACAGGTAGAGACGACAATTGCGCCAAGTATCCCTTTTGCTTTTAGCTGGGGTACAAATCGTTTGATGTCTTCTTCGCAAAATACAAATTTCTCCCTGATCTCTATCGGAGCCGATTTATGATTTAATCCAAATAATCCTATCATCCTACTTTGCTTTCTGATTATTACTATGCAATTTTAGAAACAGAATCTGAAGTAAATCTGAAGTTATACTCCAAAATCAACAGAATTGGCAAGCAGAATTTTTATCAGACACCTATTCACTTTAATTCTAAATAAATTTGGCTCCCCGGACGATTGTGTTTGTCAAAAATAGGGGCTAATGACAAGGTTTATACGAATTCAAATAATTGGAATACTGATATTTAAACATTATTGGATATCTTTACGATAAAAATTCACAGATAGGTTTAGTTCCAGATGAAAATGTCGCAGCAGATTATTTAGATTTAATATTAATTGCAGTTTTTGAATTAAGCTTTAAGAAAAACAACCTCCATCACATGCATATTGTTTTGGTAGCTGTAATTTACTTTAAATCCATACATCGTTGTGATTTTTTCAACAATTGATAGTCCCAGACCAAGTGATTCGGGGGAAGATGAGGAGGTGTGAAACCGCTTGAACAGTTTTTCAGGATCAAACTGAAGTTGCGGTCCTGAATTTGCAATTTTGAGGTGCTCTTTAGTGAGTTCAATGTTCAGTTCACCTCCGGTAATATTGTGCCTCAGGGCGTTTTTGATTAGATTGACCAGGAGGATCTCGGCAAGATACGGGTTCATCAAAACTGTAACTTCATCCTCCATGTGTTTGACAACAGTGATGTTTTTTGCATGGATAAGATCCTCGAGGCTTTCCAGCTGATGATTGATCATGAATGCAGGGTTTACCGGTTTAGATTCGGGGAACTGCCTGTTCTCAATCTTTGCAAGCAGGATCAGCGTTTTATTGAGTCTCGACAATCTGTTTGAGGCTTCGTAGGCATCGGCCACCGTTTTGTATTGCTTCTCCTTCATATCTCCCGACTGTAACAGCAACTCCATTTTTGAGTTAATGATTGCCAACGGGGTCTGAATCTCGTGCGAAGCATTTTCAATATACTCCTTGAGGTTCAGATAGTCATTTTTAATCCGTTCAGTCATCGTTGACAATACCCTGTTCAGATCTTCAAACTCTCTTATGTCGGAGTGTTGCAGCATAAACTCTTCATGAGAATTTACGTCATAATTATTGATCTTTGCAATAGTGTCGTAGAATACTTTCCAGTCCTGGCGAGAGGAGTGACGATTGGCGATTATCAACGTTAAAATTATCACTACAATCAAAATATTCATCATGATTATTATGCGAATAATGAGCCTGTCTGTTTCTTCAAGAGGCTTGAATATCTGGATATAATAATCCTGGTTATGGACGGTCTTGACAAAACCAAGTTGTCTGTAAAGTGCATATTTGCTGGTTTCCGGGTTGAAAAGCAATGTGTCTGAAAACGTTTCAGCTGCCCTTGGCTGACTTATGGGGGTGATTATTATTGTGTCGCTAAGATTGACTGTCTGGCTAATCGATGAGTGTGCCGCATCAAACTCTTTGTTGAGACTGATTTCCCGCTTTTTAAGTTCAAGATTGATGTTTGAATCGACCTCTTGGCGTAGCACATAATAAAAAGCAACCATCCCGATCATAAAGATAAACAGGGATATAGCGAATAAGTTAAGGGTTATTTTGTTAAGTAGTCTCAATTCAGTCCAAATTTATATCCTAATCCATAAATCGTTTTAATATAATCCTCACACCCCTTTTTGATCAATTTTTGCCTGAGGTTTTTGATGTGCGTATAGATAAAGTCATACGAATCTGCCAGATCCATATAGTCGCCCCAAAGATATTCCGCAAGGCCTGCCTTTGTAATTACCTTATTTTTATTTGAGATAAAGAATAGCAATAATTCATACTCCTTTTTAGTCAATACTATCTCAACATCATGGACAAAAGCCTTATGCTCCTCGGGTATCAGTTTAATTTCGTTGAAAATGATCTGGTTGCTTCCACCATAGCTGATGCGCCGGTTCACAGACTTCAAATGTGCATTGAGTTCTGCAAGGTGAAAAGGTTTGGTCAGATAATGATCAGCCCCGATTTCAAGGCCCTCAATGCGATTTTCGAGGGAATTCAGTGCGGATATAATGATGATACCCAGGGTAATTGACTGTCTTTTGATAAGCCTGATCAGGTCGAGACCGTTTCCATCCGGTAGATTAATATCAACCACGATACAATCATACTGATACATAGTGATTTTTTCGGTTGCATCAAGATAATTATAGACCGCTTCACAGAGATGTCCCTCTTCTGCGAGATATTCCACCATCGAATCGGAAAGTGGTTTCTCATCTTCGACTATCAGGATCTTCATGTCTTAAACTTCATTCATTTTAACCCTTATTGACCCAAAAAACGAAAATTCAACCGGGTGAATAAAGGTTGTGAATATACTAAAATAAAATCCACTCTTTAGGCTGGAGGCAAACCTGTAATAATTTATCTTCGTCGCTTCCCGCTTCAGGTTGATGATTGTATTCAAAGCGCACTGTCGGAGGCAGGCTCATCAGGATACTTTCAGTTCTGCCATTGGTTTTAAGTCCAAAAATGGTTCCCCGGTCATGAAGCAGATTAAATTCCACATACCTCCCTCTCCGGATCTCCTGCCAATGTTTGTGAGATTCTGTAAACGAAGTATTCTTATTTTTTTCGACAATTGGGATATAGGCATCGATCAGACCATTCCCGCACGATTTTGAAAAATTAATCCAGAAATCTGCGTCCTTTTCTTCAGAGGGTTTCTGATGATCGTAAAAGATCCCACCGATGCCTCTGCGCTCCCTATTCCGGTGGTCGTTCACAAAATAGTTATCACACTCTTTTTTAAATGTCGGATAAAAGGCCGGATCAAAACGGTCACAAATATTTTTGTAGGTTTGATGGAAATGGATGGCATCTTCTTCTGCCAGGTAATAAGGGGTAAGGTCAGTTCCCCCCCCGAACCACCTGTCGATAACCTCGCCTTTCATATTGTATAATTCAAACATGCGATAATTGCAGTGGACCGTTGGGACAAATGGGCTTTCCGGATGAATTACCAGACTTAGTCCGCAGGCAAACCACTGATCACCATCGATATCCAGTTCTTTGCGCATGGTATCCGAGACGTTTCCGTAAACAATCGAAGTGTTCACCCCTCCTTTTTCAAAAACATTTCCATTTGTGATCACCCGGGTCTTTCCGCCACCGCCACCAGAGCGCTGCCAGATATTTTCTTCAAATTTTGCCTTTCCGTCACATTGTTCTAATGCCAGGCATATTCGATTTTGCAACTCTTCAATAGTCGCGATCCATTTTTCCTTAATACTCTTCACTGAAAATATTTTATAAGTAAATATCAATTATGTACTTAAGAAGTTAGAATTATTTAAAGCTGTGTATTTTGACAGGTATGTGGATTAACCATTGGATACCTATCCCGCTTTATCGTCATTGCGAGCTTTATCTTTTTTATCTCACGCAAAGTAGCCAAGCCGCAAAGAAGTATAATACGACATGTAATTTTACTATTTTTTAGCGTATTTCAGTAATCATTTGTTCCAAACCATCGATCCATTCCTTGTTATCGTTGAGACTCTCCACCATTTGCAGATGTTCTCCCCCATTTTCCCTGAACAGGTGACTGTACTCTTTTTCAATCTCCACCTTTGTTTCAAGGCAATCTGCCACAAATGAAGGTGCAAAAACGAGTATTCTTTTAGTTCCTGATTTTGCCTTTTCAATCAGTACTTTATCTGTAAACGGAGACATCCAGTTTTTACTGAGCCTGGATTGAAAAGTTACGGAATAGAGGTTGGAGGAAAGACCCATTTCAGCTGCAATCAACCGTGCTGTTTCGTAACATGCTGCTTTGTAGCATAATTTTCCCTGTGGAATTGTTTCTTTTGAACAGGCACAGCTCAGGCAATCTTGTCCGGGATGGAGTTTATTGATTTGTCTCAGTGGTAACCCATGAAATGAGAAAAGCACATGATCAAAAGAGGCAACATCGTAGTTTGAACCCCGGGTGGCAAAAGCCCGGATAAAGGCAGGATGGTCCTGAAAGCTGCTGATCATCTGAATGTTGGGGTAGGTTTGCCAGCTGCTGATCTGCCTGGTAATAAGCTCGAAAACCGAACCGGTTGTGGCAGAGGCATATTGGGGAAACAGCGGCAGAATAATTATCTTTTTAAAGATTTGTTTTTCAATTTGTTTTAAGATTACTTTCAAATCCGGGTTGCCGTAACGCATTGCATTAAATACCCGGTAAGGATCTCCCAGCCGAATCTGGATTTCTGCCGCTACCTGTTCCGAATAATAAAGCAAAGGTGAACCTTTTTCGCTCCACAGTTGCTCATAGAGTTTTGTGGATTTTGGGGCCCGGAATGGGACAATAATCAGGTTCACAAGAGCTTTCTGCAAAACCCAGGGGAGATCAATAACACGCCGGTCGTTCAGAAACTGGAATAAATACCTTCTGACATCGGGCAAGGTGGGAGAGTCTGGAGTCCCAAGGTTAACAAGAATAACTGCTGTCTGATCCATTTTAAGTTATTAAAAATACGGTCAATTCTGGCCATAGGCAAATTAAAAAAAACAGCCAGTGGAGAGTTAGACAATATTAAGGAAAAAAGAGGATTTTGGGATATTAGAGTTCGACAATTAATTTTCCAAGATTCTTTCCCTCAAAAAGCGCAATAAAGGCTTCCGGAAGTTTATCGAACCCATGATAGGTCGTAGTTGTATATTTAAGTTTTCCGCTGCTAATCAATTGGGCTATTGCTGTCAACCCTTCATCGAAGCGATTGGTGTAATTGCTGATTATGAAGCCTTGCATTAAAGCGCTCTTTTTCAGTAAGGTGGGCTGAATTCTCGGGCCTCTCGGCTGGGAGGTGGCATTGTAAAGTGAGATCTGCCCGCAAATAATTATTCGGGCATTTTTGTTGATATGTGAAATCACAGCATCGGAAATTTCTCCTCCAACATTATCAAAATAAACATCGACCCCGGAGGGACAGGCTGATGCAATGGCTGCTTCAAGCTCTGAAGTAGTTTTATAATTAATTGCTGCATCAAATTTTAAATCATCCAGCAGGTACTTCACTTTTGCATCATCCCCGGCAATACCAATCACCCGGCATCCCTGAATTTTCGCCAATTGTCCAACTACAATGCCCACCGCACCGGCGGCACCCGAAATTACCACTGTTTCACCATGCTGCGGCTTACCAATCTCCTGCAAGCCAAACCAGGCGGTCAGCCCGGGCATCCCCAGGATGCCAATGTAATAACTTAATGGGGCTAAGGTTTCATCCACTATATTCAGTCCTGCAGTTTCGATCACCATCTCCTCTTGCCAGGGCATATATCCCATCACATAACTACCAACCTTAAATCCTTCAGCTTTACTCTCAGTAATGCGGGCAACACCACCACTGACAATAGACTCACCGATCTGAAAAGCTGGAATATATGAGGGGGCATCATTCATCCTTCCACGCAAATAAGGATCCACAGAGATCGTATGGGCGATCAGCCTAACCTGACCAGACGATACTTCAGCGATTTCAACTTCCCTGGTTTCAAAATTGTCAGGAGTAGGGATACCAACTGGCCTGGATTTTAAAATTATTTGTCTTGTCATTTTTTGAATTATATTCAATGGGATAACACTATAAGACAGATAAATGTTGCAAAGAGTTTTAATTAAAGTTAACCCATAATTAAACGAATATATCTGCACCTTTGTGAGATAGTCTAAGTGATTACGGAAAAGAAGCTCTCGTATAGTATAATTAATTACTTGTTAAGTAAACACCTTGAGACTTTTCAATAGGTTCTTATATGAATTGAAAAGGACAGAGCCGGGAGGCACCATCCTTTTACTAAAACCAAACTAAAACTAAACCTATGAATTAAATGCACTGCAAAAATAAGTTGTCTAAATGCAATCACCAAATTTATTAAGTTAATGAAATCTAAAAGAATTGAAAAGTTGTGATTTTGTTTTTAGTCGTCAGTTGAGTAGCTTTGATGGATTATTCTAAGAGTCCAATCAATGAGTAGCAGAACTATTATTATTCCTTTATTCCTGAGCATTATTCTTTTGCTGACAATCAATTGCTCCAAGAAAAGTGTTTCTATACCTAATCCAATAACGGGAACTCCGGTAACAGATATTGATGGGAATCATTATGAAACGGTTATTATTGGGACTCAATTGTGGATGGCTGAAAATCTGAAGGTTACCAGGTATCGGAATGGTGATACGATTCGCAATGTTACTGATACAACCTGGCTTACCTTAAAGTCCGGAGCCTATTGCTGGTACAATAATGATACCAATGACACTGCAGCCTACAAGTCAACCTATGGTGCTTTATATAATTGGTATTCAGTAATTGACAGCCGTAATCTTGCACCTGCCGGATGGCATATTCCTACGGATTCGGAATGGTCAACTTTAACAACTTTTCTTGGCGGTGATAGTATCGCCGGAGGCAAACTCAAAGAAACAGGGACCTTACACTGGTATAATCCTGCCGCAGGCGCAACCAATGAAACCGGATTCACGGCCCGGCCGGGTGGATGTTTATCCAATTCAGATCTGTTCCTGTATCTTGGCGACTACGGTTATTGGTGGTCTGCTACAGCGAATTCAACTTCTACGGCCTGGTTTCGCGGAATGTACTTCAGTAATTCAGTCTTTCGAAACAAGGTTAGTAAAACAAGCGGGTTCTCGGTTCGCTGTCTAAAAGACTAAATACTATTATTTGGTTTCTTGAAAATTTATCGATTCTACTCAGGTAAATTAAAGGACGTAGCAGAAGCTACATTGTATCTCCAACAAACTATCGAACATAACTGGAGCAGAGCAATCCTTACGCTACAGATTGAACAAGATCTGTTCAAACGTCAGGGAAAAGCCATTACAAATTTCAAAAATACATTTGAACACGAATTAAACAGCGACCTAAACTAATGCCAGTACTAACCTCCCAACAACGCAGCACCTTATAAGTGGCTGTAAAACAGGCGCGTAAAAGGATTTGCCGACAAATGGGATGCCGCTGTAGCTTATACTTTCAAAATGGGTTCCTACATATCCATGTATTGATTTTGGAAGCTGAAATTGCAAATTATAGTCCTGCTCCCCCAGATTGCATATCCGGGGGAGCAGGACTATAATTTATTTTACTTTTTTAAATATAATCCTAATCTGCCAATTGTTTTCTGAAAAAAGATAAGAGTTCGGGAAGGTCAATTTCATGCGCACCTTTGTGAACATCCAGATTAAGATTTTCAGGTCGCTCGTAATCCCAATAAATTACTTCAATCTCTTTTAATGCTTCACGCGCGATAGGGACGGTAAAATTTTTAACAGGCTCTTTTAACCCATTTTGACATTGTAAGGCACGGGGTGCTATAAGGGAATAAATATCGGCATTATCGACTAATTGCCTTAATCCCGGAAATTTCCAGCACAGACAGTGGTTTTTCTCTATATGGTCCATTTTCGTCAGAAATCCTGCACTTAGCGTAGCCTGTATCCGTTTATCCATCGCGCCAAGCCACATCGACATTTCACCTCCCAGTGAGAGCCCGCCACAACCTATTCTGGTTTTATCCACTTCTGTCAGCGATTCCAGATAGTCGACACAGCGAATCAAGTCCCAAAGCCGTTCACCCATGAGCAGCCGCCCTTCTTCGTAAACGTTGTGTTGGCTCACCATACAGGCAATCGTGACAAAATTCCGGGAAGCCAAAGCATCTGCAAAACCTTTGAAATTTGATTCTTTCTCATACACACTTCTATCCTTACCGCCATGACCATGGATACAAACCACCGCAGGCCATGGTCCCGTTGAATTTTTCGGAAATGTTACAATCAGGCGAATCCTGCGGCCCGGGGTAGAATTAATCTCCACTTCCTTTAGAAGATAAGCCCCCTTGTCCTGTGAATTTAGTTCCTTTGGATTTAAGGCAATGTTTTCCCTTGCGGATAACAATTCGTCAAGTTTGAGGAGGCCAAAAAGCCTATGACGGACGTTTTCCTGCCAGTTCATCGCAGCATTTAACGAACGGCTGGAATATTTCATTGTACGCAGTGTGTCAGTTCCGGCAAATGAGGCATGACCAATGCAGAAAAGGAAGATAATTAATAAAATCAGTAATCTTTTCATTTGTCTATAATTTGTTTTTTAAAGTCCAGATGGAACTCGCCAAGGTAGTCATGTTCTTGTGTGAGGAAATTTTGCTCATGGCTCGTTTCATTTGTATATAACTTGTTTTTTAGTGGCCAAATGGAATCACCATGAAAAAATATTCATCTCGGTTGATGGTTCTTGAATCATGGCGATTTCATGTGAATAAATTTTTAATTTAGTGGCTTATATCTTTCAAATAACTTAGTTTTATCAAATTTAACACCCCTTATCGGGTGGCAAAATCATCTTCGAAAGGGTTCCTCTTCACTCTGGTATTATCACCTCTCTCCAGATTGATATCAATGTTCCGTTTGTTGGATGATTATTTATAATGCTTCTTCCTCTTTAGTGCCCGTTTTGGTTTTTTTCGGATCGAAATCTTTCAGGTTAGCATGTTCGTCGAAAGGATTGAAGTACAAGCCAAACTCAGATATCAGGGGAGTTGTAAGGGCATCTTCAATAACTAATCTGAACTTTTGAGCAGTGATAGCAGGGAAACGTATCAAACATTTGTATCCTATTGTGAAACCTTCATAAATCACTTCCCATTTATTGTTCCTGCTTAAGTATTCCACTTGGTATTTACTTATTCTTTGTCCCATATAAACAGGTTCCTGTAGCTCCAAAAGATTAACTGTTTTACCTTTACCAAGATCAACTTCCAATGTTCCCGTGAAATTCTGGTATTCGCCTGCCCAGTAGGTATTTGGGTCTCCGTCGGTAATTTTACTGGCAGCAAACCGCTGATCGTTTTTCCATGTTTTGTCTGCAGTGACTTTCTTCTTACCGGCAAAATTATTTGCAAAGATTATTTTAAGTTCCTTGTTTAGTTCACTGACAGCATCTGCCTGGTCCTGAGGAATAAGGCCATTCTGATTGGGTGCCAGGCCCATCATCATAGTGCATCCGCCTCCCACCGAGGTGAAATAGATGTCTCTTACTTCTTGTGGAGAGCGTGCTTTGCTGCCGGGACTCCAGAACCAACCGTTCAGAATTGAGGTGTTAGCTTCCTTTGGCATATATTGTAACACTTCGATGGCCTTATAGTTGGATTCACTTCCTTCTTTAACACTTTCTTCATCCTCTTTTGTATAAGTATGGCCGAAGTACGCGACAGGTAACTTTCCTGGCTTGCTTCCCGATAGGGTTGCTAAAGGTACAGATACAAAATTCCAGTTCACTTTTGGGCTTACTGCCTTTTCATTACCGACCCCACCAATATCGGGGCCCATCATCTGAATGAAAGCATCGGGGGCATATTTCCTGATCACTTTATAATATTCGGCCCAGGCGTACGGAGTCCGGCACAATGCATTCTTCCCTCCTGAAGCACCATCAAACCAAAATCCCCTGACAGGGCCATACTCAGTCATTAGCTCTACTAACTGACTGATAAAATAGTTGTTATACGCTTCAGTATTGTATCTTTTATCGTGCCTGTCCCACGGTGAAAGATAAAAAGAGATATTGACCCCATACTTTTTACAGGCGTTTGTAAAATCTCTTACCACATCTCCTTTACCGTCTCTCCACCTGGAGTTTTTTACCGAATGTTCGGTATATTTACTTGGCCACAGACAAAAACCATCATGATGTTTCACAGTCAGGCATATGGTGTTATACCCATTTTCCTTAGCAAGTTTTACCCACTGTTCACAGTCCAGTCCTATCGGATTAAAAACATCAGGATCTTCTGTTCCATCACCCCATCCTTTACCGGTAAATGTATTAACTGAAAAGTGGATAAACATTTGCTTCTCCATGCGTTGGTACTTCAATTGCAAATCGGTTGGTAGCGGGGATACTGCCGGTGGCCCCCCCTCTTTTTGATGTAAAATTTCCCAAATATTTCCTTCCTGTGCCAGTATACAGGGAACAAATAACATTACAAGGGCCAGAATTAATAGTGTCCGTTTCATTAACTAAATTTTTTAGATTAACAACATTAATTCACAACATGATACATCTGCCTTAGATTTTCGACGGTGCGGAAGATCACGTTGATTTTAGAATCTGCTACTTTGTCGTCCATATTTATACAGCACAAACCTGTTAGCCAGGGATCATCAGAATCGGTTACCAGACCAGTAATGGTTTTTTCGAGTTCCTCATCTGTAAAACTGTTTATGGTTACAGGATCGAGCCTGACATTTAAAAAGGTTTGCGGTAAATATTTGCGCAACTCTTTTATATCTCCTCCCCAACCGACATCAAGAAAATCGAGGTTTTCAATCTTACTGAAAGCTTCTGCATACCTGTGAGGATCCTTTCCGCAATAGTGGATGCCATAGGGCCGGTATTTCTGACTCCAGGCAATATCAACCGGCATTAGAAATTCTTCATACTGTTCTGTGGATATCATGGTATGGGAGCATTCCGAGTGAAGGAATACAGGTTTTTCGATGTGTCGGACATTACGGTTTACCGAGATTGAAGTAGTCCCGGTCTGGCTGCCAATACCCGATACAAATCGTTCAATAACGTCCGAGATCAGCAAAAACTGTTTCTTTGTTTCATCAGGCCGGAGATAAAAATCGGTAAATACATTTTCACCAATCAGATCCAAAGCGATATTCAACACACCTCCCCAATTAATGTCACCCATAAGATAACCGTAACGGGATTTTAGTTTGTCCTGAAGGGTGAGCAGTTTTTTAAAAACATCAGAATTGAAGGCCTTCGCGGAATCGATATCGAGTTTGTCCATCCTGGCAGGTATCACTTGTGGTGATGAATTTTCCTGGTAAATCACCTGGCAACCAAGCATTTCCTGAAGGATATAGCCTGAGGCATTATGGACCGCTCCGATTACCGGCAAATTTCTGTTCCGATCCGCCCCTAATCCGAATTGTCCAAACCGCTCATAAAGCATGTTTTCCATTTGTTTTTCAGCCTCTACACGTTTAAGTGGGTGGTAGAAAAAATCCTCATCGAAGACGATGCCTCCGTTTTCATGCCACCACGAGGGATGGAAGACAATGTCCACTGGAAGTAACGGAGAACAGATATATTGATTTTTATCATTTACCTTCATATTTTTTTATAAAAAGGACATCTCAGTTATCTTTTGTTAGAAAATTTTTGTATTCCCCCCACCATTGGTCAATTCAATATCCATGTTTGGCCTGTTTTTTTTCCATGCGCCAGCTGTGAAATCGGGTATTTCAATAGCACCTGACCGGTTATTGACCGACCACTCGCTCAAAGGTATTATAGAGCTCCATGTGGCTGCATCATAAACATTCTGATCCAGTGGCAGTCCATTGTGCAGGCAGTCTATTAAATGCCAATCCTCCATTAAGTCTCCCCC